>Ga0078972_1000484_pt1 | contig 166164 bp, 144 predicted proteins | sample YelNatPaOPGAMG01_FD_67568 | JGI IMG/M metagenome (GOLD analysis project Ga0078972, IMG submission 67568) | Hot spring thermophilic microbial communities from Obsidian Pool, Yellowstone National Park, USA - OP-RAMG-01 (SPADES assembly) (version 2) | ecosystem: Environmental > Aquatic > Thermal...
CGTAGGTCCACCAAAGACGTTTTGTTGCCTCGCTCGGGGCTTCGCCCCTCGCTTCGGCGGGCATTTCGGCAAGATAATTCCACGGATTTTTGAAATCAATCGCCAATTTTCCCGCCGCAAGGCGGCGGTTCGAGCCGATGGTTTTCAAGAAAATTTTTATTTCCTCAAAATTTTCTGACAAAACGAGATTTTTGGCTTGGTTGGCCTCTAAAATCCAGTTTCTAGTGAGTTCGAGCCAATGATTTCCTTTTCGCTCAAAATCAGATAATTTTTCCTCAATATCTTTCTTTTCCGCCATTAGTTTGTTTTTCTTTTCTTGAAATTCCGCCAATTCAAAACTGCCTTCAAGATAGCCGTCCATTAAGCGGTCTATTTTTATTTTAATGGCGGAAAGTTCTGTTTTAAGATTTTGAGCGAAAAGATTTGACGATTGGCTGTTTTCTTTTTCCCATTCGCTCACTTTGGCAAGATATTTTTCCCGCCAATCGTCAGGCAAAGAAACTTTTTGACAACTCTCTTTTACTTGCTCGGTTAAAACTTCTTCCCGCAAAAAGCGAGTTTGCGAACAATTTTGCGTTTTGCTTTTATGGGTGCAACGATAATAGACAAATTTTAGCCCGCTTTTTTTGATGTGCCGTTCCGCAGTTATGGAGTAGCCGCACTCGCCGCAAACCGCAAAATTGAGAAACCGAAAGTTCTTCGGCCCTCGCTTTTTGCGGGGTTTGCCGTTCAAAATTAACGCTTCCTGCACCTTGTCAAAAAGTTTCTTTGAAATCATTGGCTTGTGGCTTCCTTGATGAATTTCGCCACGATAGCGAAAATGTCCGTAGTAAAATGGATTAGTCAAAATTTTCTGTATTGTGGAAAGATGAGGCAGTTTTCCGTCTTTGCCAACCAAGCCAAGAGAAAACATTTTGCTTTGAATTTTTGTCAGCGTATATTCGCCGGTGGCAAAAGCCCGCAAAATTTCTTTTACTTTGTTAAAAGTTTTTTTGTCGGGTTCAATGGTTCGCAATCTCGGCTCGTTGAAATATCCGAGAGGGGCTTTTGCCGAAAGTTCGCCTCGTCTGATTTTCTGCCTAATTCCTCGCAAAATGTTTTCTCTTAAATTGTCGGTGTAATATTTTGCTTGTCCGAAAGCGACGCTCAACATAAATTTTCCTTGCGGTGTCGCTTCAAACCAAAATGTTGGGAATTTTAGCGAGGTTATCTTTTGTGTATCCACTAAATAAATTATTCGTCCACCGTCAATGCTATTTCTGGCTAATCTATCGGGATTCCACGCTAAAATTCCCGAAGCGTTGCCTTTTTCAATTTCCGACATCATAAAATTAAAAACTTCTCGGCCCGGCTCTTTGGCGGTTTTACTCTCGTAATATTCTTTAACCACGAAAAGATTGTTTTGCTTGGCAAACTCTCGTAGTTCCGTGAGCTGGGCCTCAATGGACAAAACCTGTCTTTCTTCGTCCTCGCTTGATTTGCGGCAATAGATGAAGTATTTAGTCATAGTTTTTAGAAGTTTTTAATTTTATAAAAAGGCAACGCCTTACGCCGACAATTTATTAAAATCTCATTTTGTATTTCGCCGAAAGCGAAAGAAAACCATCGGCTCATTGCGGCTTTGCCGCAATACAAACTTAAAAGTTTATGAACCGCCGCCTTGCGGCGGGAAAATTGGCGATTGATTTCAAAAATCCGTGGAATTATCTTGCCGAAATGCCAGCCGAAGCGAGGCGCGAAGCGCCGAGCGAGGCGACAAATCGTCTTTGGTGGACCCGAGCGGATTCGAACCGCTGACCTCCACATTGCAAATGTGGCATTCTAACCAGCTGAACTACGGGCCCATACAATATTAAAAAAATTTTCAATTTTCAATTAATTTTAAATTGCCAATTGATCTTGGCAACAAACTCCAAAAAACAAACCTTTTAGTAATTAGATTGGTTTTGATAGTAACCAGAACTAGTATCTTGATTTGTGTTGTCAAATTTCACTCCGCCTGAAAAAAAATAAATAATAGCGGCGATAGGAGCTAGAATACCAATAATTTTCCAGATTGTAAAGGTTCCGCCCCGGCCGACACTCTGCTCTGCCCAACCCATCTTGCCAACTTGTCTCACCACCCACATGGTCCAATCAGGCCTCAAACCGATAATCATAAATAATACCCCCAAGCCCAAAACAACCCAGCGATTAAATAAAATTTGCCAAATTAGCATATTTTTATTTTAGCACAAATTATAAATAATTAAGAATTACGCGCTAAATACAAATGCTAAGGATAAACAAATCAAAACTATCTGGGTTAAAAAACCGAGCCAGAAATAGCGCTTAGCAGAAATTGTAAAGTGAAATTTTTCATGAAAGCGATGATAATAATTAAAAGGAAAAAATTGGCGAAGAGGCAGCGACCAAAATGGAGAGTTGTCAATTAAATCAGGCAAAACAGCTCCAATCATCCCCCACAAAACTGCCGATTCAAAATTGAACTTCAATAAAATAAAAATAAAGAGTCCAGCTCCAACTATGGCGTCAGAGACCGCCCAAACCAATCCGCCTCTATTTTCTTTTTTAAGAATATCTTTAGCACTTATCCCAAGTGACCCGGGATCACTGTGTGGAATAACATCTATTATATGATGAGAAACAACTCCGGCGGCAAATCCAAGATAAGGATTTTTGGTTGCCAATCCTACCGCCGACCCAACAGCAACATGTGTTAAAAAAGTCATAAAAAATAAGCTAATGTTGATAGCTAATTTTATGGTGGGCGTGGATGGAATCAAACCATTGATTTCTTGTTGTGGTTTTCGTGGTGGGCGACGAAGGATTTGAACCTTCGACCCCGTCATTATCAGTGACGTGCTCTAACCGCTGAGCTAGTCGCCCCCCACGAAAACCACATTTTTAAATTGTGTATTCGCAATTTTCACCCTCGCGAAGCATCTTTATCAAAGATGCGCTCTACCGTTAAGCCACACACCACTCGTGAAAAATATATTTGCAAAAACTAAAAAAATCCTACCAAATGCAAGCAAATTTTTCAATATTTTGTATGAGTTGCATACATATGAGACTCTGAAAGTGGCTTTTTGATATATCATAAGCAGCAAAATAGCGCAAGTTCCAAACCGCTTGTGACATTCAATCACTTTGAGGCGAAATTTTGCCTCTTTGTCTTTTTCAAAACGAAACAATCTATTTATTTTTTGCATAACTTTATTGTTATGAAATGGAGTCCTATACCACAAGTGCTTAATTTGCATAAAAACCTCCTGCTTTTTTACCGCAGGAGTCTCATATGTTTCGTAACTTATTCATATTTTATTCATTTAAACAGATAGAGCCAAAAAAGCCTATTGGCGGGAATTGTAACTTGATTAATGTTGGCACTTGTAACATTAATTTTTTCAAACGCATCGTTAGCATAAGCGGCATAAGGATTTGCAACAACATAAATGCTCGCATAAGCCCGATTTTCTAAAATAAGGTCTTTGATTGATTTTCCAGTCTGAGGATTCCCCGCACTGTAATACTGTAAATCCGACAAATACATATCATTATTGCTTGAATTAGCTAGCAGATTCCACCCTGCCGACAAAAACATCCGCTCACCTGACTCGTTTGGGGAGATATCAACATCAATCGCTCTGTCTGCACCGGGATTATAAATATAGTATCCAATCCAGTGATTAAAAGTATCAAAATTAGTGTTCCATTTTTTATCGCCTTGCAAATTATAGGCAAAAATAGTCATACCAGCATCTTTGAGCCTTTGTGTTAAAATCGCTTTTCTATCTTTGGGAATAGAAATCGCGTTCAATCCATTTTTTAGAACAAAGGCTGGCTTAATGTTAACAATAGGAGTGGGTGTGGGTGTAGGCATCGGCGTAGATACCGGCGCAGATGTAAATGCCGGCGTGGGCGTAGGTGTAGATGTAAAAGCAGGCATAGAAGTGGAAGTCCGGACAGGTGTGGGCGTAGATTTTTGCTCTGCAGATTCATATTTGCTTCCGCAATTTACGCTCATCGGGCCAAGATTGGGGTTGGAGTCATCGCAATCCTCCTCTGCTTTTGCGTTTGCCGGGCAAGTTGAGGGTTTTGGCCCAATGCCCCAGTTATAATAGCCATCATTGTCATTGTCCGTACAGCTAACCTCAATGTTTTCATTAGTAAAATATGGTTGTTTAATATAAATCACATCCTCACGATTTTCTATACTGATTGTAGAGATAAGATAACCATTATCACCCCAATCAGTCCCCCAGCTATTTTTTATAATCCAAATAGTCCGGCCATCATTATCTGTTTTATAACCGACAATTAGCATGCCATGAGAAAAATCTTTTTTACTATCCAAATAGCGTCCTGCATTGTCCAAAGCCAGATACAGTGGGCCATTTTTAATAAGATTTTCTTTAATTATATCGTCAGTAATAACAGCACTTTTTATACGTGACCCCTCTTTGTCCATAGCAGTAACGTCATACTGCGGATTTAAATATCCTGCGTAATCAGTAATTTTTACGCCACTTTGGTCAAGACGCATATTCGCCGGACAAACGCCTTGACTGCTATCTTTGCCAACATATGGGAAATATTTTTCATTCGGCAAAGCATTTGTTTGGTCAGTGCCTATTAACTTTGTAAGCAGTTCTGTTTCTATGACACCAGAACAGCCATTTGGTAACATGCAAACAGCCCACTGCTCTGATAAATCAGGATTAATTTGGCGGTTATAATAAAGATTCATTGTCGCCTCAATTGCTGCCAAGGAAGCAAAAGCCCAACACGAACCACATTCAGGTCCCTGATCTTTAACAGGTGTAATCCAATTTTGACCGTGGCGATTGCGCCAATCAAAACTATCAGGATAATTACCTGCACCTGCGCCAGCGCCAGCGCTCCACCCAGCAGTTGCGCTTGATGGGCTGCCAAAATCATAAACTCCTCCGACATAATATTGAAGATCATCATTTGGCACCGAGCCACCAAAGAAAGTTTTTTTCTGCTGGTAAGTCATTTTTGAGACAGATGTTTCACCAGCTTTCCACCTTTTGTGATTTTTTTGAAGCCAAGCATTAAGATTGGCAATCTTATCTTGCTCAACCGACTCTCTAATTTTTTCCTGCTTTGCGTGAATTTTTTGGGATTGCTTCTCTCGCGCGGCGGGCGTATCAGCCTGAATTGTCAACCCCAAAAACTCCCAAAGTTTTGTCAAGCCTAATTTTTCGTTTCTTGCCACTTTAATCTTATCAATTGAAATTTGAGCTCCAGAAGTTTTTTCAATTCTTATTTCTTTTGGCACCACTTGATTTAGATAAGCAGTTTCGTCTCCCCGCTGACTAAATTTAAAATCCTTGGTTTTTGAAAATTTTCCGCCGGCTTCAAAAACCAAAAAATCCTGATTATCAGCATTAGTCAAGATAACTCTAACTGTATCGTCAGCTGTCTCAAAATGAACAGAACCACTGACAGTCAAACCCAAAATTGGTTGATTGTTGGTAAAAGGAATCTTTTTGACAATTGAAACGCTTTTGGGAATATTGGATTCCGGAAGAGAATTTGCATCGGCGTTAGAAAAAAGAGAACTGCGAAAAGTATAAACCAAAACACTAGATAGCACTAAGGCAAAAAATAATATTAAATATTTTGCGCTTTTGCGTTCTGACATCTGAAATTTAGTTTTTAACCCCATTTTCACTCATGCGCATTTAATATAGAGTAGCTTAATTTTTGATTTTTAAATTCTATTTAATATCCGCTTCATCAATTATTACTGTTGAGCCACGCTTGATTTGCCCTGCCAAAAGCGCAGTAGCCAAGGCATTTTCAACTTTATCTTGAATTACCCTGCGCATTGGCCGAGCGCCATAAACAGGATCAAAACCAACTTTTGCCAACTTTTGCACGGCTGCTGACGTAAATTTCAAAGTAATTTCTTTCTCTGCCATTCGTTCTGCTAAACCTTTTAGCATCAACTGCGCAACTTGGACAATCTGCTGTTCGTTCAATGGATGGAAAGCCACCACTGCATCAAAACGGTTTAAAAACTCAGGGCGAAAAATCCCTTGATTTTGCAAATAATCAAGCAGTGATTTTTTCATTTCCTCGCCACGAATACCTTTAAGCAAATTCTCGCGGATAAGTTCGCTTCCAGCATTTGATGTGGCAATAATAATTGTGTTGGTGAAGTCAACCACCCTACCTGTGCCATCAGTCAGCCGGCCATCATCAAAAACCTGCAAAAAAATCGTAATCAAATCGCGGTGGGCTTTTTCAATCTCATCCAAAAGCACAAGAGAAAATGGTCGGTCGGAAACTGCTGTGGTAAGTTGACCTTTTTCTCCTTCACTACCAGCCGCCGGCGGCGAGCCAATCAAACGATAAATTGATGATTGCTCCTGATATTCGGTCATATCAATCCGAATCATTGATTTTTCGCTCCCAAAATAAGCCTCAGCCAAAGCTTTAGAGGTTTCGGTTTTACCCACACCAGTAGGCCCTAAAAACAAAAACACACCAATTGGTCGGTTTTTCGCTTGAATACCGGCACGTGCCCGACGCATAGCCGAAGCTATAGCAGAAATTGCCTCGTCTTGACCTATCACCCTTAAATGCAAAAATTCTTCCAAATTCAAAAGTTTTTTCGCCTCTTCACCTTCGGCTTGAGTGACCGGCACATCAAGTTTTCTTCCAACTAAATCATCAATTTCCTTAACAGTAATAATTTTTTTGCCGGACTCTGCTGCTTCAACCGAAACCTCATCTACAATTTCAATTGCCTTTTGAGGAAAGGGAACATTTTGAATATACCTCGCGGCAACGCGCACTACTTCTTTGAGCGACTGGTATGGCCAAAAAACTCCATCTCTATGTTCAATAAAAGGAATCATTTCCTCTAAAACTTTAGTCGTTTCTTCTTCGTTCGGTTCTTTTACTTCAACTTTATCAAAGACCGCAGCCACGCCGGGACTTGATTCAATGTCACGATGATAATCCTCAATCGTAGTTGCGCCAATAACTCTAACTGCCCCCTGCAAATAAGGCAAAATAATTTCTGAGGTATTAACCTGCCCCACTCCTTCTTTTTTTGAAACCAAAGCATGAAAGCTATCAAAAAATAAAATAATGTTACCGGCGCGAGCCGCCTCGTTAAAAAGCCCTTTAATTCTTGAGGCAATTTCATTTGCATTGTTTGAGCCGGAAAGAATTGCACCAGTGTCAACCTGAAAAACCTGCATATATCTAAGCGCGGGCAAAACTTTGCCTTGGACAATTCGGCTGACAAAACCCTTTACTATTGTTTTCTTTCCAATTCCCTGCTCGCCGACTAAAAGAGCATTGTTTGAACCAACCTTGGCTAAAATTCTTTCAATCTCATCCACCTCACGATCTCTGCCATAAACATGAGTCTCGCCGGCAAATTCTATTTCTTGATTAAGATTGCGGGCAAATTGGTTAAGCATCTGTGTATAGCCAAAGCTCCAGTCCCGCCCAATTCCTCCAAGAGACTCCTTCTCCCAAAAAGGAAGTTTTTGCCGCGCAGAGTAGCTCTCCAAAAGTTCGTGCCATTCAACAATTCTCTTGATGTCGGCTTCTTCAATTTTAATTTCAAACATAAGACGTTTGAAAACATCGCTTTTTTGAATCAATCCAAGCAAAATATCACCAACATTGACACTGCCGCGCTGATTATCAAGAGCATTCTGGCGAGCACTCTCAAGAGCGGCTAAACTATCTGCCCCGAATTTAATTTCAACTGGGTTTTCGGATCTTGGAACTTCAAGAACTGCTTCAGCAATCATTCCGGAAATATCTTGTGTGAGCCCAAAACCAGCACGAAGCAGCATATATTTGCCTTTAATATTTTTCTCAAGAGCAGCCAAAAGCAAAATTGGCTCAATTTCCGTAAATTTGTTTTCACGGGATACTTTGATTGCTTCGTTGATTACCGAGATTGAATCCTCTCCGAGAGATTCGGCAATATTTTCAGAGTTAATATAAATAATTGGAGTATAAAAAATGCGCAAAAAAGAAAAAATAAAAAGATAAAGGGCAGAGATGCCTAAAAACAAAGGACCAAGATGCAAAAGTATAACGATTTCCGCAAAATACCCGTAAAAATAAAGGCCAATTGAACCAAAAGCCAAAATCCAAGCAATAAAATTCAACGCAGAAAAAATCGGACTTTTAAGCACAGCAGCTGCAGCAACTTTTTTAAAATTTCTGGCAGTTTGAATATTAAAGTTTGCCATTTCCTAGACCCCGCGGGGAATTATACCTAAAATAATCAGCCAAAAAGAAATAGCTGGCAAGCCAATAAAACCTATCAGAGACAAGACAGACAAAACAAAAGTTCCGCAAATTGCCAGCAACCCTATTGCAATTGTTATTCCCCTAACTGTTGCTCCAACTAGACGCGAGACAAGATTCATTATCCAAACCCTAAATCTGTCATCAAGAGCCATATTGGTAGTATCAATTTCATCGCGTTTCCATGGTTGAAATAAAGTCCGAAGCAAAAGGTCAATTGAAAAATAATGAAAAATTTTAATGATAGTTTTTCGGGCAATATAAACAATTCGTGATGGAACATATTTGAGCCACCAAACAAAAAACGCATAAATCAGCGGCAACTCCCTAAAATCAGATGACAAATTTCCTCCTTTTGAACATATTTTATCAAAAAATTGCGCGCTTGGTATAGCGAAGGGCCCGCTTTCCTTAAAGCGGGCCCTTCGCCAGCAAAAAAACTGCTAATGAGCAGTTAATTTTTAACAATGAGAACTATCTTAGTCTGACAAAACCAGATGAGACCCGGTATCAAGCTACTTCTTTTTACAGAAGATACACTATGATACCGAGTTCGACCATTTCCCAATGCCGAAGCATCGGGCATTCTCCCTAGAAAGGAGGTGATCCATCGCCAGATTCCCCTAGCGATACCTTGTTACGACTTAGGCCTGATCACCGACCCTGCCGTAACCCCACTTACGTGGAGCTTCGGGCATTGCCGGCTTTCCTGCCTTGACGGGCGGTGTGTGCAAGGCTTGAGAACGTATTCACCGTGGCGTGTCTGATCCACGGTTACTAGCGATTCCAACTTCATGGAGTCGGGTTGCAGACTCCAATCCGAACTGGGACTGCTTTTAGGGATTAGCTCCATCTCGCGATTTTGCGACCCTTTGTAGCAGCCATTGTAACACGAGTGTCGCCCAAGGTATAAAGGCCACGCTGATCTGACGTCATCCCCACCTTCCTCCCCGTTACCGAGGCAGTCTCGCCTGAGAAATTTAACAGGCGATAGGGGTTGCGCTCGTTTCCCGACTTAACGGAACAGCTCATGCCACGAGCTGACGACGACCGTGCAGCACCTGTCTTACGGTTCCCCCTCACCCTTTGCCAACTTACGCCCGCTTGACCCGACTAGCTTTTGGCTAATCAGTGCCAAGAAGGATCAGAAAAACTGACTTCGTAAAGGGTGAGGGGGCACTCCCGACTTTCATCAGGATTCCGTAGATGTCAAACCTTGGTGAGGTGCTCCGCTTGCTGTCGAATTAAACCTCATGTTCCACCGCTTGTGCAAGCCCCCGCCAATTCCTTTGAGTTTTAAGCTTGCGCTCGTACTCCCCAGGCGGCGAACTTAACGCGTTAGCTTTGGTACTGAAACGGTCGAAGATTCCAATACCTAGTTCGCATAGTTTACGGCGTGGACTACCGGGGTATCTAATCCCGTTCGCTCCCCACGCTTTCGCGCCTCAGCGTCAGTAACTGCCTAGCAAGCTGCCTTCGCCATTGGTGTTCTCTGCGATATCAATGGATTTTACTCCTACACCGCAAATTCCGCTTGCCCCTGCAAGTACTCAAGCTTGGCAGTATCCAATCCAGTTCTCCGGTTAGGCCGGAGGATTTAAGATCAGACTTACCAAACCGCCTACGCGCTCTTTACGCCCAATGAAACCGGATAACGCTCGCATCCTACGTATTACCGAGGCTTCTGGCACGTAGTTAGCCGATGCTTATTCATCTAGTACTATCATAATTCTCCTAGATAAAAGAAGTTTACGATCCGAAGACCTTCATCCTTCACGCGGTGTCACGACGTCAGACTTTCGTCCATTGCGTACGATTCCTAACTGCTGCCACCCGTAGGTGTACGGCCCGTGTCTCAGTGCCGTTGTGGCTGATCATCCTCTCAGACCAGCTACCCGTCATAGCCTTGGTAGGCCTTTACCCCACCAACAAGCTGATAGGACGCAGGCTCCTCCCAATCCGCCGGAGCTTTACTCTTGCGAGCACATGGGACATTAGCCAGCCTTTCGGCTGGGTATTTCCCGGATTGGGGTAGATTCCCACGCGTTACTCACCCGTCTGCCACGCTTTTACAAGCGTACGACTTGCATGTTTTAGGTACACCGCTAGCGTTCATCCTGAGCCAGGATCAAACTCTTAGTAATAAGAGATTGGCTATCTTGCGATAGCTGACTCAATTGTGAATTGACGAGTTATTTATCAAGCGCCACTCTTTGGCGCCCTCATCTGGTTTTGTCAAACTAGAAACTTCAATCCAGAATTGAATTCAGAATTAAGAATTGTTTTTAATTCATAATTCATCATTCTGCATTCTGAATTGCTCCTTATTGTCAAGTTTCGGGCATTTTTGACTATAATAGCCCAGCAGAATGCTGGGCTTATTCTGCTTCTAAATATGTATTTATGTCAAACTTTTTGACTCAAATTTGCCTCCAAAATGAGAATAGCTAATTTGAGAGTGTTTGTCAACAGTAGAAAAATTCAAAAATTAAATCTCAAAAATCAAAATGATAATTAAAAATGTAAAACTACTAAAACGCGGGAAAAGCAAACGGCGCTGTCGCTCTGCGACAGCGCCGTGGATGGCATCCTCGACCGCACAGACCGGAAGCTACTGACCAAGGTCAAGGTACGCCATGATTTCGTCGTACATCCCGGCGGTCATCAGACCGGTCGTCCAGTAGTAGGCCGCTCGACAGGCTACAGGATCGGCACGCCTTGGCCCAAATTAGAAAAATATCACTTATATTCAACGAGTTCGTCAAAACTTTTGCGCATTTTGGGAATAGGTTTGTCAGCAGGATAACCAAGAGGCATCAGGACTACCACTTTAGAGTTCTCAGGGGCGCCAATAATTTCCTTAATTTGTTCGTTGCCAAATGCGCCAATCCAGCAACTACCAATTCCCAAAGCAGTCGCAGATAAAGAAATGTGGTCAAAAGCAATAGCAATATCAATAGCATAATATTTTCTATCGGGATTCAAAGATATCCCCACTAAAATTACCGGCGCTTGAGCAATAAACGGCTGAGCTGCAGCAGAAGCTAAAGCTTCTTTTTTTTGTTTTTCTTTGACGACAAAAATTTTATATTCTTGCGCATTATAAGCTGAGGGAGCAAGTCGTGCCGCCTCCAAAATCTTGCGCAAATCAGCATCAGCTATATCGCGAGCCTCATATTTTCTAACACTTCTTCTTTTCTCAATTACCTCAAAAATATCCATATTTCCTCACTATATAACTTGCTTTTAAGTCTTTAAAATTTTAGCCACAAATTTAATTGTTACCACCACCTAAATAATCTAACTTCGGCTTTGTCAAGAGCATCTTTTGCCTCGTTAATTGTCTTGATTTTTTCCCTCAAACTGTCAAGCAGGATCTGGCGTATAGTTTGAGTGGCTTCGGAAATTTCCGCTCCAGACAAAGAAGTGCTATTGCCGGCTTTTACTTTTTCAAAATTATCGCGAGCATCTTTATCATATTTATCAAAAGCAGTTTGGAAATTTTTTAGCGGTTCAGCAAATTGAGCTTCCAAATCAAAATCAGAAATATTTGTAGCTTTTATTTTATCCAGCCTGCCGATTAATTCTTCATAAGCTTTCCTGCCTTCTTCGGCCGAAGATGTCTCGCGGAGCCGAATTGCATCAGCAACATCCGCAAAAAAAGCTAGGGCTTTAATTTCTTTATATCCATTTTCAACCGCATCCGCCGCTTGACTAATCTCATCAGAAAGACCGCTTGCCTCCCGCGGAGAGAGCGCAAGAGTGTCTCTTAATTTGGCAACGCCTTGTTTTGCTTTTTCCCACTGCTTAATTTGAGCATCAAGATTATCTAATGAAACATCCGAGACTTCAACTTGGGCAAAATCCGGCTTGATTTTTTGGGCAAAACTTCGGGCTTTGCTCGCCTTGTAATATCCATAACCAAAACCGCCCACCAAAACCACCACAATTATTGCAAGCCAAATAATAATTTTTTTCATTTTTTATCCTTCAAAATCATTTTATCACTTTCTGCAATTATTTTGGAAAATTCACGGGCGCTCTTGCGAATTGTCCGTTTTAATGTTTTGTAGTCAACTTCAATCAAACCAAAACGCGGCCAAAAACCATTGCTCCATTCAAAATTATCAAGAAGCGACCAATGAAAATAACCGCGCACATCAACTCCCTCATTGCGTGCGCGCTTAACATTTTTCAAAATTTCTTTAATGTACCAAGCGCGATGCGCATCTTTTTTATCTGCCAACCCATTTTCAGTAATATAAATAGGCTTTTGATATTTTTTCAAATCATTCAAGACATAGTAAATGCCCTTTGGATAAAGTTCCCAGCCAAGATCGGAAACTACCCGGTTTTCATTTTGGTTAAACCAGCCGTCAATGCGATTGTGAAAATAATAATTCAAGCCAATAAAATCTTGATGGTCCTTTATCTTCATTAAAAAATAGTCGTTACAATATCTGTCGGCTAATTTTTTCAAAACCCGGTTAATGAACTTATTTTTATAGGCCTCAAAATAAGTATTGTTTTTGGCAATTCCGACTTGGGCTTTCGGGTCAATTTTTTTAATAATACCGTAGGCTTTTTTATGCACATTGACGAGATTATTTAACACTCTCCAAAAGTTGTAAATTCCTTTTTTTTGAGGCGGCCATTTGCCAAGAAAATAAGATTCAAGAGAATAAACTTCAGGCTCGTTAATAGTAATCCAATATTTAACATCGGCTTTAAGTCTTTCAACGACAATTTTGACAAACCGCCCAAAATATTGATGGGCTTTGGGATTTTTAAACCCGCCCATTTCTTCAAACCATATAGGAAGAGTAAAATGCCAAAGCGTAACAAATGGTTCAATGTTGTATGTTTTCAAAACCCTGACAATTTTATAGTAAAAGTCAATGGCCTCCTCGTTAAAAACCCCTTTTTCCGGCTCAATCCGCGACCATTCAACTGAAAACCGATAGGCAGATAAATTAAGTTCTTTAATCAAACGAATATCTTCCTCAAAACGATGGAGGTGGTCGGTTGCTTTGCCTGAAATATAATTTTCGGGATATTGCCCCTCAAGCCGAGTTTCATCCCAAAATTTGACATTTTTCTTTTCTTCCTCGGCAAGACGTTCGGCATTTTCCTTTTCCCACTGCGTCCAGTTATTTTCATTGCCACCTTCAATTTGATGAGATGAAGTTGAAGCCCCCCAAAAAAATTCCTGAGCCATATTTTTATATTGTTATATTATTCGGTTTAATTATATTACCAAAACCAATAATTACAATTACACTCCAGAGAGCAAAAAAAACACATTCGCAGTTAATGTAATAATCAGAACAATCATCAACACTAAAATTGTCCTGTGCTCTGGCAATCAAGATATATTCGCCAATTTAGAGTCCCCAAAACAAAGAATTGAAAAATAAATTTTTTATTTATTCCTTGCCTTATCTTCTAAACCTAAATCAATAAACACAAAATATAATAGTTGCTATAAAGTAATAAAAACTTTGGCAACCATTTAACCTTGGAGAAAATGGCTTGCCTTTCTGTACTTGCACCTAAGACACGACCTTGCTCACTTACTGTTTGAGAAAATGTTGGCGTTAGAAAATCATTAATTGTGTCGGTTGGTTTTCTTTCAATCACATTTACCTGCATATTGACAGAACCACCTTGGGCAAAAACAGAGATTGGCGATACCAAAAACACACCACAAAATGAGACAAATGCAACAAAAACAATTTTACTTTTTCGCAACCAACTTGAAGTTCTTTTTAACATATCTGACCACCACGAAGATAATAATCAATGTGGCCAGAATTGGCAAGACAATAATAAGAGGAATCGCCCACATTACAGCGGTGGCAGTAATCGGATTGCCGTCGCCATCAGTTGCTTGAGCTTTTAGCCTATAATAACCAAACGGATATTTTTTATTCCACCCAGCCCCAAAAGAACGAATATTATGTGGCAAAATTGTATGCGTTCCAAGATCAATAACTGAAGTTCTCCCAATGAGCGGCTTTATCTCAACTGTGCCTTTTGAATCAAAATGGACAGTGCCATTGTTTCTGACCTTCATCGTAAAACACGAACCGGCAATAATTTTATCACCGTCTTTTTTACATTCAACAGGACCTTTCAGAAGAAGTTTTGGCGCCTTAAACTCAACAATCTCGGCACTCTTATTCGTCGTACCAGGAACTGAAACCAGAATCAGCGTTCCGACTCGACTTGAGACACCAAGTTCTGTTTTCCCTTCCTCAGTTTTTTTAATTTGTTTTACAAAAACAGCGGCATAGTGACCCCCCGGTTCGGCCCCTTCAGGAATAGAAATTGTGAAGTTTATTTCTTTTTCCTGTTTTGGCAGTAATTTCCCTTCAGTTGGGCCATCAAAAGAAATCCAGTCAGCTAAAGTTGTGACACCCTCTTTGAGATCACCGGCAGAAAAACTGGGCGCACCCTCCTCAGAAACGCTGGTGAAATTTTCTTTTTCCATCACATAGTCAATCGCAGTATCGTTAAGATTTGAAATAATAATCTTTGATTTTTGCGTTTCGCCCGGATTAAGCTCAAAATTATAAGTGACAGGCGAGATCTGAATTCCCGACTGTTGGGCTAACACAAAAACAGGCAGAAATAATAAAACTGCAAAAGCAAGCGGCAAGCTTTTAATTATTTTTAAAAATCCCCTCATCTTTTATCTCCAAAATATTTTTTAACCTAACTTAATACTGCCGTAGCTGTGAATGTCACTGTACCGGAATAAGTGCCGGTTTCTTGAGTGTTTGGGACATCAATCTTCCAGCTCCAGCTTGAAGTATCGGCACCGCTTCTATAACCGGTGACAGTGTGGGCAGCTGTTACTGTACTGGGAATACCGGCATATTTATTGTTTGTATCACAAACAGTCGTACCAGTTCCATATTTTGTCTCTTTATTAGTATCAGCTGCCCAAAGTCCGATACCCAGACCAACACCACTCCAACTTGTCGGAGTTGCAATCGTGCCAGCATAGTCAGGTATATAAACACTATTTTTGTGCATTGCCGAATTAGTATCCGAACCATCAGACAACCCAATAGTGTAACCATTAGCTGCATTTGTCGTTACCGAGACAACAGTTGCTGTATTTGAACAAATCGGTGTGCCCGGCGTGAGATTACCAAAACTAATGGTACTACCAGATGTTATTGAAAGTGATAGATACTCCAGCACTGATGTGGAAAGAGTTACATTAGCAGTGTCGGCCTCTACTTTCTGTGGAACAAAATTAAAAATCCCCATTAATCCCACAATCACAAGTCCAAAAATAAATACTTTTCCTAAAAATTTCATTTTATCTCCACCAATCATATTATCTATCTAATAATTTTCTTTGTCAAGTCAGAGCAAAACTGCTGTCGCTGTCAAGGTTACGCTTCCTGAATAACTACCCGCCTTTTGGTCGGGGTTTACATCAACAATAAAAGCAATACTGGTCGTATCGGCTCCGGTTTTATAACCAGCTGACGTGTGGATCGTATCAGCCGTTTGAGGCACACCGGCATACTTGTTATTGACATCATCATAAGTTGAACCTGTTCCCCACTTTCCCTCCTTGGTAGTGTCGGCAGCATAAACTGTCACGCCTAATCCTTTGGTTGTTCCAGACACCCATGGAGCCGGAGCGGCAATTGATGCCGAAGCATCAGGAATACGAGTTGTATTGTCAGTATGCAAAAGTGCCGAATCGGAACCCGCCACTCCATCTGAAATACTGAGAGTATAACCGTTTGAAGCATTAGTTGTCACATAAACATCAATCCCAGCGCTACCCTTCTTTGGTGTTCCAGCAGTCAAGTTACCAAAAGTATATGTATTTGAGCTCAAATACATAGCAAGTGATGTTTGAACATCGGTTGAAAGAGTGATTGTGTCAGTTGCGGCCTTAGCGGCTGATAATTTAATCATTTCCAATACCAGCAACACCCCGACAACCAAAACCCCAAAAAACACTTTTTTTATCTTGAAATCCATCAATCTTATTCTATCAGATTTTTGAAAAAGACAAACATTGGATTAAAAAATAGTTTTTCTCTAGCTTGCCCGAACCTGCCCCTTACTTTTTTCACTACGTTCAAACAATAATTATTTTTTAAGCGAAATAAACAAGTTAAAAAGCCATCAATTTAATACTCCCGTTGCGGTATAAGTGATATATCCAGAATAGTTACCAGTTTTTTGAGTGTTTGGAACAACTATTTTATATCCAATTGCTGTCTGGTCGGAAAATGTTGGCGAGCCAGTTTTAGAGGAAATTTCAGTTGCGTTTTGTGGTACGCCGGCGTATTTATTGTTGGCGCTATCTTCGGTCGTGCCGGTCCCCCATTTAGCATTTTTATTAGTCGCGCTATAAACACAAATTCCAAGTCCTGTACCGCTCCAAAGTGTCGGCGAATCAATTGTGCCGGCATAATCCGCAATACGAGTTGTGTTGTCAGTGTGCAAAAGCGCGGAATCACTCCCTGTCACGCCGTCACTTACCAAAAGAGAATAACCATTGGGATAGTTCGTCGTTACCGTCGTAGTAGTTGTTCCGGTAATAACTGACCCCGGCATTAAGTTACCAAATACAAGTGTTCCGGAATCAACCCCTAACGATATTGACAACGACTGAACCCGATAAATATTAGCATAATTGTCAGTATCCGAAAGAGAGCCGTCGTCCACAGAATAAAGCTCTACATCGTAATCGGTATCTTTGGCCAAAAAATTATTATTGATTTTAATCTTGAAATCCAGCGTCCATTGATTGCCGGAATAACTTGAGTTAGCAGAAGTTGATGTTATCACAGCGGCATTTTGGGTGTCAAAAACTTCGGAAAAAGTGTTTGTTGCCTCGGTCCAGCGGTAGCGCAGCGAATTATACGGCGTGGTGTTATCGGCTGAATTAGCAAACCCAATCTCAACATAATTAATGTTAGTTGGTCCATCATCATCTGTTACCAGCGCCCGAAAAGTCCATTCAGTCGTATCATCAGCCACAGCAACATTTGACGAATATGGATTGATAAATGTCAGAGAATTATTGACCGGAGCGGTATTAAACAGCCAATTTTCGTTATTTCCCCCGTTAATTGAGTTAATAGATATGATGGCATTTCCTCCACTAGCATCAGAATCGGTAACATTGACATAGGAGACACTGGGGGAGGTTTGTGAGATATTAAAGTACCACTGTCTTGAGGGGGGATCGGGATTGGAGGGATCGCTAGAGACCATCACTATTCTGGTTCCTGACGCTTGACCGTTGATGTTGATTGCGTTGAAGGCATAGGTAGATAAGGCGTGGAAGGTTAATTTAGAGGAAGCGGTTACATCGGTGAAGGTGCCGGTGACGGTTAAAGAGTCGGCAAAGGTCACGCCGGAGGCGGAGGTATTGGTAATGGTCAAGTTATTGAGCGATTGGGAGGCGGCGGTTAAGGTCTGGCCGCTGGAGGCGTTATTGAGAGTTAGGGTGGAGGTACCGGCAGTCACCGTGCCGTTAGTAAAGTTAACATCGCCTCCGATAGTCCAGATGCCGCTGCCCATAGTTAAATATTCGCTGCCGCTACCGACACCTGAATAACCCAAGGATCCGGCAATATTAATGGTCGGATTATTGGCTGAAGCATCCAAAGTCATATTTTTAGTGTTGGCAGCAGCAACATAAAGATAACCACTAAAGTTGAGAGTGCCACTGGCAATAGTAGCCACTCTGTTGCTAGCTGAAGAATTGGAGTTAAAAAGAACATTGTGAAATGTATAGCCGTCGCCGGTAAGGGTCAAATCCCCCGGCGTAGCATCAAGCGTTAAGGTAGAGGTGCCGGCAATATAGGTGCCACCGGTAATAGAGTAACTACCATAGCAGGTAATAGCAGAGGCATTACCTTGGAAGACACCGCCGGTTTGAGAGTAGGAGCCGTTGGTGGTGGAGTTGGTACCGATGGTCTGGCCATAGTTAGAGCCTGTACTTAAAGTGCCATTGCTAAGAGTCATGGCGGCATAGACGGTTAAGGCGGCATCTTGGGTGAAAGAGCCACTGCCGGAGATCTTTAAGTTCCAATAGGTATTGCCATATTTAAAAGTATTGTAGGTACCAGAGCCATCATATTCTACCGTACCAGAATCGGTATCTTTGCTGGCAATGTTGACGGTCTCGCCATTTTGCAATCTGAAGGTGCCATTATTATTCAAAAGAAATAAATTGATCTCTTGGCCATTAATATCATAAATGGCTCCGGAATTTATAGTTAAAGTGCCTTCGATTGTCGCCCCGTCAGCTTGTGAAACCTCGGCCGAGGTATTGGTGACGGTAATATTGAAGAAACTGTCGCCATTACTGGTAATGCTCTGCGCTCCCTGCCCGTCCAGAGTTAGAGTACCATAAGAGTGCTCAAAGACCGCAGTATTTGAATTGGTAAAATCAGAAGCTACAGAGAACGAGCCGGAGCGGGAAGCGATGAAGGTGGCATTGGCATTATTGATAAAGGTACCGTTAATATTTAAGGTAGGATCATTGGTATCGGCGGTAGTGGTCATATGATGGCTGCCATCACCATTGACAAAATTGCCGTTGACGTTAATGGTGCCGGAAGCCAGAGTATAGGTAAAAGCCGAGTAGGTGTAGGTGTAGTGAGCGGTAACCGTAGGGGGATCAGTCATCTCATACCCCGGATTCCAGGTGCCGGGTAGAGTTAGGCCATCGTAATAGCAATTAGGGGTGCCGCTGGGGTCGAAGAGGTCTGTCAAGGAAGCGTACATAACCCACGAATAAGCTTCGTTATTCCCTGAATAGCTGTAGTAAAGATATTTGGAACCATTAGTGTAAGCGATCCGACCGTTAAAGGTACCATCTTCCACATAGACTCCGTTAAACGAACTATCTCCGGCACCACTGGCTTCCCAGCCGTCCTGTACCGGCTGAATAGTGTCTATGGCTCTTAATTCCAGATTGTTGTAGGTGGTGGCCGTGATATTCTTATTGCCTTTACCAGTATAGATCACCGTTGAGGAGGAGGGGATAAAGGTGCCGTTGATTACCAAAGGAGTTTCAGCTGCGCTATCCAGCGTAATAGTATCATCGCTGGCATCAAAGGTACCGGCAGCGATGGTAAAAACGCCACCGACAGTTATATCGGCCGAAGAGGACCAGCCACCGGCCGCATTATCAAAGGTCAGGTTATTGAAGGCCGATGAACCGGTCATAGTACCGGCCAAGGTTTTACCACCAGAAGCGGCATTCATGGTGACGGTGGAGGTAGAGGCGGTAAAAGTGCCGGAGTTAGAGTAGTTACCGGCAATTGATATTTTAGAAGCGCCGGAACAGATGACGGAACCGCTACTGATGGTCAAATCTACTGTACTCCAGCCGGTTGCGGCTGTACTGCCTATAGTAACTGTACCTCCGCTAACGGTGGAATTGCCAGAAATTGCCAGATCATAGGTGCCAATGGCTAGCGTACCGGCCGAAACTGTTAGGGCTGCGGCGGCTGCGTTAGCGGTTAAAGTAACTGTATATGCCGCGTTGATGATCACGGTGTCACCGGCCACTGGACCATTGGCGCCGCAACCGCTCCAAGTAGCACCCGCATTCCAGTTACCGGTTGCCACAGCAACACAGCTGAAGGCATCGGAAGCAATTTGCCAAGCGTGCGGTTCGGTGAAAACTGTTATCTGCTTGACCTGGTTAGAGACACTTTCAGTGGCACTTTCGGGGATGTTTTTGTGACCATCAAGTGTCGCCTGCCAAATTTCAATCGGCCCAAGCAAGAAGAGTTCCAGACTAATATCTGGCGGATCGTATTTATAAGATAATTCTATATTTTCACCGGCTTTTAAGTTGGCCGGCCATGAAATGGTTTGGGTGGTTTCATTTTTATCGCTAATCTCGCCACCGGCAGATATGTCGCTAATGACAAACGAAGCCGGAACTTTTTCTTTAATACCACCGGAGAGATCTTTATTGGCTAAGACACTAATATTTACCGTATAGATTGAAGTTGGAACAATTCGCATTGAGGTGTCGTGGCGTTTAATCACGAAGTCGGGATTGGCCAGAACCTCAAAACTTTCGGTTAGATTCCGCGTCCCGTTGGCGGTTTCCGCTTTTAACTCAATTTGATATTTACCCTCTTGTTTAGGAATATAGCTAGCTTGATAATCCGGAATGTTGGTAACATTGCCATTGGCGCAGGTATCGGAGATGGTAATGGTTTTATTTTCCGTTGAAAGCTCGGTCGCCTGCCCACTGGGATCAATAATCTTGAGCCATACCTTGGCATCGCAGAGAGTTTTGCCGCTATCGTCCAAGACACCGATGCCGATGCCAACTGTCTCTCCGACTTTGTAACTTGACTGGTCAAGATTAATCGCCAAAACCCCCCAAGCGAAATCTTGCTTGATTTCTTTAGTTTGGTCGCCTGACTTTAAGTTGACATCCAAAGTGTATCTGCCGGGCTTGAATTCGTTTTTATGGATTGCTTCAACTAAAAATTTGTCTTTGCCTTTTTGGGGCTGGCTTGCAACAATCGGCTTGACTATTTCTTGGCCTGAGGAATTAATAATTTTGGCCTCAATTTTACCTTTATTAACTATAAGTTCGCTTTCCTGTTTTTTTTCTTCCGCAGTTGAAACTATTCCCTCAGTGTCAACTAAAAACGAAGCGTTCTTGTCTGCTGGAATTACTTGTTCCAAAGAAAATAAGCGCTCCGTTTGAGCTGATAAAACCCGTCCCTTCTTTTCTGACTTATTCTTGAAATTTAAATAACCTAAAAACAGCCCAAAACTAATAAGGGCTACAAACACCACAATTGAAGCTTTTTTAAACAAATCCCTCACTTTTTTAAACTTAAACCAAAACACTATCAATTCACATCTTGTGATTAATTTTACAAGGATAACTTCCGCTTTGCAAATGCTCTACAAACCAGAAAAATTTCACTTGAAATAATTTGCGAGAATCCTTACAAGTTTTACAAGTATCTACCCCTCCTATACGCGCTACAGTACCCAAAAGTACTTACAAGGGTTTAACCCTTGTAAACGAATAATGTAACACGGGTAGTCCCGTTTTTCTTCAAAACCTACATCACAACCTACTAACGAGTTTCGGCTCTAGAGTAGCGAATATATCCTGAACAGGGGACAATTTCAATACCAGCTTCTTCAAGTTTGTCCATAATAATGTTAAGTCCAAGAGAATCTGAAGCCATATGCCCCGCAATAACAACATTTATATAGTGCTTAATTGCTTCCTCGCGGTCTTCCTCGCGAATATGCATTGCCACTTCTGTACCTATGCCGTAGTGGCTCATCCTTTCGTAAATTTTTTCAGAGCCTGAGGTTCCACCAGTCATACCAGTGACAACGATTTTCCCAGCTCGCGATTTTTCAGATCCCGCAAAAATACAGGGACCAGCATGAAGTTCAGTCGCTCTTTTGTATTCCGGAATTTCTTTTAACACATCAATAATTTCGCCAAGAGTCTTTGGCTTTTTCTCTGAGATATATTCATCAACAAATTTCCAAACGCAGTTATCAGCGGGAGTGTGAATATTAATCATTGGAATTTCTAAAATTTCAGCCGCCATCACCGACTTATAATGATTAACTGGCATAATTTGGCGCCAGACCTGCCCAAGTCGCTCCTTCAAAACTCCTTCGCCGATATTTTCAGGCACACCGGCGCGCGCTAAAACAGATGTTTGAATATCCATCACTTCATGAAGGTCAGCAAGCGCCTTGCCTTGCGGGTGGTGGGCAATAATCAAATCAATTTTTTTGCCCTTTTTGCCAAGCTCGTTAGCCAGCAGCACCTCTTCTGTGCCAATATCAATACCAACTAAAACCCGCTTTATTTTTTGATTATCAACTTTAGTTAAAATTCGAGAGTCCGAATAAGGATTGGTAAATTTTTCCTTGTCATACTCTAGCTGCTTTTTCTTCGGCAACTCTTTATATTCCTCACGATTTCGCCTTAAAATTTGCTTTATTTCTTCTCCTCCGCGAGGATCGTGAGCTATTCCCATCTTAATAGCTAAATCAAATATTTCCTTTGCCGTCATTTTAGCTCCTCCATAATATTATCTTCGCAAATGACAAATTTCTAATATCTAATTTCTAATGAAGCCCCACGAAGCTGTGATTTCAAGGCAACGCCTTGTTGGGGCAAACATCCCGTACCAGAAGACCAATTCGTCCACGGGTAAGCCCGTGGTCTTCTTGATACTGGGATAAAAAGTCTAATTTCAGATGTTTTAATTTTACACTGGACATTTATTATTTTATTAGATATTAGGAATTAGTAATTAGAAATTTTTAAATTACCTTATCAACTATGCCGTATTTTTGAGCTTCATCAGCCGTCATAAACCGGTCGCGCTCGGTATCAACTTCAACTTGTTTTTTAGATTTTCCGGTGATTTTGGAGAGAATTTCATTGAGTCGGTCGCGGGTTTTGATGATTTCATCAGCGTGAATTTTAATATCGGTTGCTTGCCCTTCAACTCCGCCAAGCGGCTGGTGAATTAAAATCCGACAGTTAGGAAGAGCAAATCTCTTTCCCTTTTTGCCCCCTGCCAAAAGAATTGCGGCACCAGAAGCCGCCTGTCCGACACAAACCGTTGAGACATCGGGAGAAATATGTTGCATAGTATCAAAAATTGCCAGCGTCGCCGTTACTGACCCGCCGGGAGAATTAATATAAAGTTTGATATCTTCTTTATCCGACTCTGACTGCAAAAAAAGCATTTGGGCAATTATAATATTAGCCACATCATCATCAATCGGCCCACCCAGAAAAATTATTCTTTCTTTTAAAAGCCGTGAATAAATATCATAAGCCCTTTCCCCAAACTGCGATTTTTCTATAACTGTGGGAATTAAATAAGACATTTAGCCTCCGTTTTAACTTATGCAATTTAATCACTTTACCTTAAAAATGTCAATCTCGCACATTTCTATTATAATAAAATAAAGGAGTTATTTTGTTTGGCACCATTACCGAAGTCGCACAAAGAACCATTGAGGCAGGGCAAACTGCCCAGATTATAATTATTATTTACTTTACCCTTATTTTAATTGCAGGGATTTTATTCGTGCTGGCAAATTATACTTTAAAAAACGCTCCGACTTTAGATAGAACTTTCTTCATCCCTTGGAAAAGAACGAAAAAAAGAGGCAAAAAGATAATTTCGGGAATCCTTGAAGATGAAAAAAGACGACCTATTTCACTGATGAAAGTAACCCTTTCTAATGCCCTTGAACATAAAATTGATTCAACTTTTAGCAACCAAGAAGGCAGATTTTGCTTTAAAGTAAATCCCGGCTCTTATCTTGTAACAGCTGAAAAATTTGGCTTTGAACCAGCCGTGACCAAAATAATCACTCTCAAAGAAGAAGATAAAAAAATAGAGGTTGCTCTTAAAACTAAAAAAATAGAGGATGCTAAAGCCAATCCGCCTTCGGTCAAATTCTTAATTTTTAGCCGCCCAATTTTCTTGGTCTTGGCAGCGGCAGGTGTTTACACTACTTATCTTGCTTTAAGTTTTTTCTCAATTATTATTGCCTTGACAGCTCTGGCAACTGTGATAACATCGCTTGCGTTTTTTATCCTTAATCGGCGGATTGGACTTGAACTCTGCGACCACAAAGGTAAAAAAATCAAAAATATTAAAGTTGAGATCGCTAGCGCTAAAGGAGAAGTGCTGGAAAAGGCGGAAACTGACAACGCTGGCAAAATCAATCTTTTTGTCGCCGAAGGATTTTACAAAATTATAAGCGACCAAGCACCATCGCGAACTTTCAAGGCAAATAGCAGGGAAATTGTTAGCTTAAAGTTAAAAATTTGACTCAAGCTAACTATTTAGCGCACAGTTCAATAATACGCTCAAAAACTCGCTTTGAGCCATCGGGAGTTCCAACTTCAATTTTTTCGGCTCGACCAATTTCTCCAAGTCCCACCCCGAGAATAATATTTCTTTTAGCTTGCTCTTCCAAATCCTGATCAATTTTCTCAGGAGTCAATTTTAGATTTTCAATATATCTTTCAAGAGTCGTACCTTGCTTTTGCAAATTTTCACGCAAAACCGCTTTCATCCTCTCTTTTTCATTTTCAATCAGCGATTTAGGAATATCAACTTTGGTCATTTTGATAATTTGGTCAGAGATAGTAGCAATTTGCATTCTTGTCTCGCGCTCTTTTTTCTCCTGCTCCAAGCTTTTTTTAATATTTGCTTTAAGAAGAGATAATTTTTCAGCTCCAAATTTCTTGGCAAATTCTTCGTTGGCTTTTGGCAAAACCATTTCTTTAAGGTCATTAAGCGTCAATTTAAAATGGACTTTTTTGCCCGCGAAATTCTTGTCGGCAAAATCCTTAGGGAGCTCCAAGTCAAATTCTTTTGTTTCGCCTTTTTTCATTCCAATTAAATTTGACTCAAATCCCGGAACAAGAGGTGTCTCGCCTATTACCATTGGAAAATTCTGGCTTGTCAGCTTTTCTTGTATTACTTTCTTGATACTTCCAACAAAGCTAATCAAAACCCAGTCACCAGAGCGAGCCGCGCGATTGACATCTTTAAGCTCAGCTGCCTGCCGACGGAGATATTCAATTACTTTTTCAACTTCTTCGTCTGTGACGACAAGAGCTTGAGGATCAATTTTAGAAACTTTGATTTTCTTGTAATCACCAATTTCAGCTTTTGGCAAAATATCAAATTCAACTTCAAAAACCAATTCGTTCTCGCCGCTTTTTGTAAAACTCGGGTGTTTTGAAATTGAGATTGAAGGGGGAGTAACAGGATAGACACCATGCTCAGCCAGAGCTTTTTGATAACCTTCATTAATTGCCAGCTCCAGCGCATTTTGAGAGAGTCTTGCCTGCCCAATTGCTTCAATTGTCATCACCCGTGGAGCATGACCCGGACGAAATCCGGGCAAATTAACAGTCGGAGCCAAACGCTGATATTCCGACTCAAAATACTCCTCCATTTTTTCAGCTGGAACAGTAACTGTAATCTTAACCCGATTTTTTGAGATTTGATGCTTTTTGGTTTTCATTTATCCTCCAATAAAAAAACACTACCAGAAAAAAACAAATAAATCAAAACTATTTATCATCGCATCACCCCCTCGGAGCTGGATAGCAAGGATGAAATTCCCCGCCACTTGCTGCTAACAACCAGCGCACCACTCCTGGCTGCGCGATTTTTCTGTCTAGTGAGATTGGCAGGATAAAACAAGTGCAAGAAACTAGGGGAAAACCGCCAATAAAAATCAGGATGAAAATATATTGATTTTTTCTTCAACTCGTTTTGAAATATAGGAGCTCGCGGTGTTTAAAATTTCCCGCGGATCGGTTTGCCTCTCTTGCAAAGCCTTTTTTACTCCTTCAACAAACGCCTCGCGCAACTCCGTGTCAATATTAATTTTCACCACACCTTCGGAAATTGCGACTTTATACTCGCGCTCTGCACGATTTGAACAGCCGTGCAAAACAAGCGGAGCGCGAACTGTATCCTGAATTTTAGCCAAAAGTGTAAAATCAAGCTGCTCTTCAGCAGTTCTCTCGCCGTGAATGTTGCCGATGGCAACTGCCAACATATCCGGCCTAACCTGATCATAAAACATCAGCGCTTCAGCCGGGTCGCTTTTAAAAAGTCTAGCTTGAATTGAGTCCTCTTGCCCTCCGATGCGGCCAATTTCAGCCTCAAAAACCACGCCGTGTCTATGCGCTATTTTTCGCAACTCCGCAGAAAGCGCGATATTCTGGTCAAGCGGCAATTTTGAGCCGTCAAACATCACTGAGTCAAAACCGGATTTGATGCACTCTTTGATTAAATCAAGATGAGTGCCATGGTCAAGGTGAAGAAAAAACGGAATCTTTGATTCTTTTTTAAGCTTTTCGGCAATAAAAAGAATTGAATCTAAACCAGCATATTCAATTGATTTTTCTGAAACCATCAAAAGAACGGGTTTTTGAGTTAAGTTTGCCGCCTGAACTATAGCCCGAGCACTCTCAAGATTATAAAAATTGAATCCGCCAATTGCGAAACGTTCACGATAAGCTTTGTTTAAATACTCTGAAAGTTTCATTTTAATAACATCTCAAGCGCCGGCAATTTTTTTCCAGTAATTAAATCACTTGTTGCGCTACCTCCGGTTGAAATAAAATCAAAACGGTCATTCAATTTAAGATAGTCAATTACATCAGCTGTATTGCCGCCCGAAGCGACTTTTTCGGCTTTGAGCTTGGCAATGTAGCGAGTTAGCTCATAAGTGCCATGCACAAATCTTTTGTTTTCCGTCATACCCAAGTTACCATTCCAAAAAATAGTTTTAGCTGTCGCCAAAATACTTTTATAAAGCAAAAGTGTTTGCGGACCGATATCAAATATACCATTTTTGATTGTCTGCTCGTTTATCGGCACAATTGCTCCCAATTTATTTATACCATCCGAGGGCAAAAAAACATTGCCAGTTTTTTTGTGATGGTCTAAAATCCATTCGTTTGCCGTGGCTCCACCAATCAAAACCGCATCTGCTTTTTTTGATAATGCTTCAATCACCGGTAGCTTATCCTCAATTTTTGCCCCACCAATAATCGCAACAAAAGGTTTTTCAGGCGCAGCCAAAAAGCGAAACAAAAAATTAATTTCCCGCTCAACCAAAAGCCCGGCATAAGTAGGCAAAATCTCCTGCAGCTTGACCATTGAAGTATGTTTTCGGTGGATATTGGCAAAAGCATCTTGAACAAAAACATCGCCTAATTCAGCAAGCTCTCGCGCAAACTCAGATGAGTTTTTTTCCTCGCGAGGGTCAAAGCGTAAATTCTCAAAAAGACGAAACTTATCTCCAAGTTGATAATATGACTTGAGCGCCGGGCTTTTTTGTGTAGTTTTTTGAGGCTTGGGGTCAAACTTAACTTTCAACTTCTCCGCCAAAATTTTGGCGATAGGAGCAGTTGAAAATTTCTTGTCCACCCCTGCCGGTCGGCCGAAATGACAAATAATATTAATTTCTTTTGCTCCGCGCTCCAAAATTTTTTTTAAAGTGGGGATTTCAGCATCAATTCTCCTTGTATCCTCAACCTTTCCATCCTTCACTGGCACGTTAAAATCAACCCTCACCAAAACACGCTTTCCACGAAAATCAGCTCTGGCTAAAAGCCTATGAGAAGGAACTCGCATTATTTTTTTAAAATTATCGGCCACTTTTTACTTCCGATGTAATCTTACAAATTTCACAAAATTCTTTCGCTTGAAGCGAGGCGCCGCCAACAAGAAGCCCGTCTAAATTAGGCTGCATCATAAACTCGCGCACATTATTTTTATCCACTGACCCGCCATATAAAATTTTAACTTCATCAGCCGCCTCGCCAAATTTTGCTTTAAGATGATTTTTTAAAATGTAGGCGATAGCTGCAGCATAGGCGCCGGTAGCGGCATTGCCAGTGCCAATTGCCCAAATTGGTTCATAAGCAATAGAAATAGAGGATAAATCAGCCTTGTTAACTTTTTCCAAAGCTTTATCTAGCTCAAGCAAAATTCCACCTTGTCTTTTCATTCTTTCCACTTCTTTTTCGTAATGGTCCTCAAGATGAAATCTTTCTGCTTCGCCTACACAAATAATTGGATTTAATCCAAGTTTCAAAGCCGCCGTAACTTTTTTCTGCACCATCTCGTCAGTTTCACCAAAGTGCCGGCGGCGCTCACTGTGACCCAAAATTACAAATTTACAAACCCCTCTCACCATACTCCCAGAAATTTCCCCTGTATATTCTCCGGAATCTTCCCACATCATATTTTGAAGACCAAAGTAAAGATTCTGTGGACGTGCGCGAGCGCTATCATAAATTGGATAAATAAAAACTGCCGGCGGACACAAAACAACATCAACATGCTTGATATATTCAACATTGCGAATAACCTGCCCACCAAGAATAAGCGCCTCTGACAGCTTAAGATTCATTTTCCAGTTGCCAACAACCAAGGGGTAGTCCACTTGCATCCTCCTTATTCTTATTTATCAAAAATATTAAAGTAAAGCTATTACCTCACGAAAAGTAATAATCAAAACAAAAAGCATTAAAATTGCAAAACCAAGAATATGCAGAAGATTCTCAACTTCAGTTTTCAAAACCTTGCGACGGGTTATACCTTCACACAAAATAATCACCGCCCGACCCCCATCTAAAGCAGGAAAAGGCAGGATATTAATCATACCTAAGTTGATTGATAAAACTGCAGCAAGCTGAATCAAATATATAATTCCCATCCTGACCGCTTCGCCGGTGATATTGAAAATCCCGACTGGCCCGGCAACGCCCTCGGAAATTTTCCCTTTAATAAAAAGTCCGCTCAAGAAATCTTTAAGCAGCGTAAAAACGTACCCTGTGGTTAAAACCATATCCTTAAAACCAGCATAGATTGCCCCAAGGGGCGTCAATTTTACAAGCGGCACATCAATAATTCCTACTCCAAGCGGCGCTTCAGCATTTTTTGAAATATGAGCCGACTTTTCAATTGTTTCGCCTTTTCTTTTGATTAAAATTTTTACATCTCTATCAAGATTTGACTTTGTAAAATCTACAAAACTTTGCGTTGAATTAAAGCCTAAAATTAAATCTCCAACTCTTAAATCCGCCGCTTGGGCAGGGGAATCATTATTAACTTGAGCAATAACAATCTGATGCGTTTTTTGCCCTGCCAGAGTATCTGGATTAAGGCTAATAGGCGACATTCCAATCATATAACCGACTGACAATAAAACGCCGGCCAAAATAAAGTTCATAATAACACCGGCAACCACAATCAAAAATTTAAAACGCGCTTTTTTGCGCGAAAACGAACGAGGAGAATCACTTTCTTTTTCTTCTCCCAACATCTTTACATACCCGCCAAAAGGAATAGCGTTAATTGAATATCTGGTCTCGCCCTTTTTCCAAGAGAAAAGTCGTGGCGGAAAACCGAAAGCAAATTCTTCAACTTTAACGCCTGACAACTTGGCTGCAATAAAATGGCCACCTTCATGAACGAAGACTAATAACCCCAAAATAATTAAAAAAGCAAGTAGTGTTAGCCAAAACATATTTTAAATTTCTAATTTTATACCGCTTTCAATTCCTTTTCTTTTTCTACAATCAACTCTTCAATTTTTTTATTATAATCGTCAATGATTTTATTCAATTCTTTTTCTGCCGCGTAGCGATCATCTTCGGTGATTTTGCTGTCTTTTTCCATCTTTTTTATTTTCTCCCAACTATCAGCACGGGCAGTTCTCAACGCCACCCTTGCTTCCTCGCCTTTGCGTGCGATATTTTTGGCTAGCTCTTCTCTTCTTTCTTGAGTCATTGGAGGAAGCACGATTCTAATTAAATTACCGTCGTTTATTGGAGCCAAGCCAAGATCTGAATTTCTAACCGCAAGTTCAATGTCGCCAAGTGAATTTTTATCCCAAGGCTGAATAATAATCTGAGTAGCATCAGGCGTAGTAATAGTAGCCATCTGTTTCAAAGGCGCAGTTGATCCATAATAGGTAACTAAAATATTTTCAACCAAGCCGGTTGAAGCTCGTCCAGCTCTTATACCCGCAAGACTCTCTTTAAGTTTTTCAATTACTTGATCAAACTTGACCTTGAGACTTTTGATTTCTGATTGATACATATAAAATTACTCCTTACTCTTGATGAGTTTATATCTGGTTTTATTTTATCCTTGAGTCCGCAAATTATCAAGAGCGGCAATTTAATTGCATTAGAACACACGCTATATCAAATATACAAAAATTTATTCTTCGCCGAGAATATATCTCACAAATCGTCTGATTTTGATATTTTCGCCGATTTTAGCGATGGCTTCTTTCAAAAGATCATCTATTGTCTTGCCCGGCTCTTTAAAATATTCTTCTTTGAGTAATTCTTCAACATTTTTAGCATCAGATTGAGCTATTTGCAAAGCAATTTCATGAACAAAATTTTTAAAATCTTCATTGCGGGCAACAAAATCAGTTTCGCAACTTACTTCTACCAAAACACCAATTTTTCCCAAATGAATATAGCTGTCAATCAGGCCGTGAGTCATTGCCCTATCGGCTTTTTTGGCAGCAATTTTCACTCCTTGTTCTTTCAAAATTTCCTCGGCTCTTTTTTCATCGCCGTTAGCTTCATCAAGCGCTTTTTTGACAGCCATTACTCCAGCGCCAGTTTTTTCACGAAGTCTTTTAATCTTTTCCATTATTCCGCCTTTTCCTCAACTTTACTTTCAGTCGCCAATTTTTTCTCCAAACGCTCTTTGCTGTCGGACACAACTGGTTTTTCCTTGTAATTTTCTTTAATTGTTTGAGCGGCTAAATCTAAAACCAAGTTAATCAACATGCGAGAATCGTCGTTGGCCACAATTGGATAGTCAATTTCCGCTGGATTAGCATCTGTATCGCAAATTGCAACTACGGCAACACCTTTCCTTTTAGCTTCACGGATAGCAGCTGACTCTCTGGCAGCATCAACCACAAACAAAACATCAGGAATTCGCTCGAGATTTCCTAGCCCGCCAAAAATAACTTGAGTTTTCTTAAGGTTTCTTTCAATTTTAAGACGCTCATTTTTTGTCAGATGTTCATATTTATTTTCAGCCAGATCATTTTGGGTCTGAATCATCTTTTTTACACTTTTTGAAACTACTTCAAAATTAGTCAAAAGTCCGCCGGGCCAGCGCTCAATAACATAAGGCATTTTAAGCGCCTCAGCCACTTCCTTAACTTTGTCTTTTGCTTGAAGTTTTGTCCCAACAAAAAGGAAAAGAGCGCCTTCTTTGGCCTGTGCCTTGATAAATTCAAGCGCTTTTTCCAGAAGCTCACGGGTTTTATTAAGGTCAATCACTGCAATCTTATTTTGAAAACCATAAATAAAACGAGACGACCTCGCATCGGTCCGTGAACGCTGATGGCCAAAGTGTGCTCCGGCCTTAAACAATTCTTTAATATCAGGCATTTTTTGTGTCATAAAAAACTTCTCTTAGATTATAGAGGAAAATTTAATTTTAATCAACCCCTCCACCAAAACATAAAGCGGAACACTTTGCAAGGTGGTACTCGCAAATAATTTATTCCATCTTAAGATGAAGCATTCAAGTTTTTGGTGATGAGGTCAACCCCTCACCAAAACCTGAAGCGTAACAAGATTGAACTCTATCCTGTTTCATGCAGCATAAGTACGATCGTACTCGTGACGCAAATATATCTTTAATTCATTGGGCAAATAGGACTAATTTAATTGAGACAAAATTCTACATTCTACTTCTTGTTTTATAAAAACGAAACAATCTATTCGCATGACTTTTTTATTGTTATGCAATAGAGTCCCATACCAATGCTTAATTTGCATAAAAATCTCCTGCTTTCATCTACCGCAGGAGTCTCATATGTTTCGTAACTTATTAAAAAGAAAAAATATCAAGCTCGATAGAATTCCGTTGGGGAACTTGGCTGATAGACCCAAAAGTATTTCCCTCTGTTTCATTACCGACTATACCCCTATGGTAGATATAAACAGGAGGTTTGGTTTCGGGCATTTTAATTGTTCTTTTTAAATATTGAACAGCTTTAAAAGTTGTTTTTTAATTTTTTCGGGTAGAATGTTCAGGCGATAAATTTCGTTTAATTCGTACCATGAAACTTCGTCTCTAATGCCAGTTTGAGGATTTGTATCGCCGGAAGTTTTCATTTTTCCTTTGGGGTTGAAAGCAATAAAATAATGTTCGAGTCTTCCCATATTTTCAAATTCCGCTATCTTGACCAATTCAGACAAGCTTAAATTTGTCTCCTCTTTGATTTCTCTGCGAAGAGCATCCGCTATACTTTCATCTTCCTCAACTCCGCCACCGGGCAAAACATAATATTCCTGGCTTCCTTTAAATCTATGAAGAAGCAATATTTTTGAATCCTTCAAAATCACAGCGACAACTCGTTGCTTTATTCTTTTTGAGGTATAGTCCTCTAAGACAACCTTAATTAAATCAAATATGAATTTTACTCCTTCTCCTTCGATATATGCCTGAAGCTCCTCGTCGGAAATATAATTCCAATCTTTTCTAATAGAATAAGCTTTAAGCATCGGTCTCGTATTGATACTTTTGCCATAGTTGGCCACAATCTTCTCAGTTATCTCTTTTTTCTTTTTGCACCAAATTCCCTTGTAAATAAGACACCAATCGGCTGTTTCAAAAACCCTGTCAATAAATTCTCTGCCATAGGTGCGAATATAGCCACTGGTGTTAAAAATATTTAAAGACGCGAATTTTCTTGCAATTTGGAATCTCATTTCTCGCAGGTTGTAAATGATTAATGGCTTAATAGTTAATTCGGAAATTCCGCCTCTAGCCTCAATTTGATGCTCCACAAAATCGCGAAATCTAAAGCCTTTTTTTAGGTAGAGAACCTTACCCTGCAAATAATGCTTCAGAGACTCAATATCAAGATAATTTCTAAAATCATCAAGAGTGTGGGTTAAAATTGAGATTTTAACTTCATATTTTTTAGAAAGAGTTTTAACGATCCCTCTTATTTTACGCAAGTCATTATAATCAATTGACCCAAGACCGTCGGACGACTCAAGAAGAACTAAAATATCAATATCGCTATATTTTAAAACTGCTTCTTTGTCCAAAACACTTCCAAGCAGTACAATTGCCTTGATATTTTCCTTTAATAAGTGGTTGCTAAGAAGCTCCTGAACTGTCGCCTTATACGCTGTATCAAATATTTTTTGCATTTTATTTTAATAATATGAGCAGGTCCTGATTGAAGAAACTTCACCATTGCTGGATATAAAAGTCCCTACCAAGACACCGCTCGTAAATACTATCAATCGCCATCCGAGAAAGCATGACTCTCTCCGTGTACACGATAGTGAGTCCGCTACTCTCCATCATCGACATAACCCTATCTTGCAGCCCGCGTGCCAAACAGTCAGGTTTCAATATGCTTAGGCTTAGAGACGAGTCTCTTCTCAACTTAGCCACTCCTCCTTGAGAAAGTCTGACTCTACACCTCATACTTTACCTTGGAAATGCTACAAAATCAAAACCTTGTATGAGCCACATAAATACAAGATCTATAATATGGTCTTGAAAAATCTTTGAAAAATGGTAACATTTCTCTGAAATGAAGAAAGATATTCACCCTAAATACTATGAAAACGCCAAGGTTAAATGTTCCTGCGGCGCAGAATTTGAAGTAGCTTCAACCGAACCGGAAATCAAAGTAGAAATCTGCAGCAACTGTCATCCTCTTTATACCGGCAATAAAAAACTGGTTGATACAGCCGGCCGTGTTGACCGTTTTGAGGCCAGACTAAAGAAATCCGAAGAACTCAAAAAGCAAGCTGAAGAGCGACGCGCAAAAAAAGAAGCTAAAACAAAGAACGAAGAGAAATCCAAAGAGGAAAAATAAAATTCAAGGGTTTTTAATTCCTAATTAATCGTTCTGGATTTTGTATTATGTCTGACAAAATTGAAGAGCTAAAAAAAAATTTAGAACTGCTTGAGTCAACCAAAGACCCCGAATTTAGAAGTTTGATTGAAGAGGAAATTGCTCGCCTTGAAAAAGAGATAGTCGGCCAAGATGCAGAAGATTCTAAAAATGCAATTCTTGAGATCCGCGCAGGCACCGGCGGGGAAGAAGCAGAACTTTTCGCAGGAGAGCTCTCGCGGATGTATTTAAAATTCGCCGAGAAAAAAGGATGGAAGGTAATTATTAACGACAAAAAAGAAACAACTTTGGGGGGAATCAAAGAACTAGTCGCGACTATTGCAGGTGAAAATGTATATGGAACACTTAAATATGAAGCAGGAGTCCATCGAGTCCAGCGCGTGCCTAAAACTGAAAAGCAGGGGAGAATCCACACCTCCGCGGCTACCGTTGCAGTTTTACCTGAAATTGAAGAAAAACAACTTGAAATCAATCCTAATGATTTAAAAATCGATGTTTACCGCTCCAGTGGACATGGCGGCCAATCGGTGAATACAACAGATTCGGCCGTGCGTATCACCCACCTTCCTACCGGAATTGTCGTTACTTGCCAAGATGAGCGAAGTCAACTCAAAAATAAAGAAAAGGCGATGAGCATCCTGCGCGCCAAGATTTGGCAGATTGAACAGGAAAAAGAACAATCACAAATGAGATCAAAGCGGCTTTCAATGGTTAGATCTGGAGACCGCTCCGAAAAAATTAGAACCTACAACTACCCACAAGACCGCATCACCGACCATAGAATCCCTAAATCTTGGAATAATATGGAAAAATATTTAGACGGCGATTTAGACCCAATTATTGACGAACTTAAAATAACTGATAGAAAAAATCAGCTGAAAGAACTGATATAAATTATCAATCTTTGTATCAAGAATTTTTAATTTTGAATTTCACCCTTGATCCTCAATTTTAAATTTTGGCTTAATAAAAATGAGCTACATAACACTTAAACAATTAATCAAGGCCTCTAAATTGCCAACCGAAATTGCAGAAAAATTGGTAGGGGACTTATTTAAAATTTCCAGAGAAAAGCTGTTTTTAGACGGAGAAAAAATTCGCCTTAGTAAGAATTATTTAATGAAATATAAAAAAATTGAGGAAGCAATTTTAGCCGGCACTCCCCTACAATACGCGTTGGGACACACTTGCTTTTACGATCGTGAATTTAGAGTCAACAAGTCAGTTCTAATCCCCCGCCCTGAAACCGAACTATTAGTTTCTCTAGCTTGCAATTTTTTAAGACAACAAACTTCTAGCCACAAACCACTAACGATTATTGACATTGGTACCGGCTCTGGCTGTATTATTATAAGTCTTTATAAAGAATCGGAAAAATTCATCATTCATAATTCATTATCCATAATTCGTTTTTATGCCACTGATATTTCCCTTGCCGCTTTAAAAGTGGCAAAACAAAATGCGAAACTGCATAATGCCAACATAAAATTCTTACAAAGCGACCTTTTAGACAATCCTCAACTTCCTAAAAAATTTGATTTGATTCTTGCAAACCTTCCATATCTTACAAAAGATGAAACAAAAAAATTAAAAGATGAGCCTCGAAAAGCCCTTTATGGCGGTAAAGAAGGATTTGAACTTATTGAAAAATTAATTAAAAAATTACCGGAAAGATTAAACGGATTGGCTATCATTGAAATTGGCTACAACCACGGCAAAAAAGTAAAGAAAACTGCTAAAGAGTGCGGATTAAACGCTCAAGTAAAAAAAGACCTAAATGGTTTTGACAGATACGCTTTAATCACGAAAAAATATCACCGAGCTTGACTTTCACATCCATTTCTTTTCCGTCACGCAAAACCCGCAATGTTACCTCATCACCGGGCTGATACTTGCCTAATAATCCAATTAGTGGTTTATCTTGATTTATTTCATCGCCATTTATCTTTAAAATCACATCTCCCTCTTTAATTCCGGCTTTATCAGCTGGAGAATCCTTAACCACTGCTGGCTGATTGCCTGTTTGATCCCCAATGACCAAAACACCTTTATCCTCTTTCATACCCTTAATTGCTGCAATCTTCTGATCAATCGGGACATATCTAATGCCAATATATGGCCGAACAATCTTGCCAGTCTTTTTAGCTGAATCAATGGCTGCTTTAAGCGAGTTAATTGGGATGGCAAAACCCAGACCCTCTGCCTGCCCCTTGGCTGCCGTAGCCGTATTTATGCCAATCACTTGTCCCTTGAGATTAACTAATGGTCCGCCAGAATTCCCCTCGTTAATTGCCGCATCAGTTTGCAAAAGCCCTTCAAGCGATTCGGCATTATTTCCACTGCTTTCTGCTGCTGTCAAAGCCCTCTCCTTACCTGAAAGCACACCGACCGTGACCGTGTTTTGAAATTCACCTAAAGCATTACCAATAGCAATCACTCTTTGGCCTATATCAAGATTATCCGAATCGCCAAACTCAACTGTAGGCAAATTCTTAGCATCAATTTTCAAAATCGCAAAATCGGAAATCGGGTCTTTAGAAACAACCTTGGCGTCGTATTTTTTTCCGTCCTGAGTAATAACTGAATACTGAGCACCATCAACATTTGCCACATGCTTATTGGTGGCAATTAAGCCTTCTGAAGTGATAATAAAACCTGAGCCACCACCTTGCTGCTGTTGGACCTGCTCATCTGGCGCTCCCCAAAAGCCGCCAAATGGATTGATTATTTTGACGTCTTTGGTAAAAACAACGCTGACTACTGCCGGCGAAACCTTTTTAACAGCAGAAACCACCGCCGAATCTTCTTTAACAGAAATAGTTTCTGTTTTTTGCTGGGCTGGAAAATTTATTCCTCCTTCATTTTTAATACCAATGCTTTTCTGCAGAGTTGGAGAACTAGCAACCAGAGCAATTCCGCCAACCCCGCCAAAAATACCAGTCACAAAGCTTAAAATAACTATAAAGGCGATTAAATGTCTACTAGATTTATCCATACATAGCTCCCTTTTTCCTTAACCTTTAATTAATATTTGCCTTTTATATTATAGCAAAAAAGCAAAAATTATTTTTGTTCTTTCTCTTCTTTAGTTTCCTTTTCAATCTCATCAATTGCCGCAAGTTTACCAAGCTGTAAAGAAGCAAATACAGCAAGAAAAGTCACCGCTATTGCATAAATGAGTTTTGAAACCAGCGTCTGTCCGGGAGCAATGTATTGGTTAATTAGTTCTTTAACTAACTCATTCCAAGCAAGAGCAGCAACCAAGCCAAATGCGGATGTAAGAAGAGTAGAAAGGGTAACTATAAATTGATGACGAAGCTCACGCGCAATTCTCAATCGGTGAGAAATTTCTTTTTTTTCTTTTTTTTCTTTTGGCATTTTTTACTCCCTTTATCTATTAATTGCAAAGCGACTGGAATTTATTTAATAGAGTTAATCTTTTTAATAATTATTTGTCTTGCTATATTCGGATTAATATTGCCTTTGGTTTCTCTCATTACCTCCCCTACCAAAAATCCAATTACCTGCTCTTTCCCTGATTTTATCTTAGAAACAGCATCTGAATTTTTGCTGAGAATTTTTTCAACTACTTCGTCTACATCAATATCCGCCATACTAAATTCACGATCGTATATTAACTTTGGATTTTCATTTGAAGAAACAGATTTCTCAATTATTTTGCGGACAATATTTGATGGCGGCTCCTTCTCTAGAATCAGCTGCGCCAAATAAATTAAATTATCTATACTCATATCCAAAGCTGCTTCTTCGTGAATTAATATCTTGCCCACCAAACTAACTGCAGAACTGTCTTTCTCTCTAACCTTTTCCAAGAGATTATAAATATGCGGATTTTTGGCAATTTGTTCAATCCATTTCTTGTCTAACCCCCAGTCATTTATTTTGCTTCTCACCTCGCTAGGCATAGCTGGCAGATTTTTTCTAATTTCTTCAAGACTAAAAATCTCATGAACTTTAATCGGCGGAATATCAGGCTCTGGGAAATAACGATAATCTTTTGCCTCTTCCTTTTCTCTTAATATATATGTCTGCCCAGCCTTAGCATCATAACCGCGAGTAATTTTAGTTTTCTTCGCCGGCCAGCTATCATATTCTTCTTTTAGTCTTTTTTCTTCATAAATCAAAGCCTTTTCAACAAATTTAAATGAATTCAAATTTTTAATTTCTATAATTGGCGACATTTTTGACTGACGACTGACCGAAATATTTGCATCACAGCGCAAATGACCTTTTTCCATATCAGCATCAGAAATTTGAAGAGCGCGCAAAATCTCTCGCAGTTCCTGCATAAACTCCTTAGCCATTAGAGGTGTTGTGATATCAGGCTCTGTTACAATTTCCAAAAGTGGCGTCCCAGCACGATTTAGGTCAACCACAGAATAATTTGCACCTTCAGGATGAAGAAGTTTTCCTGCATCCTCTTCAAGATGAATACGGTTAAGTTTGACTATTTTATCGCCAACTAAAAGTTCGCCCCCAACACAAAATGGCTGATCATATTGCGAAATTTGATACCCTTTTGGCAAATCCGGATAAAAATAATGCTTACGGTCAAATTTCGATTCTTCGCAGATTTTTGCCCCCAGCGCCAAACCTAACTTCACAGCCATCAAAATCGCTTCTTTATTTGGAGTCGGCAATGTTCCGGGCATACCCAAACAAATTGGACAAACAAGCGTATTTGGCTCTGCAGCTTCAGCGTTATTGTCGCAAGAGCAAAACATCTTACTCTTCGTTTTAAGTTGAGCGTGAATTTCAAGCCCAATAGTTGTCTTAAAATCTTCACTCATTTTTAAAAGCCCCCAACGTTACTAGAAATTTTTTCATTTTCCAAATAGCCTGCATTGCTTCATCGGCTGTCGTGTGATGGTCAACTTCATGAACAAGATGATTCCGTAGCTTATGAGCATCCCACATTTCCTGATAAACAAAACGGTCAACTAATTTTTCGCAACGTCGCAGCCGCTCTGCCATTGAATTACCTTTAATCCCCGCTCTTTTCATAACAGAATCAACTAATTTATCGGCTTCTATCACCGCCAGCTTTGGCTCCATAGCCTCAATTTCTTGAAAGCGCCGGCTGATTTCTCCTTTGGGAAAAACAACGAATTTATTTTTTTGGAGTAGCCGATCAACCAAAGTAGCAACACTCTTTTCAAAAAAAGAGAAAAACGAAGGGGTATTTTCTTTATTTTTGTAATACTTTTTAGCCATTTATATATCTGGTTTTTGTTTTATATTAATTGCTTTCTCAAGTTGATGTGAAACTTGCAAAATAATTTCCTCACCAAGTATCGGGCCAATAATTTGGATTCCAACTGGCAAATTTTTTCCATCGCGATTAACAAAGCCGGCTGGAGTTGAAATTGCCGGAACACCAGCAGGATTAATCGGCACAGTATAAATATCGCTCAAATACATTTTTACTGGATCACTGGTTTTCTCGCCGATTTTGAAAGCAGGAGTTGGAGAAACCGGTGTTATAATTACATCAACCCCACTAGTTGACGAATTAAAAGCTTTTTCAAAATCTTGTTTCACGAGCGTGCGAAGCTTTAGAGCGCGACGATAATAAGCATCATAATACCCAGCAGATAAAACATAAGTGCCGAGCATAATCCTACGCTTTGCTTCGTCGCCAAAACCTTGCCCTCTTGAAGAAAAATAAACTTCCTCAAGCGCTTGATTTTTATTTTTACGCAAAGTAGAAAAGCCATATTTAATACCATCGTAGCGCGAAAGATTTGAACTCACTTCAGCCGGCTGAATAATGTAATAAGTAGCTAAAGCGTAATCTGTGTGCGGCAGAGAAATTTCAACAGATCTTGCACCAAGAGATTCCAGTTTTTTGATTGCCCCTTTAACTATTTCTTCTACATCCTTATCCATTCCAGAGGTAAAGTATTCTTTGGGAATACCTACTTTCAGCCCTTTAAGATTCCTATCCAAATTCTCTGAATATTTTGGTACCGGAACATCTAAAGTTGTTGCATCGAGCGGATCACGGCCAGCAATTATTTCCATTAATAAAGCAGCGTCTTCAGTTGTTTTTGTAATTGGACCAACTACATCAAGAGAAGAAGCCATAGCAATTACGCCATATCTAGATACACGACCGTAAGTTGGCTTAAGTCCAATTACACCACAAAGTGAAGCTGGCTGGCGGATTGAACCGCCAGTATCCGTACCAATTGAGCCCAAACACTCATCTGCGGCAACAGCTGCTGCCGAACCGCCCGATGAACCGCCGGGAACCCTATCTAAATCCCAAGGATTATGCGTCGGCCCAAAATCGGAATTTTCCGTGGAAGAACCGTGGGCAAAAGCATCAAGATTAGTTTTACCAACCATAACCATACCAGCATCCTTAAGCCGTTTCACGATCGTAGAATCATACGGCGGAATAAAATCTTTTAAGATGTTTGAAGCTGCTGTCGTCTCAACATCTCGCGTGCAAAAAAGATCTTTTATTGACAGGGGAATTCCATCAATTTTGCTCAATGTCTTTCCTGCTTTACGGCGTTTGTCAGATTCCTTAGCTTCTGCCAAAGCTGATTCCTTTAGGACTTTGAGATAGGCTTTAATCTTTGGTTCAACCTTATCAATACGCTCAAAAATAGCCTTAGTCAAATCAACAGAGCTAATTTTTTTCTCATTAAGTAATTTAGAAGCGGAACTTATAGTCAGTTCATACAAGTTCATTGTTTCTCCGCAATTATTTTGGGGACGACAATCAAATTTTCTTTACGATAGGGGACATTCCTCAAAATATCCTGAGATTTATCCGGAACTACTTTGTCGTCGCGTAAAACATTTTCAAGTCCTGTTACCTGAGATGTCTCTGCTACCCCCTCCAACTTGACCCGGTCAATCTTTTCAAACAAATCAAAAACTCCGTTGAGCTGACGGGAGAATTTGTCAATTTGTATATCCGTCAACTGCAAACGCGCCAATTTTGCCACCAGTAAAACATCATCTTTTTTAATCATAGCAATCCCAATTACATCTTATCACTTAACAAAAAATCTTCAAGCCAGAGGACAAAATACAAATACTCTAAAAATACAAACTTTGCTATTTGAGCATTTCCAAAAACTCTTGTTCTGAAATTTGCTTTATGCCTAATTTTTTGGCGCGCTCAAGTTTAGAGCCCGGCTCCTCGCCAACAATCAAATAGTCAGTACGAGAAGAGACATCAGAAGAGAACTCACCACCAAATTGCGTAATTTTTTTGTGCGCTTCCTCGCGCGTCATCGTTTCAAGCGTGCCTGTAACGACAAAAAGTTTTCCTTTAAGTTTATTTTTGGTTACAGATGAACGATAGCTTTTGACTTTAACGCCAAATTTTTTGAGTTTGTTGATAAATTCAATATTCTTGCGGTCCGCTAAATACTCCGAAACAGATTGCGCCACTTTTTCGCCCACACCATACATCCGGTCAAGCTCTTCTTTATTTGTTTTCAAAAATTCTTCAAGCGTCCCATACTGTTTAGCCATATCCTGTGCTACTAAACTACCAACATGACGAATGCCAAGCGCATAAATAAAGCGGTCCAATTCAATTTCTTTTTTCTCGTTAATTGAGTCAATTAAATTCTGGGCTGATTTATCGGCAAAGCGCTCAAGCGACTTGATATCCTCTACTTTTAAATTAAAAATGTCAGCTGCATCTTTAATCAACCCTTCTTCAATCAATTTTTCAATAATCTTCGGACCAAGTCCTAAAATTTCAAAAGCGCCTTTTGAGACAAAATGTTCAATTTGTCTTCTCTGACGGATGGCGCAGTTTTTATCGGCACAATAAACATCTACCTCGCCTTCACGATGAATCACCTTCCCCCCGCAAACCGGACAGCGTTGCGGCATATGAAACTCTTTTTCCTTGCCGGTTCGCATTCTTTTAATTGGTTCAACAACTTCAGGAATAACATCGCCTGCCTTGCGAATAATAACTTCATCGCCAATTCTAATATCTTTGCGGCGGATTTCATCGGCATTGTGAAGCGTAGCGCGAGAAACGATTGAACCAGCCAGCGGTGTTGGCTCAAGCACTGCCACAGGCGTTAATTTTCCCGTGCGACCGATTTGGACAATAATATCTTTAACCTGCGATGTCGCCTCTTCTGCAGCAAATTTATAAGCAATTTGCCCGCGAGGCGCTTTGCCAACCACACCCAACTGCTCAAAAACTTTTTTATCATTAAGAGTAATAACTACACCGTCAGTCAAATAATCAAGTTTCTTGCGAGCTTTTTCCCAATGCTTCAAAAAAGCAAAAACTTCATCTAAATTTTTACAAAACTTATTATGTTCACCAACTTTAAAACCTAATTTTTGGGCTAGTTCGTGTTCCTGCGAATGCTTTTCAAGTCCAATATCGCTAACAATCGCATACATCATAAACTTAAGATTTCGACTGGCAGTAACTTTAGGATCAAGCTGGCGAATAGAGCCGGCGGCAATATTGCGAGGATTAGCAAAAATAGGACCGCCTTTTTTCTTTTGTTCTTCATTCAATTTTTCAAAATCTTTTTTGGGCAAATAGGCCTCGCCTCTTACCTCAAGAGTAGGATACTTCTCCCCGCCGTGAAGTTTTAGAGGAATAGATTGAATTGTTTTAAGGTTAGCTGTTACATCTTCACCAACAATTCCATCACCACGGGTCGCGCCAGTTGAGAAAACGCCATTTTTATAAATTAAAGTTACAGCTAAACCGTCCATTTTAAGTTCACAATAATAGCCAGAGTTCCTGATTTTGTTTTCACCAACTAATTTTATGAGACGTTCTTCCCAAGCTTTGAGATCATCTTGCGAAAAAGCATCGTTAAGCGAGAGCATTGGGACTTCATGATAGACCTTTTTGAATTTTGAAAGAGCTTTTCCCCCAACTCTTTGTGTGGGAGAATCAGGTGTCACAAATTCAGGATATTGTTCTTCTAATTTAGATAGTTCTCTTTTCAGCGAGTCATCAACTGCATCTGAGACACGAGGTTTATCAAGCACATGATAAAAATAGCGATTTTTATCAATCTCTTTACGTAAAGCCTCAATCCGTTTTTTTATTTCTTCCTTAGACTTTTCCACTATTATAAATATAAGCGAAAAACCAAATATAGTTCAAGGGAAAACGACAGTTAATTAAGCAATTTAACGATCGTGAAATAAGTTGTATTATCTTTAGTGTAAACACTGACAACCGGTCCTGTATCGTTTTTGTTTTTTATCACTTTGTATGTAATTGTCCCTGAATCAACATCTCCTGTAACTGCCTGTGAACCCATTTGCTTCTGATAAAAAGTAACAACTTGAGAAACTGAATCAGGACTGGTAAAAGTGGCAACTAATAACTTTTTGCCATTAATATCAACATTCCCGGCTGCTTGTTTGTCTGTGATTGGTTTTGCCGAAGGATAAACAGCAATACCATAATCTGCTTTAAGCGGATCTCCAATATACTGTGCAGAAAGACTATAATTTCCCTCCGCGACTTTGAAACCTGTGTCTGAAAACTCTTGCGTCACTTGGGCAGCTTTTGGCTTAGAAAGTGATTTCCAAACAAAATATCCGCCAACCGCAGCGATAGCAACAATAATAATAATGACAATAATCTTTTTCATTTATGCCTCAACTTTAGGAGCTGACTCAATTTCCTTTTTTTGGGAAATGTCAACATCAAATAATTCTTTTGGATGAAATTTAAAAATATTAGCAACAATGTTGCTTGGGAAAGTTTGGATTTTGATGTTTAAATCGCGAACATTTGCATTGTAAAAACGTCTAGCCGCTTCAATTTTATTTTCTGTATCGGTCAAATCATCCTGAAGAGACAGAAAGTTCTCATTTGCTTTAAGATTGGGATAGTTTTCCGCGACCGCAAAAACTGATTTTAATGCCTGCGACAGAGTATTCTCTGCCTGTTCTTGTTCTTTGATATTTTTAGCGGAAATAGCAGCCGCACGCGCCTCAGCCACTTTTTCAAAAAGTTCTTTTTCATGACTAGCATAAGCTTTAACTGCATTAACCAAATTAGGAATTAAATCATATCTTCTTTTGAGCTGAACTGTAATATCGCTCCAAGCCTCCTCAGTACGAGTTTTTAAAGAAACCAAACTATTATAAATCGCAATAAAATAAAGGATTGCGATAATGATAATTCCGATTATAATCAAAAACCACATTTTTTCTCCTTTAGCCTGTTAAATTCTCAATTTGTGGACCATTTAACTGGGCATAAATTAATTAAAATATCGGTGATTCGTCATTGGTTGTGGAGGTTGTGGACTCCTCGGCATCTTCAGCATCAGAAGAAGAGCTGACTCCGGTAGTAGATGTAACAGACTTCGTATCCTCAAAGACCGTAGATGGCGTTACCTTAAAGAGCGGCAATCCCCCCTCTAAAGTAACATCAGGATCATTTGCATTGTCAAGAACTGCAGTTAAAGTGAATGTTTTGCCGTCAGACTTATAGCCATAACTTTTAGTTGACACAGGATCGGCCGGCAGTTTACTTATATAAGTTGGAACAAGCTCTTTTTCTAAAATATTACCGGGAGTATTAAGCAGAACAAGTTTTTCACTGACAGGATATTTTGTTTGAGCCGCAAAATAATTAATCAGAGCCTCCTGAATAGTATGAAGATCGCTCTTGCGCTGATCATCTAAACTCACTTTGGCCGTGGTGGTGTCTTCAGCTGAAGGGGTGAAAACAGATGTTGTTGACGTTTGATTTTTTGAGCTAAATTTGCCAAAAAATTTAGTAAATAGAATATATCCGCCAATGACTACAACAAGAGCAATTAATACCAAAATCACTAATCTAAGAGAATTTGATTTGCTCGCAGCAGGTTTTGTAACCGCGGAGAAAATATCACTTGCAATTGTTTTAGTTTTACTAGACCCATTATCGTCTGCCCCAGATTCATCTGAAGGACCAGTAATTTGGTCAAGACCGCTGATTTCGTCTTTAATTTTGGGTGCTTGTTCCCTGTTGCCATCAAGCGCTGATTCATCGCTAATTGGTAAAGGTGCCGAGGGCGCCGGAGGCTCACTTTGACCAACAGCTTGATCAGCAGCCGCAGACTCCTCAGAAGCGCCCGCGTTTGGCCCCTCCGGCGTTGTAGCCTGAACATCTGGTTTCTCATCTAAAATACTTCTCAAAAATTCATCTGTGTCAGGAGCCTTGGCTGTCTCATTTCCTTCTCCATCAGCTTGCGAAGAGGAAGGGGAGGAAGAAGAAAGCGGCTCTGGCGTTGCTGGAGCTTCGGGTATATCTGATTCTGGTTTCTCAGGCTCAGAAGTATCTGTAGATTCGGGAGTACTTAGTGTTGGTTCTAGTTTTTCAAGCTTATGTACTTCAGGCTCAGATGCAGAAGAAACATAAGGTGCAGGAGGATTTGACTCCTCCAAAGGAGATTGTGATGGGTTTGATGTTATTTGCGACCCACCAGTATCATCTCCCTTGTTTGTTGTTTGATTAAAATTTAAATCGTTAGGCATTATCCCTCCTTTTTTCTATAATACCACAAAAATAAAAGTCAAGCAGCAAGTGCACCAACAATCTACTTCAATTCCTCCAGCGCTTTTTTAATCACTGGATCGTTAGAACTAAATAGGGGATTGTCATTTTCCTTTACTTCAATATCAGGGTTAATTCCATTTTTTTCAATATCGTGCCCGGCAGGTGTCAGCCACTTTGCCACAGTAATTTTCACTGAAGAATCCCCCTTCAGAGGGCTCAACTGCTGGACTGTCCCCTTGCCAAATGTTTTTTCACCAATAATTTTTCCTCTTTTTAAATCCTGAATTGCGCCCGCCAAAATTTCCGCTGCTGAAGCGCTTCCGCCATTAACCAAAACCACCAGTTGAGTATTTTTAAGCTCTCCTTGACCTTTAGTTTTATATTCTTTTTTACCATTTTTGTTCTGCTCAATAACAATTGTCGTATCCTTCGGGAAAAGAAAATCACCTATTTCCACCGCTCCATCTAAAAGCCCGCCGGGATTATTACGTAAGTCAAGAATAATTTTATGAATATCTTTGTTTTGGATATTTTGGACTGCTTTGGCAAAATCTTCAGTCGTCCCCATACCAAACTCGCTAATACTCAAAATTGCCACACCACCTTCGGTTTTCATTTCAACTGTTTTAACTTCAATTTTCGCCCTTTTAATTTCAAACTCGCGGGTTTTGCTTTCATTATCCCTTAAAACAGTTAATTTGACTGTTGTCCCCTCTGGTCCGCGAATTTTTGAAACAACCAAGTCAAGCGGAGCATCTTTTGTCTCAAAATCATCAACCTTGAGAATTTTATCCTTGGGATGAAGCCCGGCAAGTGCAGCAGGCGAGCCATCAAGAGGCGCAATCACAGCCGGATAATCATCAAGAATTCCAATTTTTACTCCAATTCCTTCTAGCTCACCTGAAAGCTCTTTTTGAAAATCAGCTGATAAATCAGGCGGCAAAAAAACCGTGTATGGATCCCCAAGTGAAGCGTAAGCGCCGGAAATCGCGCCATATAGAAACTTTTGCGCGTCAATATCTCCCAAATAATTTTCTTTCAGCTGATTATAGGCGTCCCAAAATAGAGAAAAATCAACTCCTCTCGGCTGGTTTAAGTTGACCCTGATGAAACGATCGCCATTTTTTATACTTATCTGAAAATTTCGATTGCCAATCCCATAACCGATGCCGCCAGCAATCAAAACTGCAATAACAAGCGAAAAAATAAAAATAATTTTTGCTTTTTTAAGATTTTTCATCTTTTTAAAAATAACACAAAAGAAAATTAATAGAAATTCTTAAATAACATTGCAACTGTTACCGGGCCGATTCCGCCGGGAGATGGCACTAGGTTCAAATTGTCGGGCCAATCTTGGCTTATAATATCACCGCGCAATTTGCCATCTTCAATTAAAGTTGAGGCATCAACAACTGTTGCCCCATTTTTGAAATTATCCGGCGTGAAATTGCCCCCACCTGAAGTAGCAAGAATAATAATGTCTGATTTTTTTAATTTTTTAAAGTAGCCGGTTGCACCTTTTTTTAAAATCTCAACATTATATTTTCCGCGCCAAAAACGCTCAAGCGGCGTGCCGACCAAAAACCCCCCGCCCACAATCAAAATTTTTTTGTCTTCTTTGGAAATCTGATAAAAATCTAAAATTCCATCAATTGCCAAAACTGTTGGAGGAACAAAAGAACCTCCTCCGCTTAGAATATAATGAAAACCGTCAATATCTTTTTGGGGCGAGATGGCAGCAGCAATCTTTTTTTGATTAAGATGCGAAGGCAATGGTAACTGAATTAAAATCCTTCTCACTTTTCTATCGCGATTGAGTTTTTCAATTTCCGCCATCAATTCAGACTCTGTAATCTCGGCAGGAAGACATTTGCACTCAAAATCAATTTTTAAATCTTTCGCCACCTTTTCCTTAGCAGCAACATAAAGCGAGCTTACAGAATTATCACCTACCTGCACCACCACCAATTTTCCCTTAGGTACATCTTTTTCCCTAAGTTCATCAAGTATCATTTGAGCAAAAGGTTTCCCGCGAAGAATCATTTTAATTTGTATACTCCTCAACAACTAAAACTCCATTGGGACTAACATTAAAAACTGCCAATCCCACCCTTCTAAAAACAGGCGAGAGAATATTGTCGCGGTGGCTCGGGCTGTTCATCAGAGCTTGGTGGGCGGTAAAGACATCTCCGGCAATAGCTAAATTTTCCCCAAGATAATTGAAATTTATTTTTTGTTCTTTAGCTCTATCAGCTGGAGTTTTCCCGTTGCGACTTAAATGAGACAAGATTCGGGCAGCGGCAATCTCCTCCCCGTAGTTTCGGGCAAGATGCGCCAGATTATCATCGTAATCTAGCGTGGAAAGACCCGCTTTTGTTCTCTCGTTATTAATCAGCTGAAAAAGTTCAGGAGAAAACGCGGCGTTATACGACCCAATTTTTAAATTGTCGGGGAGAACAATAGCTTTATTTTCACTTGGCGGCGTATAAATTTCGCTGATTCTCCCTTGCAGCGCCTTAAGACCCGAGATATTCATCAATTTACCTTTTCTCACATACAAACAGCAATGTGAGGCAGACAACTGCGAGTCCAGCGTATCAGAGCTTATAAAAGTAGGTAAAATAAGACAGCCCAAAGCAAAAAATACAGCCGCAAAAATCAAAGCCAAGGGCAAGGCTAAAACCCCGGCTTTTACCTTATGAGGCAAGAAGATGCTGGAAAATAAGACAAAAAATATGCCCCAAATCAAAATTAAAAGAAAAATAAAAATAAGAGCAGGTGTGTAAAGGTTTTCTCTCCATCCCCACTTTTCAAGCAAACTCAAAATTAATGGCAAAAGAACCGCCGAGAGTAGAATACCAATTATTAAAGCAATCAGTGACTCCAAAACCAAAATAACCGGCTTGCGCCAGATTAAAATAGTCACCACCACAAAAAGTAAAATTGATATCAAATCAAATAAATTCACGTTTTTATTTTACCCGTCTCTTTTCCATATCACAAGAGAAAAGCAAATTGTCTGCTTGCCGGCAGGCAGAAAAATTGCTCTATAAAAGAAAGGTCCCAGCTGCGCTAGTGCCTAGCAGCTGGGACCGGTAGGTCGCAATCCGACATGTCACTTCAGATGCTGACGCGACCGGAGCTATTTTTGCTCTAGTCCTAGTCGCAGGACATCTGAGTACAGGGGGGAGAGAGCGGATAAAATCCGCCGCAATTCGTTCACTCGTGCGTTTTTATCGCAAAACGCACAATCGCGATCTAGAGGCAGAGATATCTGAGTCTGAGGAGGGGGCACTTCGATTAGCTCCGGATCCTCCGGCAGCTTCCTGTCCTCCAAGAAGTCAATCGCGCCGAGTACCACTTTCATCAACGCCTCAATAGTCCTTCTGAGGGTTGTTAGGGGCTTGTTAAGGCCCCTCAAATTTTTTGGTTCAATTAAATCGCCATTCCATGACGGGATAAATTCCTTGATTTCTTGTCCAATTCTAAACACCTCCTCCCCAATGGCGGCAACACCATCACGCCATTGGCAGATGACATTCCTCACCTCGTCCCGCTCCCATATTTCAGGGACGGATTCAAGAATCAATAGATTACTCTCATTCTTTATTGCAGCGCAGGCCACCTCTGCAGCCTCTTCGCCCTTGCCGTTAATTAGTAAGGTGAGAACGCGCTCTATTAGAGCGCATGGGATCGGATAAAGTTCAAAGGCAATCGAAGCCGCATTTTTGGCATTGTTTAACGAATAATAGGCGCGATCCAAGTTCACAGCGGCATCTATCCTCAAAATCAGAGATAGATGGCTGTATGCAACGGCTGCATAGTACTTTTGCTCAACCGTTGCTTCAACATTAGTGGCTCCGGAGTTTCTGGCAGCCAATTCAAAATGCTCTTTCGCATGATCCCATTTTCCCCAAAGCCAGAAAATTACTGCAAGTTCCATGTGACCTAAATAATCACAACTGTAATGTCCTGCCAGAAGTTCCAGATCAGAGGCGGCATCCTTCAATCGCTGACTGCGCTCAAAGGCGGTGTCAGCCAATCGCCAACTTCGCAAAGCGTCCTCTGCACGCTCTCTGATCACTACATCATGAGGATCTAGTGACCATTTGACCTCCTCAAACGCCTTCTCGTAAAACTGACTTTTTTGCTCACTCTCCCAATAGAAAGGAGCAAAGCACCAATCAAATACTAGGGGATCACGAAACCCATCGCACACACCCACAGACCGGTCAAATAAAGACCGTAGTTCTTCCTCAGTCCCCCAGCCTACACTTGCCGTGTCCAGTTTAAGAGAATCAAGAGAAAGTTGCTCGTTGAGAACACCCACCTCACTGAGGCGGTTCTTAAACTTAACTAAACGAGAAGATGTCAAATATTCGTCGCAAAATCTCTCAAAACGATAATCCGAATACCCGCTCATCGTCTACACCTCCTAGCGCAGACCTTGATATCTTTCTCAAAAGAGAAAGGTATCATAGGTGTGAGGGTTTATGGCTGAACTCGAGACCAACGAGACCGAAAAGAGCGTTTTTGTTTTTCAAGGTGCCAAACTACCAAAAAAGGAAGAAGTAATATCTTCCCCCACAAATTTTAGCCTTCTTCTTAGGAGTCTGTCAAGAAGTCTGACGGTAGTTTTCAATTGCGGCGCGCAGAGCTTGGTCTCCTAACACCGAGCAGTGAATTTTCCGCTGCGGCAAACCGCCTAGTTCGCGGATTATATCTTGAGCTGTAATTTTATAAGCCTCATCAACCGTTTTTCCAATAACCATTTCAGACAAAACTGAGGTTGCGGCAATCGCTGAGGCACAACCAAAAGTTTTCCATTTGCAGGATGTAATTTTTCCATTTTCAATTTTGAGCCAAAGTTTCATCACATCTCCACAAGCGGGTGAGCCAACTTCCCCATAAGCATTGAATTCTCCCTTTTTGGGCTTCCCCTGCATCACATTGCGCGGATTAAAAAAATGGTCCTCAACTTTTTGAGAATAAAGACGAGGCGCGCCTGATATATCTAAAACGTCATATTGTTTAGCCATTGTAACCACTAATTTTTCTAAGTTTAGATATAGCTATTTTAACTTCTTTAATAAATTTATCAAGCTCGGCACGGGTGGTTTGCCGCCCCAGAGTAATTCTTAAACTACTGTATGCAACTTCACGACCTTTCCCCAAAGCCTGAATCACATGCGAGGGCTCCAGCGATTTGCTAGAGCACGCCGAACCGGTCGCCACCGCAATCCCCCGCCTGTCAAGATATAAAACTAGCGCCTCGCCCTCAACTCCTTTAATTGAAACATTAATATTGTTGGGCAGGCGTTTTGTCTTGTCCCCGTTTAGTTCAACACCATCAATTTTAAGCAATTCTTGAATCAAATAATCACGCAATTTTTTCTCTCGCTCCCCTTCTGAGTCACTAATAAGTTTGATTGCTTCAGCCAATCCAACAATCACAGCAACATTTTCCGTTCCGGGCCGCAGTCCATTTTCCTGACCTCCGCCAAAAACAATTGGTTTAATTTTGGTTCCTTCTCTAATATACAAAGCGCCTACTCCCTTTGGCCCATAAATTTTTGAACCATTTAAAGTCAAAAGGTCAACGCCAAGTTTTTTTACATCCATCGGCAAATACCCCGTTGCCTGACAAGCGTCAGTATGAAAAATAATTCGTTTGTAGTCTGTAGTTTGTCGTTTGTTGTATTTATCACTGCTGACAACTAACGACTGACGACTGATGACCTTTCTGAAATTGCAGATGACATCTGCAATTTCAGAAATAGGCTGGATTGTGCCGATTTCATTGTTGGCATACATAATTGAAACTAAAATCGTGTTTGGCTTTAGAGCTTTTTCAACCTGATTAGCGCTAACGATCCCATTTTTATCAGGCGGCAAATAAGTGACTTCAAAGCCCTCTTTTTCAAGTTGTTTACAAGCATTTAATACTGCCGGATGCTCAATTTGAGAAGTAATAATATGGCCCGTCTTGGCTTGGCGAGCCACTCCCAAAATAGCCAAATTATCCGCCTCAGTCCCGCCGGAGGTAAAAACTATCTCATCTGGTTTACAGTGCAAAAAATTAGCGACTGCTTTGCGGGCATCATCAATTGCCTGTTTAGCTCGGCGAGCAGATAAATAAAGCGCCGAAGGATTAGCAAACTCTTTCTCAAAATAAGGGAGCATCTTTTCTAGCACCCTTTTGTCTGTCGGCGTGGTTGAAGCATAATCTAAATAAATCATCTACCTTTCAATTTTCTCACTTTTTAATGACAAAAGCATAATAATTTTATCAAGTTTATTGATACATTCCTCACAGCGGTCTTTTTCATTTTTTTGCGCTGACTTTGCTGTTATGACCGCGATGGGCTTGGAATAACGCATAACCTCATAAGATTCTCCCGCCTCTACATCCTTCATAACGCGCGAGATTTGCGACTGCAGTTGATTGATATTGATAGCTCGCATAGGATAAGTTAACAATTTAATGTTGAATTTTTAATGCTAATTCCCCGATACTGACCAATCATTTCTGTCTATATAACATTATACATAACATATTTTTTGTCAAGGGGTTGGCAAAAAATCGTGAGTTTAAAACGCAAAGTTCAAAAGCAGAAGATACTATAATCCAAAAAATTTCTTAGCATTTTTAGAGGTCTGGTCGGCTACAATTTTCAAATCTAAATCCTTGATTGCAGCAATTTTTCGGGCAACTTCAATAACATAAGCCGGCTCGTTTTTCTCAATCCCTCGTGAGCGCAAAGGTTCCGGCACAATATAAGGCGCGTCGGTTTCAATCATTATTTTTTCAAGTGGTGTTCTTTCAATCACTTTTTTCAGCTTTTTATTTCCATAAGTAATATTGCCGGTGAAAGAAATCAAAAAGCCTGATGAAATCACTCTAGCTGCAAATTTGTGGTCAGATGAAAAACAATGAAAAACGCCTTTTGGCGGCTTCAATTTTTCAATAATTTCCCAAACTTCCTCATCCGCCAAGCGGTTGTGAAAAATCAAAGGCTTGTTGAGCTTTTTTGCCAAGTTAATGTGCTTTGCAAACAATTCTTTTTGTTCGCTGATATTATTTTGATTGCGAAAAAAATCAAGCCCTGTCTCACCAATTGCCACCACATCCGGCATTTCAGCTAATTTTTCAATTTCGTCAAATCCAGCTTGGTCAAAATGGGTTGGATGTATCCCGACGGCAGCAAAAGCAAATTTTAAACCAAAAAATTCGTTGATTTCGCGGGAAATTTTAACTGCTTTTTTTGAGGTCTGCGCATTGGAGCCGACAACGATAATTTTTGCCACCCCTTCTTTTTTTGCCCTTTGGGACGCATCCAAAAAATCGTCCTTAAAAGCATCAAAATTCAGATGGCAATGGGTGTCAAAATAAATCATAAATCAAAAATTAAAAATTTTGGTAATAATACTAGTGCGACCCATACTATTTTTGCATAAATAATCCGTCACGTCGATAAGTAGGAGAAGATGATGTTTATTGCACATTTTCTACGATCGTAGAAAATGTGCAATAAACCTGTTTTTTAATTTTTCTTGAAATTTATTACTGATTAATTTAATTTGGCTTTTTATCCCTTTCTACTTGCATAATCAATACGATCGTAGGAAATGTGCAAGAAGAGTAAGTCAATCACTTATGTATGCTAACTGCTAGTAAATTCACTTAAACCATGGTTTTGGTAAAAAACTTTTGGTAAGAACTCTTGGTAAAAACTTTTGGTAAAAAATCATAAGGACCATGAGCAATGCCATAAAAAATAAATAAATAAAAATTTCTGTAAAATCTGTACAAAAGTTCAACGGTTTGAACCGTTGAACTTTTGTACTTGTTTGGATTTTATGCAGTAGCTGGAATTGGGAAAGGAATGGAAAATAGGTGGCAAGAAATGAGGACAAGAACAAGATATATGAATGTGGAAACGAAGAGTGCGAGGACTACTGTCTTATCACTGCTGTTTGGGCAATGGGTTTATTGGGCTTTCGGTTTGTATGATAGCCGATGGTATAGGAGTCAACGGTAGGAGTAGAAGTACCATCAGTATTTGAGAGTGTTGTTTCAACTTGAAGATAGCGATAATATGTATCGCCTGATTTGGAAGTAACTAATGAGCTAATGTCTAAAGCATTGCCAGATGTTGGAGTTTGGGGAGCAGACCAGCTGGTCCAGTTTGAAGCATCAGGCGAAGTCCTAAATCTATAACTAACCGATGTATTTGCCGGAACTGTCTGCGTTGGTGTAAATGTCTGCCATTGGAAGAAATTCTCTCCGCCATCAATTTGGGTCGGGGCGGAGACGTGGGTAGCTGTACCACCAGACAAAATTTCAAAACCTACGATGGATTGGTAGTCGGGACAAATGTTCTCAGCAAACGGAAATACAAAATGGGCATATAGACGGATATAACGAGCTGAAATTGGCTCGCTTACGTTAATACTATCCCATCCATCAGAGTAATATATGGTTTGATACGTTATAAAATTCATGCTATCAGTTGAGATTTGTAAAAGCTGTGGCATTGGGGTGCCAAGCTTATACCTAAATTGCTTTATATCCGTGTGAATTTCGCCAAGATCAACTTGCCACCATGTATCTGGTATAGGAGTAGTACACTCAGGCGATCCTGGACTATATGAAATATCTGGGTACCAAGAAGTAGAGTCATTATTGTCTACCACAGCTAATTTTCTTTCAGGGTTAGATGAAACAGAAATTTGGTCTGGATGATTTTGGCCAATATCATAAAGTAAATTGCTAATACCTTTATCTAAAATTTGAATATTTCCCGATTCTGACGATAAAATATTATTCAATGTTCCTCTATCCCAATCTGCTTTTACAGATATAGCTTTAGTAGATGATGCGGCTGATGATTTTTTCAAATTATTTAAAGGTGCTTTTTTATAAAAAAGTAGCAACAGTCCAAATAATAATACGACTGCAACAAATACAAAAATTAGCAATTTTTTCACGACTTAATTATAACACAAATAAGTAGCGGGCGCCCTTAGGCGCCCGCTGAAATCTACTTTTTTGTGTAGAACTTGAAGGTGCAGCTCGGAGTATCCGAGCTCCCCCCTTTTCTGAATATCCACGTTAGCCGGTATTTACCTGGCTTCAGCCAACCGGTTTCAATCACAGTTGGCTTCTCATCGCGTGTCATTAGGGTCGGTGGAACCGGCCCTAATGACAGTTCCATCCAACTTTCTCTGTCCACCACGAATTCAATGAAGGTGGAGTCTATATCCACCACTGGCCTGTCTGGAACGATTCGGGGATCACTCCAACAGCCATTTTCGACGTCTAGTTTTGATCCCTGGGGTGATAGTATCCTAGGTGAATATTTTATCAGCCCCTTAGCGGCAAGCATTTCCTTATGAGCTGCTTGCCTTATCAACTGGCTGCTGATTTCAGCAGCCCTTCTGTCTAAAGAAATACACATGGTTGTTTTTTGTACGCCCTTGTCCCGCCAGAATAGGATCTTCTGGGTCGGGATTCGGGCGACGACGCGGCCGCGGTACTCAAACTGCGAGTACACGCTAGCATCGTCTGTAGAGACAAGCCGGCCGCCACAATATTTCTTGACGACCAGCGAGCGATTCTCGTCTTCTCGGGTCGTGCCCGACTGATCATCAGGCGCGCCAGCCAGGGCGACGACATAGTCGCCCTCGCGCGGAGGCAAAGGAAGCGTGATGACTGAACTTCCTTGCGGCATCACGGACGACATCGAGTTTCCAGTAACGCCGACCAGTCCGGCTCTGCCGTTGGTCAGCCAGCCGAGCGACGCAAGAATGATAACGACAACGATCGAGGTGGCACATAGCCACCCTCGCCAAGTCGCCGGAAAAAATGGCTTACGACTTCTCGCAGTGCCCGCCGGCGCGGCGGGCGTCCGTGCGTGTTCGCTTGCAATGTGTGTCACTGTGGACACCTCCTCGCCCCGTTTACCGGGGCGGACTTTTTTGTCAAATTACTGTCTGCTTGAGCTGAGAAATCAGCCCAAACAGATCTCGCGATGATAGCACATTATGCGCCATCAGTCAAGGATATTATAGCAAAAATTCCCAGTTATCATCTGTTATCCGTCGGAATAAATAATTCTAAAAACCCTAGAGAAAAAAGAGGTACAATATTTACTTCGGAGAAATTTTTGTTCCCTCTTTTGAGTCCTCAACTACAAACCCAAGTCCTTCTATTTTCTTGCGAAGCGCGTCTGATTTAGCAAAATCTTTATTTAAGCGGGCTAAATTGCGCTCTTTGGCAAGGTCAACAACTTCTTTGGAAATTTCACCAACAAGTATCAGACCGTCAGCTTTTTTTACCTTGAATTTTTCTAAAATTCCCAAAACGCTGTCAATTTTTTCAAATTCTTCCCTGCCAAAAGAAGCCAAATTTTCAAAAACAAAAGCAAGAGCTTTGGGAGTGTCAAGGTCATCAGACAAAAATTTATCAAAATTTTTCAAGCTAATATCGCCGCTTTTTTGAGCAGAGTTGTAAATGTTATTAATTTTTCTTCTTGCCTCTCGTGCCCCTTCAAGCGCCTGCCACGAAAAATTAAGTTTTGAACGATAATGCGCCTGCAAACACAAAAATCTAAAATCAAGTGGCGAGAAACCTTTTTCTTCCAAATCCTGCAAGCGAATAAAATGCCCAGCGGACTTTGACATTTTATGGCCATTTTCCAAAAGATGCTCGCAGTGAACCCAATATTTTGCAAGGGGCTTTCCCTCCGCCGCTTCAGACTGGGCAATTTCATTGGTGTGGTGCACTGCAATGTGGTCCACTCCGCCAGTATGAATTTCAAATGGCTGCCCCAAAAACTTTACCGACATAGCAGAACACTCCAAATGCCAGCCGGGAAAACCTACTCCCCAAGGCGAGTGCCATTCCATTTGCCTTTCTCCAATTTTTTTTGAGAATTTCCAAAGCGCAAAGTCACTTAAATTCTTTTTCTCGGGATTTTTTTCAATCCTGCACCCTTCTTTCAGCCCCCCTAAATCAAGCCGAGCCAATTTCCCATAATCTTTAAGTTTTGATGTATCAAAATAAATTCCATCAGATGTTTTATAAGTAAACCCCTTTTCTTCAAGAATTTTTATCAGTTCAATTTGCTCTTTAATGTTTTCAGTTGCCCGCGGCATTTCATCCGGCAGCAAAATATTCAATTTTTTCAAATCTGAAATAAAAACTTTTTCATAAAATTTGGCAATTTCCCACGCTGACCTTTTCTCGCGGCGCGCCCCCACTTCAATTTTGTCCTCTCCCTCGTCTTCATCTGAAGTTAAATGTCCTACATCAGTGATGTTCATCACTTGCTTGACGCGATAGCCAAAATATAAAAGCGTCCGCCGCAGCAAATCGTCAAAAATATACTTTCTTAAATTGCCAATATGGGCATAATCATAGACAGTCAAACCGCAAGAATAAATCCGCACCAAATTATCTTCAAGAGGTTTGACTTCTTCTTTTTGACGGGTTAAGGTATTAAATATCTTCAATTTCACTTTCGTCATCTTTGTTTATTTTTTCATGTTCATTATCAGCCTCTGCCTCTAAACTCAAATGGTCATCGATTAATTCTTTTTGTTCTTCAATTTTTGAAATGCGATCAACTTCGGCTGAAAGCGATTCCATCTTTTCTTGACCGGGACAGACCGGACAAATTAAATCTGTTCCCTCATATCCACATTTGGGACAAAATCTTATCTCATCCTGAGATAAGATATCCTTATCTTTTTTACTCATATTCCCTCCTTCCCTCAAGCGAGCGAGAAAGCGTCAGCTCATCTGCATACTCTAAATCTCCGCCAACTGGCAGTCCGCGCGCCAAACGGGTAATTTTTATTTTGGGCGATTTTATTCTCTCGGCAATATAAACCGCCGTGGCTTCTCCTTCAAGCGAAGGATTAGTTGCCAAAATCACCTCTTTAATTTTATCAGAATTTTTCCTAATTCTTTCAATAAGCTCAGCAATGCGCAAATCGTCCGGTCCGATACCATTAATCGGAGAAATCACTCCACCTAAAACATGATAAACTCCTTTAAATCCAGCCCGCTCCAGCGCCACCACATCAAGCGGCTCTTCCACCACACACAAAACCGACTGGTCCCGACTATCTGATTTACAAATCTCGCAAGGATCGTCTTCTGCCCAATTAAAGCAAACAGAGCAGGTTTTAAGATTTTCTTTAAGCGTTTCAATAGACTTTCCCAACTCCTTTACATCAGAGGAAGGTTTTGAAAGAAGATAAAAAACAATCCTAGCGGCGGACTTGGGACCAATTCCCGGCAACCGTGATAATTCTTCAATCGCCTGATTTATTGATTTTGGAAGGATAGACATAACTCAATAAAAATGAAAAAAATTTTTACTCTGAATTATCATTTTGGGATTTGGAATTTGTGATTTGAGGTATTTTCTCAATATATTTACATTTTGGATAAGCCGAGCAACCAATAAAAGGACCATAACGGCCGCTAGCAATTTTTAAATCCGAGCCGCATTTGGGACATTTACGGCCTTCAATTAATTTATTGCCTTCATCAATTTTGTTTTGTGTTTTCTCGTCAATAAAATTTTTCGTGAAACGACATTCAGGGAATCCGCTGCAGCCAATAAATTTCCCACGTGTAGAATGTTTTATAACTAGTTTTTTGCCACAATTGGGACACAGCTCATCAATTTCTTCATCCATATTTTGTTTTTCAATTGTATCTGCTTTTTCTTTGAGATTAAGGTTAAATGGTTCCCAAAAATCTTTAACAACCACCTGCCATTTTCTTTTTCCCGAGGCAATTTCGTCAAGCTCATCTTCAATTTTGGCTGTAAAACCATAATCAACCACATTGGGAAAATTTTCAACCAATAAATCATTTACCACAAAACCAACTTTTTCTGGTTTCAGCCGGCCTCTGTCTTTAATTACATACCCTCTTTCTTGAATAGTTGAAATTGTCGGGGCATATGTGGATGGACGGCCTATACCACGTTCTTCTAGAGCTTTAACTAGCGTTGCTTCTGAATATCTGGCGGGGGGTTCGGTAAAATGCTGTTCTTTTTTAAGTTCAACCAAACTTAAAATATCTTTGACAGTTAAACTAGGTAAATCAATCTCTCTAACTTTTTGAGGAAAAAGAACTAGAAATCCTTTAAAGCCGATAGTCTGGCCGCGAGCGGCAAAAATAAATTCATTATTTTTGATTCTTGCCTCAAGAATTTCCAAAACCGCTTCTTTCATTTGTGAGGCAACTGTCCTTTTCCAAATCAGCTCATACAGCTTTTTAGCCCGCGCGTCGGCTTCCGTAATATTATCTGCAACCTTAAAAATGTCTGTCGGTCTAATTGCTTCGTGCGCTTCCTGCGCCAAACGGGATTTTGTTTTGTAGCGTTTTGGTTCTTTGGGTAAGTAGGACGCGCCATATTTTTTAGAGATTAAATCGCGAATTGATTTAATAGCAATTTCTGAAAGATTAACTGAATCTGTGCGCATATAAGTGATATATCCAGCCTCATACAGGTCTTGGGCTAACTTCATTGTCTGTTTAGCCGAAAAACCTAAGATATTTCCTGCCTCCTGTTGCAAAGTTGAAGTCGTAAATGGCGCACTAGGATATTTATTTTCCGTCTTTTTTTCAACTAAAATAACTTCATATTTGCCCTTTTCAAGTTTTTCAAGGTATTCTTGAGCTTGCTTTTCAGTTTTGATGTCAAGCTTTTCAATTTTTTTGCCATTTTCTTCAACCAACCGCGCCACAAATTCTATTCCGTCTTTTTCTAAAAGCGCTGTAATATCCCAATATTCTTCTGGTTTAAAGCTTTCAATTTCCCTTTCGCGCTCAACCACTAAACGCAAGGCAACTGATTGGACACGGCCGGCAGACAATCCTTTGTAAACTTTTTTCCACAGAAGCGGACTCAAATTATAACCAAGCAAACGATCAATTACCCGCCGCGCCTGCTGAGAATCAACCAGATTCATATCAATATCACGCGGATTTTCTAAAGCGGAAAGAACCGCCGGCTTGGTAATTTCATTAAAAGTAATCCTGCGAACTTTATGTTCGTCGGCTTTTGTGCTTTGAGTTTGCAAGCCGCAAGCTTGCGCTATATGCCATGAGATAGCTTCACCTTCGCGGTCAAGGTCGGTAGCAAGATAAACTAGCGGAGCGCTTTTCGCCATTTTTTTAAGTTGCGCAACTATCTTTCTGCTCTTTGGCAAAACAGAATAGCTCGGCTTAAAATCATTTTCAATATCAATGCCGAGCGATCCTTTGGGCAAATCACGTACATGGCCAAAACTTGCAACTACAACAAAATCACTGCCTAGATATTTTTCAATTGTCTTGGCCTTTGCCGGCGACTCAACAATAACCAAATTTTTATTCATACTCTAAATTTTACCTTAAAGTTATACCCGATGTCGTCAATTCTATCAAGCCCTTTAGCTCAAGGTTCATCAAAATGACATTAAGTTCTTGAGCTGAAAATTTGCTTGACTTTTTGATTTTATCAAAATTATCATTTCCCAAAACAATCAAATCTAAAACTTTTTGCTCATTTGCGTCAAGAAGAACTTTCTTTGCTGGGGTCTTGTCAAGGTTAAATCTTTGAAGAATTTCAGCTGTATCAACCAGACAATTTGCTCCCCGCCTAATTAGTTCGTTCGTCCCCGTCGAGGAATATTTCCCCAAGTCCGCAGGCAAAGCATATAATTCGCGATTGTAATCAAGCGCTAAAAGAGCGGTGATTAGGGCGCCTGATTTTTGCGCCGCCTCCGTCACAACCACGATATCAGAAAGCCCAGCAATAATTCTATTTCGCAAAGGAAAATTAAACTTAAAATAAGGATAACCGGGAGGATACTCGCTAATTATTAAGCTATTAGAGTGTAGAATTTTTTTGGCTAATGGCTCATTAGAGCGAGGATAAAGATAATCTATTGCAGTTCCCAAAACTGCAATAGTCCTGCCGCCAGCCTCAAGCGCGCCGCGATGAGCTTCCCCATCAACCCCTATAGCCATTCCTGAAACAATTATTATCCCTGCTTCAGCAAGCTCCTTTGAAATTTTAAAAGTATAACGCAGACCGTAATTTGTTGCCTTGCGCGAACCAACAATTGCTACCGCATTTTTCTCGTTTAATAAATTAATATTTCCGCGACAATACAAAACCGCCGGGTAGTCCGGAATTTCAAGAAGTTTCTTAGGATATCGGGAGTCAAAAAAGGTAATAACCTGAACTTTGAGCTGTTCAAGAATTCTTTTAATTTTTCTAAAATCGGTGTTTGTTAAATATTTTTGGATAATATCTCGCTTGTCTTGAGGAAATCTGAGCTTTTTAAACTCAGAAAAATCCTTGCAGTTTTTGTTGAGACTAACAAACTTAACTATTATTCTGGGTGAAATATCAGGACTGGTAGAGAGCGCAATTATCGCTTCTTCTTTTGTCATAATTTAAGCTTAACAAAAATCGCAAAAATGCTAAATTTTCGGTCTTTGTTCCATCTTGACAATAAAATTCTTTGCTGGTTCTCTGAGTTAAGAGTGAGGGGAAGTCACCCGGCTCACAAAAAGCTCTCCCAACGGAGGGTTTTTTGTTTTTGAAAAAACAAATTTTTTTGCTATTATTATATAAAAAATAAAAGCGGAGGAATTATGGAAACTGAAAAAAATATTCTACGTGCAATTGCTGGCGAAAGCATGGCGCGCAATAAATATACTTTTTTCGCCTCAGCAGCTCGCAAAGAAGGTTTTGAGCAAATCGCGGCAATTTTTGAAGAAACTGCCGATAACGAAAAAGAACACGCAAAACGCTTGATGAAATTGCTAAAAGGTGGCGAGAAGGCAACCTTAGAAAATTATGACTTCCCCAAATCTGACAAAACTGTTGTCAATCTTGAACATGCAGCGGCAGGCGAAAACTATGAATACACAAAAATGTATCCTGAATTTGAAAAAATTGCCCGCGAAGAAGGAGAGACAGAAGCTGCCGATGTTTTCAAAGAAATTGCTGAAGTTGAAGAGCGCCACGAAAGACGCTATTTGAAACTCAAAGAAAATATTGAAAAAGGCCGGGTTTTTAAGCGTGACTCTGAAGTTTTATGGAAATGCCGAAATTGCGGTTATGTCCATAAGGGCAAAGAGGCGCCAAAAATTTGCCCGGCTTGCGCTCATCCACAGGCATTTTATGAACTCTTCTGCGAGAATTATTAATAAAAAAATTACTGATATCAGGCAGAACAAATAAGGAGAAAAAACACTATTTTTTGTGTTGCTTCAACAGGTTGCAAAGACCGAACCTCTCACTTTTGTGTAACTGCCGCATTATTGTTATAAAACTTTTTATTTGCGATAGAAGTTAATATCAGGACAAATATTTTTAAAATACTGGCAAGCGGCTAAAAATAAATATCTGTCGCCTAAGGGTGAGGGGTTGACCCCATCACCAAAACTTGAATGCTCCACATAGGTTTATTCAACCTCGTTCCGCTTCAGGTCTTGGTGAGGGGTTGACAAATTATCCAAAATCTGGTATATTAATATCTTCTTAAAAAGAGGGTAATTCAATTAGCTTGTTTTAAAAGTAGGAGGAAGTGTCCTCACTGCGAGCTCTGATTGGGTGATTTCCCCTCCTTGCACCCAACCATCTCTCGGTGAGGACACTTCCGACTACACTTTGACCCGGGTACAATTAAAAAAACTAAAGGTACCTGTAAAAATCCTTAACCTCCAAAAGAGATGAAAGATGGTCGAGTCACTAGTCAGGAGGGATAATGAAAAAGCTCCAGTTTACGCTGGGGCTTTTTCATTATATTCTCAAAAAGTTATTCCGCAATTTCAATACCCATTGAGCGGGCTGTGCCCTCAATAATCTTTTCAGCTTGACTAAGATCAGAAGTATTCAAATCAGGCATCTTTTTCTCAGCAATTTCACGGATTTGATCGCGGGTTACCTTGCCAATCTTCTCTTTATTTGGCAAGCTAGAACCCTTTTCAATTCCTGCAGCTTTTTTAAGTAGCACCGCCGCCGGCGGAGTTTTTAAAATGAAATCAAAGGTTCTATCCTCATAAACTGTAATTTCAGCCGGCACAATTACATCTCCCATCTCGCGGGTTTTTTCATTGAATTTGTTAACAAAATCCATAATATTAACCCCGTGCTGACCAAGCGCTGGACCAATTGGCGGGGCTGGATTAGCTTTACCCGCAGGAGCCTGAACTTTTATTTTTACTTTAATCTTTTTTGCCATTTTTAATATTTATATTTTACAGACTAACTTATATTTTTTTTGCCTGCAAGAAATCAATATTAGCCGGAGTTTCACGACCGAACATATTAACTGAGACTTTAATCTTGCCTTTCTCTTCATCAATATCTGTTACTTTACCCTCAAAACCCTTCAAAGGACCATCGCTAATTCTAACCAAATCCCCCACTCTGAATTCAATTTTATGTTTTGGCTCTTTGACCGCCATTCTCTTTTTAATTCGAGCAATTTCCTCTTCAGAAATTGGCGTCGGCCTGACCCCAAAACCAACAAAGCCGGTCACATTTGGAGTGTTACGGACAATATACCACGACTCATCAGTTACAATCATTTCAACCATGACATAACCGGGAAAAATTTTCTTGTCAACGACATTGCGCTTACCATTTTTAATTTCAATCTGTTTTTCAACTGGAACAATAACATTAAAAATATAATCTTGCATCCCTGTTGACTCAATCCTTTGCCTGAGAGACTCTGCAACCTGATCTTCATAGCCAGCATAGGTATGGATTACATACCAGCCGCGTTTTCCCTCTTGCTTTATAATCTTTGGCTTGCGTGCCATTTTAGCTAAATTTGGAAATTAAATATTTAAAAAGAGAAAGTAAACCATAATCAAGAAGACCAATTATAATTCCGCCAACAACCAATGCAGCTACAACCACAATTGTATCAGAATAAACTTTTTTCTGCGAAGGCCAAGTAATTGCCCTGATTTCGCTAGCAACTCCATTTACCCATCTTGAAATTGATTGAAACATTTTATTTCTACTACAATAACTTAGCAAGTCAAACTCGCCTGCTGTTAGGATAGCGGAATTTAAGCCTTTTGTCAATCTTTTAATCAAATCTAAGCGCTTTTCTGCGCAGATAAATACTTTGCACAATTCCCAAAATTGCTGAATTTACCAAAAAAGAAGTACCGCCATAGGAAACAAACGGAAGTGGAATCCCTGTAACCGGCATTATCCCAATATTCATTCCGATATTAACAAGAGCCTGAAAGAAAATCAGTCCCGCACTACCGACACAAAAGATAAACCCAAAATTCTCCCGCGATAAATTAGCAACCGCAAAAATACGCCAAATCAAAATAGCAAAGGCAATAACCAGCATTGACGAACCAACAAAGCCAGTTGCCTCCGCCCATCCAGAAAAAATAAAATCAATATGAGCGATTGGTAGAAACTGAAGTTGGCTTTGTGTTGAACCGCTAAACCCCTTACCTAATAATCCTCCAGAGCCAACCGCGATTTTAGCTTGGTTGACATTATATCCGGAAGTTAAAGGATTGGAAGAGGGATTAACGAAAGAAACTATTCTTTCTTTTTGATATGGCTTAAGTTTAGCCCATATTATTGGAGAAGCAATAGCAACTAGAATTGCCCCGCCAATAAAAAATTTTTTAGGCACCCGCAATGCAATAAAAACAACAAAAGCCGAAAACAAAATTGCCAGCGCCGTGCCAAGATCCGGCTCTCTCAAAATTATAAAAATAGGAATCGCCAAAAAAAACAAAAAAGACAAAATCTTGCGCGCCGATATTTCACCACTTTCCATAAAGTATGAAGAAATAAATATCAAAATAGATATTTTCATCAACTCTGAGGGTTGAAATTGAAAAAATCCAAGATCAATCCAACGGCGAGAACCAAAAATCTTTTGCCCGAAAACCTCAACCAAAACCAGAAAAATTATACCCAGAAAATAAAGATACCAGCTGTAAGATTTAAGAATCCGATAGTCAAGAAAAGCAAAAATAAGATAAATTACCGCCCCCACAACAAAATAAATAATTTGACGAATGGGTAAATCGGTTTTCCCCGAAACCGAAGTGATACTATATAAAGTGGCAATTCCGGCAACAGAAAGCAAGAATGGTATGATAACCAACGACCAGTCAAAGTCAAAGCTAATTTTAGGAATTTTCACCTAATTTAAGATATATAAGTCCTTTTGAGATTTCAACTGGATAAAAATTCTCGCCTTTATTTGAAGCCAAAGTAATATCTTTGAGCGATGTTGCCTCAATAATTGTTTTTTTATTTTTTTGCATAAATTCCTTAGCCGGCGCATCTTCCGCAAAATATTCAGCTGAAATCAATTCGCCTACTTTTAAATTTCTTTTCTTTCTGCTTTGTTGAATAAAATGAATTAGCTCTCTTAAATCACCCAGTTGCTTTAAGCGCTCATCTACGGTCGCTTCAATTACAACCTGCAATTTTCCCCTTTCTATCTCTTTTTTATTTTTTATCTCATTTTTGTCGGCAAACTTCTCAATATTCAACTCTTCCAAAATTAATGAAGTTAATTCACGATCGTCAATCTTGAATGAACTATTCCAATAAATCTTGGCAAGTGGTTGTCTAACCTTAAAACCATTTTCAGCCCTTAAACTGTGTCCGAGTTCAACAATTTCACGCGCCGTTTTCATATCTTTAATCAAATCCTTATCGTAAGACAGTTCTTTGTATTCAGGCCAAAGTTCCAAATGAATACTGATCTGGTCATCTTCTGTCTTTAGTTGTTGCCAAATATATTCTGCTAAAAATGGCAAAAGAGGCGCGATGACTTTGGCAAATTCTCTCAAAGTATAAACCAATGTGTTAAAAGCCTTTTTTGCTTCATCGTTATCTTCTCTGAATCTTTCCCGACTGCGTCTTAACCACCAAGTTGAAAAATCATCAACAAAGTCTCTAATCTCGCGGGCAACTTTGACAGTATTGTAAGAGTCATAATATTTTTGGGTTTCCTTGATAAATTCCCTAAGGCGAGAAATAATCCAGCGATCCAAAAGACATAATTGATTAAAATCAATTTCTTCAAACGTAAAATTTTCTTTGTAAATATTATAAAAACTAACAGCATTATAAATGGGATTAATAACCTTATTATAGCCTTCTCTAAGATTGGCTTCTTTGAAAAAGAGATTGTCAGCCTGCATCGCAGCCGACCCCATTAAATAATAACGCAGCGCATCGGCGCCATATTTATCAAAAATTTCCACAGGGTCCGGATAATTTTTTAGCCGTTTTGACATTTTCTTGCCATCTTCAGCCAACACAATCCCGTTAACAATAACATTTTTGTAGGCTGGCTTTTGCATTATTGCCGTTGATAAAATATGCAAATAATAAAACCAAGCGCGAGTTTGGTCTATACCTTCACCAATAAATTCAGCCGGAAATTCTCTTGGTGGACACAATTCACCAATCTTTTCTTCATTTTTTGCGCCATAGTTACCCGAACATTGCGGAGAGATGCTGTTGGGGTCAAATGGATAATGAAATTGCGCATAGGGCATTGAGCCGGATTCAAACCAGCAATCCAATACATCAGAAATCCGCCTCATCACCCCGCCACATTTTTCACATTTGAATGTCACTTTATCAATAATATGTTTGTGCAAATCGGAAATTTTTTGACCTGATAATTTTTCAAGTTCTTCTACTGACCCAATTACTTTTTTATGCTCAGGATTTCTCTCGCATTCCCAAATAGGAATTGCACAAGCCCAATATCGCTGACGTGAAATTGACCAATCCTTAGCGCCTTCTAACCATTTACCAAACCGTCCGCCTTTAATATGCTCCGGGAACCAATTTATATCTTTTGCCAAATCTAGCGCTTTTGGTTTGATTTTTTCAACCGCAACAAACCAAGAAGATGTGGCATAATTTATCAGCGGCGTATCGCAGCGCCAGCAGTGAGGATAAGAGTGAGCATATTCTTCTTCCAAAAATAGCAAATCTTTATCTTTCAAATATTTGATAATTTTTCTATCAGTCGCCCGCAAATCATCAATTGGCTTGACTGAAAGCCCAGAAAATTCACCACAGCCGTTCTTGATAATTCCATCCATGCCAACATGCTGGATAAAAGGAAGATTTAATTGATTACCCAAATCCATATCTTCTTCACCAAATGCCGGCGCAATATGGACAATACCAGTCCCCTCATCTGTCGTCACAAAATCTGCCCCAACTACCTTCCACCCATTTTGATAATTTTCTAAACTTTTGTCTTTTGCATAATAATCAAAAAGGGGTTTATATTTTTTCCCGACTAAATCCTTACCTTTAAGCTCTCTCAAAATTTCAACTCTTGCGTTGCTGTTTTTAATTTTTTCCTTAATCTCTTTCTCATAATTTGAAAAGTCCTTTTTTGAGACAATATATATCCCGTCAGTGATTCCCGGATAATCCTTTAGTGAAAACTTGATATAGTCAATATCTTCTCCCACTGCTAGGGCAACATTACCAATCAGGGTCCAAGGAGTTGTAGTCCACGCCAGCAAATAAGTTCCCGGTTCATCAGCAAGCTCAAATTTTGCCGTCAGCGATAAATCTTTAATATCTTTGTAGCCCTCGGCAACTTCGTACTGCGACAAAGTTGTTCCACAGCGTGGGCAAATGTGCATTGAACGGTAACCCTCATAAATCAGCCCTTTATCCCAAAGTTGCTTAAAAACCCACCAGACCGATTCCATATAATCAAGATCCATAGTTTTGTAAGCGTTTTCCATGTCAACCCAGCGACCAAGCCGGCGGATAATTTCTTTCCATTCATCAACATAACCCAAAACTTTTAAGCGGCAGAACTCATTGAATTTATCCACCCCCATTTTCTCAATTTCTTTTTTGGTTTTTATCCCAAGTTCTTTTTCAGCAATATTTTCAATCGGTAGCCCATGACAATCCCACCCCCAACGACGATTTACTCTTTTTCCTTTCATAGTGTGGTAGCGTGGGAATACATCTTTTAAGGTTGAAGATAAGATATGACCGTAGTGTGGCAGGCCGGTCGCAAATGGAGGCCCATCATAAAAAACATAAGTATTATCTTCGGGACGCTCTAAAACTGATTTTTCAAAAATTTTATTTTGTTCCCAAAATTTGAGTATTTCCTCTTCTTTTTGGACAAATGGTGATTTATTCATTTATTTGAACCTGCTTAAAAAGCTGATTGTTCCACTTGATATATGGCAGGCCTGGAAGGAATCGAACCCTCGAATGGGGATTTGGAGTCCCCCGGTTTACCACTAGCCTACAGGCCTAAATCCAAAACAAAAATATCCAACAAATAAATATTTACACTGTTTTTAAATTGCTTTTTATTTAGATTCTTTGTGTATCGTGTGCTTGCGGCATTTTCGGCAATATTTCTTCAATTCCAGTTTTTTAATGGGCTGGATATTTGAACGCTCACTAACATAATTTTTCCCCCTGCAGACACTGCACTCAAGCATAATCGTCTTCAATCTGGTTCCTTTTTTAGCCATAATTACCTCTTCTTTGTATTACTTAAAATTCTTACAATCAGCAATATTGCTGCAATTATAATAAAAACTATTCCTGATATTGACAACCATACACCGCTTGGAATTTTTAATGTGTTAACTGTGTCAGCAGAAGTCAAAAAATTAGGATTAGACGCTTGAACAAAGCTCATAATCCCCAAAATCAAAAAGAAAACGCTAAGTGTATAAGAAGCAATTACTTTTTTCATTTGCTCGCTCCGTTTTTAATACAAGCCATTTAATTTTATCCTTATCTGGCAAAATATTTTACATTGATCTTGCAAGATGGTTTACTACCTATGCTCAACCAGCCAGAGCCGATGGAGCCGAGGACGGGAATTGAACCCGTGACCTACTGCTTACCATGCAGTTGCTCTACCTCTGAGCTACCTCGGCCAAAAATAGTTCATAGTAGTTAGCGTTTAGTTGTTAGGAATTCCCTAAACACTAAAAACTAACCGACTAAAAACTATTTCTGGTGCCGGGTGATGGATTCGAACCACCGTAGCCACAAGGGCGCCTGATTTACAGTCAGGTGCGATTGACCACTCCGCCAACCCGGCTTATCACTGGAGCCGAAGGTGGGATTTGAACCCACGACCGTCACTTTACAAAAGTGCTGCTCTGCCGCTGAGCTACTTCGGCAAACACAAATTTCTAATAAATATTATCAAAGAATTAGCGTTTTCTCAAGCTCAAAAGCTCAAAAAGGTTTAGCGCGCAGTTCTTCAAGCCATTTGCGATATTTTAGATTATGAGGATCAAGTCTCAATGCCTTTTTTGCATTTAAAATTGCTTCCTTTTTATCGCCTTCTGCATTCAAAGCAAAAGACAAATTAAAATAACGGCTTGCTGACCCCGGATCAAGTTTAATTGCTTCAGACAAAGCCTCAATGGCATCTTTATAATTTTTTTGCTCAAGATAAATCACCCCGAGACGAGCATAAATCACTGGATTTTTGGGGTCACGTTTGGCCGCTTCAATATACCATTTCTCGGCACTAATATATTGTTTTTTTCTAAAGAGATCTTCGGCTTTCTGAAAGTTTGGCTCTAATTCACGCCGCATAGCCACTTCTGGTTCCATAACCAAAAAACTGGCTTTTGTTTTTTGGTCGCCGAGCTGGACTTGTTCAACAATTTGTCCTTCTTTCTCAAGAATATAAGCCCTGCGCCAAACAATAGCAAAAGCAAAAAGAAGAAGCACAAGAATAATAATTGGATAAATAATCATATTTTTTCAGATTTTGCTCGACGTAAAATATATAAACCTTCAAGTAAGAGCCTATAATTCACGTTCGTGATTTCAATAATACGTAAGGTTTCAGCAATTTGACAATAAAGCCACAACTCACTGTTATTTAACCTCTTTATCTTTAATTCTTCAAGTCCTCCCTCAAGCAATGATTTAATTTCGTCTTTTTCAAGATTTTTTATTTCTCTGATAAACTCTCCAAAACTCTTAATTTCAAGAAGTTTGATTATACTTTCACGATCGTGAATTATCTTTGATGATAAAACAATTTTCTGGCATCTTGACTTTAACGTGCTCAAAACGCGAGAACTAGTTCGTGCAAAAAGCACTGTCCTTCCATACAAGGGAGGTTCCTCCAACGTTTTTAAAAGAGTATTGGCTTCTTCCGCATTAAGCTGATCAGCTTTGTAAATAACAAAAAGTCTAAATTGGCTTGAATGAGGACGAACGTTAAACTCATTAATTTTTTTTCTTAGTTCCCCTACCCCTTCTTTCGGGTCAAATTCAATTAAGTCGCTTTTGCTAATATTAAGAATTTCTGCTATTTTTAATGTGAGATTATTCCAAGAAATAGTATCTGCCAATATAATCAAAACAGGCTGGGAAATAAGTTTCAAACTGTTTAAAAGCAACTTTTCTTTTAGTTCCATACCTAATTAATTATCTTACCATGGAAGAAAATACGCCGCCAAAAACATATCAAGACAAAACCCTCTATTGCAAGACCTGTCAAAGAAAATTTAACTGGTCAGCCAAAGAACAAAAATACTACGAGAAAAAGGGATTCAAAAAGCAGCCGCAGAAATGCAATTCTTGCCGGGAAAAAGCCAACAAGCTAAGAAACGAAGGTATGTTTTACATCCATTGCGGTCTTTGCGACAAAGAAGGAGTATCGCTTTCTCCCCCGCCTAAAGATAGAGTGGCGCTGTGTGAGGAATGTTACAATAAACTTGTCAAGGAATATGCGGAGAAATCGGCTCCTGCTGAGGCCTAATCTCAATTTTTTTCTTCCTCAGAGTCCTAAAACAATTCTGACAAAGCAATATTCCCCATTTTTTTTGGAGATTTGGTTTAACAATTCTTTTAGTCTTATGCAAAGAGTGAGGACGATTAAACGATACCGTATCGCCCTTTCCGCATATCACACAGGTTTGCCTTGATTTGTGACGTAATTTAATACTAGCCATCTTTGACTTATTTGATTATTTAACTTAAGATATATTGAGATTAACACAAATTTAAATAAATTCAAGATATAATGTCTATTTTATCTTTAGTCGGGCTGCTGCTTTCCTTCATCGGCTTTTTTATCTGTCTTTCTGCCCACGAAGCCGCTCACGCATATGTAGCCGACAAACTCGGGGACCCAACTGCAAAATATTTGGGGCGAATGACCTTAAATCCCTTGGCTCATATTGACATTATTGGCACAGTCATAGTTCCAGTTTTTCTTATCATTTCAGGATTACCAGCTTTTGGCTGGGCTAAGCCGGTACTAATTGACATTAGAAATTTTCGCAACCCAAGATTGGGAAATTTTTTGACAGCATTAGCAGGGCCTCTGGCAAATCTCATTTTCGCTCTAATACTTGTCATTACCATCAAAATCATCCCCGCAGCCTCATTTTTAATTTTACTGGTCAGAATCAATATAATTTTAGCAATCTTCAACTTAATCCCCATTCCCCCGCTTGACGGAAGTAAAGTCTGGAACCTTATCCTACCTTGGGAATCATATCTTACTCTTGAAAGAATCGGACCATTTATTTTAATTGCTTTTTTGGCTTTTTCAAATTATGGTGGCGGAGCAATTTTCACTCTCGCTGACCGCATCTCAAACTTCCTGTTAAATGTGATATAATACTAAAAGCTCCCGAATAAATGGCGTGCATTTGTCTCAACAACTTCATATAAGGGAGGGCTAAATTATTGCATTCCGTGAAGTGCAATTGCGCCCACCCACCTAGTCAAACTAGGGACTTATCACACCATTTACGGGAGCTTTTAGTATTTAAAAATATAAACAAACCTGATAAAATATTTCTGCATCATCTAAAGAATAGGTAACAAAATTTAATTTTTCGGGGTATAGCACAGTTGGTTAGTGCGCCGGGCTGGGGGTCCGGAGGTCGGCAGTTCAAGTCTGCCTACCCCGACCATTTCAGACATTGTAAATTTTGCCTGTCGGCAGACAGGTTTTGCGGGCAGTTTGTTTGCCCGCATTTTTATACCAATCCATAACATAAACTGACACAAAATAATATTTGTTGATATAATGATAATGCAATAGTTCTTTCGCGCAAGGAAATCTGGATTAAAAATTGATAGTCAATGAATTTGATAAAATGCCAACTATGCCAAAGTTAACTGCCTTATATACCTCAGACAGAACTTGCGCAAGTCCCCTTAAGGATTCCGCCTAAAACGAACTCCTTCAAAAATTTTGCAGAAATTTTCATATGTGGTATAAATGCTCTGGTATAGATTTCAATCTATGATATAAATAGAATAAAACAGAAAAACAAATGAAATTGGTTGTAATTATCCCCGCATTTAACGAAGAAAAAACCATTGCCACTGTAATTAATTCAGTTCCTAAAAAAATTGCTGGCATAAAAAAAATTGAGGTTTTAGTCGTTGACGATGGCTCAACCGACAAAACAGCTGATTTAGCCAAGCTCTCCGGAGCAAAAATTTTAAAACATCTTACAAATCAAGGACTGGGAAAATCTTTTTTGGACGGAATTAACGCAGCACTTGCTCTTGGAGCAGACATTCTTGTTAATATTGATGCAGATAACCAGTTTAAAGCATACGAAATTCCTAAAATCATTAAACCAATCCAAAAAAACCAAGCCGAAGTCGTCATCGGGTCAAGATTTGCAAATAAAAAAACCTATAGAATGCCCTTTATGAAAAGAATAGGCAATTGGTTTTTTGCGCTTTCAATCAGCGCTTTAATTCAGCAAAAATTCTCTGATGTTACTTGCGGATTTAGGGCTTATACACGAGAGGCTGCTTTGCATATTAATGTTTCGGACTCTTTTAGCTACACCCTTGAAACTTTGATTGACCTCAAATTAAAAGGATTTAAGATACTTGAAATCCCTATTAGCGCCACTCAACGTGAATGGGGAGAATCAAAAGTAGCTAAGTCGCTTATTTTTTACGGGCTAAAAAGCGTTTTAATCGTAGCTCGCCAAATTCGCGATAAAAAATCAATCCAAATTTTCGGCGGTTTGGGAATTATTTCCCTACTCATAGGTATAGCTAGTTTTGTCTTTGTTTTGGTGCGCTATATTATGTTTAGTACAATTTCACCGTATCAAACAGTCTTAAATTTAGGGATTTTCTTCACAGCTCTAGCTATTTTGTTTTTCGGCTTTGGTTTAATTATTGACCTTTTTGTCCAGATAAGAAAAAATCAAGAAGAGATAATTTATCGCCTTAAAAAGAAATAAAAGATATTTTAAAGCAAAATCAATTTTAGAGATATCATCTGCTAAATTTTAGAAAGTTTATATACTCACTGCCACATTTTCCCTGAATCAATTACTGCCAATCTCCGGATTTAAAATTGGAATATTAAAAGAATTTTACCTATCAGCTTTTTGCAAAGAGATTTTTTAAAAAATAATCGCCGCAAGGCCTAAAAAATAAAAAGACAAAAAATAAAATTGAGCCGTCTTAAAATCTTATCTCTTACAAGCACTTTTCCAAGGTCAAAAAACGACTCTACCAATCCTTGTATCTTAGAACTAAACAAACACTTGTCGGACGATTTTGATGTTTTTGTTGTGGCTCCTCATGCCCAAAACGCCAGAAAAACAGAAAAAATTAATAGGGTAAAAATCTCTCGTTTCCAATATTTTTGGCCCGCCTGTTTTGAACGACTTGCCTTTGGAAGCGGAATAATCAACAACCTAAAATCAAACCCTCTGCTCTATCTTCAAATCCCTCCCTTTCTTCTTTGTGAATATTTCACCGCCAGAAAAATTATTCGCAAAGAAAAAATTGACATTATCCATACCCACTGGCTCCTTCCTTCGGGTATTGTGGGAGTATATTTAAAGAAGTTTTATAAAATTCCTCTGCTTGCTACAGCTCATGGCAGTGACGTAAATGATATTACTAGTTTTTTTGGCAAGAAATTACTAAAAATAGTTGTTAAAAATTCTGATTTCTTGACAGCAACAAATGAACGACTTAAAGAATCTCTGGAAAAATTTCATCTTAAAACTCCCATAAAAGTCATACCAATGGGAGTTGATACAAAATTATTTGCTCCCGGCGCAAAAAAATCAAAGTTTTCTAAAACCATTCTCTTGGCGGGACGCCTTCTACAAAACAAAGGATTTAGCAATGTCATTTTAGCTTTGCCGGCTATCTTAAAAAAATTCCCTGATACCAAACTTCTCATTGCAGGCGGCGGAAAATATAAAAATAATTTAATTTCACTTTGCCGAAAACTTGGTATTGAAAAATCAGTTAAATTTTTAGGTTGGATTGACAATAAAAAAATTCCGAAGTTTTTGCAAAGCGGAGATATTTTTATTCTTCCAACAACCTCATATGAAGGATCGCCGGTTGCTTTGCTTGAAGCAGCCTCTGTCGGCCTGCCAATTATTGCAAGTAAAATCAGTGGGGTAGACAAAATTGTGATTGATAAAAAAAATGGCATTTTAATACCAAAGGGAAATATTAAAGCACTGCAAAGAGAAATTATTAACCTTTTTGAAAACCCTAAAAAAATGAAAGAATTATCACGAAATAGCCGCCAGCACATCAAAGAAAATTATGACTGGAATAAAATTGCCAAAAGATTCAAAGCAGTAATAAAAGAAATAATAAGAGCCCGAAAAAAATAATGAGAGTGATATTTTTAAAACACTCAGCAAAATCTGGAGGGGTGCCGACATGGGTTGCCGACATTTCACAATCTTTGAATTCAAAAACAGGTATTAAAGCTCAATCAATAGAACCCTCTTTCGCGCATCTTGCGTTAATCATGCAGGCAGATATCATCCATATTTGCACCTTCAATCCCAAGACACTTGCAATAGCTTTTTTGCGCAGAATAATAAGAAAACCAATAATAGTAACTTTACACGGAAACTACATTGCAACTTATAAAACTTCGCACTTTATAAAACGATTTCTAGCTGTTTTTCTTTCTGATATTGGCTTGCTTCTGGCAAATAAAATTACTGTCCCGTCAAAATATTTACTAAAAACTTTAGCTAAAAAAAGGCATCACCTTAAAAACAAGCTCGTATTCATAAAAAATGGAGTCAATCAAGAGCAAATCAAAAAAATTCCAAAAATGCCAAGAAAAAAATTGGGAATAAATAAAAATGACTTTCTCATTGTAGAAGTCACAGATTTCTATTATCCGGAAAAAGCCAAAGGAGTAGATTTGCTTGTTGATGCTTTTAATTTTGCCAAACAAGAAAATACAACCCTAGAATTAAAGTCGCGCTTTAAAAACGATGCATCGTTGGGGCGAACATCCCGTATCATCAAGCCAAAGGCGGATTGGTACTGGGACAAAAAACTTAAATTAATAATTATCGGCGGCAGAAAATATTTCAAAAGTTACAAGAAAAAATATGAATCTGAATCAATCAAGTTTACAGGGCAAATAAAAAGAGAAGAAGTCATTTCAATTATTAAAGCAGCTGACTTGGTTGTCCATTGCAGCTTTCTTGATAATGCTCCGCTTTCGTTAATTGAGGCAATGGTATGCCAAAAGCCAATCATAGCCACTCAAGTAGGAGCTGTTAAGGAATTATTAGGAGAGGCAGGAGTAATTTGCAGACCAAATCAGCTTGCTTTGCAAATTAAAAAAGTAATTTCCAGCCCCGAAACCCTCCGTGATTTACAAAAAAAATCAAGCAAAAAAAGCAAAATGTATGATTCAGACAAGATTTCGCAAAACCTTCTGATGTTATATAATTCGGTTATAAGATGAACAAAACTTTTGCTTTTTTGCGCAAGCATTTTAGCCTAATTTTAGTCACAGCTTTAATTTTGGCTTTCTTTTTTGTTTTTTATTTTAATTTTGAGCTGAACTTCAAAATTAACGGTGATTTTTATCTTCATTTGGGAGCAGCTAGAGCAAGTTGGGATTATCTTTTTGGCAATTTTCAGCCCACTTTCTTTCCAGATTCGCTAATCAAAACCCCGGATGTTAATTTTCTCTCTTTCACCATAGCAGTAGCCCAATTTCTAACACACTTGAGCCTTATTAAGGTCTTTATGGTCTTTTCTGTTGTCAATATTATAATTTTCTGCCTTGCTCTCTATTACTTTTTGGGAACTTTTAAAATTTCTTATCCTAAACGCTCTCTAATTATTCTCCTTTTCTTCCTTTTTGCCCCATTTAAAATAGACCTTGGAACACTCAGTAACTCCCTTTTTAGTATTCCCGACATTCTTATTAACGCTTCTAACCAACGTCTTTTGGGATTTTCCCTACTTTTGGTCCTATTTCGCCTAACCTACCACTATTTCACTGGCAAAAACAAAAAGTATCTGATTATTATTGCTGTCTTAACAATGCTTGCCTCAAACATTCATATTTTAAGTTTTGGTATTTATTTTTTCTCCGCCTTAATTCTTGCTGCAATATATCTTTGGGAAAGAAAAGTAAAAATTACAGAAATTCTGCTTTGGATTTTTGTAATATTTGTCTCTATTATTCTCTTAATTTTAAGTTGGCGGTTTTACAATATACCGACTTTTCTCTACCAGTCATCTTCGTCTTTTCAGGTTAGCGATGTGGCAAAAAAGACCTCTTTTTTTGCTTTCAACAGCATAGAATTTTACATCAACACTCTTTCTTTTGCCCTGATTGGATATCTATTTTTGAAACAGGAAAAAAATCTTTTTCTCAAAATCTGGATCATTATTATGAGTGTAATTATTATCTATTCCATTTTTATCCCTTGGCTAAAAATACCTATGTTTTGGCGATTTGTCGTCCCCTTGAAAATTGCTTTAATTATAGTTTTGGTAAGAAATTTTGATTTATCGCTTTTAAAAAATAAAGTTTGGTCAACTATTTTAATTCTTTTTATAGCTCTTAACATTTTAGACGGCGCCAAGGACTTGCTTGTGGACATTCAACGGCCAGACAGCCAATATACATTTTATAGGCAACTTGAAAAATTAGATTTAAAAGAAGGATTAATTTTGTCCGATGATAGAACCTCTAATGTTATTCAAGGAATACCGGGATTAAATACACTATTTGTTCCAGTAGGACATATTAAAAATAAAGACTTGGCCGAAGAGAGTCAAAAAAGACTTGAGACATTTAAAGATATCCTTAAAAGCTACGATTTTCAAAAAATAAACGACTATTTAGTCCAAAACAACATAAAATATATTTTATTAAATAAAGATATTCCATTTTATGAGGTTTGCAGTCTTATTAGCCAAAACGATTTAAGCCATTATAGAAAAATTTTTGAAAATGACAATTTCAAAGTGTTAGAAGTAGAAAAACTATAAAAAGACAGGACTTCAAAACTATTTTCTCAAATTTTTAATATTAAAAAGACGCCGTAAATTTCTGCCCAAAAGATATGCAAGACCCCAAAAACCGCCAAACAGCATTGGTAAATATCTTCGGGGCGACTTTATCACCATAGCAATATTTTCTAAAAACCAACCCGCTACCGACCAATAAAAACAAATAAAATTATAAAACGAATTCATATTTTTGCTGACAAAATATTCTCTGTTTATTACATAAATAAATCCATAAAGAAAAGAATTAATTCTGCCGCGAGGACTAAAAAGGTGTATAAGGCGGGAACGAGGATTGAAAATTATTTTGTATTTTTTCCCAATCCTATATGAATAATCCAAATCCTCTCCCAAACCGTAGCCAAAGAGGTCGTATTTTTCGTCAACGCGGAATGCCTGAGCCACTTCATATCTTATTGCCATCGCGCACCCAGAGGCCCAGTCAACCTCCTTTGTATTTCTTACATTCTTGGTATTAATTACATTAGCCCCAGAGGGCAAGACGCGGTAACAGCCTCTGCCCCAAAGCAAAAAAATCCTCTCAACAAATCGCAGCGGCTTTTGAGGTGCATTTATGATAGAACCAGCTACAACTCCAACCCTTTTTTCTGAGTCACTTTGAAAAACTTTGACAGTTTCTTTTAAATAATCCTTATCAAGAACCACATCATCATCAAAAATAAAAATAATTTCGCCTTTTGCTTTTTTCAGGCCAAGATTTTTTCCATGCGTCATTACCCCTTTTTGATTTTTAATAAGTTTAATTTTGGAAAGATTTTTTTGCGGAAAATTTAGAACCGGCTTTTCCCCGCCATAAACAACTAATACTTCATCAGGGAGAACACTTTGATTAAAAAGCGATACAAGACATTTATTTAGTTCATCTTGTCTATTTTTTGTCGGGACAATAACTGATATATTGATATTAGACATCTACTTTTTTCTACCATAAAATAAAAAAAATTGCATGAACAGATTGAAAAAAATTTATAGCAAAAAATATCTTAAAGATGTGCCGGGTCTAGCCGACCCTCTGGAGCAAAACTGGAAAACAAACAAAATCCTGCCCCACTTAAATAAATTTCTATCTTTTAAAAAGCGCGGTTCAAAAATAAAAATTATTGAGGTAGGCGGAGGAACTGGCATGATTTTGAGAAATATCAACCATCTTGTAAAAGAAAAAGGATTTAAAACTGAATTGACTTTTTTTGAGACCTCAAAATTATATTTGCAACTTGCAAAGAAAAATAACCCCGAAATTAAGAAATGTGTTCTTGGCGATATAAGCAAACCTACTTCATTTAAAGACAAAGAATTTGATTTGTGTCTATTAGTTGATGTCTTAGAACATATTCAAAATATCCAAGATGCAATGCGGGAGATAGGCAGGATTTCAAAATTTGCAATTATTAAAATTCCAATTGAAAGAAGTATATCTATCACTTTGATTAACCTCATAACTTTCAATAAGAAAAGAGAAGACTTGTTAAAGCGAGTTGGCCATATTCATACATTGGCACTTTCAGAAATCAAAAAATTAATTAATCAAAATCTCGGTAAAATAATATCTTATTCATTTACTAACTTGGGAGAATACATGCTCAAAATAGAAAAATACAAAAAGATGAAATTTCCTAAAAAATTTTTTTACGGCTTATTTTATAAACTAAGTAAAATTTGCTATAAAATTTCACCCCGATTAAATAGCATTTTCTTTACAGATTCTGCGGTAATTCTGGTAAAATGTTACTAGATGAATAAGGACTGGATAAAGAAAACAATATCATCAATTCTAGAAATTAACCAAGAGGTTTTCCCATGGTTTTTGGCTTTTTATTTAATGGTATTGATTTCAAGTCAAGTCCCAGCCGGCTCAGTTCTCATTGGCATAATCCCAAATTATTTACTTGGAATTTGCATCATCAGCGGCGTTCTATTCTCAATTAAAAAATCCCAGCCAATGGAAGTTGAATCAGTTAAATTAGATACTTTTTTTGCTGTTTCTCTGGCGCTAATCTTAACTTTTATAATCTTTATTATCCTGCCAAAAGAGAATTTATTTAACTTAAGAATTGCCCTTCTCAATCTTGCGGTTAGCTTAATTTTTCTTTTTATAATTGAGGATAAAAGTGGATAAAAAAAACTTAAGAAAATGGTTTTTCTACTTGGTTATTACTTTTTTAGTTGTAATTGTTGTTAAAAACTTTGCTCCTTTTGGCCTTAAAGCAATCTATCGCTTTGATTTTCCCAATAGCAAAAATATTAAAATTGAGGGACTGCAGCCAGTAGAGCAACTTTCGCAATATGGCAAATTTATTTACAAAATTCCATTTTTTGAATTCTCGTCAAAACAGGGAAAGTTTGACTTAAAATTGCCCCCATCCCCAATAATGCCCTCAAAGGCAAAAATAAAAATGGTTTTTCAGTCAGACCAAGAAATAAAACTAGGGATTGAAAACAAAGAAAGCCAAGAGTTCACTTATCAGCCAATGTTTAATCCAATTTTAAATAATCTAAACTGGCAAAAAGTTGAAAAAAACGACATAACTTTATTTGAAAAAAAACCTGTCTATAGTTCGGTGAACAGCTTTATCAAAAATCCGCCGCAATATTCGTCTTCTGAGCCCAAAATAGCACTTTACAATACTATTCTTGAACACAAAATTAATCCGCCTGCCCAAAGCCAAACTATCATTGACTCATCTTTAAGAGGCAAACAAACCATCTATACCTATGTTCAAAATGGAAAGCTAAACCTTGAAGTTGAAAAGCAAGACCTCAATTGGCAGTTTGGCCAAGACGACCTTGAAATTTTAGTTTTCAAAGGAGACACAATGGTCGGTGAGAAGAAAATTGAAGATGATGGCATTGCCGATGACTCAAAAGAAACTGCAAAACCCCAAAAAGATAGTCTGGATATCAATGTGGCAAACGGAATTTATAAGATTGTGCTTAAATGTGACAACGACCTAATAATCAAGAAAATAATACTAAATCAGCCGCTTGTGGTTTTTAAAAATACTTTACTTGCTGATAATGCAGACATTTACCCAATCACTTTCTATAAAACCAACACTGTTTATACTGATTCCACCAATATTTCTTTATCAATTCCTCATGAGGCCTCTTATCAGAAAGTTAAAATTGACGAAAAAGAAATTGAATTAAAACAACAAACCACTTTAATAGACCTCAATGCCAAACTAGCAAGTGAAGATGAGAACAAAGCAAAGCTCCATGAAATTACCACCGATAAAAATGATCTTGGCATTAGCGGCGACGGTGTTTTCGCCTTCAATCCCAATAGCTACTTTAATCCTTTTCCTAACGAGATAACCTCATTTGGAGAAAAAGTAGATTTGAATCAAATTGATTATATCTTAGCCAAATATAAAATCCCACAACAAAAAAATGGATGGTACTATCAAGAAGCTGAATTTGACCTTCATGGCTATAACTTCAAAGACAATTACTTGAGCTTCGTTATCACTACCCCTTATTCAACACCTCAAAAAATATCTTTCAAGTTAAAGTCTCTTGAAATAACCATAGAGTAATTATTCGCCTTCACCGACATAAATCTCAACCGGCTCTCTCTCCGGCATAATTTCTGAGGAATTATAATACGGCTCGCCAACATAGAACTCATTAATTTTTCTTAGATTATAATTTTGTTTTAATTTCTGAAGATTTTCGCCTTCTAAATCTCGCATCGGCTGGTCAACAATCAACAATTCGTGATCTGAAATTTGAGTTGATGAATTTATCTTTTCAGCCGGCAAACCAAGATAATATTGATAAGCTTCAGCAAAACTTGCCAAGACACGATTCGGTTGAAGGCTATTTTCCAAAACTATCTGTTTGACATGAAGAGCGGAAATTGTTTCATAGCTTTGATTTGGCAAATTATTTAGCCCGCTAAATGAAAGAATTGTCTGGCCAATTAATAATGAGATTAACAGAACAATAATAATACACTCAAAAATTCTCTCAGTACGAAGACGATGTATAACTAAGTCAAACAAAAGACCGGCAGTAATAAGCAGTGGCAGGATAAGGTGAATATTATAGCGCCAATCGGCTGGATTTTGGGTCAAATATACCAATAATAAAATTGCCACATAAACTATTGAAAAAATAATGTACGGTTTATATTTTTTATTAAAGATAAAGGTGAAAATTCCAGCAACCCCAAGTAAAAAGACAACAAAATTAGTCAAGGCAAAGTCTGTAACAAAAGAGGTCAGTCCCCTCTTAAAATGTAATCCAAGAGAAAAAGCTTGGCGGTAGGGTTGGCCAAAAAATAAAAGAAAAAATACAGGCACTAACCAAACCAAAAAAGGAATAATCTTCCGCTTTTCTTTACTTCTAAACCAAATAAGAATTAATGTCGGCAAAAACAGCAAAATATATTCTTCGCGGGCCAAAGCAGAGATAAAAATAAATAGCCCGCTAAAAAATGGATTATCAACAAAAAGCAAAGCAATAAGATAAAAACAAATTGCGGTGGTTTCAGGCAGGATAAATCCAGAAAAAACAACATGAGAAAAAGAAATTGCCAAAAGCAAAGCGCCAAATAGTCCCGCTCCTGAAGATATAAATTTTTTTAAAACAAAATACACCAATGCTATAGCGGCAATGCCGGCAAAAAAAGAAACAAGATGGCCGGACATTTCAGGATTCTTAAAAACTAAATTAAACAAGTAAATAAGGCCTGTAAAGGAAATTCTCCACCATCTTCCATCGCCTTTAACAGCTAAGAGATACTTATAAGCATCTGGATAAAGATGAAAGTTTGACCAGTTCTTTATCCTCAAAATCACAGCTAAAATAAAGATAAAAAATAACAATAAAAATTCCCAATTTTCCTTTAGAGACTTAAAAATTATTTTCGGTTTAAATCTCATCTAACTTAGATTATAATGAAGTTATGCAAAAAAGAAAGATAACCGTAAGAGTCTTGTTTTTGTTGGCAGTAATTTTTGGGTTTGCCTCAGCGGTTTTTGCCCAAACTACCATCCCAGCTCTGCCAAAAGAAAATATTCTTTCTAGCACTTTGCCCCAGACTGCTTTAGCAGTTGCCGGCTCTGCGCTAGTTTTGGGCATAATCAGCTCAATCATCCAACCATTTTTTGTGCTGTTGGCCTTCTTGCCTCTTCTTTTTTATCGCCAGAAAAAACGCTCTTGGGGAGTCATTTATAATTCAATCACAAAACAACCAATCCCATATATTCCAGTCTTTATTTTTGAGAAAAAAAATAATCGTTTGATTGTTAGAGAAAAACAAATTTCAACCAAAGAAGGACATTTTGGCTTTATTGTCCCCCGCGGAGAATATTTTTTAAAGGTGATAAGCAAACAATATATTTTTCCTTCAAAAAATATTCAAGAGAGCTCCGACGGACGCTATAAAAATCTTTATTTTGGCACTCCAATTATAATTGTTGATAACGACCAAGTAGTTTCCTGCGACATCCCAGTTGATCCGGCTGTACCAACACAAACTCCTTTTGTCGTATTGGTTGATAATTTTTTTGAGAAAATAAGAGTACCAACACTAATTGTTGGTTCTGCTTTTTCACTTTATCTTGTAATTTTCTTCACCAGCGTTGTCAGTATTATAGTTTTTGCCATTTACATTGTGATTTGGATTCTTGAGATTTTGTCTTATTTTCAAAAAACGCGGGCTTATCAGGTAATTGACGCAAAAAGCAAAGATCCTATAGCTTCGGCAACAGTTAAAGTTATAAACAAAGAAGGTGAAATTCTAAAGATTTTTACGACTAATCTTTTTGGTAAATTTTATCCGCTATTAGATGCCGGAAATTTTTACCTTGAAATCTCACACAAAGATTACGAAACTCAAACTAGAGAAATCGCGGTCGGCAGAAATGGAAAAATAAAAGGCGAAAAAATCCTGCTTGAAAGATCAGCTAAAAAGCCTGAATCCGTCTAATTGATTCTAATTGATGACTCCACCGCCAAGACAGACATCGCCTAAATAAAACACGGCAATTTGGCCCGGCGTAACCGCGCGCTGAGGCTGGTCAAAGACCAATTTTAGAGACTCTCTGTCTAGATAAAGAGTCGCCGAAGCGGGTTCTTGGGTAGAGCGAAGTTTCGCTTCAACTTTAATTGGCTTGTGCGACTCAACATCAGAAATTAAATTAAACGGCTTCAAAATAATTTCTTTTTTGTAAAACTTATTTTCTGATTTGCTGACCACAATTTTATTTGATTTTTTGTCTTTTGCCACCACATAATATGGCCCGCCGCAGATTCCTATCCCTTTCCTTTGTCCTAAAGTATAAAAATGAATCCCAGCATGCCTCCCCAACACTCTACCTTTCTCATCAACAATTTCTCCCGGTTTTTCGCCCACTTCTTCTTCTAAATAATCATAAAGCGATGCATTGGAGACAAAGCAAAAATCTTGGCTCTGCTTGCGTTTTTCAAAAATCTCAAACCCCTTCTCTTTTTTAGCAATCTCATATACCTCTTCCTTGGTCAAATTTCCCAAGGGAAAAATCAATCTTGATAAATATTCCTGTGGCAAGAAAGATAAAGAATAAGTTTGATCTTTTTTCTTGTCTCTGGCAATCAATAATTCAAATCTTTTTGATTTTTTATTTTCTTTAATTCGCGCGTAGTGGCCTGTCGCAACAAATTTGGCGCCTATTTTATCTGCAAAATCAAAAAGGGCTTTAAATTTCACTTTTTGGTTGCAAAAAACACAAGGGCTAGGGGTTCGCCCAAGGCGAAATTCTTTCTGAAAATAATCAATGACATTCCTTTGAAAAGTGCTGGTTGCATCAATAACAAAATGAGGAACTTTTAACTGTTGACAGACATTTTTTGCAATATCCAAAGATTCTTGGGAACAGCAGACATTTTCTTTAAGATTATTTTTAGGGCTTTTCCATACGCCAAATTTTAAAGACACGCCAATAGGGTAATAGCCCATTTTTCTAAGCAATAGCAAAGAAATAGAAGAGTCAACTCCCCCAGACATTCCAAGGACAACTTTTTTATTTTTTATCTTTCCCATAGCCGGAAAATCCGAAGATGTAGATTATCTCAAGAATTCCCAAGGTATTCAAGAGTAAAATAACGATATACCAAGCAAGCTCTTTATTTCGAGCCGCTCTCCAAAGCGCCCATCCTTTCCAAGCTACTGTCCAAATCACCAATAAAGCAAGCAATGTTGGGCTTATTCCCCTATGCCAATTGTACAGCACAATTTGTCACCCCCTTCCTCAAATAGACAAAATATGTTTGTTGTCTACTAGCCATTTTCTATTAATTTTATACTTAAAATCATATTTTTCTACCTCGCTCCAGAATTTTTTTGAGTGATTTTTTATCTTGATGTGTACAAGCTCGTGAATAACAACATATTCAATCACCTCAATTGGAGCCATTGCCAAAACAGCATTAAAGCTTAAAATATTTTTCGCAGAGCAACTCCCCCATTTTGAGCGATAAAATTTTATCTTTATTTTACCGTTATCCGCAAGATAAGAGCGATTATACTTGGAAATAATGCCTCTGACAATTTTTGCTGTCTGGTCTTCGTAGAATTTTTTTAATTCTTCACGGCGGTAAATCCCGAGATCTTGTTTTTTACCAAGAAACAAATGCTTTTCACCCGGAATATATTTAGGTTTGGCAATTTTCCTTTTTGATTGTTCTATTTTCCGCGCAATCCACTTTTGTTTTTCGCAAATAAATTTTTCAATTGTTCTTCTGCCAACTAAATATGGTGACCGCACAATCAAAGCCCCGTCTCTAACTTCAAGACAAAGCGTCCGACGATTAGATTTAACTATGGTATAGTCAATTTTCTTCATTTTTTGGAAAAGGCCCGTTGGGCCCTTTCCCTTTGTTTAGAAGGTTAATTTACTCACAGGTGCAGCCACAGCAACAGCTACAAGCACAAGGTTTCTCGCCACAGTTATTTTCATCCTCGCCTTCTTCATCTTCGCCTTTCTTAATCTCTTCATCTGACATACTTCCTCCATACTTTATCTTATACCTAAAACATAATAGCAAAAAATCATTTTTTATCCAGCTTATCTTTAATCTTCCCTTCAATTCCTCGTTCGGTTGGGAAATAATATTTTTTGCCAAGCAGCTTTTCTGGCAAATGAGTTTGGTCAACTTTAGCCCCCAAAAAATCATGAGCATACTTATAGCCCTTACCATAACCTAAATCTTTCATCAGGCGAGTTGGAGCATTCCTAATGTGTTTGGGAACATCTAAATTCCCGTATTTTCTAATATCAGCGCGGGCAGAAAGCACTGCTTTGTAGCAGGCATTTGATTTTGGTGCTAAAGATAAATGAATGACTGCTTGAGCTAAAATTACATCGCATTCCGGCATACCGATATAATGGCAGGCATCATAAGCGCTGGTAGCAATCAAAAGCGAATGAGGATCAGCCATACCAATATCTTCTGAAGCAAAACGAATTAAGCGTCTGGCAATATAAAGCGGATCCTCGCCTGCCTCTAGCATCCTCATCATCCAATAAATAGCTCCATCAGGGTCGGAATCACGCATTGATTTATGCAAGGCAGAAATAATATTGTAATGCTCTTCGCCGGTTTTATCATATTTTAAAACCTTCAAGATGTTTGACTTTTCAATAGTTTCTTTTGAGATAACCTTATTTTGTCGCAGCAAATCCTCAAGTGAATTCAAGAGCACTCTAGCATCGCCGTTTGATTCATTTAATAAAATTTCCCGCGATTCTTTGTCAATTTTTAATTTAGGATATTTTTTTAAGGCACGCTCTAAAATTTTTTCCAAATCTTCTTTTTCTAAACGATTCAAAACCAAAACCTTTGAGCGCGAAATTAAGGGCGAAATAACTGTAAAAGAAGGATTTTCTGTAGTCGCCCCAATTAAAATAATCTCACCACGTTCCACATATGGGAGAAGCACATCTTGCTGGGCTTTGTTAAAGCGGTGGATTTCATCAACAAAAATAATAGTCTTTCGCCCCGTTTTTGCGTCAATTTCAGCGCGCTCAAGCTCTTTTTTGAGAATTTTAATTGTTCCCAGTACCGCGTTAATTTGGACAAAACGGGCGTGTGTAGTCCTAGCCACTATCCAAGCCAAGGTGGTTTTGCCACTTCCGGGCGGGCCAAAAAGAATAATTGAGGAAAGTTCGTCGCGCTCTATTGCCCGTCGCAGCCAACTATCCTTTCCAACAAGATGTTCTTGCCCAACAAATTCATCTAAACTAGTCGGGCGAAGCTCATGAGCTAAAGGCATAAATCCTCCAACTTAAAGATATTCCAGAAATTAGCATCTTGCAAATCAAAAGGGATGTGTTTTTATGTTAATAATGTAAAATTAAAAATGCAAATCCCAAAATTCAAATTGGCAACCCAAGATAAAACTTTATGCTGGTAGATGGTCTTGTGTTTTGAATTTTGGGTCATTTATCTGATACAATCAGATTAACCATGGATGAAGTTATCAACTACACCCGGCTTACAACTTCAGATAAACTCCCTGACCGCTTTTTAACGTGCCAAGTTTACAATCCAGTTGATCCAGAACAGGCAAAACTGGGAATGATTTTTTCCCATGTAGAAATTTTAAACCCATGGTTTCCCACTTCACAAATTGGACAGACAGTCATTAACACCCTAATCCGTGAATACTACGCCGGGGATGACACCTCAGAACTTGTCAATTTTGAAAACGCAATTAAAAAAGTCAACGAAGCTCTAGCCCAAATTGCTCAAAACGGAGATACAGATTGGATTGGCAAATTCTCTTCTGTTTTGGTTCTTATTTCAGGCAAAGAAGCTCATTTTGCCCAAACGGGACATTCTCATGCCTATCTTTATCGCGGTGGCAAAATAAACCACATCACCGAAGGGCTGGAACAGGAAGAGGCGCCACATCCTCTAAAAACTTTTAGCAACTTGACCTCTGGCACACTGGAAGAGGGCGACAAGATTATAGTGGCTAATACCAGCTTCTACGAGATTTTAGAACCATCCGAGCTTAAAACAATCATAAGCAGTCTACACCCTACCGAAGCCGCTTTAGAGTGCGCTAGAATTTTGCAGTCGCGTGGTAACCAAAACGCTAACGCTATTATTTTTGAGCTTACAACCAAGGAAGAGCTAGCCAATCTTACACCCGAACAAAAGATAGAAACTATCTATATTGACCAGTCGGGTTTGAGCTTTAACGCCACGATGCGAAATATCTGGCGGAATTTCTTTATTCCAAGCGGCAAACTCATCAAAAATACATTTCAAGCTTTAATTAAAGACATCAAAAAATATCTTGTACCTGCAATTCGCCATGGTCTAAAAGTTTTAAAAAGAGGACTGCAATCCGCTTTTGGCGCTACCGCAAAAATTACTAAAAAAGAAGCAGAAAAATTGTCCCAACGAATTTCGCAAAAAGTTTCTCCAATTAAAGAAATAAAAGATAAAAAACAAGTCAAGACATTATTTTACAAAATAAAAAATAAAATCAGAAGGTTTTTAATTGGCGTTGGTCTTTATTCCACCCAAAAATCAAAAATGTATTTGGTTGCTCTAATTGCTGTTATTTTAGTTTTAGCTGCAGCAATTACCTTTAGCATTATCAAACGCTCGCAGGCAAAAAGTAATCACGCTTTGGAAACGAAGCTAAATCAAGCAGTTTCTATGGAGGGGGAGGCAGCTATTGCTAACTCTAAAGGTCAAGAAAGCGATGCCCTAAATAAATATAAAACAGTTCTGACGCTTACCGCCGCTCTTCAAGGCACAAAATATGAAAAAGATGCTAAGCCAATTTCGGAGCGCGCTGCTGCTAAAATTGATGAAATTACTAAAACTACTCATTTAAAACCAATAAACAACGTGGATTTAGGCCAAGGGCAAGCCATTTTAACTTTAACATCCGACAAGCTAACTGCCACTTATTATTCAGGTGAGATCAAACAGAAAAAACCACAGGACCCAAATCTCTTAAAGTTAGCGCAGTCCAAAATTGCGGGAGATAAAGCAGTCTCTTCAGCTTTTGTTCCGGAATATAATTTAATTGCTTATGTTTTGAAAGATAATACAATCCAAACTTTTAACCTTGAGACAAAACAAACAAATACAGAAGAAGTAAAGATCAACTATCCGGGCCAAGTTTACTCATTTGCCGGTAACCTATATATCCTTGACCCGCCAAGCAATCAAATTTGGAAAATCCTCTCAGAAGGCGGAAAATATAAAAACAATTCTCCTTATCTCAAAGACGCGGACGCCAACATTAGTGATGTAATTTCAATGACAATAGACGGAAGTATTTATACCCTTGCCCCATCAGGAAATATAAGTAGATTTTCCCGCGGTTCAAAACTCGGCGATTTCAAAGTTTCCCTGCCCGGCGAAGAACAGATCTCTGGCTGGGAAATAATTTCAACAAGCGCATCTTCTGACAATCTATATTTGGGAGCAATTGACAACAATAAAGCCAGAATATTTGAACTCAAAAAAAATGGTACTTATATCAGGCAATTTTCTCTTGATAATTCAGAAGGCGTCAAGTCAATACTAGTTGACCCCGACAGAAACATAGCATACATTGCCAAAAACAATCAGCTTCTAACTTATCAACTTTAGATTTCGTCAAGTAGAGTTATTCCAAGAAGTTTCAAAACTTGACCGAGAACTTTTTGGACAACTTTAACAATATAAATATTAGCAGAGGATGTCTGTTTATCGCCTGTAATAAAACGTTTCTTTTCATAGAGAGAATTGAATTCCTCTGCAAGCTTAAAAACAAAATCGCACAAAATATTTGGAGCGGAAGCTGAAGCAGCTAGAGCAACTAGCGGTCTTACTTTAATTATTGTTCTGACAAGCTCAAGTTCTTCTTTTCCGAAACCGGGTTTAACTTGCGCTTTCGGATACTTCTTTTCAAATTCCCCAACCAAACTGCAAGTTCTAGCATAAGTATATTGGAGATATGGTCCACTATTCCCTGACAGATTAATAAATTTATCAAAAGAAAAAATAACATCGCTCTTGCGGTTAGTAGATAAATCAGCGTATTTAATCGCTGAAATGCCAATTTGAAGAGCAACTTTTTCTTTCTCTTTAAGGTTTGGATTTTTTGCTTCAATTATTTTTAAGGCGCGATCCTTGGATTGCTCAATCAAATCGGCAAGGAGAACAGTTCGGCCGGCGCGGGTTGACATTTTGCCTTCTGCCAAACGCATCATGCCGTGACCAGCAAAAACAATTTTGGTTTTCTTGAGCCAACCAAGTTTTTGGGCAACAGCTTCAAGCTGGCTAAAATGAAGAGCCTGATCATTGCCAACATGATAAATAATTTTTGCCGGATGATATTTTTCAATCCTGTATTTGAGAGCAGCAAGGTCACGAGTTAAATAAAGAGTAGTGCCATCAGATTTTTTAATTAGCGCCGGCGGCATTCCTTCAAGCTCAACAATTTGAGCGCCCTCTGATTCTTTAAGTAATTTTTTTTCTTTTAACTCATCAACTATCTCGTCAAGCTTATCTTTATAAAAACTCTCGCCTATCACTTGGTCAATTTTTACATTAAGAATTCTATAAATTTTTTCAAATTCTTCCATGCTCCATTTGACACATTTTGACCAAATTTTTAGCGCTTCCTCGTCCCCTTTTTCAAGTTTCCTAAACCATTCACGCGCCGCTTCATTCAGTTTGCCATCAGTTTCTGCCTCCCTGTGAAATCTAACATAAAGGCTATTTAGCTCTTCTATTGGATTTTTAGCAATTTTATCTTCATCACCCCAAGTTTTTATCGCATAAATTAACTTGCCAAATTGCGTTCCCCAATCGCCCAAATGATTAATACCAATAGTTTTATAACCAAGAGCCTTGTGGATATTGTAATTCGCCTGTCCGATAACTGTTGACCTCAAATGCCCTACTGAAAACGGTTTGGCAATATTGGGCGAGGAATAGTCAAAAACAATCGTCTTTTTAAAATTTTCCGGCTCAATTAAATAGCTACTGGAATCTTTTAAAATCTTTTGCAGCTCTTCAAGATAGATCCGCTCTGAAAAATAAAAATTAATATAGCCGCTTTCAAATTTAATTGCAGAAAACCTGCCGGGGAAAAGTTGCTCAAATGAGGAGTAAATTTTGGCGGCGATTTCCTCGCCTTTCATTCCAGTTTTTTCTGAGATTTTATTAATTTCCGCTGGCAATAAAGCCAAATCACCAAAAGGTTCCTTGCCCAAATCAACTTTTACGTCAAGGCCAAAAAGATTACAAAGGTTTTTAGCTAGTTCTTCAATCATCAAATTTTATTTTGGCAAATTTGAATTTACCGACCTGAAGAATATGTGCTCCTGCTTCCATAATCAAATTATCTCCGCTCACTACCTTGCCATCTAATTTAACTCCATTTTGTTCAATCAGCCGATAGGCTTGGGAATTGCTTGAGGCAAGACCGGTTTCAACCAAAATAGAAGTAATTTTATTTGAATGAACTTTAAATTCGTCCATTTCTTGGGGTGTCTTTTTTTGGCGAAAAACACAATTAAAATGCTCTCGCGCCCTTTTCGCCTCATCTTTACCATGGTAAATTTCAACAACATTTTCCGCAATTTGTTCTTTGACATTTTTTGGGTTACCGCTTTTCAGCTCTGACTTTAATTCTTTTATTCTAGCGTCATCAAAATTGGTCACAAGCTCAAGATAGCTTCCAATTAATTCATCCGGAATTGACATCACCTTTCCAAATTGGTCTTCAGGTTTGTCAGCCAGTCCGATATAATTCCCATATGATTTTGACATCTTCCGTTTGCCATCAGTACCAATTAAAAGAGGAACTGTTATGATATCTTGAGGTGTATACCCGTATTTCTTTTGGATATCGCGCCCCATCAGCATATTTAAAAGCTGGTCTTGACCTCCAACTTCAACATCTGCCTTAAGCTCAACTGAATCATAACCCTGCATCACTGGATAAATTACCTCGTGCAAACCGATATCAGCTCCCGCCTCAAGTCGTTTTTTAAAATCCTCTCTCTCAATAACTTGGGCAAGAGTAGCTTTTGACAAAACTTCAAGGATTTTGGGCAAATCCATTTTCTCATACCACTCAGAGTTGCGCCTAATCTCGCATAATTTGGGGTCAAGAATTTTTCCGACTTGGTCAAGATAAGTTTTTGCATTTTCTTTAATTTGCGCCTCGCTCAATGGCTCGCGGGTTTTGTCTCTACCGCTTGGGTCCCCAATTCTAGCCGTAAAATCTCCCAAGAGAAAAATAATCGTATGTCCTTCCTGCTGAAATTCCTTCAGCACTCTTAACACAACCGCATGGCCTAAATGTAAATCAGGTTTGGTTGGATCAGCTCCAAATTTTACCCGAAGTTTTTTGCCGCTTTGCAGCTTGACTTTTAAGGATTCTTCCTCTATAATTTTCTCTGTTTTTAAGGATAAGATATTCATTTCTTATTCTATCTTATCTAAAATTATGGTATAATTCAACTAATGAAACTCGGCGGCATCCTCAACATTAAAAGAGAAGCCAAGCGCCCTCTTTTTTCACTTCGGAAAATCAATCGCCAAAAGCTCAAAAAAGCTCTTTTTTATGTTTTGGCTGGATTTTTGGGGCTAATTATTTTTCTATTTATCTGGAACCTTAAAGATATTCCTACCCCTGCTAGACTTGCTCGACTTCACGCAGCGGAATCAACCAAAATACTAGACAGAAACGGCAATTTGCTTTATGAAACTGGAGACCAGCGCCGCACTGTCATTGATAAAAGCCAGATTCCAGACAATATCAAAAAAGCAACCGTCGCAGCAGAAGACACTAATTTTTATCATCACCATGGTATTGATATCAGAGGCATTGTCAGAGCAGCAGCCATTAATATACTCCACTTAAAAGTTTCTCAAGGAGGCTCAACTATTACCCAGCAGTTTGTAAAAAATGCTGTTTTATCTCCAAAACGGTCAATTGGCAGAAAAATTAAAGAAATCATCCTTTCCCTTGAAATCGAGCAGATTTATTCAAAAGATGACATTCTTGCGATGTATCTCAATGAAATTCCATACGGAGGAAATATCTATGGAGTGGAGGAAGCTAGCAAGACTTATTTCGGCAAGAATGCTAAAGATTTAACCTTGTCTGAGGCAGCTACTCTGGCCGCTATCCCTCAAGCTCCAACTTATTATTCGCCTTATGGCACTCATACCGATGATCTTTTCAGGCGAAAAAACTATGTCCTTGACCGTATGGTCAAGCTTGGGTTTATCAATCTTGCTGATGCGGAAAAAGCAAAAACAGATCCGCCTTGCCATGGCAAACCAGAATTCCAAGCAAAACGTGATTCTATTAAGGCGCCTCACTTTGTAATGTATGTGAAGGAAAAATTAGTTGAGCAATACGGTGAGCGAATGGTTAACAGTGGAGGACTTGTTGTTACCACTACGCTTGATCCTGAAAAACAGCAATGGGCAGAAGATGCAATCCATAAAAACGAATCAAAATTTACCCGCTATGGAGCCACAAATGCGGCGCTTGTTTCAACAGATGTTAGAACCGGCGAGATTGTAGCAATGGTTGGAGGAAAAGATTTCTTTGATATCGCCCATGGAGGAAATGTCAACGTCGCTGATTCCGCCCGCCAGCCGGGTTCATCTTTTAAACCGATTGTTTATGCTACTGCATTTAAAAATCCTCGTTTTTCACCCTCATTTAACCTCTTTGACCTAACCACTGATTTCGGAGGCTATATTCCGCACAATTATGATGGAAGTACTCACGGACCTATAACAATGCGCCTAGCTCTTGCCAACTCTCTCAATATTCCAGCCGTAAAAACTTTAGCGCTGGTATCCATACCCGAGGCCTTAAAGACAGCTCAAGATTTAGGAATCACAACTTTAAACCAACCTCAAAGATACGGACTTTCATTAGTTTTGGGAGGCGGAGAAGTAAAGCCAGTAGAAATGGCAGCTGCCTTTGGAGCATTTGGTAATCAGGGAGAATTTCACAAAGCAACTGCTATTTTAAAAATCCAAGATGACCGGGGCAAGGTTTTGTATCAATACAAACCAGACAACAATAAATTCCAAGCAATTGATCCGCAAATTGCTTATGAAATCAGCAATATTCTAGATGATGATAATGCCAGATGCATGGTTTTTGGCTGTCAAAACCCGCTTAATTTTGGCGAGCATCATGTTGCTGCCAAGACTGGAACAACCCAAGAGTTCCATGACGCCTGGACCAATGGCTACACAACTAAATATGCCGCCTCGGTATGGGTGGGAAATAATGACAATACTAAAATGAAAAACGGCGCCGATGGCATTGTAGTTGCCGCACCTATTTTCCATGATTATATGGCTAAATTGGTTGACGATTCTGATTTTGTCAGACCCAAAGAAATTCAGGAGCTAACAGTTGAGAAATATTCTAATAAGCTCCCCGGGCCTTATTCTAAACAGTTTGTCAAAGACATTTTTGCCTCTTGGCAAGTACCAACCGAAAAAGATAATATTAATGTGGTCCTCAAAGTCAATAAAATCAATAACAAAATCGCTACTGATTCAACCCCGCCTGAATTAATTGAAGAAAAATTATTTACTAATTTGCACAATGAATGGGGAGATGCTTGGCAAAGATATCCTAACTGGGAAGGGCCGGTAAGAGCTTGGGCAGAAGCCAACGGAATACTGCTGCCACCAAACGAGAAAGATGACAGCTATTCTACTCGTCCCAGCATCTCAATCACCCACCCAGCAAATAATTCAACAATTTCTGGCCAGATAACAATCACCGTTTCAATTAATTCAGACCATGGAGTAAGCAATGTTACTTATTATCTAAACGATACGCAAATCGGCTCAAGCAGCAACTCGCCTTACTCATCTATTTTTGACACTACAAAGTATGCAAACGGCACCTATAAACTAACAGCAAAATTAAGCGACTCAAATGGCGTAACTTCAGAGAATTCAATCCAAATAAATATCCAAAATGGACCCACAGCAAAAATTACTAATATCACCGTTTCTTCTGTTACAGCTAATTCGGCAGTGATTCAATTTCAAACCGACATCGCTTGCAACTCGACCATATATTTTGGAACAAACGCTGGCGCTTTAAGCTCATCTGTGACCTCCGGTTTGCAAACTACCAACCATTCTGCCGCCCTCACCGGGCTTACCCCCGGCACAAAATACTATTTTAAAATTGTTGCTACCAATTCCGCGGGCGGACAGAGTTCTTACGAGGGAAATTTTAACACAAGTTAATATTCTAAAGTTCTCAAACCCACACCCAAACTCTATTTTTCAGCAAATAAATTTCTCAATTCACGCTTGGCTTGCTCAAGGATTTTTCTCTGGCTTTCAGACAGATTTTTGCCAGCGCGGTTAATATAAAAATTAAGCATTGACATAGCTGATTGATACGGACGTGCTTTTATGCGTGTACTCATCTGCGCTGAGCGCTTTAATGACCGAGCAATTTTTAGCGGATCCCCCCAAGTAAAAACACCTTTTTCTAAATCCAAAGCGTTGCTGTGTCTTGTCACTTCATCTGACCAATATTTCTTTTCATGTTTTGTCATCATATTATAATATACCACCACGCACGCTCAGCGCAGCTACTTAGCTTGAACAAATCATTGTCAGCAAATATACAAATATAAAAGATTAATGCTTGGATACTTTTGCAAAAAATTTATTTCAACTTTAGAGAACTGATGTTTTTGCTGGTGATTGGGCGGAAGCCAAGTTTGCGGGCCGCTTTGATTTTTATATTTTGATTAACCACTTCGCTGACCCTTCCAGCCAAATCCAGCTCCCCTATATAAACATCAAGACCCGACAATTCTTTATTTTTGAAAGCGCTAACTAGTGAGGCAGCCACAGCCAAATCGCTTGATGGATCTTTGATGCGGTAGCCCTGCGAAACATTTAAATAGATATCAAAATTTGACAAATCAATTTTTAATGTCCTAGCCAAAATGGCAACAATCATATTAAGCCGGTTAACATCATAACCAACGGCATTTCTTTTGGGATAGCCAAAAACAGACTTCTGAATTAATGATTGAATTTCAATAAAATAGACTCTACGTCCCTCATTAACGGCTGCAATAGCAATGCCGCTTGGCAGTTTTCTAGCAAATTTTTTCTGCCCAAAATCAGCCTCTCCAACAAAACCAGATTCCGTCATTTTAAAAACCCCAAGCTCTTCAACCGGACCAAAACGATTTTTCTGCGAGCGAAGATACCGCTCGGGGATATTGCTTTCTCCTTCTAAATAAAATACACCGTCAACTAAATGTTCCAGTGTTTTTGGTCCTGCCACTTCCCCTTCTTTGGTTACATGACCAATAATAATAAAGGCAATGCCCGATTTTTTGGCAAAAGAAACAAGTTTTAAGGCGCATTGTTTAACTTGCAAAATTCCTCCGGCGACAGAAGGATACTCGCTGTCATAGACCGTCTGGATCGAATCAACAACTACCATCTCAGGTTTAATTTCCCGAACTGCCGCCAAAGCCGAGTTTAGCTCCGGTTCAGCAATTATATAAACATCGCTAGATTCTTTTTTCAGTCGCGAGCTTCTAAGTTTTATTTGCTCTGGAGATTCCTCGGCAGCAATATAAGCAACTTTAGTCTGTAAAGCATTTGCCACTTGCCAAATTAAAGTTGACTTCCCCACTCCCGGATTTCCACCAACCAAATTTAACGAACCTCTGACAATCCCTCCGCCAAAAACATTATCAAACTCACCTATCCCGCTTACAAGGCGGCTGCGGGTTTGACTTTTAACATCTTTGATTTTAATATAATCCGCCGTCCTGATTTTTTTATCTGATATTGTGAGCTCATCTTTGACCTCGCGCAAACTATTCCACGCTCCACAAAAACTGCATTTGCCCGCCCATGATAAGTGCTCTCCCCCGCACTCGCTGCAGACCCAAATTGTTTTACTTGATTTTTTTAACATCCTCTAAAATTAAATCAATTTTTTTACGCCCTTGCCAAATATCTAACTTTACCGAAAAAGCCAAATCAACAACATCACCTACTTGAATATTATAATTTTCCTCCGCGAAGTCAAAAAATATACCCTTAAAAAACTTATAGCCTTTTTTAAATTCAAAACGAACATGGTTTTTGTCGCGGCCAATTGCTCTTTTAGAAATTATTTCAGCCCCACTAAGAGCAAAAGTCGGCTTGGGGTTGCCCACACCAAAAGGCTTAAGCTTTTCAAGTTTATCAACAAAATCAATATTCAATAGTTTTTCATCAAGCAAGCAGTCAATTTTCAAAACTCGCTCTAACAACTTTGAATCAATTTTTTGCGATTGACGCAAAAGAGCTTCTTCGGCATCCTTGAACTTGTCTTTTTCAATACTTAACCCAGCTGCCATAGTGTGCCCGCCAAATTTTTTTATATGTCTTTTAGCCGCAGCAATCAAATCGGTAATATTAACTCCTTCAATCGAGCGGGCGCTGCCTTTCAAAATATCTTTGCCTTCGCTCAAAACAATACTCGGACGATGGAAATATTCAGTAACTTTTCCTGAAATTAATCCAACAATACCCTCACTCCAAGAACCCCGCAAAATAATTAAATTCCTTTGGTCAAGTTTTTTGCTTTGTACCATTTTGATTGCCTCTTCCTGAGCAGCATCCAGCATTTTTTGTCTTCTAATATTCAAATCATTCAGTTTTTCTGCCAAATCTTTAGCACGTACTTTATCATCAGTTACTAAAAGTTCAAAACTCTCGCGAGGTTTTGCAATGCGGCCGGCGGCATTAATTCTTGGCGCAATCATAAAACCAATTTCATAAGTGCCAATTTCAACTTGCGCCAGACCAGCTACTTGAATTAAATATTTCAGCCCTAAATTTTTAGTTTTGTTTATAACTAAAAGACCATACTTTACAATTGTGCGGTTATCACCCAAAAGTGGGACTACATCGGCAACAGTTGAAATTGCCGCAAGGTCAATCAGCCACTTTTCCAAACCACGTTCTCTCAAAAGTGACCGCGCAAGAAGATAAGCCACTCCTCCGCCTGAAAAATCCTCAAAACAAACATTGTGGCCAACCTTGGGATGAATAATAGCAACAGCATCAGGCAACTTTTCCGGACATTGATGGTGGTCAACTACAATTGTGTCAATACCAAGTTTTTTAGCATGAGCAATTTCTGTGTCGTTTGAGATACCGCAGTCAACTGTAATTAAAAGCGAAATACCAAGATGTTTTAACTTTTCAACCGCACTCTGAGAGAGACCATAACCTTCAAGACGCTCTGGCACATAGTATTCCGGCTCATCGCCCAAAATCTTTAAAGCGCGATATACAATCGCCCCGCCACATATCCCGTCAGCATCATAATCTGCAAAAATGGCAATTTTTTCTTTATTTTTGAGAGCTTTACGAATGCGCTCTACACCAACTTTGAGTCCTTGAATTGAATGAGACGGCGAGAGGGTTTCGTATTTTGGATTAAGAAAATTTTCAATATCTTTGACTTGGCGCTGCTTCAAAATCTCCTTTATCGGATCTTTAGGATACCTCGAAAATATCTCCCATTTTGAATATTTGGTTTTCACTTTTTAATTTTAGCTTATTTTAAGTATGCCGTACCCTCAACTCGCAAATCAACATACTCGTGAATGTCACTACGATTTTTTTCCAAAACTTGCTTTAGAGCGCTGATTTGATTTTTTAAAGATGCTGATGAATCAAGAATTATTTCCCAACCTTCAGATGTTTTAAAATTTACCTTAAAGGTAGTTTCTTGAATTTTAGCTTCATCAATTTTTATACCTAATTTCTCGATCTCGTCAATCGCCTGCATAAAAAAGCGAATAAATTGAACTGAAGCAATTTTGTCTCCGCTTTTAATCGGCATTCCGCTTTCATCATTTAAGACGATTTTATCTGTGGGCCGCGGAATTTCCTGATAGGCATATCCGCTGTTGTCAACTTCCCAACAATTATCCCTGCTACACCAAACCAAAACTTGTTTTCTCTCAGAAACTATGACACGAACAGTGCTGGGCAAACCTCGTTCAATTCTTACTTCTTCTAAAATCGGAAATTTTGCTGTAAGAGTCCTCAAATACTCACCCGTCCTCAACAAAAGAATATTTTTTCCAATTAAGCTCCGGTGGAGATAACCAGCAACATCTTCAGACTTCACCCCTTCAACTTCAACTTCTCTAATCTTAAAAAATCCGGAAAAAAAGATAAAATAAAAAATGGCAGCAAAAAATAACAAATAAAATAAAGATTTTAAAAAACGGCTATCTAAATGTGGTTTAGGCCTTGCTTGACGTTCAGTTTTTCCTATAATCCCCGGACGCCGATATATAGTTTTCTTCATTCCAAACCCCCAAGTACTCAATTTCTTCTTTGAGAATAATTTTAAAATTATCTTCAACCAAACCTCGCATTTTCTCAATTAGTGTACGGACGTCAATTGCCTTCGCCTGACCAGCATTGATAATCCAGTTAGCGTGTTTTTTGGAAACGCGGGCATCTCCCACTCTCAGTTTCTTGGCTCCAACTTGTTCTAGAAGATATCCAGCTGATTTTTCTTTTAAGGGAGTACCGACTATATTGTCAGTCTGGGCAGGATTTTTAAAAATACTTCCGCAAGTTTTCTCCCCAAGTGGTTGGTGAATCTCACGCCATTTTTTATATTTAGCGATTTCTTCAAGAACGTTTTCTTTTCTTCGGCGCTGCAGTTGAAAAATGACTTTTAAAACCACCGGCGGCGCCTCATTTTTTTGGTATTTCAAAATACTAGTTCTGTATCCAAATTTAAACCAGCTTGAAGGAAAGCTAACAATCTTGTCGGAAGAAACCAAAAGAGAAGCGCTCAACACAGCATCCCCAATACTTACTCCATGAGCACCGCAGTTTCCAATAATTGCTCCTCCAACAGATCCGGGAATGCCATAAAGCGGCTCCAAACCGCCAAGGCCAGCTGAAGCCGCTTCAAGAATCAATCGCGAAAGAGCTACTCCGCTATCAGCAATTATCCTTCCTGATTCTTGATCAATAACAAGATCGTTAGAATTATTGACAATTAAAAGACCTTCAAATCCTAAATCTGAAAAAATAATATTTGTTCCGCGGCCAATTACCCGATAAGGAGCTCCCGCATTTCGGGCAACACTAACAGCTTTAATCAAATCATCAAAATCTTTCGCAAAATAAAAAAATTGCGCCAAACCGCCCACTCCAAGAGAAGTGTGGTTTTTTAAGCTTTCATTTCTCTTCACACCCTTAAGATGTTTTTCAATTTTTTCCTGCCAAGCCATATTTATATCTCCTAAAACTTACTTTTTTTGACTTTTATGACAAATATTTTTTACCAATTTTGAAAACGTCAGTCGCCCCCATTGTCATTAAAACATCTCCCTTTTTGAGATTATCTTTTAAGTATAAAAGCACTTCGTCATAATTTGCAAATAAAGCAGATGGTATTTTTGACCGCTTCTTGATTTGAGCAACCAAATCTTGGCTTGAATATTTTGCCTTCTCGTCTCGGCCGGCTATAACAACTGCCGGCAAGATACCGATAAAATCAACTTTTGCCCTTTCAAATACCTCAACAAATTTGGGAAAAAGATGATTTAGACGGCTTTGCTGATGGGGTTCAAAGATAAGCAGCTTTCGGGATTTGGGATACATTTCATTGAGAGCTTCAAGAGTGGCTTTAATTTCGGTAGGGTGATGAGCGTAATCCGAATAAACTAAAACGCCATTTTTTTGGCCCATTAGTTCAAAACGACGTGATGCGCCAGTATAGTTTTCAACGACAGCGGCAACTGCCTGAATAGAAATTCCCGAGGAAATAGCCACAGCAGCTGCAGCGGCAGCGTTGAGAGCAAAATGTTTTCCGATAACTTTTGTCTTAAACTCAAATTCCTCACCCGAAAAACTGATTTTAAAACTTGCAATTTTATCCTGAACTTTATATTGAGAGACTGCAAAATCAACTTTGTTTCCAAATCCATAGGAAAGAGTATTGATCCTTTTTTCTGCAAGTAACGAGGAGTTATTTTTTACTAATTCAGAGACATTCGGGTCATCTGCACAAAAAACCAAAACTCCGCCAGCATAAATATTGCAAATAAATTTTCCAAAATGCTCCTTAATTTGGCTGATTCCCCCCTTAAAAAAGTCAAGATGCTCTTCTTCAATGTTAGTGACAACGGCAATTTGGGTTGGAAAATCAAGAAACGAATCATCGTATTCGCAGGCCTCAACAATAAAATCATTGCCTTTGCCTAGATTGTAAGTCGGATTTTGCCGTGTCGGTTCAGCACCAATCAGATAACTCGGGTCTAGTCCTGCCGCTTCAAATATTCTTGCTATAAGCGTGGTAACGGTCGTCTTGCCATGCATTCCCGAAACTGAAATTCCCCTCGCTCCCCTCATCAACCAGCCAATAGCCTCTGACCTTTTCATAATTTTAATGCCAAGTTCTTCTGCTTTTTTTAATTCAACTTCAGCGGGAGAACCGTATCCTGCCGCCGAAGAATAAACTACCAAATCAATTCCCGGTACTATATTTGAAGCCGAATGCCCACCCATTTTTAAATCGCTTCCCCGAACTTTTTTCCCTAGTTTCTGTAAAACCACCCCCAAACCCTTCATTGAAACTCCCGCCGCACCAATCAAAAAAACACTTTTTATTTTTCTAAAATCTGACCTTTGAATCTCATCTAAAATAATTTGGGCAAGCAATTCTGCAGATTTTGGAAAATATATTTTGCCAATTGAAGTCTCACGGCTTGAAAGCGCCGATTCTATTTTTTTGTAAAGTAAAAAGCTGGGCTGATTTTGCAAATGCATTTGCGCAAAATGCGCTTCTTTTAAAAAGAGAGCGTTGTAAAACTGATGCGAGGCCACATTAGAGGCAATTGGAACAAAAATTGCTTTCTTGCGAGAGGCAGCAACCTCAAAAATCGCGGTTGCGCCAGAACGCGAGATAACTAACTTTGCCTCTCTAATCAACTTGGGCATCTCGTCAGAAAATTTCAAAACTGTGTATTTTTTCTTTTTATCAGGCGGAAGCGATTCGCAAAAATGTCTTGCCCGCTTTTCGTCTTGCTCCCCTGTTAAATGAATAATTTTTTCTTTTTCTAAAATCTTAGGCGCAATTTCAAAAATTAAACTATTAAGCGCAACTGCTCCCGAACTTCCGCCGACAACTAAAATATAATCCCCGGCTATATCTCTTTTTTCCCAGTTCCTCTCAAACTCCTCGCGCAAAGGAATACCGCAATAAAATGCCTTGCGGTGATATTTTTCAGGGTATAACTGAACTGGAAAAGCGAGCCCTAATCTCCTGACAAAAGGAAAAATAAGACGGGTTGAAAGCCCGGGAATAAGATCTGACTCATGTGAAATAATTGGTATATGCAAAACAGCAGCAGCTAAAGTTGTCGGCAGCGACACAAAACCACCTTTTGAAAAAATAACTGTCGGCTTTAAATTAAACAAAAAAACAAAAGCTTGAAAAAAACCAAAAATAGATTTGAAAAAATCAAAAATATTCAAAAATATGCTGTTGATAGAGAAATTGCGTCTAAATTTGCCGCAAAAAATTTTACAATAGGGAATATTTTCTTTCTGGGCAATTCTTTTTTCAATAGCTGCTCCCGAACCAAAATAGACAAACTTAATTTTGCCGTGAGTTTTTTTAATTTTTTGGGCAACTGCCATAAGGGGGAAAATATGGCCTGCTGTTCCTCCGCCCGTTAAGACAACAATTTTTTCGTCAAAGTGAAACATTGCTTTGTACTTGTTTTGAAATATTTAAAAGAATACCTACTTGAATAAATGAAATAACCAAAGATGTCCCGCCATAAGAAATAAAAGGCAAGGTGACACCAGTTAAAGGAATCAAACCGAGAATGGCGGCTATATTTACAAAAGCTTGAATAACTAAAGAAACAGTCAGACCAAGAGCCAGTAGCCTTCCAAAATCATCTGGCGCCCGACGGGCAATCCCCACACCTAACCAAAACAAATAAATAAAAGCCAAAATAACTAGAGAAGACCTTATAAAACCTAATTCCTCACAAATTACCGCAAAAATTGAGTCAGTATGAGGTTCGGGTAAATATCTCATTTTTTGCAATGACTGACCAAAGCCTCGCCCCCACAACCCGCCTTGACTCACAGCTATAAAAGCTTGGTTAATATGATAGCCCTTGCCTAAAGATTCAGCACTTGGATTAAGATATGTCAGAAACCGATTCCATCGGTAAGTCGCAGAGCGCACAAAAACAATGAAAGTCCCCACCAGAAACAGACCAAACGAGCCGATATGCCAAGCAGGCGCTCCCGCAGCAAAAAAGAGAATCATTGAGGTTAAAATTATGATTGTCAAAGTCCCAAGATCCGGCTCAAAAATAATCAGTGCCGAAATCACCCCCAGCATTAAAGCAAAAGGTACAAGCGCTCTACTGATTTTATTCAATTCACTTTTTTTTGAATCAAGCCAAGCGCTAAGATAAATAATAAAAGATATTTTGGCCAATTCTGATGGCTGAAAAGAAAAACCTAAATTAATCCAGCGATGGGCGCCTTTGGCAGCAGAGCCAATTTTGGGAAGAAAAACTCCTACTAGCAATATAAGGACAATAATTAAAAACGGAACAGCAATTTTTCTTAAATTTCTATAATCAAGGTTTGAAAAAACAGACATTAAAACCAGTCCTATAACCAGTGCAATTGCCTGATGCCAAACATAATAATAATCATTTGCTCCCCCAAATTTATCATAAGCGACCACTATTGATGAAGAGGCAATTGCCACTAAACCAAAAATTGCCATAGCAATAGTTAACAAAGAAATTTTATAGTCAGGTTTAACTCTTTGTTTTAAATATTTTGCCATCTTCAGAATTCTTTCACTAATTGGTTGAAATATTCTCCCCTTTCAAAGTAATTTTTAAATTGGTCAAAGCTTGCGCAAGCAGGGGAGAAAAGGACCGCTTTTATTTTTTTTGAGCGTGTTTTCAAATCAATAAATATTTCTTGCAAATTATTCTTTTTAATTATCTCAAAGCTTCCACCTGCACTTTTTATAGCAGCTTCAATTTCTGAAGCAGTTTCACCAGTCAAATAAACTATTTTTAATAATGGAGAAGATTTCAATGCTATCGCAAGCTCATCAAAGCGTAAATTTTTGCTTGATCCTCCTAAAATCAAAGCATACGGTTTAGACATTGTTTTCATTGCAGCAATAGCAGAAATAGGATTGGTTGAAGCAGAATCATTATAAAAAGTTATACCCTTCTTATCAGCAACTTCTTCAATTCTAAATGGAGGTTTTTTAAAACCAACCAGATCTTGCATAGGATCAAACTTTAAATCAAAGGCAAAAGCAAAAGTCACAGCAGCAAGTAAATTCACGATAGGTACTTTATATTCTTGGCTGGCTTTTTGAACATTAAAAAATTCAGACTTTTTTTGAGACCATTGGCAAAAAACATCATCTCCCATTAAATAACATCCTTCTGCTTTCTCATCCGTGTGCCAATCTGCCGTTGCCCAAACATCACTAAATGTTTGCCTAGATGATATATCATTTTTGGACAATGACTTTGGCTGCGAAACTACATTTTCGGAAAAATAAATCTTTTTCCCCTTGCTCATCTCAGCAATTTTACGAGCGTTTTTTTGGTCTGCAACTATTAATAGCCCCTCCTCGCCCATATATCTTGCAATACTAGATTTAGATTGAATATATTCTTTTTCGTCACGATGATAATCCAAATGATCTAGAAGCACCGGCAAAATGATTGCTACATCAGGACTGAAACGACAATCATCAAGCTGAAAACTTGAAAGCTCTATTACTGAATACGAGTCATCATCCAGCTCATTAATAAAATCAAGCGGCGATATTCCTAAATTACCGCCTATAAATACCTTTTTACCATTCTTTTTTAAAATCCTAGCAACTAAATTCACGGTCGTACTTTTGCCTTTGGTACCAGTAACTCCAACAATTTTCCCTTTTGCATTTTCAAAAAACAAATTAGTCAGTGTAGAAATTTTAACTTTATTTTTCAGTATTTTCTCAAGACGATTTCTTTTTATCCCGGGACTGCGGTAAGCAATCTCAAGCCCCTCATAGCTATTTTTTTCAAAAGGCCCGAGAACAAATTTAACTCCCTCAATATTATCTTTCACAGCCTGCTCGCTTTCATCAAAAACAACAATTTCTCCCATTTCACGTTGACGCAAATATTTAACAAGGGACTTGCCTTCAACGCCGTAACCAAAAACGCCAATTTTTTGCGCTTCAGAATAATTTTGCATATCCTTAACCATTAATTAAAACAAGAGCTAGACCAATTGAGGTCATCACAGCGGTGATAATCCAAAATCGCATTGTTACCTTGGTTTCGGGCCAACCAAGAGCTTCAAAATGATGATGCAATGGCGCCACCAAAAAAACCTTACGGTGAAAAAATTTTTTTGAAATAATTTGGATTATCGTTGAAAACGCATCAAGGAGCATAATGAAACCAACAAACGGCAAAACATAAACTGTGTTAGTTAAAAAGGCAATCACACATAAAGTCATTCCTAGACTCATTGCTCCAGTATCGCCCATAAAAAAGCGAGCTGGATATACATTAAACCAAAGGAAGGAAAGAGTCGCCCCCGTAATTGTGGCACAAAAAATCGCCAATGGGAGATTTCCTTTTAAAAGTGAAATAAAAATATAGGCGCCAAATGCGAAGGCAAATATTCCACCAGCCAGACCATCCAAGCCGTCAGTTTGATTGGCAGCAAAAGCACCAAAAACCACAACAAAAACAAAAAGAGGAATATACCAATATCCCAAAACCAAGTTGCCAATTAACGGCAAAAACAAAGCTCTATTAAGCCAACCAAGTTTATAGGCAAACCAAAACGCCCCAATTAAGGCAATGAATGTGTAAACCACTGCTTTAGTCCGAAATCTCATTCCCCCACGGCCAAATCCTATGCCAAACACATTCATCAAATCATCAATTGCCCCAATAATTCCTGAAGAAACAAGCGTGAATAGAGGCAGTAGCGTTCCGCTCCTTGAAAAGTTGGCAATAAGAGTAATAATGCCAGATACTCCCCAAATTAAAACTCCTCCCATCGTTGGAGTGTTTTCTTTTCCTCTGTGAAGGCGAGAAAAAATTGGCGTTTTCTTCCCTTCATAATCAGTCGTTCTAATCTTTTTACCAATATGGTTACGATAAAGAAAATCAGTAAAAAAAGGAGTAACTAAAAAAGTTATTAAAAATCCCAAAGCCACAAAAATAAAAACTTCTAAAAGTTGGAATGAATTATGTATAAAAATTTCCATTTATATAATCTTAGAAACAATTTTTTCCAAGTGATTTGCTCTTGACCCTTTGATTAATACAACATCATTAGGCTGAAGCAAACTTTCAATCTGCCCCTCTAATTCTCCCACATTTGGATACCATTTATCAAGCTCTGCCGTTTTAAATCCCTCACCAACCCCAATAGTAAAATCAGCAATTTTAGAAGCAACCTTAGCAATTTCTTGATGTGATTTTTCCGAAATTTTCCCAATTTCTTTCATCTCACCTAAAATAGCAACTTTACGACCGTATTTTATCTTTGAAAAAACATCTAGAGCCGCCAGCATAGAAAGAGGATTGGCGTTATAGCTTTCGTCAATAATTAAAATGTCGCGCCTACCAATAATGCGCTTTCCTCGACCTTCTTGAGGCAAAAGATATGGAATACGCTCAACGATTTTATCTCTCTCGCCTACTATTTCAAAGACTGCAAGAACAGCAAGCTCCAAATTTTCAAGATTATGTTTTCCTAAATATTGAAATTTTGAGTGGTACTTTTTCCCTAAAATATATAAATCAAATTCTGTCTTATTTAAATAATTTTTAGCATTTGCTGTCCTAACTGTCCCCTCCCCCGGACTTAAAATCTCGGCTTGTGGCTTCTCTAAATTTTTTGCCATATTCAAGGCTTCTCTAGAAATAATTACTTTTTGCTTAGCGCGAAGAGCCAAATACCATTTTTCGCAAATTATTTTTGCAAGACTTCCAAACGCCTCAAGATGAGCCACGCCTATGTTGGTGATAACTGCAATGTCAGGCGGAATAATTTTTGTTAAATATTCAATGTCGCCTGGTTTGTCCGCCGCATATTCCAAGACCAAATATTTAGGATATTTAAAAGTAAAAAACGCTTTAAATGGAGCAAAAATAATTGTTTTTGCCCATTCCAAAATCCCCTTTGGTCCCTTTTTAAAGCCGATAACCGCCAGCGGCAAACCAGTTTCTGTATTCATATTCCCCGGCGCAACCAAAACATCATCTTCAACCGACTTCAACAGTTCGCCAATAAAATATTTGGTAGTTGTCTTGCCAGAACTGCCAGTAACACCGACAACATAAGGCCTAAATTTCTGATAAACATATTTAGCTAAATACCCTAGCTCTTTTTCAACGATTTTTTTAATCATTTTATTATTATTCTAGAACAATTAAGGCGATTTAGGAACCTTCCAATAACTGTTCAACAACCAATTAGCAATTTCTCCAAAAATTGGAGCCGCTGAAGATTCGGCCCATTCCACATTTTTCGGACGGTCAAGCTTCACCAGCATAACAAATTTGGGGTCATCGGCTGGTGCGAAACCGGCAAATGAGCCAATATGCTGATTCTCTTCATAACCTCCTTCTGGACGCGGAATTTGAGCTGTACCAGTTTTGCCCGCAACTCTAAAACCATCCACTTTTGCTTTTTTCCCATGACCATTTTCTACCACTGAGACAAGCATTTCAGTCACCTTTTTGGCATCTTCTTCAGTAATTATTGGCACCGGGTCAGCTTCTTGATATTCCCTCTGCTGTCCCGAGCTTTCAATCACCTTATCTAAAACATGAGGTTTGACCATTTTCCCTTTATTGGCAATCATGGCATAGTCCTGAACAATCTGGATTGGAGTAGTAGAAATTCCCTGACCAAAAGAAATTGTAGCACGGTTAACATCCCGCCATGTTTTCCAAGGCTTAACTTGCCCTGACGCCTCTCCGGCAAGATCAATGCCTGTTTTGCTTCCCAGACCAATCTTTTTAAAAAAATCGCCCAAAAAATTATTGCCCACTTTATTTGCAACCCAAATCATTCCAATATTGTCAGAATTTTCAAGAATTTGGGTAACTGTTTCAAAGCCGTAAGGTTTATCAAGAGCGTTATGAATTTCATAGCCATCAACCACAACTTTGCTTGGAAATCCCCCTTCTTGCGGTGAAGGTTTAGAGTCGGGTTCAACAAATTTACCATTGACTGCGGCGGAAACAACAATTGGCTTAAAAATTGATCCCGGCTCCCAACTTAGAGATACCGCTGGATTCAAAAAAATACTTTGCTTATCGCGACTTACTTCGTTAAATTTATTCGGGTCGTAACTTGGCCAAGAAGCCATTGCTAAAATTCCACCAGTTTTGGGGTCCATGATAATAATGCTCCCGCTATCCGCCTGATAACGGTCAATCCCTTCTTTAAGCTTTTTTTCAGCCATATATTGGATACTGCGGTCAATAGTTAAAACAATACTTGCGCCATCCTTTCCCGGCTCGCTTTGCTGCACTTTAACAATGCGGCCAAGATTATCCTTCAAACCTTTAAGCACTCCGCCCTCGCCTTTTAAAATCCCATCGTAATATTCTTCAACTCCATAGCGGCCATTGCCATCATAATCAACAAACCCTAAAACATTAGCCATAAATTCTTTTTCTGGATAAAAACGAGAATATTCCCCTTCAAAATAAACACCTTTAAGCTTGAGTGCATCGAGTTTATCAGCTTCTTCTTTAGTCATATGCTTTTTAAGCGGCGGAATATACAGTTTGTCTGAATTTATTTTGTCAAAAATAACTTTTTCATCTTCTCCAATTACCTCAGCAATTTTCTTAGCGGTTTCCTGTTTATTATCAATATTGCGAGGAACAACAATCAAATTATAAAGCTCCTGTTCACTGGCAACCGGGAAAAGACCTGCTTTGCTTTCGTCAATAAAATTTTGATTATCTTTGTCTTTGATATAAATATCACCGCGTTTGGCAGGCTGGTCAACCTTGGTATAATACTGCTTATCCGCTAATGCCTTAAACCTGTCCTTTTCAACAACCTGCCTTTGAAAAAGTCTAGCCACAAATAAAAATGTTAAGGCCACAAAAAAAATGGTTAAATATCGTAATCTTTTGTCTTGAGATCGATTAAGGTCTGCTTGCATTATTCTGACACTTGCTCCATTCCTTTTTCTTTAGCTTTATCTTGAATTAGAGAAAGAGCTTTCAAACGATTCGCCTCAATTTCTAGACGTTCCTTTTCGCTTGTGGCATTTTTCTTTTGCTCTTCAAGATTAGAAACAATATAGCTTCTAGTTGCCGATTGGCTTGACTGAGACAAGTAAAAAAGTGAAAATGCAGCCAAAATAACCACTACTAAAATCTTCAAAGAAGTTGGCCCCAAAAAGAATCTTCTTTCAATTGTTCTTTTCCTAATTCCTAAATCTTTGTTTCTTTTACCGATAAATATCATCTTATCCTCCTTTCTTTGCGGCACGAAGCTTGGCGCTCCGGCTTCTTGGATTAGCTATTACTTCAGCTTCCGATGGACGAATTGGTTTTTTTGTTAAAATTTCAATTATTTTATTTTTGGCAAATTCTTTGAAAATGTTTTTGACCAAACGATCTTCACCAGAGTGAAAACTAATAACGACAATTCGGCCAGAAGGCTTTAAAAGATTAATTGCTTGCGGCAGGGCTTCACTTAAGGAATTTAGCTCGTCGTTGACAGCAATACGCAATGCTTGAAAAGTGCGAGTCGCGGGGTGAATTTTGTCATGATACTTTTGCACCTTATTGATAATTTCTACCAGCTGTCCAGTTGTTTCAATTTTTTTGGTTTTTCGCGCTTCGGCAATTGCTTTAGCAATTCTTCTTGAGTTTCGTTCATCTCCTAGATGATAGAGCAAATCAGCTAATTCACGATCGTGAAGTTGGTTAACAAGATCAGCTGCCCGAGTTGCATTCGTCTGACTCAAGCGCATATCAAGCGGCTCATCATTTTGAAAAGAGAATCCCCGCCCGGATTTATCAAAGTGAAAAGACGAAACCCCTAAGTCAAAAAGGATTTTGTCTACACTGGTAATTCCTATCTTTTCAAGGAGCTTTTTGATTTGACGAAAATTGCCGCAGATAAGTTTAACGTTTTTTTGATTGAAGTTAGATTTTGAAATCTCTAAAACCTGATTGTCTTGATCTATTCCAATCAACTTGCCTTTGGAGGAGATAATTTTCAGAATTTCTTTGGCATGGCCCCCAAAACCAAAAGTAGCATCAACAACAACATCACCTTCTTGAGGATTCAAATATTCTAAAACTTCTTTGAGTAAAACTGGTTTGTGCATCATTATTTAAATTAAATATCAAAGATCAAAATCAAATATTATATTAAAAATTTTTAGATTTTTTTATTTATTTTAGACATGGGCGGTAAGACTCCTCATCGCTCTCCAAGCCCGGGAAAACCCCAATTCCCAGATGAGCAATTCCTCTTTTACGAGGCGAGGAGTCCCCCTCCTTGATGGGTTAACCGCCCATGTCAATTCACTCGTGAGCAGCTGACCTAAAGCCAGCTCTTCACGTCACTGCTCACGCTATACTCCAAGTTCTGAAAGATCTTCAGCAATCTTGCCAGCCTCATTCTCAACTTTGCCAATCATTTTATTCCATTTCTTCTTGTCCCAGATTTCAACTCGGTCATAAAGCCCAATCACAACTACTTGATCTTTCAGACCTGCATAATTCCTTAGATATGCAGGTAAAAGTATTCTACCCTGATTGTCAAACTCCGCTTCGGAAGCAGCCGCTAAAATCAATCTCGCATAAAGGCGAGCCGATGATTTGCTGACCGGTAACTGACCGATACTTGTCGCCATTTTTTGCCACTTCTCGCGCGTGAACACAAAAAGACAGCCATCAAGCCCCTTCGTGACAACTGCCTCCTTCTTAAAAATCTGGCGGAACTTCGCCGGGATGGCGACCCTCCCCTTTTGATCAATTGCGTGTTCGTACTGTCCAACAAACATTTATTTACCACTTTTCCCCACTTTATGACACTTCTTACCACTTATGCCATATTAAACCCGTAACAAATCGGTGTCAATATGGAACAAACACCGAACACTTGCTTCATCAAATTCTAATCAAATTCCCTCCATCAAATTCTCACCAAACCCTCCATCAAATTCTCTCCAAACCTTCATCAAATTCTCTCCAAACCTCCATCAAATTCTCTCCTCGTAATCCAAACTGTGGCTCCAAATTCCAACCATCAAAACCAGCTACTTATACTAAAAGTTCCTACGGACGTTTAGTATAAATAGATTTAATTGAGCTCAAATTTTTCTCTTAACTTCCTATCATCATCGACTGCCGAGATTTTTGCTTCTAAAAAAGTAACATATTTAGCTATCCCAAGTTCGTCGCGAATCAAAGCGATTTTTTTAAAGTCAGCAAAAGGGGAAATAAAAACACTTTTTTGAATCCCGATGAACCCTATTCGCTTTATCGCTGCTCTAAATAAATTTCTTTCTCTTTTTTTGCTGTCAGGAACATCAAATATAATTATCCTCCAATTGCCATCCCATCTGTTTTTATCAAAATTAACCTGCTCAGCAGCCAATCTCCGAGCCTTTTTTAGCCCTTTGGGTGTAATTAGAAACTGATTACTATTTACCCTCTTTATGTAACCGTTTCTTTGCAGACTTTGCATAGAGGAATAGTATTGCTTCTCTGTCATTTTTAAATTTCTTACAAGCTGCCTGGTTGAACCGGCACTTAACAAAAAAGCATTAGTATAATCAATCGAGCTAGAAGCTAACTTTCCTAGAAAAGCAATCAACATCTTACTCGTCCTATCTCTCATATATATTATTATACTAAAAGTGCGAAGGGATTTTTAGTATAACTACAGGATAATTTTGGTTAAATCTCGGTTTAGAAAAATCGGCTTTGTTTAGAAAAATCGGCTTTGGGAAAATCGGCTGGAGACCCATTATTTCCTCGTAGCAAAATAGTTTTTTGTCAGGTTTTTGTAAAATAAAAATTGGCCTTTTGTATAAATATGCAACGGTCATCTCTATTAGGGTATTTCTCCCACATATCCCTTTAACCCGTTTTTTCTTTTGTTTACAACCAAGATCGCATCCGACTCGATCACTTTTTTAAAATGGGAGTCCATTAGCTTGCGTTTTTTGCTAAAATTTCCCTCGTCTTTCAACCAGACCTTATTCTCTGTAGCATCAAAATCTCCACTTTTCTTCATTCTCAAGGCAATATCTGGTAACTTTACTTCAAAACCCCGCTACCTCAATCTATCACGCTATTTTTACCAAATCATTAAAAAATGAAGCGCTAGAACAGATTGTAATAATTTTTTTTCTTGCACATCAGCTTAAATTCAGCTTTTCAAAAAAGTATTCTTTTAGTTCGTCAATTTTAATTCTTTCTTGTTTTAAAGAATCGCGATCGCGGACAGTGACAGAATCATCTTTCAGAGTCTCAAAATCAACCGTAACACACCAAGGAGTACCAATTTCGTCCTGTCGGCGATAACGGCGGCCGATTGAGCCTGTCTCATCATAAAAGCTACGGATCTCTTTCTCGCTTAATTCTCTGGTAATTTTTTGGGCAATTTCAGGCAATTTATCTTTTTTGACCAGCGGGAAAACCCCAACTTGAACCGGCGCAATAACCGGGTGAAGCCGCATCACTACTTCTCCTTTTTCGCGGCCGTCCGACCCATCCGATTCTTTGAAACCATCAACTAGCGCCGCCAGCATCACTCTCTCAATCCCCATCGTTGGTTCAATGACATAAGGAATATATTTTTCACCTGTTTCCTCATCAAAATATTGCAAATCTTTCTTGGAAAATTTCTCGTGACTCTTTAAATCAAAATCAGTGCGATTGGCCACGCCAGCTAGCTCACTCCAGCCAAACGGAAAATTATACTCAATGTCAACAGTCCTCTTAGAATAATGTGCCAACGATTTTTTCGGATGCTCATACTCGCGAATTTTTTTCTCATCAATTCCTAAATCTAAATAGAATTTCTTCCATAGTTTCAGCCATTCATTAAAATACTTTTCATCTTCGCCTACATGTCCCGAACTTGGCGGGGGAACAAAATACTCAATTTCTGCAATTTCAAATTCTCTAGTTCTGAAAAAATAATCTCCTGTAGTAATTTCATTGCGAAACGATTTCCCAATTTGAGCAATTCCAAACGGAACTTTCATACGGGCAGATTCTTGAACTAGCTTAAAATCAGTAAACATTGATTGGGCTGTTTCCGGACGAAGATAGGCTAAATGCGCTTGGTCTTCTACTGGGCCAATAAAGGTCTTAAACATCAAATTAAAATCTTTAGCTTCAGTAAAATTTTTACTACCGCAAACCGGACATTGCATTTTCTCTTTCGCTTTGCCGCCAATCAGGCGACCATCCTCTAAATGATCTTTGCGGTATCTACTGTGACATTCCTTGCATTCAACCAAAGGATCAGTAAATGACTCAATGTGACCCGATGCCTTCCAGACATCAGGATGCATCAAAATAGCTCCTTCAATCCCAACAACATCAGAACGTTTGGTCACAAATGTTGCCCACCAATGACGTTTAATCGCATTTTTCATCTCAACGCCCAGCGGCCCGAAATGATAAATCGCACTAACCCCACCGTAAATTTCCGACCCTTGCCAAACAAAACCTCGCCTTTTGCAAAGCGAGACAATTTTTTCCATTAGATTATTTTTATCTTCCATTGTTCTTTATATTATTTAAAGTGATATTCTCGCGGAATTTCGCGAGGCAGACGCGAGAGAATTTCGCAAACATTGCTTTGAGCTAACTTTGCCAGCTCATCCGCATTTACCATACCATTACCTTGACCGCCAATCAAGACAACTTCGTCATTCAGCGAACATTTTATTCCCGTTACATCAACCATAATTGCATTCATTGAAACAATGCCGGCAATTTTTGCTCTCGTGCCATTGACTAAAACCGAGGCTTTGTTTGAAAGCGCCCTAGGATAACCATCTGCATAACCAAGCGGAATAACCGCAATTTTTCTTGGCCCTTTGGCTACATATGTTCTTTGATAACCTACTGTCTCATCTTTTCCAACCCTGCGTAAGGCAACAATCTGGCTTTTCAATTCAAGAGCTGGTTTAAGTTCACTATTTCCTTCAATTCCAGAATAGCCATAAAGCCCTATTCCGGGTCTAACAGCATCAAACTGAGCTTCCGGATGAAGAAAAATCGCTTTAGTTGCTGCCATATGAACCATCGGTATAGGAATTTTCATCTGCTGAAAAGAAAACAAAACATTTTGCATCTGTTTAATTTGATTTCGGGAAAATTCTTTGTCCTCCGGGTCGGCAAAATGAGAATGAATTCCTTCAATTTTCAAATGTTCTAGCTTATATATTTTTTGAAAAATATCCAGCACTTCATAAGTTGGAAAACCGTATCTATTCATTCCCGTATCAACCGCAACATCAATCCGCGCCCAGCGATTTTGCTTCTTTGCCTCGCGTGCAAGTTTATAAGCCGATTCAAAATCAAAAATAGTTAGAGTAATATCAAAATCAATTGCCTTCCAAAATTCAGATGGCTCCACATAGCCTAAAACTAAAATTGGCGCTTTAATTCTGCTAACACGAAGCGCAATTGCCTCTTCAAGAGTCGCTGTAGCTAAAATATCTACCCCCGATGTCCAGATCACGCGGGCTGTTTCAACCAAACCATGGCCATAAGCATTAGCCTTTACCACACCAATGATTTTCGTCTCGGGGTAAATATGTTTTTTTATAATAGCAACATTATGTGTAAGGGCATTTAAATCAACTTCAATCTTGTTAACCATATTAAAAAATTTTAGTTTTCAAATTCTAAATTATTCTTATAATATCTTTTCTGGTATGATTTTGCCAAAATGCCATTCAAGATATGTTCTTATCATCCGGTAAACTCTTTCAAAAACACGTCGATCAATTTTAGCTCGCGAGATTTGTTCAAAAGGATATTTCAGTATAAGACGAATTAATTTTATTTCATTTATTTCAATTGGTTCTGCGTCTTTTAAACATTTTAAATGGACCAAACCGCTTTTGGGCGAAAAACCCAAAGAATCGTTAGGTTTGACTTTTTGATGGCAAACAGTACAAAAAACCATTTCTGGCGCAACTCCAAAATCATAAAGAAGATTAATTAAAAAAGCCAAAAAAAGAAGCTGGTCGTCACGCTCCGACACACTTTCAACTGCCCGCTTTAAAATCTCGTAAGTCCTGCGATGGGGCACATCAACTTCAAACAATTTATCAACTAATTTAAAAGCAAACCCGAGACGTTCAGTTTTTTCAAAGTGGCCGCGAACACCTTCGGGCAGATAAATTGGATTGACTTCGGTGATTATATCTAGAAATTTTGCCTTATGAAGATGAAATTTACCTACTGTACCTAAGTCGGAAGTATAAGAAAGCCGTGACCCTGGACGCCGGGCCCCTTTAGCAATTGCTTCAATTTTGCCGCGCTCCCTGCTGAACAAAGTCAGAATTCTATCTTTCTCAGCAAAATTGCGGCGCCGCACTACTACCGCCTCAATCTTGTAAGACCTCATCGCAATCTAAAGTTAACAGAGTTTTTATAATGTGAAAAGGCACCCTTGGTTTGCCATTTGGCAGACGGGTGCCTTGGAAAAATGGTTGGCCGGCTCGCCGGGCAACCACGGATTTTTTGGCGAGCCCTGCCGCGACTAGCACGGGCCGGGACCGGGCTCGGGCGCTCCCGGACTTCGAGCGGTGGGATTGCCACTCCCATGCGCGTATGCGGTGCTCGCCCCGCATACGTCTTGGCAAAAATAAAAAGCCGCTCTGATGGGAGCGGCTCTAAGGGGAAATCAATTGACCTCTACCTTAGAGCCGACCTCCAAATTTTTTAATATTTAGAAGGATTCTGCTTAATGCAGTCTGATAATTAGTGTGTGCTTGAGGAAAAATATTTTTCATCACAACGTTCATAATATTCTAATTTTTTGTTACTGTCAAGACCTCCGCCTTAAAATTCTTTCAGTTTCTAAACGGTCCTCCTCGGTATTAATTCCAAGAGCTTCGTCTTCATTGTCAATTTCAATCGCTTCAACTTTTTTGCCTTCATCAATTGCAAATTTAACAATATCAACAATATAATATTCTTTCTTTACTGAACTCTTTCTAATTTTTGGCAGAGTTTTAAAAAGCCATTTATTATCAACTACATACAAATTTATGCTTCGCTCTGGAATTTTTTTCTGCTCTTCTGTTGCCTCCGGTACTTCAACTATACCCGCAATTTCCCCGTTCTTATTTCTTATTACCCGGCCGTAGCTGTCAAAACGATTGGGCGTGACAACAACCGCAAAAGCAAGAGTCAGTTTTTTTTCAACTGCCTTTTTAATCATTTTTTCAAAAGTATCTGCAGTATAAAGAGCGTGGTCGCCGTTGACAATCAGAGTCAATCCTTCTTCATTTCCAATCAAATTTTCGGCGCATCTAACAGCATGAGCCGTCCCAAGCTGTTCTTTTTGCCAAACGAACTCTGACTTTTGGCCCAAATAATCAATCACTTGATTGCCATGAAACCCCACTACAGTAATTATACGGTCAATCAAGCCGCTTTTTTTTAACTTTAAAAGCGGTTCAATCCCCCAGCCAATAATTGGCCGGCCGGCAACCTCAAACATCACTTTCGGCTTGTCTGTCGCTCCGATGCGCGTGCCCTTCCCAGCGGCCATTATAATGGCAAAAACTTTTTTGTTGCCAATCATATTTTTAAAATACTGCAGTGGCAGAAAAAAGCAAGGGGGGCCCGACTAAAAAGTCGGGCCCCGGTCAGCTTTGCCCCACCCCGTACAGGGTCTGTTTTCATTCAAGCTCTCCAGCCTGAATAAAAACAGGCGGCCCTCCGGCCATCGGGCAAAACTCGGGATTCTGGAAGCAACCAGCTATCTAACTTCCAGAATGCATCCAAAAAACAAAAAACCGGCCGCGAGGCCGGATTGCTTTTTGGTCTTATTTTACAAACTTAAAGCTTCCGGCCTCCTAAGTCGGTAAAATAAAACCAAAAATTATTATTTATTAATTTCATTATTTAATAATTTACCACAACTTATTTTACTGTCAAGAAAAAACAGCCTAAACCTGTGAACAAGCTGCATAGCTGATATCTGTATGCCTTATTACTTAGCACAAAATGACTCCTTATCAGAGATATACTGCTTAAAAAAGAAAAAAGGGACTTATTAAAACGTAAGCCCCTTGATATGAGATTCGGCCGCTATAGCGGCACTATCGACCGCTTTTTTGCCTCAATGCCCTTTGCACCATAATACTCAGTGAATACTTTCGCGCAGGCGTGCGCGATCCAGAGAAGTTCACTTCCCCTATGAAATAAGTCTGTTTTGAAGATGCCGGTGCGCTCTTGGTTTTCAGGATCGCGCAGGACAACCATCGCACCATTACAGTTTATCTCCTCTACGAGCGGCGCAAAGAGGTCAATCTCGGGGAACACCACTTCACCCCTCACGTACTGCCAATTATCTTCCGGAAAGCCAAGGACTCTACGTGTCGCCGTCATCACCGCGTGGTAGCAGCCCCTATTATCCATAGGCGCTACGTCTTCAAAACAGTCTTCGATGTTCAGCTTGACCCGGATAATCAGAGTATCTCCTTGCGACTCCTGCCGCACATAGCCAAAACCGTTTTCCTGCCCTTCGACAAACATTTTCAGCACCTCCTAGAATAAAAGTTGCGAACAGAAAAAACCGCCTTGTGGCGGCTTTTTCTGTTCGCGTTTGTGCTAATAAGGTACGGAAGCATTATTGCCGCCACGCAAAATCAAGGTCTAGTAGTAGACCGAGATTAAGCAAAGCGGTTTTGCCAATAATACTTCTCATCTAAAATAATAAATAGCAAAAAAAATTAATTTTGCAATACCTTTAAAAAACAACTTTATCTACAAAATGCATCTTAATTCTGGCACTCAGGACAATAATATGTTCCTCTGCCATTTAGCTGAATTTTCTTGACAACTCCTCCGCATTCACATTTCTGGCCAGCTCTATCATAAACTTTAAAAAACTCCTGCATTTTCCCCCTTTCCCCTTTATGATTTACATAGTTTTTGACAGATGCTCCAAGGTGCTGAATACCAAGATTTAAAACTTTCAAAATTGCATCATATAATTTATCTTTTTCATCTCCAGATAAAGAAACTGCCTTTCTCCTTGGGTCAATGCCAGCAAAATACAAAGCCTCATTTGCATAAATATTTCCTACGCCCGCTATCTTTTTTTGATCCATCAAAACTTTTTTGATATTAGCCGTTTTTGCTTTATCAAGAATTGCAGAAAAATAACTTTTGCTAAATTCTTTTGAAAACGGTTCCGGCCCAAATTCATTTTTGCTCATTTTTTCCACTTCGTCATCTGTCAAAACTTTTACTATGCCATATCTTATTAAATCATTATAGAAAAGCTTTCCCCCACCAGAGAGATTAAATATCATCCGCGTGTGAGCATTGGGAACCTCAAGATACAGTTCTTCTGACTGATGCCCGCCAGCAATTTTGCGGTTTTTATCCTTATATACCAGCTGTCCTGTCATCTTCAAATGAATCACAAGATTATATTCATTTTTCAGCTTTATAATAATAAGTTTAGCCCTTCTTCTAATATCAATAATCTCCTGATTTATAACCAGTTCCGGGTCTCCTATAAACCTCTTTTTATCCAAAATATTTATAGAAGTAATTTTTTGGCCAACCAAGCATTTTTTGAGACCGTTTACTATTGTTTCAACCTCTGGCAATTCAGGCATATTCCCTCCGCTCAATATAAAACTAAAAAGTTAAAATGTTATATTAGCCAAATTATGCCAAATTTTTCCGGAATATGAAAGTCGGGTGGATTCTTAAATGTCGGAGACCAAGCTTGAAAATTATTTTGTTTTGGCCAGCCGTCAACACGAAAAAAATTAGCGCGAATTGATTTTGGCAGCTTGGTAATCCCAATTGATTTAAATGGAATGAAAATTTCGGTAAACCACTTTCCTGCTTTGTAATTTCCAAAATCTTCTTCAATCTTGAGCTTTTGCGCAAATTCTAACCCCCCACAATCCCATGAAACATCAACAGAAAAATTTTTGTTATAACGGCAACCGGTTGGATTTAAAACTTTAGCGTCATATTTCACGCCTTGCGGCGAAAACTGAATTTCAAAATATTCTTGCAAATTTTTCACTGCCAAAAAGACTTCTACTGCCTCTTCCTGCCAAATTGGGTCATCATTTTTTTGATAAGTTCCCCAAATATGCCTATCTATCGCTTCAAACAAAACATACAGACCACCCGTAGAATGCAATATTGATACGATCGTAGTATTGGTGCATTTTTTCCCGTTAACAGCATTTAATAATTTAAATTTGGAGGCATTTCTCCAAATTGGCTTTTGGGAGTTTCCATCAACTTTAAAATCTGCAACCCTTAATGCTTTATAGCTTTTCATTTTATGCTACATTTTGAGTTCTTTTAATCCGTCAGATGGATTACAAATATAAGCATTTCCTTTAATCCCAGTTTCTTTACGGAATTTTTCTTCAATTTCGCCCGCAAAATGGTGCGAGGTACCGCGCTTAACTAAGTTAATCGTGCAGCCACCAAATCCACCGCCAACCATTCTTGTTCCAACTAGACCTTCAATAGTTTTTGCCACTTCAATTGCTTTATCAATTTCTTCACATGAAACTTCATAATCATTTTTTAAGCTGTTATAGCATTCATCAAGCAGTCGTCCGATTTCGCTAAAATCTCTTTTAATCAGAGCCTTTTTCATTTTCAAAACGCGCTCATTTTCAGTAATTGGATGACGGGCTCGCTTAAAAATTATATTCCCTTCAGTTTTACCAAACTTTCTAATAAGTTCGCTTTTGATACTTTCAAGCTCTGCCAAAGTTACATCACGCAGCTGTTTAATATCTTTAGAAGGAAATTTTTCACGCAAAATTTCAAGCGCCTCACGGGCTTGCCTTTTACGAAGGTCAAAGGGCGAATTAATCTGCTTATGCCGGATAGTCGTTTCAAAAACAACAATTTCTAAATCCTTTGGAATTTTTATCTCCTCATGTTCAAGTTCGCGGCAGTCAAGAAATATTGCTTTGCCAGCTCTACCGTTGGCAATACAATACTGATCCATAATTCCGCCAGTTGTGCCATACCACCATTCAGCTTCGCAAGCGACCTTAGCGATTTGCTTGCGATTCAACCCAAGATTATAAAGATCATTCAAGATAAAAGTAAAACCTGTAGCTAAACTTGAAGACGAAGAAAGACCACTACCAATTGGAATAGTAGAATGGATAGCAAATTCTGCCCCACCAAACTTTTTACCCCACTTTTTTAAAGTTTCAACTACGCCTTGCAAATAAAGCATCCATTCAAATTCGGTTCTTGACTTTTGATTTATCTTAAACTCGCCAACTTCATCAAACTTTTCGGTATAACCGCGGACATAGTCGCCATTTTTTGCCACTACCCAAGTAATTCCCAGATTAATTGCCGCAGGCATCACCAAGCCATCGTGATAGTCAGAGTGTTCACCGATAATATTAACTCGCCCTGATGACCAATATTTTCTCTCGGGTTCTTTTTGAAACTTCTCGCGAAATATTTTGCTAATCGGCATATTCAAAAGCCAAAGTTAAAATGGTAAAAATTAAATAAGTGAAACATTTTAAATCTTACCATTTAATGAACAAAAAATGCAACCCCTTGATAGCAATTCTGACATTGACGTTTCTGCTTTCCGGATGTGGCAAAAATCTAAACGACCATAAATTTATATCTGCCACAATTGGCGAAAAAAATTTTAACTTAGAAATTGCAAAAAGCGAGGAGGCAAAGAGAACTGGGTTGTCTAATCGTAAAAAACTAGAGCAAGAAAGCGGAATGATTTTTTTATATGACAAGCCGGATTATTTGCAATTTTGGATGAAAGACACGCTAATTCCACTTCAGTTAATTTTTGTCAACGGCTGCAAAGTTGTTGATATTCAAGAAATGGCAGTTGAGCAAAACCCCAGCGCGCCAACTAAAATTTATAAATCAAAAGCACAAGCCGACAAAGCAATAGAGCTAAATAAAGATTCCGTCAATCAAGACATCATTGGCCAGAACTTAAAAGAATTGTGCAACAAGCGAATTTTATAATATTTTGGTTTTCAAATTGTCTAATTGACAAATTGCTTAACTTATTAATTGCTTTCTGTGCAATTTTTCATAGTAACCGCGGGCAAAACGGTGAGCTTCGTCGCGAACTTCTTTGAAAAACATAATGTCTTGGCGCGGCAGTGTCTGGGAAGTAATCAGTTTGTCACCTTTGCGGTCGGGACCCTTAGCCAATCCAACTACTGGAATATTAAGATTAAATTTTCGCAAAACTCCAGCCGCAGCATTAACTTGCGCTCTGCCGCCATCCACTAAAATTAACTCAGGCAAAGGCCAATCATTTTTAAAACGGCGCTCTAACACTTGAGATAACATCCCTGTATCATCAGCACCTTTAACATTCCTAATTTTAAATTTCCGATATTCACTTTTTTCACTTACTCCATCAATAAAAACCACCATAGAACCAGTTGCAAAAGCACCAGAAATATTAGAAATATCATAACCTTCAACACGCGAGAAAATTGGCTTGGCAATTTCGTCGCGAATCGCAAACATTTCTTTTAGGTGCTCAAGAGCAAAAATTTGGTCTCTAATTTTAGCTGCCTTCTCGTAGGCAAGATTTTTTGAGGCAACTTTTAATTCTTTTTGCAAACTTGCCAGAACCCGGGATTTTCTCCCCTCAAAAAAATTTCTAATTTTATTTATTTGTTTTTTGTAATCTTCTTTTGAAATACCATTAACACACGGCGCGTCACAAAGCCCGATAAACCCATAAAGGCATTTTTTATTGCGCAATACCCGACAGCTGCGAAATGGAACAATTTTTCTAATTAACTCTAGTGCTTTAGAAATTGATTTTGAAGATAAAAAAGGACCATACAAAATTTCGTTTTTCTTGATTTCAGGCAAGTCGGTTTCGCGCAAAAGTTCAATACGCGGAAAATCCTCACGAGTAATGTGAACATAGAGCTTACTTTTATCGTCGCGCTCCTTAATATTAAATTTTGGTGCATATTTCTTGATGAGCCGCGTTTCCAAAAGCAATGCCTCAAGTGGTGATTCGGTTTTCTGATACGAAATGTCAGCTACCTCAAGCATTTGAATTTGGGTCTTTCTCGGTAAGTTAGAGTCAAAGTACGATCGTACTCTTTCTTTTAAAGAAGTTGCTTTGCCAATATAAATAATTTCCCCTAATGCATTTTTCATCAAATATACACCGGGAGAATCAGGAAAGTTTTTAATTTTGTCTTTAAGTCCCATGCGTTAATACTTTTTTTAAAAATTGTCCTGTATAAGAATTTTTTATTCCGGCAATCATCTCTGGTGTTCCGGCAGCTACAACCCTTCCTCCTCCATCTCCACCCTCCGGTCCAAGGTCAATAATATAATCAGCAGTTTTAATAACATCAAGATTATGTTCAATAACAACCACAGTATTGCCTTGATCAACTAAGCGATTCAAAACCTCAAGAAGTTTTTTGACATCGTCAAAATGAAGACCTGTAGTCGGTTCATCCAAAACATAAAGAGTTTTGCCAGTAGCACGCTTTGAAAGCTCAAGAGAGAGTTTAAGCCTTTGAGCTTCACCACCAGAAAGAGTTGTTGCTCTCTGGCCTAATTTAATATAGCCAAGACCAACATCCTGCAAAATTTTTAATTTGTCTGACAAACCCGGTATATTTTCAAAAAACGCAACTGCTTCGTCAACTGTCATATCAAGCACTTCGGCAATATTTTTCCCCTTAAATTTGACTTCCAGCGTTTCCTTATTATAACGCTTGCCTTGGCAAACATCGCATGGAATATAAACATCTGGCAAAAAATGCATTTCTATTCTCAAGACTCCATCACCGTGACATTTTTCACAACGCCCGCCTCCGCTAGAAGATGCGACATTAAAAGAAAATCGCCCCGGCTTATAACCGCGCAATCTTGCATCCTCTGTCGCGGCAAAAAGCGTCCGAATTACGTCAAATGCCTTAGTATAAGTAGCAGGGTTTGATCTAGGAGTCCGGCCGATTGGCGACTGGTCAATGTTAATAATTTTATCTATATTTTCTTTTCCCTCAATACTGCGATATTTCCCCGGCTTTTCCCAGCTTTGACCAATTTCCCGCGCCAGACCTTTATACAACACTTCATTCACGAGCGTAGATTTACCACTGCCAGAAACTCCTGTGACACCAACAAACAAACCAACAGGGAATTTCACGGTCAAATTTTTTAAGTTATTTTCGCTTGCGCCAACAACTGTTAAATATCGTCCGGTTAGTTTACGCCGAACTTTAGGCAAATCAATTCTTTTTTCTCCACGTAAATAAGCACCAGTTAGCGATTCCTTGTTTTTAATAATTTCATTAAGCGGACCCTCTGCAACAACTTTTCCACCTTTATTTCCTGCTCCCGGCCCAAGGTCAACAATATAATCAGCACTGCGAATCGTTTCTTCGTCATGCTCAATTACGATTACTGTATTACCCAAATCCCTCAAGCTCTTTAAAGTTTTAAGAAGTCTTTTATTATCTCTTTGATGCAATCCAATTGATGGTTCATCCAAAACATACAAGACACCCATTAGACCAGAACCAATCTGACTAGCTAAACGGATTCTCTGGGTCTCGCCACCAGAAAGAGAATTGGCATATCTATCAAGAGTTAAATAATTCAACCCAACATCAGACAAAAATTTCAATCGCGAAATTATTTCTCTAATCAAACGCTCAGAAATTATCCTGTCATTTTCCGAAAGTTTAATATTTTGGAAAAAATCCAAAGCTTTATCTACAGGCATTGCTACAATCTGATCAATTGACATATCTGAAACCTTGACAGAAAGTGCCTCCGGCTTTAAGCGAAGCCCACCGCATTTCTCACAAGGAAGTTTTGACATATATTTTGTGATTTCTTCCTTCACAGCGTCTGAATCTGTTTTTTCAAAACGTCTTTCCAAAAGATCAATTAAGCCATTAAATCTCAAATAAAAATGTCTGGGACGGCCATGTGTATAATAAGTAACTGACAAAAGTTTTCCGCTTCCGTCACCGTAGAGGAAATAATCAATTTTATCTTGAGAAATATTCTTAAGCGGGACATTTGTCTTAACAGCTAAATCTTGCGCCACAGCCCTGACAATAGAGCCATAATAACTAAAAGGAGAATAACTCCATGGCAAGATTGCTCCTTGTTCAATGGTTTTTGTACGATCGGGAATTATCAGCTGGGGATCAATTTCCTGTTTAAAGCCAAGACCATTGCATTTTTCGCAAGCACCATATGGACTATTGAATGAAAAAAGCCGCGGCTCAAGTTCGGGAAATATATGACCGTCTGGACAAGAAAATTTAGTTGAAAAATTGATTGTTTCTTTTTCTGACTTGGCTTCAATTATACCGTCTCCCTCACGCGAAGCTGTCTCAATTGCTTCGCTTAGGCGAAAAATTAAATCTTTACTGTCTTTAGGATTCTGGCCAATTGAAATTCTATCAATTAAAACTTTAATATTGTGAACTTTGTAGCGTTCCAACCGTTGGCCTTTCTTTCCCTGAACTTTTTTACCATCAACAAGAATCGTTTCATATCCCCTATTCAGATAATCATTAATAAGAGTTAAGTAATCCCCTTTGCGACCACGAACAACTGGCGCATAAATTTCAACTGTCTGATTTTCAAAATTATCAAGAATAAGTTCGCTTACTTCATCAACACTATATTGCTGAATTGGCTTGCCATCAATCAAACAATATGCCTTGCCAACCCTTGCAAACAAAACCCTTAGATAATCATAAATTTCCGTAACAGTGCCAACTGTTGAACGCGGATTTTTAGAAACAGCTTTTTGGTCAATTGAAACTGCCGGTGATAATCCTTCAATATAATCAACATCCGGTTTTTCAACCTGACCTAAAAACTGACGAGCGTAGGTTGAAAGCGATTCAATGTAACGACGCTGACCTTCAGCGAAAATCGTATCAAAAGCCAAAGATGACTTCCCTGATCCCGAAATACCCGTAATGACCACAAACTTATTTCGCGGTATTTTGACATCAATATTCTTTAGATTATGCTCTCTGGCTCCTTTAACAAAAATGAATTGGCTTTGATTTATAATGCTCATCTCAATTAAAAACTAAATTAATAGAGAAATATCTTATCGCAGCGGCAGACAAAAATCAAACATCAGTTCTTGTTTTGACTGGCCTTTTTTTAACTTTTTCCGTCACCCAAAGTATAATCCAAAAACCAAAGAAAAATACAAAAAACATTACAAGTGCCAGCGGCCGCAATATCGGATAGCGGCGCCAGATTTCAACAGCTCCACCCAGTGTTAGCATAGTCAGAACAATAATGACCGATGAGCCTAAAACATTATAAATAATAAAAGGTAAAAATTTGACTTTTCCTATTCCTGCCAAGTAACTTGACCATGGCCTGACATAGCCGACTAACCTAGAGATAAAAACCGTCAAATCTCCATATTTCTCCATCCATTTGGCAAAAATTGCTTGAGCCCGTTTTAAATCAGAATTACGATTTTCAATTGCCTCAATTCTCTGGGCAAAATAGATACCCAAAAAATAGGAAATAACACTTCCCAATGTTTTACCAAGCAAAATAACTAAAAACACAGACAAATAAGTGGCGCTGCCCGCTATCACCATAGATTGACCGACAATAAAGCCAAGCTCAGTAGGTAAAGGAAACCCTAGATTCTCAAAAAACATTAAAAGCAAAATTCCGCAATAGCCGTAACGGCTGACATATTCCAGAATCGTATTAATAATTTGGCCATAACTCATTGTCTTATCATAAATAGCTCATTTTTTCTCACAAAGCCAAGCAAAATCCGCTCAAGGATTGGATTAGTGATTTTAAGTTGAGACTTATATTTAAAAATTGCCTCTTCTTTCAAGTCTTCTTCTTCTGTTGTCAAAGAAAGTTTATACCACAAAGTAGAAAAACTAACTAGTCGAGCCGGAGGTAAAAGATAGGCATCAGATTTAAGCCCCGCCGGAGAAGGAAATTTCAGAAAATTACAATGGATTAAATAATAAATAATTCGTATGTTATTCTTCCCCTGTATACTTTCTTCCACTAGACGACCAACCGTCCTATGATCAACATGAGTATCGTCTGGATGGGGTGCAACAATTAAAGTTGGCGAAAAAATATTAATTTCCCTGTTGATGGCATCTTGCATTGTCTTAACTTCATCAGGATTTCGTTTCTCTACTTCTTCGGGAAAATTCAAAAAAGAAATATGTTGATAATCAAGCCCAAGAACCTTTAAAGCATCAATACTTTCGTTTTTCCTCGTTGCGCCAATTTTCCGCTTATTACAATCAGTCACAATAACTACCCGCACATCACTTTTCATCTGAATCGCTCGGTGAATAAGCCCTCCGGCGCCTAAGGTTTCGTCATCACAATGTGGAGAAAAAACTAAAATTTTTTGGTTTTCTAGCGTGACTGGCAACTCATTAATCAAATGTATACTGGACTGAGGCAAAACCATAAAAAATTTAAAGTATAAACTATAGCCAAAAATTGCAGCAAAAATAACCAGTGCGATTATTAAAATGTGATGGCGCCTAAGCGAAATAGTCAAAACAGGTCTAACTTTTTTTGATTGCTTCATATTTTATATTATTCTATCAGATTAGCGCACCTTATTAAAGAATCCGGCCGCTTTTTTAAGCTCAATAATCTGGTCACGCAAGATTGCTGCTTCTTCAAAACGCAAATCTTCAGCTGCCTGCTTCATTTCTGCTTCTTTGCTCTTAATTAACGATCGTATATTTACTTTTGAAAGGTCTTGCTCAACTGGGTCAATTCGCGAAACCTTCATCCCGACTGTAATTGACTTAATTTCTTTTTCAATAGTACGTGGAGAAATTTTGTGTTTTTTATTATATTCAAGTTGAATTTTCCTCCGGCGTTCGGTTTCTGAAATCGCCCTTTTCATTGAGCCGGTTATGCTGTCAGCATAAAGAATAACTTTTCCATTGACATTTCTGGCTGTGCGACCGATCGTCTGAATCAAGGAAGTCTCACTGCGTAAAAACCCTTCTTTATCCGCATCCAAAATAGCAATCAGAGACACTTCAGGCAAATCAAGACCCTCCCGCAGTAGATTGACACCAACCAAAACATCAAAGTCTCCTTTTCGCAAAGAAGAAAGAATTTCAATACGTTGTAATGTTTCTATATCGCTATGGAGATAACGAACTTTGATTTGTTGACCAGACAAAAAGTTTGTTAAATCCTCCGCCATTTTTTTAGTTAAAGTTGTAATTAAGGTGCGCTCTTTATTCTTAACTCGGCGGCGGATTTCTGAAACTAAATCTTCAATCTGACCTGATGTTTTGCGCACCAAAACTTCAGGGTCAACCAATCCTGTTGGCCGGACAATTTGCTCAACAATTCTGCCTTTTGATTTCTGAATTTCATATTTTGCAGGAGTAGCCGAAATAAAAATCGTTTGCGGCATCCTTTTTTCAAATTCATCAAATTTTAAAGGACGATTATCGCGAGCTGAAGGCAATCTAAAACCATATTCAATCAAAGCGTCTTTGCGGCTTTTATCACCTTCATACATTCCTCCAATCTGCGGTATGGTCACATGAGATTCATCAATTATAAGAAGATAATTTTGGCCAAAGCTTCGCTTGAAATAGTCAAGAAGCGTATAAGGCGGGGAACCGGCAGCCCTCCGTTCAAAATAACGCGAATAGTTTTCAATACCATTGCAGTAGCCAACCTGCTCAATCATTTCCAAATCATAATTTGTCCGGCGAGATAATCGCTCCGCCTCTAAAATTTTCCCTGCCTTTTGAAAATATTTTAATCGCTCTTCAAGATCCTCTTTAATTTCTTTAATTGCTTGCGTCTTTATATCCTCAGGAATTAAATAGTGTCCAACAGGAAAAATATCAAGATGGCTAAGACGTTCAATCAGATTACGATTTATTTTGTGCAGAACATTAATTTCAATAACTTTATTATCTAATAACTTAATTTGGTAGATAACTTCCTTATCAGAAGGCATAATTTCAATATTATCAGCTCGCAGACGAAACGAACCGCGCTTAAGTTCCAGCTCTTCCCGCACAAACCGCAATGAAATTAGTTTGCGCAAAATGTCAAAACGAGAAATTGCCTGCCCGACATCAAGAGCAAATAAATTCGCTCCATAATATTCAGGCGATCCCAGACCATAAATACAAGAAACTGAAGCCACCACAATCACATCTCTACGAGATAAAATTGCCTGTGTTGCAGAGTTGCGCAATCGGTCAATCTCATCATTGATTGTTGCCTCTTTTTCAATATAAGTGTCAGTTGTGGGAAGATAAGCTTCAGGTTGATAATAATCATAGTAACTCACAAAATATTCCACTGCGGCATCAGGAAAAAATTCCCTGAATTCCTGGGTAAGCTGTGCTGCCAGTGTTTTGTTGTGAGCAATGACTAATGCGGGCTTTTGGGTTTTCTCTATCACATTTGCCACAGTAAAAGTTTTTCCCGAACCAGTCACGCCCAAAAGAACCTGATTTTTAAGATCAGATTTTACCCCGTCTACGAGCTGATTGATTGCTTTCGGTTGATCACCGCTTGGACGAAATTTTGCTTTTAATTTGAATTTATTCATTGACAAAAAAATATAGCAGAGATCTGCTAAAAATAAAAGCTACTTAACTCCGCATTGAAAAACCGCGGATTATTAATTATAGATACTTTATACTTATTTTGTCGGAACTTGCGTGATAGCCGGTTTCAACTCAACACTCTTGCCTTCAATTGTCCCTTTAAGAGTATAACTCTTGCCATCATCTGATACTTTATACTCAAGGTTCTTATCTTGAGGAATTTCTTTTAGATATTTTGGTTTGAGCTCATCAAGTTTATTCGGATATTTCCCATTAGAAATGCCATAAATATCAAGGGCTTGTTGAACGCCGAGAACCGGAGTATAACTCTCTTGAAACTTTGCGAATTTATAGCCGCCATAAGAGACCGTACCCAAAACTACAAGCGGCACAATGCCAATTAAAATCGTGACAACCCACTTGGTAATAACCGACCAGCGTGCAATTAGCCACATCACAATCACACCAATAGGTGGAAAATAAAACAGCGTTAAGATTGAAATAATGTCGCGCCAAGTATTAGATTTGTCTTCAATTTCGTCTGCCATTATTTTTATTATAGCATAAATTTTATTGTCAAGTAGAGTATTAACAAACCAGCAGTAATTTTCAAGTGGAAACAAAAGCTATTTAAATTATCTGATAAATTCAATTGGTGACCTCACGGAGAGTCGAACTCCGGTTGCCAGGATGAAAACCTGGTGTCCTAACCACTAGACGATGAGGCCCTCAATTGAATTTATCAAGTATCGCCTGCCAGTTTCCTGACCATTGTCCTCAACTCATGCCGAATCTTATGATAACTTATAAATTTTATATGACCTTGGTCCTATAATTTTATATTTTTAAGAAAATTTTTCAACCTTTTAAATCTGCCGCGGACTTCTAAAAATTTTTACAGACTTTGTTGTCAAGATTCATGGAGGGCCGTGTGGGATTCGAACCCACGACCAATTGCTTAAGAGGCAACTGCTCTACCGCTGAGCTAACGGCCCGAAGATAGAAAATAGTAGTTAGTCAGTTAGTCGGTTAGTGTTTAGGGTTAGTTGATTCCACTAAACACTAACCACTAACCTACTATTTCTGGCATCCCCGGGAGGAATCGAACCTCCAACCTACTGCTTAGAAGGCAGCCGCTCTATCCGTTGAGCTACGGGGACATAAATAGTTTTTAGTCGGTTAGTCGGTTGGTTTTTAGGGTTAGTTGATTCCCCTAAAAACTAAACACTAACTACTAACTACTATTCCTGGAGCGGGTAACGGGAGTCGAACCCGTATATTCTGCTTGGAAGGCAGACGCACTACCGTTGTGCTATACCCGCATTTTGACGCTTTAATACCAATGCAAGATTATTTGCTAAATTTCACCCTTTCTCTTCCAGTCTCTAATTTTTGCTTATTTGTTATTTTGTATATCGTCAAGGTTCTCTTTAAAATAATTAAATTCTTACGAAATTTTTTATTAGCTTACTCAAGTTAGATTTGCTTTAAGTTAAACTAAGAGAAGTAGTTTGCCTAGAACACAATTTGCCCTGCCAACAACAAATATTGTTTGATCGTATACAGAGCAAATATATAATAGCGTATTTTCCCTAAAAATTCCATATCTATGCTAAAAATTTGGCAAACATAAATTAGATTCCTACTGGATTTTAAAGCAGCTCAAAAATTTTATTTCTTTGCTTTGCCCCGCGAAGTAAAAGTAATTTTTCTTCTGGAATGTTCAAATATCTGGCTAAAATTTCTTTTGCTTTTTTATTGGCTTTACCCTCTTTCGCTTTCTCTCTCACCTTAATTTCAAACTTATCATCAGCTTTTTTGATAATTTCATCAATTCTTGAGCCCGGAAACACTTTAACTTTTAGAAACATAAGTTTATTTTAGGATCTTTTATAACACTAAATTTTCAAGTTATTAAAATTGAGTATCCCTCTAACCTTCTACCAAAATTGCTCATATGATTTTGTTTTTTAATTCCTTATTATTATCACATCATTGCTAAAAATTTCCCCTTTTTAATTTCTGTCCTCTTCCCCGGCCAGACAAGTTCAGTTTTGATGATTTTGAAATTATTGTCGTTGGCCATAATCACTCATTATCAAATTCTACTAACCGCCTTTTTTATTAGCCCGGCTATCAGGCGGTGTTGGGTGGCGAAAATCTTTCTAATTATTTTTCACTCAAAGACAACAACCGAAAGCAAGACATACGAGCCAACAAACTGCCCGCAAAATCCGCAATGTTTAAGTTGGTCGCAATTATTGGACGAAGTGTGAACCTTTTTTGAGCAAAATTCTGATTGACTTGTGCGTCGCCTTCGGCGACGCACACCCACCCACCACCCAGAAACGGCGGGCGGGCAAAAATTCCTTCCCCCAACCCCCTTCCTTTTTGCCCGCCCGCTGAAAACCCGAGAGCGTTTTTCTCGGACGACGGGATTTCAAATTGGGCGACGGATGGGGTTAGAGTTTTTTTAGATTTATTCGCCTTTCTTTACTTCTCGCACGAACACAGCATAGCTCTCGCCGCTTTCCAAAGTAATTTTTATTGTCTTGCCACTGACCTCAACCGCAGTTACTTTTCCACCTTCTATTCCTTCTTTAACTTTAGCAAGATTTTCAGCGATTCCCCTTTCGTATTGTTCTTTAGCTGAACCAATTTCTGATGGTTCACCGAAATTTAACCCAAGCGGCAATTCCTCGCTATGAGAAATACCAATTTCAGTTTTTGCCGGTCCAAATTTACTTGGTGGTTGGTAGAAACCAACACCCGGAATGCCCTTGTAGTGCCTATATCCAGCGGCAATGGTGTGCGTCAGATAAAGAGGACCTCGTCCAGAAATTATAACTGGTTTTGTCGGATCAACATCAGGCGGAATGACTTTGTCTAAATCCTCCGGTTTGAAATCGCCACTGAGCGCAAACTCAACAAGGGTATAATCAGGAGTTTCTTTTTTGGACCAAGTAAATCCTTCTGGTCCTCGTCCTTCTCCCTCGGGCAGTGGCTCCAAAACTTTTATCTCGCCCTTTGTCATTTTCCCTTCGGCGTCTTTTTGCATGTAAGTCAGATAACCCTCTGCCGGATGGGCGCCATGCAAAAGACTGGCAATGACACCGGGCGAAGCCACGCCGTCAATGACAATGCCTTCCGCATGTTTGTCGCGAGCAAATTTTTCGGCGTATTCATACGCCAATTGAACATGCTCTGGGCCGAAAGTAATGCGACCCTGAGCATCAGGCTGGAGCCCAATCTCACGGGCGAAATCATTTATTGAGAGTTTTTCAATCTTCGGCTCGCCCTCTTTAACTTCGTGGGGCGCGTGTGCCTCGGGTGTAAAGTTTTTTTCGTTCATATTTTCACCTCATTGGTTAATTATTTAATCCACTCCGGCTCGACTTTGGTTGCCAAAGTGTAAAAATTTTTTACATTTTAAGATAAGATTTTTATTTCTTTATTCATTGATGTTTTGACCTAACTTTTCATGCTAACTTTATTTTTTAGTTTAATTCACCATTTGTTGATCTAATTTCAATAATTTAAATTATTTTGTGCCTCTGGCATGAAATTTTCCACCCATATTGGTTATCACTTTTTATTCTAACCTGATTTTTATTACTAACTTAGTTCGTGTAAATTATAAGTTATTCAATAAATTCTATTTTAGGTGATCTTCTTCGAATACTGCTCCAGCTACCATCATCAAACTTAACTATCATCCAACCCCCTAATTGAAAATCGCTAATCGTTCCCGTTCTACCTTCGTATTTTATTCTTGCTCCTCTTTCTATTTTATCATATAAACCTTCTTTCCGATGATAATTTTGCGCCTTTTTTAAAATTTCTTCTTCATGATTTTCTAATAATTTTTCTACCATTTCCCAATTAATAGCATTCTGTCTAACTTCATATAAGTACCTCGCATAATCATAAATACTCTCAAAGTCTTTAGGAGGCTTTAATTTTTTGGCTTCTTCTACAGCATTTTCGGTCAATTGACGTAATTTCTCAACCACCGCCTCAATATAATCTTCAACAGCATTCTCTAAATCTAGATAATCTATTTTATGCATTTTTAGAAAGTCCTCATCGTAATATCCTTGTTTGGATGCAGAAAGGAGGTCGTATTTAGGATCAATAAAATAAAACTGATGCCATGAAAAAAGTAAATAATCATTTACTCGGAGATTTTTAAGAAGCTTATCTTTTTCTAATAATGATACTTCTTTCTCTTTTTGCATAAGAAATTTTGAAAATTGGTTAGCATCTTCTTCCGATGAAAATTCAAATATGTAATAAGAACACTTTCCATTCTCGTGTCTCCTTTGAGTTTCTCTGACTGTTACATTTATTCCAAGAATATTTCCTTTCGCTTCATACCTCATTCTATAAGTTTCTTCATATTTTTCAAAAGAAGTTTTTTTCCAAGGTAAACCTTCTAAAATTTCTGAAAGCCATTCTGGATTTTTACTGCAAGTAGTTGTGTAACCACTGCCAATTTCAGAGGTTCTCCAGGTTTTAGAATCAATTCGTTCAAATTCAATCCAATTCATTCCATAATATCCTTTTCCTTCAAAGCAAATTTGATAAAAATTTCGCTTAAAAGGATCGTCTTCGCTCTTTCTTTCTTTTCTTTTTTGTGATTCTAAATATTCTCCAAAATAAATGCGGTTAACCATTTTTTTTAAATATTCTATTCTTGTTGGTCTAACTAAACCTTGTTCATCAATTGATTCTTCAATATACTCTTTAATCGGCATCGTCATAAAAGAACATTTATTTGCATCCATTTCATTAATTAACTCGTAAATGTTTCTCAATTCTTGTTCCAAATCAAGATTTTCTCTTTCAATCTTCGGCTCGCCCTCTTTAACTTCGTGGGGCGCGTGTGCCTCGGGTGTAAAGTTTTTTTCGTTCATATTATCACCTTATTGGTTAATTATTTAATCCACTCCCGCTCGACTTTGGTTGCCAAAGTGATGAGGGGCAATTCGCCACCTCGTCTAGTTTGTATGGTAATCAATTCGTTGGCAACAATCAGGTTTCCGATTACGCACGATTCCCGACCTAAAAGTGCACGCTCGCCAGTTATTCTGTTTTCATACCAGCCACGTCCGACGCTTTCAAAGACTTTATCGGGAAAGCCTTTGGCGATTGCTTGGCAAAGGACTTCCAGCGCGGGTTTTTCTTTGTTCACCCTGTATCCCAACCTTTTTACTTGTTCTAAAAGTTGCGAGTAATTTTGTCTCACCTCGCGTAACACCAGCCACGAGACATAATTATCGCGGCACCATTTATAATCAAAATTCGCCTGTTCCGCCTGTTCATAAACATTCATTAAATTCAAAAGATCGGAAAGGTTGGATATTTCAAATTGCTTGCGAGCCGCGTCCGCTTGTTCAGCTTCGGCTTGCGGGCGATAAAATAGCCGCCGGCTGGTGCGAATTGCCGCAATAATAGCCATTTCTCGGCCACAGCCCATTTCACAGCCGCGCAGAAGCATTGTTCCCTCACGCGGATCGCAAGATAACTCCGCCAATTTTTGGCCAAATTCTGAAAGTTTTGTTTCATCTTCGGGATTAAGCGCGCCGAGCAAGCGAAGTTGATTTTTGGCGGTTTTCCAATTTTGCTTTTCCGGTGAATCAATTAAACGAATAGGATCGCCTTCGCGCGAGTAGCCCATCGCTTTTATCTGCAACACTACTTCCCGCAATGAAATGCGCATTATTTCCGGCTTTGTGGAAACGGGGCGGCGATTGAACTCGTCTTGAGTAATTAAAAAATAGCATTCGCCCGGCTGGGTGCGTCCAGCGCGACCTTGCCGTTGACGCAAAGAATCTTGCGCGGCTGAAGTTACAACCAATTTTATTGTATCAGCTGCTGGATCATATTCATTCATACGTACTAATCCGGAATCAATAACATATCGCACACCATCTATGGTTAAACCGCGCTCAGCGATATTAGTTGAGACAATAATTTTTCTGCCCGGCTGTTTTTCAAAAATTCTATGACGCTCTTGCGATGAAAGTTCGCTATGCAGGGGTAAAATTGTTGCGCCGGTAATTTTCCGTTTCATTAATTCTTCAATTGTTGCGTTGATTTCTTCTTTACCGGGCATAAAAATCAGTATATCTCCATCTTGTTGTCTTTGATGGATAGATAAGGCAATCTCGGCGGCTTTTTCTGGCATACGCCGCGGATCAATCCGCTCGCCTGAAAAATGCGTTTCCACTGGATAGGGTCTGCCCTTTACTTCCACGATTGGTGCGCCGCCGAAGTGCTCAGAAAATTTCTGCGCATTAAGCGTTGCGGACATCAGTCCAAATTTTACTTCGCTTCCTTGATTCTGCGCTTTTTCAACAAGAGCCAGTCCAATGTCTGAAAGTAAATATCTCTCATCAAATTCGTCAAAAAGTACTACTGACGCTTGCTCTATTTTCGGATCATTACGGATAATGTTTTTGAAAACGCCGCTTGTAAGAAAGACAATTTGTGAATTTCTGCTGGATTTTTTCTCTGGCCCGGTGAGATAGCCAACTTCTTGGCCGACTTCTACCTTCATTTCTTCGGCAACACGTTTTGCAATTTCAACTGCCACCGCCACGCGATTCTCCACCACGAAAATTTTTCCTCGTTCGGCGAACCCCTCTGCCCACAAAGCCTGCGGCACTTGAGTTGTTTTGCCGCTGCCGGTTTCGGAAACCAAAATCAGTCGGTTATTGTTTTTTAGCGTTTCCACAATTTCCGGCATCTTCTCCCAAATCGGCAGTTCGCGATTGCCAATTTCACGCTCTACTTTTTGTTCCAATTTTGATTGTTCTTGCGGCGGAAATTCACCGCCTTTTTCTGATATCATAGGTTAAATTTCCGGTTGAGGTTTGGAAATAACATCTTCCAATTTGTTGCCCCAAAAGATTTTTTTGCTTGCTGTAGAACTTCTGGTCTTCCAACAACTTTGCCGGCTTCATCCCAATATCCTTGAGAGTAAAGCCACCGCGTCATTGTATAGAATTGTTCTTTAACTTTTTTATATTTTTTCTTATCTTCTTTAGTTTGATCTTTAAATACTACATATTCATCAAGTAGTTCTTGAGGAAAAGTGCTTTGAAATTTGGCAAAACCGATATATCCCTCGACTGGCCTTATGCTCACCTCTATTTCTATCCCACCCTCAATATCTTCCTTTTCAAACTCAAGCTGATGCATTACCGCAAATTTTTCATTACCAGAGGAGCCAACAGGCTGTACCTTCTGAAATGGGATAATGCCATTTATGGCTTGGGAGATTTCACGAATTTTTTCTTCCGTTGCATATTTCTCCGGCAACAAAATTCGCAAATCAATGTCATTGTGCCCTTTCAAGGCAGTATTTGAAAGCAGAGAACCGCCGAGATCGACAATATTGTCTTTGGGGAGCAACGCGCGCAATTTTTCTGAATACTCATCGGCTATCTCGCGCAATTGTGCTTGATATGGATTTCTCGCTTGTTCGGCGCGAGTATGCAAATCCAGTTCTTGCTCAAACTGCGTTGTAAGTTTTTCTTGATCACTCATATATTTTTTCCTAAAAATTGTCCATTATGTTGCCTAAATCATGAACATCTAATTTTCTTTGTAATTCTTCTGGCAATTTGTTAATTATCTTTTGAGCATTTGAAGACATAACATCCATTCTAATTTTGTTAAATCCTCGTTCAATACATCTCTCTACGGCTCTTTGTAGGATTCGGGAACCAATACCTCTTCCCCGATATTCCGGCACAACATACAAACCAACAATTGTGGGCTGACCGGACATTTCTTCTCCCTCGGGAGCAATCGTCGCTACCCCGATAAGTCTTGATTCTTGTTCCGCGATTACTCCTTCATCACAGCAAGATATTCTATCGCCAGAAAGCAATATTGCCACCGCAATATTTGGTTTTTCGTGAAGTTGACCAATTTTTTCCATTAGAACATCGCGCGGCACTACTTCAATGTTAGGTACAGTTTCGTGTTTTTCGATGTTTGATGGCTTTTCAATTTCACTCATATTATTTTCTCCTTTTTTCCACCGCTTTGTTTACAAATATCGCGGTAATAAAAATGGCTGGATTATATTTTCTTTCGGCCTTACTTCTGTCAAGGTTAGTGATAATTCCGGTTTTCTCGCCGCTTGCCGTTTCTTGCACATTGCCCTCTAAAATACTTTGGTATATTCCAATAATCTGAATCGGCTTATCGCGTTTTATTCGCACACCGGTTTCAGGGTCAATGCCAGTTTCAATCAACTTTTTCCATTCTGCCGCGCCCTCGGGATTATTAGAAACTATAATAACGGCGTCAGCGCCTTCCAAAATTCTCGCGTTTTCTGCTGTAAGACGGGTAATTTTAACAATATTTCCTTGTTCGTCTCTCTTTATTTTTCCACCACCGATATCGCCAATTACAAAATCAACATTTTCATCTCGGGCAGCGACCAATAATTCCTGTTTGGCTTCCTCAGCTAAATCAAGTGACCAGGGCCGTTTCATTGCCCGCCGTTTTGCTGCTGCTTCTTCAAGTTTTTGTTTGGCCTCATCTAATTTTTCTTGCGACAGCTGGCCTTGTGAAAAAAGCAGTTCTGCTTCTTTGGCGGCGACTTCTGCTTCTAAATACCATTGCGGCGTCGGCGCGGCTTTATCTAAATCTAAATGTTTAACCCTAACGCCAAGAGTTTTTAAAGCCTCACGAAAAATCGTCGAATAAACTGACTTTCCGGAATTAGGATCACCACACATCACCACTGACTTCACTTGCAAAAAATCCGGCATTTCTTTTCCGGCAAATGCTTTAATTAGTTCGGCAGCTATCTTGGCTGTTTCGCGATCATTGACTGGCAAACGCATTGTTTTGGCATTTTTCGCACCGTAGATTTTGTATTTTTCAATAAATTCTTCTCCGAAATGCCGTATAATGATTTCTTCCACTGAAGGCAAATCTTCTCGCGTCCAATGTCTGATTATCGTTACCACATCGGCTGGTTCGCGACCCATTTTTATATCGCCGAGTTCGCGCAAAACACCAATAGCATAAGGCGTTTTCTCAACCCCAGAATTTTCAACCGCCATCTCCATCATTTTCATGACTGCAAATTTGCCAGTTAAGTCTTGAGTGTCAACAATGATAATTTGACCAAAACCACTGGCTGTTGGAATTTCAACTTCACTTACTCGTTCGGCTTCTTTTTTGAAATAGTCCCAATCTTCTGCTTTAAGTCTTCTCACAGCTTCTTCCAATCGCGCTTGAGCACGATCTTCCCAGGCGCGCAATTGCTCTTGATAAGTTTGTTTTTCTTCTTCCGTTGCGTTTTTCGGCAACTTTGGCCGTTCATCATCAGGATCGGGACGTACTGCCGCGTCAAGACCTCTTGCCAAAATCATTTCTTCTTCGGTTATCGGCAAAGTGGCTGGATCACGGTCGCAGATTGCGCCAATGCGAGCAATTTTTGATGGTTCGCTACCTAAATGACATAATTCAGCCTTCTCAACATTTTTTAAGATATATCCATGGGATTCTAAATTTTTTGGCGGCGGAGTTTGACCAATTTCAGGCTCCCAGGCTTCTTCAAAAGTTGTCGTACTGTGATGGTCCAAAAAAATTACCGGCTTTAAAATTTTTGGTAATTTTCTTTTCTCTCGGTCACTATCAAGTTTGCCAGTTAAACTAATAAGTTGTCGTTCTGAATTTTTTAAATCTCTAAAATCAAGCGGGATGTCGGAAATAACTACGCGATCATAACTTTCAACATTTAATTCGGGAATTGTTTTTGAGTAAAATGCGCCGGGGTGCGTTGCGCCTTTGCCTTCACGAATAACGGGTGAGCCAACATAAATAATCGCTTCCGCTCCGCGTTTTTCTAAATATTGTGCCGACGTTACCGCCATACTTACGCCATGAGCATCCGGGCCGCCAATCACTAAAACCCTTTGCCCATCAAAATTTTCTTTGTCTTCGGGGCATTCAATTCCTTCCAACCTTTCAGTTTTTTCTACTTGCGGCCTAAATTGCTCGATGGGTTTTTCGCTCATATTTTTATTTCTTAAATAATTTTTCAATAGACACACCAAGAGCTTTAGCAATTCGCTCAAGCGTATCTATGGTTGGATTAGGATTTTCTCCCGATTCAATTTTCACAATTGTATTATAAGCAACTCCCGCCTCTTTCGATAGACGGTCCTGAGAAAGATTCTTCTCTTTTCTGTATTGTCTTATGTTTTTTGCGATCGTGGATAATTTCTTGTTTGACATTTGCCCAATTTGATAATAGTATTATAATAGGTATTGTGATTGGCTCAATATTTTTCTCACTGCTCAATATAATAGTACCAAATAAATTAAAATGGTCAAAAATTTGTTCGCACAAGGGAGCGGGAATCTAAAAACGCGCGCACGGGAGGATGGGGTAAGGGCATTTACCTTTTTTCTTTTCTAAAAATCATCGGCTCACCCGCGAAGCGGGCTATGCGGGCGGGCAAAAGGGAAGGGGGGTAAGGAATTTTTGCCCGCCCGCCGTTTCTGGATGGTGGGTGGGTGTGCGTCGCCGGAGGCGACGCACAAGTCAGTCAGAGTTTTGCTCAAAATGGGTTCGAACTTCGTTCAGCAATTGCGACCATTCCATACTTTTTGAAATTTTAATATCATTTAGAGCTTCGCTCGCCCCGCCGAAGGCGAGGCGAGCGAGCAAACAAACTGCCCGCAAAATTCGCAATGTTTAAGTTGGTCGGGGTGCCCAGATTTGAACTGGGGATCTCGTGCTCCCAAAGCACGCATGTTGACCACTACACCACACCCCGCCTACGCTGAAGCTTCGGCGGGCAGATTTCTCCGAAGCTTTATCAGGTTAAATTTTACTCCGAAAGCCCGAAACAATCAACGTTTATATATTTTTTTTAAGGAATTAATCTTGATGCGCAGCAGCTCCCCGAGAGTTGTCAAAAAAACCATTGGAGATTGAATTTTTGTCCCTTCATCGTTGTACCAGTCAATTGGAACCTCCTTAATTTTATACCCCAACTTTCTAGAAATTAATAAGATTTCAATATCAAATCCCCAGCGCCAAATGGTCTGACGCGAGAAAATCTGCCTAGCAGCTGACTTGCGAAACATTTTAAATCCACACTGTGTATCCGAAATCCCCGGCAAAACCAATATCTGAATCAAAAGGTTGCCCAATCTTGCTACCAACCTCCGAACTAGAGGCTGTTTTAATTTAATATTGCTTCCCTTCAGATACCTTGAACCAATAACAACTTCAAAATCCTGAAGGTATGGAATTAATTTTTCAATTTGCTCAAAAGGCGTTGAATTATCTGCATCAACAAAAATAATATATTTGCCCCTAGCAGCTCTTACCCCAAAATTTACCGCATAGCCCTTACCACGATTTGATTTATAACTTAAAATTTTTATGTTTGGCAGATTTAGATTTGCAACTTTTTCAAGTGTATTATCACAACTACCATCATCCACAACAATAATTTCATAAGAATAATTTTTTGAAGAAAAATAATTATGGATTGCTTTTAACGTTTTAGGTAGCCGTCTAGCTTCATTAAATGCCGGAATGACTACCGATATTTCAGGAAGAATCTTATTAGCATCCATCTTGGATTATTTTAATTCATAAATAAAAACTGAAGGAGTAATTCTATCATAAACTGGGCAATTTTGTAAAGCCCTATAAGGCTCATTGTTCAAACCTGTTGCGCCAATAATCAAGAATCCTTTTTCACCAAGACGAAAGTCGCTAAGCGGACGCCTTTGAATATGGTAATAGTCCAAAGCTTTTTCGCTATCCCAAGTATATTCAACCCAAGGATTTTCAACACTGCTTTTTTCAAGATAATTTTTGATTCTCTTCAAGTCCTGTCCCCAATCATAATTTGAATCGGTGGCAACTTTATAACCATTTTTTGACCCTCCGTAAAATTCATTATAGAAACTCAAATAATATGGAAAAATTTTGACATTTTCCAAAAACAACCACGCCAAAATAACAACTAAAGCTGACTTTTTAAGTGTGGAACCCCAGAAAAAATCCGCCACAGCTCCCGCAACAACAAAAAGTACGGCATAAACCGGCAAAATATGGCGGACACCGAGGTTGGCTTTAGAAAGCATTGCAAAAGCTAGAAAAATCAAAGCGGCAGCGAGAAAAAATGACCCTTTCTCTCGATTCTTCTCTCTCAAAAAAATAAAAATAACACTAAGAGCAAAAATTATAAGAGTGGGAATAGTAGTCTTGGCCGAAAAAACAACTGGGAAATAATACCACCAACCGGTGTTAGAGTGCATCCCGAGTAAAAACGATGCGTGCCCGCCTTCAGTATGGCCAATAACCATTGAAAGTCCTTTAAAGTAATCTCTTGGAATAATAACTGGCCTAAATGCGTTGAATAATTTACTGGAGGTTATTTTATCCAAAACACCCCATTGTGTAGTTTCGGTTTGGGGAATTTTTTCTGTCTTGAACCCATACCCAGCCCAAATTACAAACCAACAAATAATGAAAGCGACAAAAATTTTTCCTGCCTTTTTTAAAAATTCCCCAAGCCTGATTTTCTTTATCAGAGCAAAGGCAATAAGGAGTATTATTATGGCAGGAAGTAAAATCACGGCCGTAAATTTACTAAGTTCAGCCAACCCAAGAACGATGCCGAGCAGGATAACATTGCGCCAACTTGATTTATTCAAAAATAACCAAAGCATATAGATAGTCAAAAGATAACCAAGCGACACCCCTATATCCGTAGTAACCAGATGGCCATGGGCGCAAACAATTGGCTCAAGAGCAAAAAGAGCAAGCGACAGCAAACCTCCTTTCATCCCCCACAGCCGCGATGAAATAACAAGGATTGTAATCCCTAAAATCAATGTCAGCAAAGCCATAGGAATACGGCTGAATAAAAGGATTTTATCCGCATCATTCCCCATTTTATAAAGCAAATCCTCGCCATAAGCTCTGGCCTCCCTCCAACTATCATAAAAGTAGTCGCTCGCCCGATTAAAATACAAATCATCAGATGGCGTCTTAATATTCAAAAAAAGAAGAGGCGCGCCAGCTAAAAATTTCACCAGAGTAGGATGCTCCGGATTAAAACGAAAATCATGTTTAGTCAAATAAGTATATCCCGCTGATAAATGAACCCCCTCATCAGTAGTTTGGGAATCCGTTCTAATTAAATAGACTTGCAAAGCAAAATGTCCCAACAGCAAAACCGCGGCAGCAACTAAAAAAATAATTTTTTTTGTTGTCTTGGTCATTTTACAGCGCTTTTGGGCGTCACCCAAAAAGTCATATATTTTCCAAGCATAAGTCTGGTCTGGGCATCAAGAGCCGGAATTGACCCCCAAATAATAGCAGTGACCGGAAGAATTATCCATTGGGAAAACATTTCAAAATATTTTGTTTTTTTAACACTTGCTGGTCGGGGTGGTAAAAAAGAAAGAGAAATAAAAGCTGAAACCGCTGTCCCTATCCAAGCAAGAGGCAAGAAAAACTGCGTCATATGTGGCATATTTACCCCTAATACAGTATGACGAAATGAAGAGGAAAAAATAAGAGGCAGCCAACCAACAACCGCCAAATAAAAACTTGCCGTTGACCAATTATATGTATCTATAATTAGCCGGATAATCCTAATCCACTTATCCAAAAAAGGTATTTTTTTGTCTTGAATAGATTGAGTCACGATATACGGAAGGTGCTCTATACCATAGGCCCAACGTCTCTTTTGCAAATATTGATTTTTCAGCGTGGTTTGCAAATCAGAAGCTATAACGGCATCCATATGGACAGGCAAATAAATAGGTACGACTTTGTGGTCGCCCTCAAAGGCAAAATATGCTCTCCAAAACTGGCGCGAATCCTCATTAACGACATCAACTGCCCAATAGTCCATCTCTCGCAACATTTTCAGAGAATACGAATGAGTAGAAAAATTAACTAGCCGCCACGGTCTTGCGGCCTCAATCATTTGCCAAAAACTGGAGCCCCAAGCAGTAAGACGCGAAACAAAATGAGCGTGCCAAATATTGTTTGAAAAAAGAGGAATGGGCTGGAAACTTCGGCGGTGACGATTAGGATTATTTACAAATTCCAAAGCAATCGCATTAAAATATTGTTTCTGAAATCTTGTGTCTGCATCGGCAACCGTAACTAAAACATTGGCATCATCTATGCCTTTTTCGCTAATAAATTTAGAAAGCTGCTCCCCGGCGAAATGGCACCCTGCCCCTTTTCCACGGACCTCACCGGCAATTCCATCAGGGTGTTCTGTTATTAAAAATGCATAAATTTTATTAGCAAATTTTTCTTTAAGATAATTACCGACCCGATACAATCTTTCTTTATCACGTTCTTCGCCAGCCAAAACAATAATTTTTTTGTTGTTGGGCCAATCCGCTTCAATCACCGACTCAAAAGACGGCAGAAGAGTATCAAGCTCTTCGCGAAAAGTCGCAAAAATTACTACCTGATAAATTTTACGCCAGTCAATAATATTAGGATTGTCTTTTGGGAGAGCTTCAAGCGACTGGCGAAAATTAGTGTGAAGCGCAGCTTTCATTTTTTTATAAGAAACTACCATCAGCCCTGCCATTATCAGCACTTGGAAAAGCCAATAAATATCAAAAATCAAAATGTAAATAGCCACTAGAGACGGCCAGATAAAAGATAAAACGACAGGCAGAATTATCCCACACCAAGCTAAAGCCCCCGGCAGAATTTCACAAAATCGCCACAAGGCTGTTCTTTTCACAGAAATCTACCCCCTTTTTGTATCCAGAAATAATTAACTACAAGTATAGCCTCAATAATCAAGGAAGTTGAAAGGCAAAAATAAGCAATGTTTGGTTGACGCCGTTCTGTCACCCAGCTTAAGATTAAATTTAGCCAAACTAGACCAAAAGTAACCCATGCTAACTGCAAATCATTTACCTCAGTCAGCTGCCACATCCAAATATTAACAGCCACGATAACGAGAGAAACTATAATCAAAACAATAAATTTTTTTATACTAAAAGAATTTGTCCGCCTATCTGATTCCGAATGAGTGATGCGGCGAGATAAAGATTCTAATTGATTTGGCATTTTTCTCCTTTCTCTATTTAGTGGAGCCACCTCCGAGATTTGAACTCGGGACCTAACGCTTACGAAGCGCTTGCTCCCCGCCCGCCATGACTTGGAGCCAACGGTGGGATTCGAACCCACGGTCTCTGCTTTACGAAAGCATTGCTTTACCACTAAGCTACGTTGGCATGTCGGGCAGGTACTGCTGAGCTAAGGTGGCTGAATATCTTTGGAGCTCCGTCAAGTAAGAAGCGAGGATAAGATTTAAACCCACAGCCTCTTTCCTGCACGCCCGCCATCGCCCGACTGAGCAGCAGACCAGACTCGAACTGGCGGCCTTCTGCTTGGGAAGCAGACGTTCTACCAACTGAACTACTGCTGCTCACTCAAGCGTGACAGGCAGGCAGGGAAACATTCTACCACTTAACTACACCCGCAAATTAAATCAAAAATCAAATATTAAAAAATCAAAATATGAAACTCTTAATCTAAATTAATCATACTCGAATCGCCGCTTTTCTTCAAGAAGTAGTTTCTTCAAGAAGCAATTTATTTGACTTCCCTCTCCCCTTTTTGATAATTTTAAAGCCGATGGCAAAAAATAAAATTGATTACACCAGCGAAGATTACTGGACTAAGTTAATTAACCAGAGTTTGATTAGATTTTTTATTTTGAAAGCACTTAAAGACAAGGATCTCCACGGCTATATGCTGATTCAGGAAATTAAAAAACTGAGCAACGATTTTTGCCAGCCCTCTGAAAGTACACTCTATCCCGCCCTCAACCAATTTGCCCAAGCTGGCCTAATCCAGCAAACTAACCCAAAAGAGCGCGAACGTAAAACTTATCACTTGACCCAAAAAGGCAAAGATGCTTTTAAAATTGCCGCCAAAGTTTGGAACACAATTTTGCCAACCCTTTTAAAAAGAACTATCCTATAATTTCTATAGATTTTCTCCTTTAAGAACTCTAAAAGTATATTTCTATTTTTTATAGTGACTAATAAGAACGTTGAGATCTAAAGAATCTAGCTTGCCGTCTCTATTCAAATCAAATTTTGCATCTTTGCTTTTACTTGAAATTGCGTTGACCAGCATATTTAAGTCAAGAGCGTCAGTTTTGCCATCCTTATTTAAATCAGTATTTGCTATGGTAGCTCCTGATTCAATGTCGGCGCTTGCTCTCAATTTATTGACAATATAATATCCGCCGAAACCAACGGCACCAATAATGACTAGCCCAATCAGAATACTTATAACAGTTGACCTCATAATCTTGAAGCTGAAGTTTTAATTATTTTCAATAAATTATAAATTAAGAAAATTATCATACCACCTAAAGTAATTGCTAACAAGGTGTCTTCAGGTCCTGTGGTCGCAGCGGCAGCAGCTTTAGTCGCGCCTGTAGTTGTAGCCGTAGACACAGCTTTTGTGTAAGTAGTTGAGCCAACCGTAGTTGAAGAATTGGATACAGTTGAAGTTCCTCCGCCAACTGTCACAACCAAAGAGCTAGCTGAAGTATTAATAAAATCATTTTCGTTTCCTTCTTGAGCTGCTTCAATTCGGTCATAAGAAATTGTAGCTTGACCGGGCTTTAATGCCTTAAAAACAACCGTCCCAATGACACCACTTCGGCTTGACGGCTTATTGTCTGGATTAATCATTGCAACAATATTAATAACCCCATTTTGATAGCTTTGAATGGGAATACTGCTAAAAATATTCCCGGCAACAAAAGGAGTGGTCTTATCTTTTGGTTCAATAACTGAAGTATCAGAAATTTTAATATCAGCATCAATCACACTTAAAGTTGAAGCATAAGTCCCGGCATCAACGCTAAAGCTCACAGTTATTTCATCTCCAACGGCGTAAGAAGTCTTATCTGAAGTTGCAGAAAAAGTTGCCTCATCTGCCGCTTTTGATGGTTGCGGAAGCAAAAACAAAACCAGAGCAATTATTCCAATAAAAGCCAGTATTTTTCTCATTTCAAATTCATTATAACAAAAAAATGTTTGTCAAGTAAGACCACAGAGCGCAGACCCCGCACCAAAACCTGAAGCAAAACAAGGTTAAACCTTATTCTGCTTTATGCATCATAAGTACGATCGTACTTATGATGCAAATATATCTTTTAATCCATTGGGCAAATTGGTCAAATTGGGCGAACTTAACTAATTGGTCTCTTAACTAATTGGTCTAATTAGGTATTAAGGTGCAAGTAGTCGCAAGGTTACTGTGCACCGACCCAAGGGCGAGCTTTAGCTCGCCCTTGCTCTTTTATCAGCAGATATAAACACGGAATAATAAGTAAAAGAATTCCAGAAAATGTAAATGCTTGACGTAAGGATAAAATACCCAGAATATAACCCGCTATGGGTCCGCCGATAATTGATGCAAATGACTCTACGACTGATTTAATAGACAGAATTGTGGCTCGATTTTTGCTCTCTATAAAAAAATTAGTAAGGGCATCTTCTAGAGGCAAAAAAATTTTTTCAGCACTTGAGAAGATAACAAAAACCAGCATAACCAAAAGGGTCGTGCTGATAAATCCAACCGAAATTAGCAGGAGAGCATAGACGAGGGTCGTAAAGAATAAAATATAGAGTTTGCTTTTATACTTTAACAGCCATTCAGTTAGAAAAGGTAAAAAAACACCAATGGCGGCGATAATTGAGAAAAGATAGCCAATTGTCGGAAGCTTCACCCCGACATTTTCAAGGTGTGGAGTCCAAGCCAAACCAGTAATTTCGTCAACAAAATAAAAAATAAAAATTACAGCAAACAGAACAATTAATATTTTGTTTCTAATAAGTGCCAACACACTTTCTTTTAAATGACCCAAAAAGTATTTTGACTTTTCTTCTTTCTCTGTTTCTATGGTGTTTGTATCCCGCTTAGCTTCTCGGCCAAAAAACAAAAAAACCGTCGAAGTAAAAGTGCCCAAAGCAAAAACCAGCCAAAGATAGCTCATATTTGCCTTTGCCACAATAAGGCTTGCCAGAATAGGAGATATAACAAGCCCAAGGTTTCTAAATAGCCGCATCCTAATGAAGTACCTATCTAACAGTTCCTTGTCTTGTTCTTCCAGAAGATCTACTGCCCACGCCCTGTCGGCACCGCTAACCAGCGTTTCAAAAACGGCATCTAGAGCAAGAATAATCATAATAACATAAAAACTGTGCGCAAAAAACATAAGAAATAAAGTCAATGAAGAAAATAGGTATCCTAACACCACGCTCGCTTTTCTGCCGAAAAGATCAGCAATTGTGCCTGTCGGAATTTCAAAAACGATTGTGATGATACTGCGTATACTCCCAATCATAGCGATTTGAAAAAAGCTTAAGCCGATCCCTAGGAAATAGAGCACATAAAAGGGCATTATTACTTTAGACAAAGATAATAAAAAATTCTGCAAATAAAATGGCCAAAGTAGTTTAAACTCGTATTGTTTGAACATCCCTATAAATTTAATTCAGCAACAATATGGTCACTTGAATACGCGTCTATAAATATACACGTCATATCCGCCTTTTTCGTTCCAGGTCTCGCGAAAAAGAAAATATTTAATAAATTTACTGATACAAGATGGCTCTCGGCAGACATCCGGCACCCACCAATCACGAAGCGTGACCCTCCGCCGCTCCCAACCGTCTAGAGCTTTAAATTTATTAATCCTTTCACTGCTGACAATAATATATTTGGTCTGGGCGGGAAAATCTCTTGATTCTAAATTTGATTCTAAATTATCAAGCCGGCCAAAATCCCTAAAATTCCAAGAGAGCGGCCAAGAAATCTTTGAATCAATCAAAACACAATCAAAATTTCCTGCGCCTTGGCAGTTTTTTGTCACTTCATCTATCACCTTTTGGAAGTTCAGGGGGGTTTGGACATAAACCGCCAATTCTCTGGTATCCACCGGCTCAATAAAACTCAACCGAATAGCAACAAATGCGCTGAAGACAAAAAGTATCATCCAAATAATTTTTGAAATAGGCCTGAATTTTGCCCAACCCCAACCCAAATAATATCCACCCAAGGTTGAAATGGCAATTAAAGTCGGCAAAATTAGCCAAGGAAATTTTTCTCCCGCAATTGAAAAAGCAATCAGTTCCCCAAGCGCCCACCAAGCTAGAAAAAGAAAGAAAGCACTTTTTGTTTTGGCATAATTTAGCAGGCCAAAAAACGCAGCAGCCACAGCAAACGGTTCATAAACTGCCAACAAAATTAAATAATAATACCAAGGCTGGCCGCCAAGGTGAACCTTGTGTTGAGCAAGCCAAAACCCCAGCCCCGTTTCTTTATTAAAAGGATTAGGCAAAGAAAGGATAAAACTTTTGGGATTGGTGAAGCCGACCGAGTAAATTGTTGTCCAAACAAGGACAAAAATTAAAAAAGCGCTGATAACATCGGGATATTGCTCTCTAACAAAATTACAAGTTTTCCGCCAGTAAGCTATAAATTTTTCTCTTTCAAGCAAAAAGAAGAGAGGAATAAATGCAAATATGACAGCCACAAAAATATAAGTAGTTTCTGATGTTCCAAAAGCCAAAGCTAAAGCCGCTGCTGCCCAAAGCAAATAATTGGAATTAAAGCTGACAAAAAAGCGCCAAGCCAACAAGACAAAAACAAGCAAAAAGACAATTGATAAAGCAGTATGAACCAAAAACCGAGCATAATACATCAAAAGCGGCGAAACTAAAATCAGCGCCGATATAGCCAAAGCTTTATTTTTGCCTAAGTATTTAACGAAAATAAACGGAATCATTCCCAAAATTACCCCAAAAATAGCCGGCCCGAGGCGGGTAGCGGCATCAGAAGTGCCAAAAAGCCTAAATATTATAGCCTGAACATAAAAAAGAATCGGGCCATGAATTTGTGGGGTATAAATATAGTCGTGATCTTTAATAATCCGCCAAGCAAAATAAGAAAGCATTCCCTCATCGTGATGGATAGGACGCATCCCCAAAAATAAAAATCTGGTTACCACAAAAGCAACCAAAATCAAAAAAACTGCAACAAGATATTTTTTTTCTTTTTTAAGAACTTTGTAAACTTTCATAGGCAAAATATAAGGCTAAATACAAAGCCACTATTACATTGACCGCGGCGGCGGCTCTTGTCCAATTAGCTGTCAGCAAATTCCCCATGTTTTGGTGGATAATTGAAGTAAATTGGGGAAAAGTTGACTGCAAAACAGCAAAACAATTTAAAAAAAGTGTAGCTGTCAAAATTAAATATACCCAAAATATTTTTTTGTTCAAAATTGCAGAAATAGCAAGCAAAGCTACGGCAGGATAAAGATAACGCTCGTGCATTTGTGTTAAAAAAACGAAAAAGGCAAGATAAAAGTAGGAGACAACAAGCAGAACTTCAGGAATTTTCTTGGCTTTTTTCCAAAGATAAAAAAGTGCCGGGGCAGAAAAGGCGGCAAAAAAAGTCAATCCCAATGTTCTAGCCGAAATTCCAGAGGTAGCTGTATCTTTAAGGTCAAAGCTCGGCGCGCCCTTAAGTAACCACCAAAGATTAAAAGCATTAACTGAAAGATACTGATAACGAGAACTTGACAAAAAATAGACAGAGAAAAAATCTGCATCTTTTGTCTTAAAAATCAAAAAGGCTGCCGCTATAAGCACTGCAAAAAATCCCGCCTGTTTCAAAAAATTGACTGCACCTTTATGAAGCAGAAGATAGACAAAATAAACAAAAACTCCAATTAATGCTTGAGGCTTGGTAAGTAAAGCCAAAAACATCAAGGCCGTCCCGATAAATTCATTTTTATCAACCAGTAGATATCCCAAAATCATAAGCAAAACCAAAATAGAGTCCACTTGTCCCCAAGCAGAAGTAATTAGAGAAAGAGCCGGCTGAATTATAATCACAGCTAAAAGTGCTTCTTTATATTTAGCCTTTGAGCGCAAAACATAAGATGCCGAAATAATTACAAGCGCGACCTCAAAAATCGTAGGCAGGATTTTAAAAAAATAAAACGGATTTTCAAATTTAAATATCTCGCCGATTTTAAGCCACCAAGAAGTTATAATCGGCACAAGGGGTGGATAATCCAGATAGCCCGCATAATGTGAATAAAGCGACCAAAAACCACTGCTTTTTATCTGGTTTCCCCAAGCAAGAAAAGAATTTATATCATTTATGTAACCCGGCTGATGCAAAAAATAAAGCCGCAGCCAGATAGCAATGCCGACAGTTGAAATAAAAAAAACTATTCGGTCTAGTTTCATCACGCCTCTAATACATTAAAGCAAAAAAATTTAACCAATCAAATCTATTGCATTACAATATTTGATGATTACACCTTCCCAAAGGTTAGTATCTTGTGGCGCTTAATAAAAAATAGCATTGTGTTGGCGGCGCCCTACTCTCCCAACGCCTTGCGGCGTAAGTACCATCGGCGCAGAGGTGCTTAACTTCTCTGTTCGGAATGGGAAGAGGTGTACCCACCTCGCCATTGCCACCAACACAATGCTATTTTTCAATCTTCAAAATAAAATTCTGTAACTAATCGCTATAAATCCATAAAAACAAAACGATACCAATAATCACCAGAATCGCACCAGCAACAATCAGTAGCATCTCCAAACTATCTACCTGTTCAGCCAATGAGTCAGCGGAAGCAAATTGAAAAGAAAAAGCGCCTGTACCCACCAGCAATAGTCCCATGACCGCGATAACAATTCCGCTGATTTTATGTTTTTTCTTCATTTTTTTTATTATATCACACATCACTTAAATCGTTGCCAGAAAAGAAGTATTTTTATTCGTTCTACTTGACAATTAGTACGCCTCGGCTGAAACCCTTACAGGTCTTACACCTAGCGCCTATCAACCTCGTTATCTTCAAGGTGTCTGAGAAACCTAATCTTGGGGTGGGCTTCCCGCTTATATGCTTTCAGCGGTTATCCCGAGTAAGCATAGCTACCCAGCAATGCTCCTGGTGGAACAACTGGTACACCAGAGGTTTACCCCTTCCGGTCCTCTCGTACTAGGAAGAGTCCCCCTCAAGTTTCCACGGCCACAGCAGATTAGGACCGAACTGTCTCGCGCATGTAATTCCCTTATTTCTAAGGGCATGGACTATATCTTCACCCCAAATTAAAGTCCTTACTCATTTGGGGGCTGACGTTTGTCCTAATTTATATTAGGACTCACCTTACGCCCATTGACTAGATGGGCCTAGGGATCAGTCTCTACGGGATCTAAGAAGCTTGTGTGAAAAAAGAAATTCTTCCAACTTTCTAGAAGTATTAGTTCGCTTTTTTGAATAATTCAAATCAGCGAATTTATCTACTTCTTTTGAGAGCCGAAGGAGGATTCTCGGTTTCATTTGCCTTCCGTTCCCAGGCATTTGCCCAAGAACACGCAGGGCAATTCTTGCATGTTTTTGCTTCAGAATTAGATATGGCTTGAGCAATTTAAGAATCCGCCCAACACAGTCGATTCCAACAATGGTATATTCCGTCATGCCATCGTTTCTATCGCGGATGTATCCAACATGCAATTTAGATTTCAGCCATTCAAGAAATTTGCGATTTTGCTGTTTCTGGTAGAAAACGACACTTGCCCTGATTTGATATCCGAGGATATAATCCTTGCGATATATTAGCTGAAGCATAATGCAACCGTCTCCATCCAGAAATCCCGCAATGTAAGCAAGTTCTTCTTTTTTCACTTTCCTCTTAGTCTTACCCTCGGTATTGCCCTTTTAAACGTTCGGATTGTTTAAAGAGGGTTCCACCGATTTTAGTCAGTATTTATTTTACTGCATTACTGCAGTAGAACGCAACGTAAATTACGTTCTGAACCCAGCTCGCGTACCGCTTTAATTGGCGAACAGCCAAACCCTTGGGACCTTCTTCAGCCCCAGGATGCGATGAGCCGACATCGAGGTGCCAAACCGCGCCGTCTATGTGGACTATTGGGCGCGATCAGCCTGTTATCCCCGGGGTAGCTTTTATCCGTTGAGCTCTGGCCCACTCATTAGGTACCAGAGGATCACTAAATCCCGCTTTCGCGTCTGCGCGACTTGTAGGTCTTGCAGTCAAGCTGGCTTATGCTTTTACACTTTGAGGCTCGCTTTCCATACGAGCTAAGCCAACCTTTGAACGCCTCCGTTACTCTTTGGGAGGCGACCGCCCCAGTCAAACTACCTGCTAAGCACTGTCTTCCCTCTATGAGGGAGTTAGGCCTTCAAATATTTAAGGGTGGTGTTTCATTGGCAAGCGTGCAAAGCACGCTCTCCCACCTACGCTACACAAAAATACCCAAAGACCAATACCAAGCTGTAGTAAAGCTCCACGGGGTCTTTCCGTCTTGCTGTGGCTAACCGGCATCTTTACCGGCATTGCAATTTCACCGAGCCTCTCGTTGAGACAGTTTTCAGACCGTTATGCCATTCATGCGGGTCGGAACTTACCCGACAAGGAATTTCGCTACCATAGAACAGTTATAGTTACTGCTGCCGTTCACTAGGGCTTGAGCTCTAGACCTCTCTTCGGACTGATTACTACCTGTTAGTTATCCAACACATTGTGGCCATAATTTATCGCCAGCAGTTGGATATAAAAGCTAACAAGTAGTAATCAGCCCAAAGATCAGCAAGAGCTTTGACCTACTAGCACTGGGCAGGCATCAGCCCATATACATCCCCATTTGGGTTAGCATGGACCTAAGTTTTTGTTAAACAGTCGCCTGAAAAACATTCGCTGCGGCCCTGCTTGCGCAGGGCAGTCCTTATCCCTAAGTTACGGACGCTTTTTTGCCGAGTTCCTTAACGAGAGTTAGCTCGCTCACCTTAGTCTTCTCGACCAACCCACCTGTGTCGGTTTGAGGTACGGCTACCTTGCGAAATTAATCCTTTCCTTTTCCTGCCTCTCTCTCCCCGACTGCATACATAGCCATAGCAGACAGCCAGCTTGAGAAAGTGTCAGAAAGGGGTAATCGCAAGATGAGGGCCGGAATATCAACCGGCTTTCCATCTCATATTTCAGATTAGGAACCGCCTAACCCCCCGCCGATCGTCGTTGCGGGGGAAACCTTGGGTATTCGGTGTCCGGGGTTCTCGCCCGGAAAATTCGTTACTCATCCCAACATTCGCACTTCGTAGCGTTCCACCATTCCTCACGGAACAGCTTCAGCACACTACGAACGCTCCTCTACCACTCCTGTGCGAAGCACAGGAATCCATAGCTTCGGTAGCTTGCTTAGCCCCGTTGAATTTTCCGCGCAGCAAACCTTGACCAGTGAGTTGTTACACTTTCTTTAAAGGATGGCTACTTCTGAGCCAACCTCCTGGTTGTCTAAGCTTTGCCACATCGTTTCACACTTAGCAAGCATTTAGGGACCTTAGCTGATGGTCTGGGTTGTTTCCCTCTCGACCGTGAAGCTTAGCCCTCACGGACTGACTCCGCGGTAACGGTAACTTGGTATTCGGAGTTTGATTGGAAGCTGAAGATTGCTCTCCAGACATCCATCCAGTGCTCTACCACCAAGCCCTCTAACCGCAGGCTATACCTATATATATTTCGAGGAGAACCAGCTATCTCCGAGTTCGTTTGGCATTTTACCGCTATCCACAAGTCATCCCCCCATTTTGCCACATAGGTGGGTTCGGCCCTCCACCCCGCCTTCGCGGGGCTTCAGCCTGCTCATGGATAGATCACCCGGTTTCGGGTCTACTAAGTGCAACTAACGCTGATTTTCAACTCGCTTTCGCTGCGGATATTTCCCTAAGGGACTTATCCTCGCTGCACCTAAGTAACTCGTTGGGTCATTCTCCAAAAGGCACGAAGTCACCGATGCACAGCATCGGAATTACTAATTTTTAAGTCCTAATTTCTAATGAATTTCCAATGCCTAAATTCCAAATGTCTCAAAATTCATCATTTGTCATTTGATATTCGGTCATTTTATTAGTAATTAGTAATTTGTCATTAGTAATTCCGTGCTATGCACGGCTCCTTCTCCTTGTAAGCACATGGTTTCAGGTACTATTTCACTCCCCGTTTCGGGGTACTTTTCACCTTTCCCTCACGGTACTAGTTCACTATCGGTGAGTATTGGTATTTAGCCTTCGATGATGATCCACCGTTGTACCAATAAATTGGCACTTCTTCAGACCGGATTTCACGTGTCCGGCCCTACTTTCTACCCCACCTTGCGATGGGGCGGACTATTGTTTAGTTGATTTTAGCTTTTGTATACGGGGCTATCACCCTCTATGGCCGTCCTTTCCAGGCTCGTTCTACTAGCAAAAACCAACGTCAAATAGTCAAGGCTGTTCCGCTTTCGCTCGCCACTACTAACGGAATCACATTTGTTTTCTTTTCCTCCGCTTACTAAGATGTTTCAGTTCAGCGGGTTCCCGTTCTGCTGCATTTCAGCAACAGAACAATCACGTCGAGCGTGATTAGGTTTCCCCATTCGGAAATCCCCGGATCAAAGCTTGTTTGCCAGCTCCCCGAGGCTTATCGCAGGCTTCCACGTCCTTCATCGGCCAATACTCCCAAGGCATCCTCACATGTGCTCTTCAGTAACGAATAAGTAATACTTCTCCCGACAATCTGCAAGATACAGATGTCGGAATCGGGCAACGATTTAAGTGATGCCCGAACCCTATTGTCAAATTACTAGTAGCATCAACCATCCTCCGCTTTCAGCATTTCACTCAAACTGTATTCTTGTTTGAAACGGAATATCTCTTATTTCTATTTACAAAAAGCGTTTGTATTCCGTTTGGTATGCTTTGGAGGGTTGACCACTCCCCATTTCATATACCGACTTCGTCGGTAGATGTGATTGAGAGTGATCAAAAAACCGCTTCTCGGGAAGCGGTTAACATCGCCAAAAACTGGATGTTATTTTATCCGCTTTTCTCCCCGACAACGTAATAATTAATATCCATAAATCTATTCTAGAGCTTAACAAATCAAAGACTGCCTGTCAAGACCTTGGATAAACCTTTAATACTTCCCAAAATAGATAATTAAATATGAATAGTGGCTGGCTCGTTTTTTCAAAAACGAGCCAGCCACTTGGGACTGACTCTTTCTGCCTTGTATTGACCTATCCTCTCTCCGACTTGGTGTTGCCGCGCTTGACCGCTGTGGCTACCTGTTCTGCCTCCGGCATGACTGGGTATCCTTTCCCTCCACTGATCCTAACCACTCCACAATTAGGGCACATCCCCAGTGTAACCGCGCCCCCTTGCTGCACCACCGCACCCCCTTGTTGCACCACCGCGCCGCAGTGGTCACATACAAAAATCTTGCCTGATTTTTCCATTACAGGCAACATAGCACTCACCTCTTTCCTTTTTAGGATAGGCAGAAAGAATCAACTCTCTATATATCACAAACCTAAACAAAAGTAAACAAAAGAGCTCTAACGACTTACTATTTTTAAAACTTCTAAAATGGTGATGTCTGTTAGATAAAATCCAAATCTACTTTAAGCAAAATTTTAAGCAAAATTAAATCTTATTGCCGCAAAATCACTCCACAATTTTGCTCACTTTTCCTAATTTACAAAAAGTATTCAATAAGAGAACCTCACAGATTTATGATTTCCACAACCCATGAAGATTGCAGTATTCTCTTGCTTCAATATTTTCTGCTTTTATATCAAAGTCCGCTTCTGGTTCGTCCGCAGGTTTCAAAAACTTTCTATAAACCGCACTATCGGCAATTACTTCTATCCACTCAATATAATGCTCTTCCTCCATTGGGTGAGGCACAGAACCAACTTTTACTTTTATTCCGTTTTTAGTTTTCTCAACCACTGGCACATGTTTTTCTTTGCTTGCGTCAACAGTATTTTCTTCAAGCAGCTCCATTGGTTGCCCACAGCAGACAAGCTGCCCTGCACCAGCATGCAAAACCTCAACTATATTTCCGCAGATATTACATCTATAAATTTGTTTTTGAACTGTCATATATTTACCTCCTAATTTTAATATTCTTCATACTTGATTGAGCGAAACCTTAATTAAGAAAGAACTGTAAAAATCAATAAGTGTCAACTACAATATAGTCTTTACCGTCATTTTTTTCAATCTCTAAATTTGCAAAATTCCTTTCCTCGCTTCGCCATTCGTTTGAAAATCCCCAGCCATTCCATTTCCAAACCGCAACATAATCCCCATTACATTTTGGTTTTTGCAAATAATCTCCCTCAACTACAATTAAATCATTTCTTCCATCATTATCAACATCTGCAATCTTAAATTCACAGTTCGGCTTAGTAAGATTTGAAGAACCCCAAACCTGCTTAATTGAGCCACCGCTGAAATCCAAAATGAAAAAATGATTCTTTACACTCATATCATTTTCTTTAACCCAAAATGGCTTAGATTTTCCAAAACTGCCAGATTTCCAAAGAGATAAATTTACATCCACAGTCCCATCATTATTTGAGTCTGCAAGAACAAAATCATCTATCCACCAATTACTCGGCGACTGCCAAATCATTTTTTCGTTTTCCGTAATTGTTAGCTTTCCATTTTCTAAATCATAATTTTCAAAAACTGAATCATTGTCCAAATCTGCTCGTTCCTGCTTAGCAATAACTCCGCCACTCCTTGAAACACCATCATAAATTATTCCCCTTGTCATTTTTTCAAAGTTACTGTTTTCAATATTCCACAAATAAATATTTTGGCGCGCTAGTGAAAAATCTAATCTCTGTAAAATTTTATCCGCCTTGTCTATATTTGCCATTTCCGGCTGAGCCAAATTTTCCATAACTACCGGCAAGAGAGAAATTTTATCAATTCTGTCTTTGGCAAAATAAACTTTGATAGCCAAACCATCTTTTGTTTCTTCCGATTGTGGCTGGTCAAAAACAAAATTTCCCAAGCTATAAAAAATGTACTTGCCTTTGTATTTTTCCAATGTTTGCACCACGTGGGGGTGGTGACCAATAACTAAATCGGCTCCGGCATCAATTGCGGCATGGGCAAAATTTATCTGTGAATTATTTGGCTTTCTGTCATATTCAACCCCAGCGTGCATTGAGACGATTACAAAATTAGCTCTTTGCTTTGCTTCTTTCACAGCCTCAGTCATTTTGTTTATTCTCATAAAAGCCGTTCCAGCATGATTAGCTGACGCTTCATAGTAGGCGGGGACAAAATTGGTATCGTTATACGCCAGAAAAGCAAATTTTATTCCTTTATTCTCAATATAGACAGGTTGATATGCTTCCTGCTCATTTTGTCCCGCTCCAACATATTTTATCCCTGCATCATTAAGAAAATTAAATGTGTCTTTCAGTCCTTTTTCTCCAAAATTGGGAGTGTGATTATTCGCCAGAGACAAAATAGAAAATCCTGCTTGCTTTAACGCCTGTTCACTCCCCGGATTTGATCTAAAAATCATTTCAAAATTGGGAATTTCCGGCCCCTGTGTGATTGGCGTTTCTAAATTTCCAAAGACCAAATCCGCACTTTTTAGATAGTCCTGGATTTTCAAAAATGGGTAATTAATGTCTTTCTGTTTTTTAACTATTCTTTCCACTTCTCGTGAATAAGAAATATCACCAACCGCAATCAAAGGAACTTCCTCGTTTGCTTGAGAAAGTTCCTTTTTCTGAGCCAAAAACTCTGAAAATTCTTTTTCACCTTGAGTCTGGCTTTCTGGAACTTTCTGATTTTTGGAATAACTCAAATAGTATCTACCACTTAAAAAAGCAACAGCAAGAACACAAAATAAAACAATAATTAACCACGCAGTCTTTTTTCGCATTTATTTTATTTTGTAACAAAGGCATCAGTCCAAGACGGCAATGCTGGAGCTTGGCCAGAATTTAACATTTCCCGCCATTTCTTATCAGTCAACCTATCTGACATTGGCCAAGTAAATTCATGATAAGAATAAACTCCGCCTCTTGCAATTCTCAATTTCCCGTCAATTGGCACAACAACATAAATATCGGAAATTTTGCCTGTGCCTTCTTCCAAAACCTGACCATTTGGGTCAGTAGCAACATCAGCAACAATCGCAGCTGGATTCTCTCTTAAATAATCTTCTTCTCTTGATTCTTTAAACGCTGGTTCGTCTTTATTAATCTCAAACCAAAGATGCTCCAATTGCCCGCCATATGAACGAATAAGCTCATATTCATCATCGGTCAACTTCTCATTATTCAACTCTTTTTCCGATATTGTTTTGAGCGACATTGCCAATTGCTCCATTTTTCCTAGATTGTCTTTCATACTGTCTGTTAGTAACCCTCGCGTTTCCAATCCTTCATTTGTCATTTTAAGAAGAGAGGCAAGACGCGCGTAAACATACGGATTAGGCTCAACATATCCACGGTCGTCTTTTTCGTCAAAGCCTCCGCCACCCATTTCGGCATAATATTGTTTAGCGTAGAGAATGGTGTCATGTTTCAATTCGGTCCAGCTTCCCAAAAATGTATTGAGGTCTTTTCTTAACCAAGCAGCATTTTGCATAAAGGAAGGATAACCACTTCCTTTTTCATCAAGAAGCGGACGGAGCTGATATAGCCAACCCCAGTATAAGTTTTGCGTCCAATTTTCAGTTGGCAAGCCGGCAAGATATGTTTGCATTTTTGACATATTTTCAGGATAGCAAGCGTATTGCGTTTCGCCTTGCGCTTTCAAAATGTTTAGAGCCTCGGCAGAACCCATAGCCGAAGGAATATCCAATCCTTTCGGCAACATTCTGCCACCTCCGAACGGAGCATTAGCGCAAGATTCTCCCTTTGGTCCAACTTCTCTTGTAACCAACCTTTGGAAAATAGCGGCGTCAATTGTGAAGCGTTGCCCCATAAACCGAAAGCCCTTAATTTTCTTTTCTTGATCGGGCTGGATTGCCGCGTTGAAAATCGGCATCGAGTTTATCTGCGGCGGCTCTAAGGTCTTTGTTTCGTTAATGAAAGCGGCAAATTTATTTTTGTCGCTTGACACTGATTGAAATGTTGCGTTTGCGCCATAAACTTTGTCAGCCAAATCCTTGAATTGATAATAAGTAATATCGTCACTTTTGCCGACAAAGAAATTTACAGGCTCGTAAATTTTATTCCAGCTATTTTGATTATTTCTTTTATTTAAGGCAAGCGTAATAAGCAATGCCGATTTTACTTCGTCGTCGCTTTTCATTCTAAAAGTAAGGCGGCCATACCACATCATTGACTTAAAATAAGCCTTTAGCTCATCTGTTTTGTCATAGTGTCCGCGAGGAATGTATTGCGAATAATCTTCTTCTAATGCTTCTAATGGTTGAGGCCCTTGAGGAGTATCAATCATCGTATCTTGCCCGCCACCGATATTCATTACTGGGGATTTTTCAATGCCTTGATGCGCTTCAATAAGAGCCAATTCTTGATTGACCTCATTTGAGACAATTGACGGAATGCTAACTGATGGATCCAAAAGTTTGCTTCCGACAGCAAAAAATCCGACATTTCTTTTTGCGGCGTTTTCCCATTCTGTTCCCTTCAGACTATTGTATTGATCCAATGATTCGGAAAGCATACTCGCGTTAAGCTGTTTCAATTCCGCCGTTAATTTTTGCTCTTCTAGTTGCCTAAGCAGAAAATCAAACATTAAATGATAGTTGTGAAGTATTGAATCCGTTGTAACAAAGCTCGGCGTGTAGCTATAACGGTTTGATTCGTAAAGCTGGAAAAATTCATCACGGTAAGACGGATTAACCACAAAAGCATTTTTAACAAGCAAGTTTTTTGCCGCATCAGAAAAAGTAAAATCACCGGCATTGGTAACATTACTCAAATCCTGATTAACTGAATAAGCTGGAACTTTCGGATTGATATTCACCGGCACTTCCTCATAAGTCGCGAACTTGGAAGCAAACGCGACGGCGGGCTTATAAATATCTTTAGCAGTTTTCTTTATTACGTCTTGAATTGATTTTGACAAAACAAAACAAAAAGCCAAAGCAATAATAGCAATCACACCCAAAATTCCAGAAACAATCCAAATTTTTTTATTTGATTTTGGTTTGGGCATAATTGGTGAAGTCCGAGAACTTTCCGTCATTGATTTATTAAAATTTTGATTACCCATATTTTTTTATTTTTTATAAATTTAGTTTATTAAAACTTACGACCTTACTTATAATTTTATCACCCTCACAAACTTTATAATATCCACTGTCAACCTCCTTAGCTTAAATATTAGAGGTATCTGCAATTTTTTGGGCAGTTTTATTTTCATATTCCGCCCAGTAGACTCCGCTATATTAAATTAACCGCCTTGCGGCGGGAAAATTGATGATTAATTCCAAAAGCCATTTGATTTGCTTGCAAAACTGCCCACCCCGCCGAAGCGAGGAATGAGCGCCCGAGCGAGGCGGCAAATCGTCTTTGGTGGTGTTTGTTGGAAAAAGTTGGAACTCATTTTTGGCAGAACCCCGACTAATTGCCGCCCTGCGGGCGGCAATCCCGCCCAGCGGCTCGCCGCCTGACGGCGGATAAAGCCCGCAAAAATTGACGAATCTTTTAATGGACGCGCGCAAAAATCTTTTTCAATTAAGGAGTCAATTTTTGCGGGCTTTGCTGACTTGCTTGCGCAAGGACAACATGTTTATTCAATACCAACCGCTCGTCTTGATAATTTCTTTCAACTGTTTTTGTAAACCGGATGACTGGCAATGTTTCAGAACTCCGCGATACGAAGAAAGATTCTTTTTTTCAAAAATCGACTCCCTTACGGGAGTCGATTCATCAAAGAAATTCACCCCGTGAAATAGCGCTTCGCGCTAATTTTGCTTCGCAAAATATTTCACGGGGCAAGAATAACAAAACACAAAGTTTACCCCGTAGTGAAGCGAATCTTCTACTACTGGGGTTACAATCTGCGGGAAAGAGAAACGCCGACAGCGCCATCGCGGTAGTCAGGCCCCCATCCGCGGCCGCTCACGCCCCTCGCGCCGAAATGGCCGAGATTCACGAGGTTGCCGTAGCGGGAGCGAGAATTTGACCATGCGTATTTATCCGGCAATAAACGCTTGCCTCGAGTATCGTAATACATCGCAAATCATAGGTCGCTTCTTGAATAGATTGCCGCGTAAGCTGATTGATTTTAAGTTCACTGAGCTCTTTTGCGGCTTGCTTCCAATTTTCGCTCATGAGCTTTGTCAACCGGTTTTTGTTCGCTTCGAATTCCCGTATCGCTTCCTCATATTCTTCCGGCAGCTCAATATCTTTAAATGCTTTCTCGCGCAGAACTTTTATAATGACTTCTGTTTGCTCGATATAATTTTTATTTGTGCTTTCTGACAATAAATCTTTGGAAACTAACGCCCAGCCAGATCGAGGCGCGACTTCGGCGAAATCTTTTTCTCCTGTTACCGCGACTCTCCAACCGTCCGCCGTGTTAAGCAAACCACCTTTCTTTTCTTTCTCCCATCGCGTTGCCAGAATACCGTTCATTGCGGAAAGTGACATAGGTTTGCCGTCCTAGGTTTTATCAACTCGTAGAACTAACATCTGACCCATTTTTTCCGCTCGTTCAAGTTCCTCAACCGAGAACGGAATTTCGGGAATTTCTTTTAAGCGCACACCAAAAGTTTTTTCGACTTCCTTGTGGCCAAACACATTTTCCTTGCCTAGTTTTTCAATGGCAGTTTCTATCTGTTCAGCAATGGTGCCTTCCAACTTTGTTTCGGGCATCGGCTCTTTTGTTTCCGAAGTCAACCTTCATATCCATAACGGCAAATGACGCCATCGGTTACTGAACATCCAGTTTCAAAACTTTCTGCCGCTTGAGCCGGATTATCTCCAAAAAACTTTTTTCTAAAATCAAATCCGTCTTCAGTATTTACGCCGGCCAGACTACAGGCGACATAATTCTTGTCCGCGCCTTCTTTAAGGAGACGTTCGCGCATTAACATGGCTTCATGTGTGCCCACACCGGCTAGACCCAAGGCGACATCATTCTTGTCCGCGCCTTCTTCAAGGAGACGTTCGCGCATTGACATGGCTTCATGTGTGCCCACACCGGCTAGACCCAAGGCGACATAATTCTTGTCCGCGCCTTCTTTAAGGAGACGTTCGCGCATTGACATGGCTTCATGTGTGCCCACACCGGCTAGACCCCGGGCGACATAATTCTTGTCCGCGCCTCCTTTAAGGAGACGTTCGCGCATTAACATGGCTTCATGTGTGCCCACACCGGCTAGACCCCAGGCGACATAATTCTTGTCCGCGCCTTCTTTAAGGAGACGTTCGCGCATTAACATGGCTTCATGTGTGCCCACACCGGCTAGACCCCAGGCGACATAATTCTTGTCCGCGCCTTCTTCAAGGAGACGTTCTAATTCATTTACTATCTTATCTGCAATTTCCCTTGATTCCTTTGTTTCCTTTGTTTCCGCTTTCTCCTCTTCTTTTTCTTTCGGTTGTTCTTTTGCTTCTCTTTCGGGTCCCTTGCGTTTGGATTCAGCCGCCGACGGTCTCCATGATGCTTGGTCAAGCATCATGCGAATTTTTTGCTTATCTTCCTCGGAGCTATACATACCGATGATACAGGTCTCAAAAGCGTTTTTGACAGTTTCATTGATGTCGCCATTATAGAATGTGGCGATATATTTCGGGATTGTGCTCATAATCAATCGGGGATTAAAGTAAAGATTTTGCCGTTGATTCTTGGCCATTTCTCTTTTTGCGCCTGTTGATTTGGCTTCTAAAACCCGCACAATATCAATGATATTTTTCCGCCAATGAATCATACCGGGGATATGCACCAGCGTACTAACTTCACCCGGAATAAAATCAGATGACCTTTGTTTGCGTTTTTCATGATAGGCGCGAACTTTCTCGTCAAATTCTTCTTTGGTCGGCACCTTACCGCGAAAATCTTCAAGGGTTATTTCTATTTCAACATCTTCGCCGATAATGCCGGCTAACAATTTGTTTTGTTCTTCTTCGGAGTATTCAACGGGTAACTTTCTATAAATCCAACGACCAAAAGTTTCCGCCGGCAGTTGACTACGGTCGGTGTATTCATGCCCCTCTTCAAAACCGGGCGGATTTTGAGCTGCGACCAGACGGAAATTCGGATGAATCCTGACGCGCTCGTTCTCGTTGTATGGATTGGTAATTTCCTTGCGGCCGTTTAAAATGGCATCAATAATCGGATTGATGATACCAGCGAGTTTGCTTTGGCGGTTATATTCGTCAAGAAATGCCACACCGCCGTTTCGGATCGCATACATTAAGTCGCCATCGTACCACTCCAATTTTTCCTTGCCATTCTCGTCAACTTTCAAAGTGTGTCCGCCGATAACGTCTTCCCGGGCGGTCTCACGGTCAAAATTGATTTTGCAATAATTCATGTTAAGAAGTTGACACATTCTGGCAATGGTGGTGGTTTTGTTATACACGCCAGTGCCGCCCTCCAAAAGAATAGGTTTATTAAAAAGCAAGGCGGTCGCCACTTCGCGCATTAATATGTAGTGACCCTCCAAATAGAAATATTCTTCTTTAAACTCTTCTGCTTTGGGAACCAGCCGGCCGCCTTCTCCCTTTGGTATCTCAACACCAAGAAATGAGACCGACTTCTCGCCGATCGTGATGTACGGTTCTTCGGGCGAGAGCGGAGCTTCTTTTTTCTCATCCGGCTTCTCGGGCATATCCCCGCTCTCGCGTGGCGGCACCAGCGCCTCAAATTTTTGTTCCGGGTTTCTCATAAGATTCCAGTAAAATTGATGTATTCAAAAAGCCGCGGGTAACTCGCCTCTATCTGCTTGCGGCTCATGATGACAATAAAAGATGTCTTTGTCGGATTCCATCGCGCTGTTTTTAAGCCGGTATTGTGTTTACGGTCAGCCAAACTGACAATCCCAGCTTCAAATTCAGCGATAATTTCTAAAACCAAACCGTCCAATTTGTCTCCTCTTTCAACATAAAAAAGCTTATCTTTACCTTCAGACAAGACATCCATAATTTCCAAGTAATCAGAGCATTCTTGGTAATTATTATTGAAAAGTTTCTCGCGGGCTTTCTCAACAGCCGCCTGGCAGCTCTTTTCGTGTTCCGCGATTAAAAGCCCGACTCCGCCAAGGGCAGTGGTTGTTGTGATAAGTTGTTCTGTTTTTTCTTGCACTTGAGCTGACATATGTTTCTTTATAAAATTATTTCACAGGGTTAATTTTACCAGGCTGATTAATATTTTTCAATAATCTCGCGCAACAGCTCTCCCAAGGTTTCTACCATCTCTTCGGTGGTGATGCCGGCGATGTGGTTTTCATAATATTCGGTCACAGCTTGCGAATTTAGGCCGAGGCCGATAATTTTCTGATTGGTGTTGGCAGTGATTTCGGCGACAGCTTCTCTTAATTCGCGATCAAGCTGGCCCTGACTTTTATAACTGGTTGCTGGAATACCATCAGAGATCACAATCAAAAATTTATTTTTAGCTATTTGCTCGGTTAAATGTTTTGACGCTTCCAAAAGGCAGGCGCCGTCATCGTTGTCGCCGGGATTATTGTGCCCGCCGGGATTATTGCCGTATACTTCCAAAATCATTTGGTTTAATTTCTCGCGCATCGGTTCGTCTAAATGTTCCTCAAAAGATTTGAATTCAAGCAAGATATCTTGAAACCCGACAACTTCAAACTTTATGCCAAGGTTATTCAGCGTTTCTGAGAGTACCACAGCCGACTTGAATGCTTCTTGAATTTTGCCGTTGCTTACCATTGAGCCGGATAGGTCAACAAGCAGGGTGATGGCATAATCCATTTCCTCGCTCTCTGCTTCTCTTTGTTCGCGCGCTTCGGTTTTGAAGAGGGGGATGCCGGCGACTTTTTCTCTGATCCTTTGGCGGATATTCCAACGGCGGCCAGAACGATAGCCGGTCTCGTATTTTTCTATCTTTCTTTTTACGAATACGTCGCGAAGATCTGCTGTTAATGCATCTATTAAACCAGAAACTTTTTCCAACGCCTCATGATAGGGATCTTTTTCGCCGCCTTCAAAAAGCGATTCCATTCTTTTGCGCCGTTCTCTGGCTTCTTCTTCGCGTTCTTTTTCTCTTTCCTGCCAAGTTTTTTCTTTGGGTTCCGGTTGTTCAGCTTTTTCCGCTGGCGTTTCTTCTCTCTCGGCTTTCTTTTCCGGATTGTCCGATAACTTACCTTCTATTTTCTCATTTAACGATTTCTCAAATTCTTTAAGAGTGGCATTGGCTTTTTCAGCAATTTCTTGCTGTTGTTCTTCCGGCAGAGAATCAATATATTCCTTTATTTTTTGTTTCAAACTATCAGAAAGCGAATCCAAATCAACTGGTTTACCTTGTATCTCTTCCTCTTTTTCTTCTTGCTCTCCTTCGGTTTTTTCATCTTTATGCGATGCGCTCGCTTCTTTTTCTTCTCCTTCTTGAGAACCCTTACCCTCTTCACCTTTTTGTTTTTCTTTCTTGGCTTCTTCAATAGCCCTGTCAATCGCTTCTTCCAACTCTTTTTGTTCTTCTGGCGTAAGTTTTTCTTTAAGTTCTTGAGGTAAGCTTTGCCCTTTACTACCATCTTCTTGGCCTTTCTGCATATCCTTAAGAAACTCTTGAATTCTTTGGTCTTCCATATCGGCCTCAACAAGTTTTTTGAATTCAGGCCAAATTTCATCTCGATTGATTTCGTAAGAAGTCCGGGCATATTCTTTAATCATTGACTCACCGTCAACTTTTTTTCCGCCGATTTTCCCGCCCCTGTCCGCTTCCTCCCGTGACGGATATCTACACCATGAGTCGCGAGCTGATTCAAGCGTAGCTGAGACTACCGCTTTAACTTCCTCGGGCAAGTCATCCGACAATTTGGCTTCTTGTCCCTGAACCTCTCGGAACCACTGCTTGATGTATTCAAACCCCGCTTGCATAAATCGCGGTTGATACCCGAGCTTTTGTTCCGCCTTCTGTTTTGCTTCGGCCTCAAGATCCAAATCATGCTGATAGGCCAAACTCATCTGCTCGCGGAATCTCGGGTAGGCTTCGGCGACAAAATTATTGTCTCGCGGATCTTCAATCGCATTCATCATAAAAGAAAAACCCGGCTGTTTCCATTCTTCTAACGGAATTGAATCGATTCTTGAAATTCTGCGATGTCCTCCTTCATGGGAAATCACAAAACGAAGATAGTCCATCGGTTTCTCCAAAAGATCTTTTGGGTCGATGCGAATGACATTAGATTCAAAATCCCAACACCATCCGGCCCCGGGATCATTCAGTTCTACAGGAATGCGAAAATCTTTACCTATGAAGTATGCAAGCGAAGACAATATTTGCTGTTTTTGTTTTATCTCCGCTTGCTGTTCAGGAGTGAATTCCGCTAAAACATTTTTCTCTTTTTTGCGATTCAGCGAGCGATAAACCATCTCCAGCTCTGGTGTCGATTCTTCCGCCTGCGCCGAGGCTTCCCCCTTCGCTCTGCGAGCTTCGAGGGACAAGTCGGCGGGCAGGTCGCGGGGTATTTCTGGTTGTGATCTAAATTTTTCCATATTTATTGGATTAAATCGCCCACACTCGCTTCAAGCGCGCGGGCGAGCTTGGTGAGCATCTCAAATAGTCGGGTTCTTATTCACTCCCGATTCAATGCGTATTACGGTATTCAACGACAAATCAGCGAGCCGAGCCATTTTTTCAAGAGAGTAGCCCTTCTGCGCCCGCAGTTTTTTGAAATTGGAAGCGATTTTGGAATTTGACATTGGATTATTTGCCATATACCATTAAAAGGTATAAACTAAATGATAGACCTTAGCCATTAGCTATTTTATGATAACTTATCAATCAACATTTTGCAAATTCAAAGGGAGTTCCTTTGTGTCGCCCGCGCACGGGAGGGTTGGAGCAAGGGCGACTATAAAAAATGTTTCGGCCCCGCCGCCGTCCGAAAAAATCAGTTCCGAAAAGCAGGCGGGCAAAAAGAAAAAGGGGTCTAAGGAGTCTGGGGAAAATGAATTTTTGCCCGCCTGCTCCGCGCTGAAAGCGTGGCAGGGGTAGGAAAGCGTTTCCGCAATTCCTGTATCAGTAGAAAGGCAAAACAGAAAAATTTAGTTTCCTTAATTAAAAATAATTTGGGGGGACGTGCGATTAAAAAATGTTAAGAAAATTTTTCTGTTTTGCTCAGCGGCCAGGCGAGCGGAAACGCTGGGCGGGATTGCCGCCCTGCGGGCGACAAATCGTCTTTGGTGGTGTTTGTTGGAAAAAGTCAGAACCCATTTTGAACAAAATCCCGACTGATTGCCAAGCTTCGCTCGGCAGAACCAAAGCGGAACGCTCGGGCGGGCAAAAAGGAAGGGGGTTGGGGGGAAGGAATTTTTGCCCGCCCTCGCTTTCGCCGCTTCTTTTTTCGCCGCTGCAATTTTTCGT
>Ga0078972_1000485_pt1 | contig 165871 bp, 150 predicted proteins | sample YelNatPaOPGAMG01_FD_67568 | JGI IMG/M metagenome (GOLD analysis project Ga0078972, IMG submission 67568) | Hot spring thermophilic microbial communities from Obsidian Pool, Yellowstone National Park, USA - OP-RAMG-01 (SPADES assembly) (version 2) | ecosystem: Environmental > Aquatic > Thermal...
CCGCTTGAGCTCCCGCTCGCTCATCTCTATCCGCTCCTGCGTCATTCGTCCTTGCCTCTCTACTCTTCCAGGCGGACATTTCTAACGTGCCGAAAGCGGACATTACTAATTTGCTGCTACAGTGGCTGACAAATGCTTGCACGATGGAACATTTTCGCCTAGATTCCCAAACAAGCGTTATGAGGCATTCGTGTTAGTTATGGCTAATACAGTGCATCAAGTATAGAAAGGCGATCTGCCATCGTGGCATGACGGCGGTGTTGGGTCAGGGTGTGTCTCTGCCTGTGGTTCTCGCGATAGAACCCATGCAGCGATGCTTCCAGAGCGTTTGGAGGAACGCGATGCGTAGAAGCTTGTTGGGGGTGGCGGTAACGCTGGCGGTATTTTATTCGGGGACGGTCATGGCGCAGGCGCATACCAAACCGCGCCATCACGAAGTGGGTAAGCGTACGCATGCTGTCACCTATCATCACAAGGCCAGGCCCGTGCTGCACCGACAGCGCCACGCCGTCGGGCCATCCGTTCACCGCGACACTCTCGATACCCAGCCGGCCAGTTTCGATAGCCTTGCCCCCAGCGCACTGCAATTGATGCACCTTTCCCCTGTGCCCTTTGCCGGGGTAGGGGCTGCACCGCAGGCCAACCCCTTGCCACATTATTCCTTCTCGCGCCCCATCCCTGACGAAGTGCATCCAGTGGATTCGGCACATTTCATCAATGCCGCTCTGATCCTTGACAAAGTGGCGGATAACGCGCCTGTGGCTGCCGCTCCGGCAGTCAAGGCGAGCGAGGCCGTGGCCGTGACACCAGCCACAGAGAATGGCGTGTCATCGCGCCCGGGTGGAACGCTGGGGGTTGCCCTGCAGATGCTTGCCAGTCAGGCCTACTACTGGGCGAGTCATCCTCTGGAGGCGCTGCAGCAGGAAGGGGATTTTGCTGCTGGAGATAACGCCCGCTCTGAACTGCGCAACGATGTGGCTTTGGCGGCGCAGGACGCAACGGCAGAAGCGGCATCCGACAGCTGGCTTTCACCTCATGGTCTGGTTTCAGCAGCTTTGCGTTTTATCGGTGCGCCTTATGTGTGGGGTGGGACCAGTCCGCGCACAGGCTTCGACTGCAGTGGATTTGTGAAGTACATCCTCGCCAAGTTTGACATTTTCGTCCCGCGTACGTCCTACGCGCAGGCGGCCGCCCTGCCGGCAATCCCCCGCCGGGATCTGAAGCCGGGTGATCTGGTCTTTTTCAACACCATGCATCGCGCATTTTCCCATGTTGGCATCTACATCGGTCAAGGCAAGTTTGTGAGTGCGCAAACGCCAGCTACGGGCGTGCAGGTGGCCAGTCTCAACGATCCCTACTGGGCCGCGCGTTTTGACGGTGCCCGTCGGCTGCCGCACGGGGTCAGCCTTTCCTGATCTTCGCGTAACGAGAGGCGAGGCTTGCGGCCTCGCCTGGGCTCTGTGATTCAGAGTTTCCCGTAGGAGTGGAGACCACCCAAGAAAAGATTGACGCCAATGAAACAGATGGTGACGACGATGAGGCTGATCAGCGCCCACCAGGCCATCGGGCGTCCATGCCAGTTTTTTTGGCTGCGCGCATGCAGAAAACCGGCGTAATTCAGCCAGACGATCAGAGCCCAGGTCTCTTTGGGGTCCCAAGACCAGAAACCACCCCAGGCTTTCGCCGCCCAGACCGCTCCGAGAATGGTGCCGACAGTAAAGAATAGGAATCCGAAAGCGATGCTCCCCGAGTAGCTGCGCTCCAGGATTTCCAGACTGGGTAGGCGATCACGCAAAAAACCACCCTGTTTGACTGCGCGGTCCTTGAGCAGATAGGCAAGGCCGGCCATGGCAGAGATATAGAAATTTGCGTAGGCGACAAACATCGATGGTACGTGAATCTTCATCCAGAAGCTTTGCAGTGCGGGAATCAACGGCGCAATGCGGTCGAGGTGATAGGCCGCGCCCACCCAGAACATGAAGATGTCGGCAATCAGCACCAAGGGCAGAACAAACGCCCCGAGACCACGGCTCTGGCTCTCTTCTTCGTAGTACAGGTAGAACAGGATGGTCATGGCGCAGAACAAGGCCATGACGTCGTAGATGTCGCTGACGGGAATGTGCCCCCAACTGGGGTGGCCGATGTAGGTTTCCCGCCAGCGAATGGCGAGTCCGGCGAAGCCCAGGGCCGATGCCGCCCAGGCAAAGCGTTGACCCCAGCGTCCGCCAATCTCACTGCCACGAAAGAGGTAGGTATAGTAGCCAATGGCACTGCAGAGAATGGCGACGCTCATCCAGTCGAACATGGCATTGCTGTGGAGGACGTAGCGCAGAAGCAGGCTATCCCCATCCCGGTAGCCGAGGCCATAGAGTCCTACACCAACACCGGCAATCGCTAACACTGCCAGAGTGAACAAACGAAAATGCGGCCATTTCAGGCCAAACCACAATAGGCCTGCGTACCACAGAGCGAGGACGATGTACTGCCACATCCAGAACTGTGCCTGGAAAACTACCCATATGCCAAGGGCGCCGACAGTGAGAAAGGCTGTCCAGGCGAGATTTTGTTTGAGACTGCTTGGGAACGGTTTGTCAAAACGGGTGTACTGCTGTTCGAGTTGAACAGACATGATGCGGTTGCCTCCCTGATTTTGCTGTTTTGCTGCCGAAGTGTAGCAATTCTGGGGCCGCACGATCAGGTTCAGGGGGATCACGATTTGTAGTGCACAGTCGATTTCCGGCTGGACCGTGCTGCACAATTCCTTGGAAAAAACTGCCCGGGCTGGGACAGATCCGGAAAACGTGCTAGGGATTTGGCGCGCCGCTGTCATCTAGGCGGGCCAGCAGGCGGAAGCCGCCAATCATGCCGCCAATACGCTGCTGCAGTTCTGCCTCCCAGTCTGGCCCCAAGGGCCAGGACTTCCCGCGGGTGTGGCTGGCGAGTTCCAACTTGTCTGGGTCTCGTCCATCCAATAGGATCAACAAATCAGGCCAGTCTCGATCCAGGTGTTCATGTCGCGCTTCCAGCCATTTTCCGCCAGACTGTTCGGCCAGCGCGACAGCGCGCTCGGCGATTCCCGGGTATTGTTCGTGCAAAAAGACGATATGGGCGCGGCGTTTATACATGCACGGCAGGGTAAACCGCTCGATTTCTTTTGTCGAGTTGCCCGTTGGACCAGCCCATGAGCGCTGCGGAGAGGCTGGTCGATTGGGAGGAGATGCTGGGGGCGACGAGTCCCCTTGCCGCGTTGTTGCCGGGATTCCGCGTGCGGGGCCAACAGCAGGAAATGGCGGCGCGGGTCGCCGCAGTATTGGGCGATGGCGGGGTGGCGCTGATAGAGGCGGGTACGGGAACGGGCAAAAGTTTTGCGTACCTCCTGCCCGCGCTTCTTTCTGGTCGGCAGGTCATTGTCTCTACTGGCAGCCGCGCCTTACAAGACCAGCTCATCGAAAAGGATCTCCCGATCTTGCGCGCGGCGTGGCCGCAGTCGCTGCGTAGCCTGCGGCTCAAGGGGCGCAGCAATTATATCTGCCCCTATCGTTTGCAGGAAGCACTGCGGGAGGGCGTGACGGCTACCCTGCAGCGTGATCTGCTGCGGGTTGCGGACTGGGCCGCCGCCACCCGGGATGGCGACATTGCAGAGTTGCGCAGCGTGGCCGAGGATTCTGCGATCTGGCCGCTGGTGACCTCTACCCGGGATAACTGCCTTGGTGCGGACTGTCCCGCTCAGTCCTCCTGCCCGGTCTTGGAGGCGCGGCGTCAGGCGCAGGAAGCGGAACTGATCGTCGTCAATCATCATCTTTTGCTATCCGACCTCGCACTGAAGGCGGAGGGCAAGGGCGACCTGTTGCCGAGTGCAGATGCGCTGATTGTGGATGAGGCGCATCAGTTGCCGGAGCTGACGGCACAGTTTTTTGGCCAGCATCTGAGTGCCCATCGGCTGGCCGAATGGGGGCGGGATATCCGGGTTGCAGCGCTGGCAGAGGCTGCCGACGATGGCGACTTGCGTGCAGCGGTGCAGGATTGGGAACATGCCGTGCAACGTTGGCTAGAGAGTGCCGGGGAGGGACGACAGGAGTGGTGCCCGGATGACGATGCGGGCGTCGCCCAGCAGTTCCGTACGCTGTTGCGCTGTTTTGCGCCCTTGCAGGAGCAGTTGCGCAGCGCCGCGCCGCGCGGCAAGGGTCTGGAGCAGTGCGCCCGGCGTGGCGAAGAGCTGCAAAGTGTCTTGGCGCATTTCGCCGCACCTGGTCTGGAGGAGCAGGAAGTTCGTTGGTGTGAGCGTCGGGGACGCGGGCTGTTATTGCACGCTACCCCCCTGGATCCCGCCGAGACCCTGCAAAAACACCTGTTTTCGCAATTCGATGCGGTCCTGCTCACCAGTGCTACCTTGCGTATTGGCGGAGATTTCGCGCAAACGCGCAAGCTCTTCGGTTTGCCGGAAAGTAAGGATTTTCTGGCAGTAGCACCCTTCGACTACGCACACCAAGCCTTGCTGTACCTGCCTGCCGGGCTTCCCGAGCCGAGCAGTACCGGTTATACCCGTGCCTGTCTGGAGGCAGCCCTGCCGGTGCTGGAGGCCAGTGGAGGCCGGGCATTTTTCCTCTTTACCAGCCATCGCGCCCTGCAGGAGGCGGCGGCGATTCTTTCCAGTCGTCTGCGCTATCCCTTACTGGTGCAGGGGCAGGCACCGCGCTCACGCCTGCTCGAACGCTTCCGTACTGCCGGCGATGCAGTCTTGCTCGGAGCGGCAAGCTTTTGGGAGGGGGTCGATGTGCAGGGGGAGGCGCTATCGACGGTGATCATCGATAAACTTCCCTTTGCCAGTCCGGGGGATCCGGTGCTGCAAGCGCGCATGCAACGGATTCGGGAGCGGGGTGGCGACCCGTTTCGTGACCTGCAGATCCCGCAGGCGGTCATCGCCCTCTGTCAGGGGGCTGGCCGCTTGATTCGCTCGGAGCAGGATCGCGGGGTGTTGATGCTTTGTGATCCACGGTTGCGCAGCAAGGGCTATGGACGCATCTTCTTGCAGAGTCTGCCGCCCATGCGGCAGAGTAGCGAGCTTGCAGAGGTGCAGGATTTTTGGCGGGAACGCGCGTGAAGAAAATCTGGTTAGCCATCGAGACCGCAACTGAGGCCTGTTCAGTAGCCATTTCGGATGGCCAGAATCTATGGCAGGACGTGGTTGTAGCCCCCAACCGCCACAGTGATCTGCTCTTGCCGATGATTGATGGCCTCCTGGCGCACGCTGGATTGCAGCTGGCGCAGATCGATGCCTTCGCCTGTGGCGTGGGGCCGGGCGGCTTCACCGCTGTGCGCCTTGGAATTAGCACGATGCAGGGCCTGGGCATCGCAAGCGGACGATCGATCTATCCGGTCTCGAGCCTCCAGGCCCTTGCCGCGGCGGCGCCGGCTGAGCCAACGCTGGTCGCTTTCGACGCCCGCAAGGGAGAAGTTTACGCGGCGGCCTTTCGCTCGGATGAAGCTGGTATTCCCGAGCTGATTGGCGCAGAACGGGTCTGCCGCCCGGAAGATCTCGCCTGGCCACCGACACCAGATCCTTGGCTGGGCCTGGGTACGGGCTGGACCCAGTATGCGCCGCGCTGGTCCGACGTTCGTTGCTGGCGCGGCGATGCCTATCCCCAAGCGGCGCAGGTCTTGCAAATCGCGCGGCGGCGCGCCGCGTCGGGCGACCCGGGAGTCCCGCCAGAAGCACTGGAACCGCACTACATCCGTCCTTCCCAGGCCGAGGAGAGCAAGTAGTGGCGCTGCGGATCATGACCAGCGATGATCTCGATGCCGTGGCGGCTTTGGAAGAGCAGATATCCCCTGGTCCCTGGACGCGAGGGATTTTTCGGGACTGTCTGCTTGCCGGTTACGATGCCTGGGTGGGGGGGGCAGGTGACCAGTTGCTCAGTTTTGGCGTCCTCTCGGTGGGGGCGGCGGAGGCGCATGTACTGAATTTGGGAGTCCATCCGCTCTATCGTCGCCGTGGTCATGGCCGAGAAATGCTTCAACAGTTACTCGGTCGCGCCAAACAACTGGGTGCCGAACGAGCGTTTCTCGAGGTGCGGGTTTCCAACCATGCCGCGCAGGAGCTCTACCATCAGGCAGGCTTTCATGAAATTGGCGTGCGTTTGCAGTATTATCGAAACAAAGAGGGTCGCGAGGATGCCTTGGTGTTGTCTCGCTCCTTGATCAATGCCCTCTCCACGTTGTCTGAGAGTTGAACGAAATGTCGGAAAATGCCGAGGCGCTGGCGCGCCCCCACAGCTTGGACGAGATTCGTCGCCGTCGCACCTTTGCCATTATTTCGCACCCGGATGCGGGCAAGACGACCCTGACAGAGAAGCTACTGCTCTTTGGTGGGGCCATCCAGATGGCAGGGACGGTAAAGGCACGTAAAAGCAGTCGTCACGCCACTAGCGATTGGATGGCGATTGAGAAGAGCCGTGGCATCTCGGTCGCCAGTTCGGTGATGCAGTTCGAGTATGCCGATCACGTGATCAATTTGCTCGACACGCCAGGTCACCAGGACTTCTCCGAAGATACCTATCGCGTGTTGACGGCAGTGGATTCGGCACTGATGGTCATCGACGCCGCCAACGGCGTCGAGGCGCAGACCATCAAGCTACTGGAGGTCTGCCGTCTGCGGGATACCCCCATCATCACCTTCATGAATAAATTCGATCGCGAAAGCCGCGACCCCACCGAGCTGATGGATGAAGTCGAGTCGGTGCTCGGCATTGCCTGCGCGCCAGTCACCTGGCCGGTGGGCATGGGTAAGCGCTTTCGTGGCGTCTATCACCTGTTGCGCGACGAGATGCTGGTCTTTACCCCAGGGCAGGAGAGTCGCGAGCAGGAGTTGGAGGTTATATCCGGTCTCGATAATCCGGAACTGGACCGTCGTTTTCCCGAGGAAATGGCGGACTTGCGTGACGAAATCGAGCTGCTGCGTGCCGCCGCCAATCCCTTCGATCTGGAAGCGTTTCTTGCGGGCAAGCAAACGCCGGTCTTTTTTGGCTCGGCAATCAATAACTTTGGCGTGCGCGAGTTGTTGCAGGCACTCATCGACTGGGCTCCGGGACCGCTTCCCCGGCCCGCCACGAGCCGCTGTGTCGAGCCCGATGAAGAAAAGTTCTCTGGTTTCGTCTTCAAGATCCAGGCCAACATGGACCCGCAGCATCGCGATCGGGTCGCGTTTCTGCGCATCTGTTCTGGGCACTTTCAGCGCGGCATGCGCGTGCGTCACCTGCGCCTGGGGCGAGAGATCCAAATTCACAATCCCATCACCTTCCTGGCGCGTGAGCGTGAACTGGTGGAAGACGCCTATGCCGGGGATATCATCGGTTTGCACAACCACGGCAGCATCCAGATCGGTGACAGCTTCAGCATGGGCGAAGACCTGCAATTTACCGGCATCCCCTACTTTGCCCCGGAACTGTTCCGCCGCGTGCGTTTGCGCAATCCCCTCAAGGCCAAACAGTTGCAGAAAGGTCTGCAGCAGTTGGCAGAGGAGGGCGCAACCCAGGTTTTTCGTCCGTTGCAGGGTGGGGATCTCATCCTCGGCGCGGTCGGGGTCTTGCAGTTTGATGTGGTGGCGGAGCGGCTGAAGAGCGAATATGCCGTCGAGGCCAGCTTTGAACCCGTGAGCGTGCAGACCGCGCGTTGGGTGGAATGCGCGGATGCCAAGCGCCTGGCGGAATTCAGCCGCAAGCTGGAAGAACATCTGGCGGAAGACGCCGGCAATCGTCTTGCCTATCTCGCGCCTTCACGGGTGAATCTGGAGCTTACCCAGGAGCGCTGGCCGGAGATCATCTTCCATGCCACTCGCGAGCATGCCGGCGCATGAGAGTGCCCCTCCGTGCCCTTGCCCTGGTTGCCGCCTTTCTTGCGCTGCCAGCCTTCGCGCAGGATTGGGAAGCCCTGCGCAAGCAGGCGGAACAGGATCCGCAGGCCCTGGCGCAACTGCAGCGAGCAGCACGCAACGGCCATGCTGAGGCGGCGTTTTTTCTGGGTACGCTCTACGCGCCACCCATTTGCAAACAGGAACGCACGGTGCCCAAGAGCTGGGAGCAAGCCCTGCATTGGTATCGCATCGCCTCCGACCTGGGGGTGGCGAAGGCCGATTTCGACCTCGGCCTGGCCTATGAAAAGGGGCTGGGCGTCAGCAAAAATCCGGCACTGGCACGATATTATTATCGGCGCATGATGACCCAGGCGGCGCGAGAGGTCGGTGTGCCTGCCGGCCGTGCCGATACCCTCGGTACGGGCGAGGTATATCCCCAGGATTCCGTCATGGGTCCTCCCCCCGGCTTGGAGTGACTGATTCCGCCCCGGGGAGAGGGCGTATCCCTGCCTTGCGCCAGGGTCTTGATCCTCGTATAGTTTGCGCCTCGTTCAGGGGAGAAAGGCACGGTCGTCCCTCGCCCCGCTCGTGATAACGCAATAGAAGGAGTAATCATCAATGACCGAAGCAAATTTTGTCCTTGCTGCCGAGCCACGCAAGGAAGAAGGCCGTCGTAACAGCCGACGCTTGCGCCGCGCGGGCCGGATCCCGGCGGTCGTTTATGGCGACGGCAAGCCGGCGGAATCCATTAGCCTGGATGTCTTTGCCGCCTACAAGTTTCTTGGCAATGAGCAGGTGTATAGCAACGTCATTACCCTGGACCTGGGTGGCCGCAAGGAAAGCGTGCTGATTCGCGACCTGCAGATGCATCCCTATAAGAATGATATCCTTCATGTGGACTTTATGCGCGTGCACCAAGGTGAGTTGGTCACCTTGAGTGTGCCTGTGCACCTGCTCAACGAACAAAACGCCGTAGGAGTGAAGATGGGAGGCGGTCTGCTGCATCGTGCGCTGACGGAAGTCGAGATTCAGGCCCCGGTCGGCAAGCTGCCAGAGGCCATTGAAGTGGATGTGCGCGAGCTGCAAGTGGGCGAAAGTATCCATTTGTCCAACCTCAAATTGCCGGCCAATGTCGTGCTGGTTGCGCTCAAGCATGAGGATGACAAGGAAGTGGTGTCGATCCATGCCCCACATGGTCCGGCGGCCAGTGAAGAAGAAGGCGCTGCGGCGGAGTAACCCGCTTCATGGACTGGTTGATTGCCGGTCTGGGTAATCCCGGTCCGGACTATGCAAAAACCCGCCACAACGCGGGTTTTTGCTTTGTGCAGGAACTGGTGCAGCGCCACCAAGCTTCTTGGCGCCTGGAGAAGGCCTGGAAGACGGAGCTTGCCCGGTTCGCGATCGGCGGCCATGATCTGCTCGTGTTGCAGCCGCAGGACTTCATGAATCGTTCCGGAGCGCCGGTGCAGGCCGCTGCCGCCTTCTTTAAGATTTCGCCTGCGCGTATCCTCGTGGTGCACGACGAACTCGACCTTCCTCCCGGTGTGGCCCGTTTCAAATGGTCTGGTGGCCACGGTGGGCACAATGGTCTGCGCGATCTCGATCGCGCCCTGGGGACGCGGGACTACTGGCGCCTGCGTATTGGCATTGGGCATCCCGGCCACAAGGATCGGGTCGTGGGATATGTGCTAGCACGCCCTGGGGCTACGGTAGAAGCGGAAATCCATGCCGCCATCGACCGCAGTCTGGGTGTTCTGGATGATTTTCTCGCCGGGCGGGCGGATGCCGCCATGAAGACCCTGCACAGCGAATAGGAGCCCTCCATGAGTTTGGCTTGCGGCATTGTTGGCCTGCCCAACGTTGGTAAATCCACCCTTTTCAACGCCATCACTAAGGCGGGGATTGCGGCAGAAAACTATCCCTTCTGTACCATTGAACCCAATGTGGGGCTGGTCAGTGTTCCGGATCCGCGCTTGCTGGCCCTGGCGGAAATCGTTCATCCGCAGAAGGTCGTGCCGGCGGTGATGGAGTTTGTCGATATCGCCGGGTTGGTGGCTGGTGCCGCCCAGGGAGAGGGTCTCGGTAATCAATTTCTCGCCCACATTCGCGAGACCGACGCCATTGCCCTGGTGACCCGGTGTTTTGTCGATCCGAATGTGGTGCATGTGAATGGGCAGGTCGATCCCGTTGCTGACCTGGAAACCGTCATGACGGAGCTGGTCTTGGCGGACCTGGCCAGCCTGGAAAAGGCACTGACGCGCGTGACGCGGCAGGCCAAGGGCGGGAATAAAGAGGCGATTGCGGAGCTTGCCGCCATGAACAAGCTGCAGCCGCACCTGAACGCCGGCAAGCCGGCACAAAGCGCGCCGCTGACGGCAGAGGAGCGCCAAGTGCTGCGCGAACTCTTTCTGCTTACCCTGAAGCCCTTGATGGTCATCGCCAATGTGGCGGAGAACGAGCTCGAAGACGGCCCGTGGCGGGCACCTTTGGAGGCATGGGCGGGGGAACGGGGCGCGCAGGTGGTACCAGTTTGTGCCGCCATCGAGGCCGAACTGGCGGAGTTGGAGCCGGAAGAACAGCTCGCATTTTTGCAGGACCTCGGGTTACAAGAGCCAGGACTCAACCGGATCATCCGCGCTGCCTACCAGCTTTTAGGTCTGCAGACCTATTTCACCGCCGGCGAAAAGGAAGTGCGTGCCTGGACGATCCCGGTAGGGGCTACTGCGCCTCAGGCCGCCGGGGTCATTCACAGCGACTTCGAGCGTGGTTTTATTCGGGCGCAGACGATCTCTTACGAAGATTACATTCACTACCGTGGCGAAACGGGTGCCAAAGAGGCCGGTAAACTGCGTGCCGAAGGTAAGGACTATGTCGTCCATGACGGTGACGTGATGAACTTTCTGTTCAACGTATGACGCTTCTGTTGTCCCTCAGGACGGAATCAGACTGGCCAAGCAGAATCCCCTGAGCAGGTTGTTCTGTTGTTCCTGCAATTCCATCCACGCAGTGTGCAGCGGGCAGGGGTGGAGGTCAGAACACTCTTTTTGTCCGAGAATGCAGTGCACCTGTTTTTCTGGGGCGGTGCTTACCGCTTGCAGAATGTCATAGGCGCTCAGGCTCGCAGCCTCAGGTCGCAGCGCAAAGCCGCCACCCTTGCCCTTGAGAGATTCCAATACGCCACGTTTGGCTAAAATCCGTAATACGCTAGCCACGCAGGGTTCCGAAACCCCTACGGCGTGCGCAATGTCGCGACAGAGAATGGGTACTCCAATTCCCTGCTCTGCAAGGAATAGCAAACAGCGGAGGGCACATTCGGTATTTTTGTTGAACATTTGTAGTCGGTCGTTGTGTGGCCGTTAACACGGAGGAAGCGCCTCAGCACTTCCTCACGCCGATGGCACAGGAAATCTTGATAATTGGGTCTAATGAGCGACAACGGTGGAGGGCTTGCCTCCACTGGTGGTGCGCAGGGCATTACGGCGCATCGCCCAACTCATGCCCAGCATGGCTGCCGAAAAGGCCGCCGAGAAGCCGATGATGATCCAGTTGTAGATGCCCGAGCCTGCCTGTGGAGCGACAGCAAAAATCACCTGCAGACAAATGGCCAGGGCGAGGTAGGCGGAAGATCCAATGATCAGGACCATTTCCTTGTTCTGGACGTTGCGGATCACCCAGATCCCTTCTAGCACGCCCACAATGGCGATCCAGGCAAATACGGTCAACAGCGTAAACACTATGTTGCCCTGCGTAGCCAGAATGATAACGGCGATGCCGGCCGCGACGCCAACGATGGCCTTCAAGGCAATCAGTACCCGTGGGCAGGTGCCAGAGCCTTTCTGTGTCAGACGGATTGCCGAGTAGCCACCATCAAAGAAGACATAGATGGCAAAAAACCAGATGAGCAGAGTCATGGTGGCACCGAAATCCAGCAACGCAGCGATAACGAAAGCTAGCGCGGCGATACCCCGGGCAAAAAGCAGTTGCCAGGAGAATAGGGTCATACGATCTTCCCGCCCGAGTGTTTGTGTATTCATAGGTGTACCTCCTTTATTCCTGTCCCGAAAAATGGAAAGAATGATAAAAAGCATTCTTTCATCTGGTTTATAGTCAAATAGAAATCGCAAAGCAACTATTATTTTTTTATTTTTCTGATTATCATATAACCTTTCTTATTGAAAGTTAGTGGTTAAATTTACGTATTATTACATTAATATAATCTTATTAATCGATTTTCCTGCGCGTTGACCCACCGGAGTCGGGCGGGTCGCCTCCTCTTTGCTTCTGGAACTGCCTGATATTTCTTTTTCTTTCCACCAAACTATGCTAGAGTCTTACTGGTAGGGGTGGTTCGGAAGGCCTCCCCCGTCGAGCAAGTATGTCAGGATTGACCGAGCAGGGAGCGATATGCCCATCGTTGCACCGCAGTATGGTATCACCCCAGAGCGCAAGCGTGCGCGGGATCAGGAAACTGGAACGGAACAGCGCGTTCCCCGGCGCTCCGTTGAGCCTGTGCCCCCCGAAAATATCGATCAGACTGGTCGACCGCAGTTCTGGTACCCAAAAGATCTGCCTATCCCAGAGGAGTCGGCACGTCCGGCCACTACTCAGCCAAGTTCGCGTTCGAGTACACGATCCGTTACCGTGGAAGTGCGTAAGCGGCGCAGCATTCCACGCTGATCCTTGAATGGCCTGATATCCTGAGGTATTTCCGTTTCGGACATGCGAAAACGGGAGGTGAAACATGAGCCTGTTTGATAAGTGGCATCCAGTGGCATGGCAGCCCTTGGTGCTGACTCAAGGTGGTTTTTTGGGCTCTGCGGTTCGCTTTTTGCCGAGTCAGCCCGGCGGTGTGAGCGGCACCTTGCAACAGCTGCACGATAACGGGCTGGGTTCCGTTGTCGATTCGTGGATGTTCAATGGACAGAACCAGCCGATCAGCGTGGATCAGATCGAATCCGCCATTGGCAGTGATCGGATTCAAAACATCGCCAGCGCAATCGGTGTGGATCCGCAAACCCTCACGCAGGGATTGAGTCGGGCCCTCCCAGGGATCATCGATCGTTTGACGCCGGAGGGCGAGGCTCCGGTCGCAGGAGGTCTGGATCAGGCCCTGCTGTACGCAAACCAAAGGAGAACACCATGTTGAAACAAGTATTGGCTTCCTGTGTTGCCGCGTCGTTCCTGCTCTCTGGCGCCGCTTTTGCGGAAACCGCTGCGCCGGGGGCGCCGATGAAGATGGAGAAGAAGGTAGAGCAGCACAAAGCCCCGCGCAAGCTTACCGCACAGCAGGAAAAGATGAAGACCTGCAATGCCCGTGCGAAGGGTATGAAAGGCGAGCAGCGCAAGTCCTTCATGAGCAGCTGCCTGAAGAAGAAGTAATCCAGGTTTGTGCAGGAAAGAAGGGCTGGCCGCGGCGTGGCCAGCCTTTTTACGTTGCGCGGCTCGGGTGTCGACGACGTTGTGGGTAACGGTTTCCGCGATGTGGCAGCGGGTTGCCCCGTTCTGGAACGGGGAAGGGCGCCGGTGGCGCGCCGATCAATGGCGCCAGCTCCTGCAGGGCCAGGCAGTAAACGCGCCGCTTGAAGGCAATGATTTCTGCTGCCGGACGCCAATAATCCACCCACTGCCAGTCCTCGAATTCCGGGTGCGCAGTCTGCAGGTTGATTTCTGCTTCGCTACCCTCAAAGCGCAATAAAAACCAAATCTGTTTTTGTCCGCGATAGCGCCGTTGCCGGTTACGGTTCCGCGCATTGGGCACATCGTAGCGTAGCCAACCCCGGGTACGGCCCAAAATACACACCTTGTTGGTGCCCACCTCTTCCAGGAGCTCACGAAATACCGCCTGCTCGGGACTCTCGCTGCCATCAATACCGCCCTGGGGAAACTGCCAGGCATTTTCACCCACTCTTTTCGCCCAGAGTACTTGATTGTCTTGGTTGCAAATGATCATGCCCACGTTGGGGCGATAGCCGTCTGCGTCGATCATCGCTATGTCTCTCTACAGAATTTATCGTACTCTAACAAAATTCTGGATAGAGGTCATGGGCGCTTGCGGGCGGCACACTTGCATTTTACAGCGAGTGCAGGAGGTCGAGGGAAAAGCGTTGTCCAGCAAGAAAATCGTGAATGCATTGCTCTACCATTACCGTACGGAGTCGTGCCGCCGAGAGCTCCTCTGGCCGCAACCAACGCGGGCCAATGATGCCGGCATCCAGAGGAGCCAGTGGATCATACCCGCTGGTGTGGCCGGCGAAGGCAATGCGGAGATAGGTAAGGTCTTTGTGCGGATGTCGCCAGTGGTAGATGCCCAAAATGGCTTCGGGGACAAAATCATAACCAGTCTCTTCCAGGGTTTCGCGGATGACCGCGTCGATCAGACTTTCCCCTTTTTCCCAGTGCCCAGCAGGCTGATTGAGGCAGGGCTGGCCATCGATGAGCTCTTCGACGAGAAGGAAACGCCCGTGGGTATCACAGGTGACGGCGGCAACGGTAACATGCGGGCTCCATCTCATGCGGCAGATTCCTGCTGGATTTCGGTTTCCTGCAAAAAGCGCCAGGCACCAGGCTGCAGATCGCCCAGAGTGAAGGGGCCAAAGCCCTCGCGGTGCAATGCCTGTACGTGATTGCCCAAAGCAGCCATCATGCGGCGCACCTCATGGTAGCGCCCTTCCTGTAAGGTCAGGCGGATTTCCCGCTCGCCCAGTCTCTGTAGCTGCGCCGCTTTGCAAGGCATGCTTTCGCCCTCCAGAAGCAGTTTGCCGCTGGCAAGGATCTGCTCGGCATCGTCCCGCAATGGCTCCGCTAACTGCACCTGATAGTGACGGGGAATCGCGTGGCGCGCGTGACTCCAGCGGTGCAGCCATCGCCCGTCGTCACTCAGTAGCAGCAGGCCGCTGGTGTCGCGATCGAGGCGCCCGGCACTGCTCAGGAGCGGGCGGCGATAGCGCCAGCGCATCGGCAGGTCATCATAGATGCTGCGCGGATCATCGTGGGCACAGACCGTGCCCAGATCCTTGTGGTAGAGCAGATAGAGAGGGCCTGCCGGATCGATGGCCTCACCATCGACGCGGACTTGGTCAGGATTGACCTTGCTTCCAGATCGCAGCCTATCCGCCACGCCGGCGACCTGGATGCGACCCTCGCGTAGCCAGCCGCGTACCTCCGAACGGCTGCAATAGCCGAGCCGGGAAAGAAGGTGGTCGAGGCGCTCTTGTCTAACAGTCATCAGCGGAGTGTAGCCGCCCGGAGGCGGTGACGGAAGCGTTGCCAGGACCTACAATGCGGGCTGAGTTAGCACTGGGGAGCGATCATGGCCGAGGGGTTTACCCTGCCTGCAGAGTGGGCAGCACAGCAGGAGGTGCAATTGACCTGGCCGCATCCGGCAACGGACTGGGCGCCAAGGCTGGAGCAAGTCTTGCCAGTATTTGCCGCTATCGGTGCGGCCATCAGCCAGCGGGAAGATCTGCTGGTAGCGTTGCACGACGAGGCTAGCCAACGCGAATGTGAACGACAGTTGCGCGCAGCGGGCGCTGATCTTGCGCGTTGCCATTTTCATCGGGGTCCCAGCAACGATTCCTGGGCGCGAGATCATGGCCCCATTACCCTGCGGCACCCGGATGGGCGCCGTCGACTGCTGGACTTTGCCTTCAATGCCTGGGGACTGAAATTTGCCGCCGATCTCGATAATCAATTGACGCGTCGCCTGCATGCTGCTGGAGCGTATGGTGATCTGCCTTTGCAGACCCTGGGCATGGTCCTGGAGGGCGGTAGCATCGATAGCGACGGCCAGGGTACCCTGCTGACGACGGACGCCTGTCTGCTGTCGCCCAATCGTAATCCGCAATGGTCCCGAGAAGAAATCAGCAGCCAGCTCTGTGTCCTGCTTGGTGTCGAGCGCGTATTCTGGCTGCAGTCCGGTTACCTGCAGGGCGATGATACCGATGCCCATGTGGATACCCTGGCGCGGTTCTGCAGCGCGGGGGTCATTGCCTATCAGTGCTGCGACGACCCCCTGGACGATCATTTTGCCCCCCTGCAGCAGATGGCGGCGGAGTTGGCGGGATTCCCGCAGATCGATGGCCGCCCCTATCACCTGATTCCGTTGCCTTGGCCAGCTGCTCGCTATGATGAAGAGGGCGAGCGATTGCCCCTGAGCTATGCCAATTTTCTGATCATCAATGGTGCTGTCTTGTTGCCAGGCTATGATGATCCCGCCGATGCGGTGGCAGCGGAGCGACTGGCGGCCGCATTTCCGGACCGGGAAATCGTCTTGCTTCCCTGTCTGGAGCTGGCGCGCCAGCATGGCAGTCTGCATTGTGTGACCATGCAGATTCCTGCCTGAGGGGCTGCCTTGACAGAATGCTACCGGGTGGCCATCGTGGGCCATCGCTAGGGGGAGTTTCATGCTGCACTATCCCAATATCAATCCCATGGGTTTCCAGTTGGGGCCGATTACCATCCATTGGTATGGCCTGCTGGAAATCATCAGCTTTGTCATCGCTACCCTGTGGCTCATTCGCCGCGGACGCCGCAGCCATACGCCTTGGAAAAAATCCGAGGTGGTCGATCTCGAGTTTTTTGTGGCGATCGGCGCCATCCTCGGCGGTCGCGTGGGTTATGTGCTCTGGTATAATCTCCCCTACTATGTGCAGCATCCTTTGCACATGCTGTATATCTGGGATGGCGGTATGTCCTTCCACGGTGGCCTGCTTGGTGTGGTGTTGGCCTGCTGGCTTTTCGCGAAAAGCAAACCGGAGCATGGTTTCATGCCCACTCTTGATTTTATCGCACCCGCAGTTCCCATCGGTTTGGGTCTCGGCCGCATTGCCAACTTTATCAATGATCAGCTCTTTGGTCGGGTAAGCCATCTGCCCTGGGCGATGGTCTTTCCGGCCGGGGGGCCGCAGCCGCGCCAGCCCTCGCAGATTTATGAATTCCTTCTCGAAGGAGTCCTACTGTTTTTGATTCTCGCCATCTACAGCCGTCGCCCCCGTCCCATCGGTGCGGTGGGTGGACTCTTTGTATTTGGCTACGGCGTGTTCCGCTTTCTGGTCGAATTCGTGCGGCAACCGGATATCCAGTTGGGTTTTGTCCTGGGTCCCCTGACTATGGGGCAGGTGCTCTCTATTCCCATGATTCTTCTCGGGCCGGTCATCATCTGGTGGGCCTATCGCGGTGGCTTCGCTGAACAGACGCACAGCGCGGCGGTGCCGTTGGAGGCCCAGGCTGAGTAACGGTCCCGATCTCAATGCACCGCAGTGGGAGGCGGTGCGCCATGTGCATGGGCCATTGCTGGTACTCGCCGGCGCGGGCTCGGGAAAGACCCGGGTGATCACCCAAAAGATCATCCATCTGATTCAGAATGAGCAGGTTGCAGCGCAGCACATCGCCGCGGTTACCTTCACCAACAAAGCGGCGCGCGAGATGAAAGCGCGGATTTCCCAGCGTCTGGAGGGCCGGACCGGACGGGGGTTGCTGGTCTCGACCTTTCATCGCCTGGGCCTGCAGATTCTGCGCCGGGAGCTGCCACGCCTAGGCTATGGGCCAGCCTTCAGCGTCATTGATCCCGGCGACAGTCTGGCAGTCGTACGTGGCTTGCTGCGCCAGAGCAACGGCGCAGCGGATCTTGCCGAGGCGGTCCAGGCGCGCATCTCGCGCTTCAAGAACGATGGTCTTTCGCCGGAGGAAGTCGTAGCCGATGATCAGATCGGTGTTCTGGCGCAAGCGCTCTACCCCGAATACAACAAGTCCTTGCACGCCTGTAATGCGGTGGATCTGGACGATCTGATCCTGCTGCCCACCCGTATCCTCAGCACCGACGAGGCAGCGCGTGCCTACTGGCAGGATCGCATTCGGTACCTGTTGGTGGACGAATACCAAGACAGCAATGGCGCGCAATATCGTCTCCTACGCGTGCTCTTGCAGCAGCGCCAGAACCTGACGGCGGTGGGAGACGATGATCAGAGCATCTACTCCTGGCGTGGCGCCGCTGCGGACAACCTGCATCGTCTGGCGGAGGATTTCCCCACCCTCAAAGTGATCAAGCTGGAGCAGAATTATCGTTCTACCGCCCGTATTCTGCGGGCTGCTAATGCTGTCATCGCGCAGAACGAGCATTTATTCGAAAAACGATTGTGGTCGGATCTGGGGGAGGGCGAGCGTATACAGGTACATGCCTGTGCGGATGAGAGCGATGAGGCCGAGAGGGTAGCGAACGCCATCCTGCGTGACCGCTTTCAACGTGATGGAGCGTATCGTGACTACGCGGTGCTGTACCGTAGCAATCATCAGTCCCGCCCGTTGGAAGCGGCCTTGCGCGCTGCGCGGATTCCCTATCAGGTCTCCGGCGGAATCTCGTTTTTTGAGCGTGCGGAAATTAAGGATTTTCTCGCCTACTGTCGCTTGATCCACAATCCCGACGACGATCCAGCGCTGTTGCGCGCCGTGAACACGCCGCGCCGGGGAATCGGCAGTCAAAGTCTGGAACGTCTGGGGCAACATGCGCGGGCCCAAGGGCAGTCCTTCTTCGCCAGCATCTTTAGCGAAGAGCTGGAGTTGGCGGCGCGCAGCCGCAACGCCTTGGAAGATTTTGCCAACTGGATCAATCAGAAAAATGATGAAGTACAGCGCTGTGCGGAATTGCTTCCCGTCCTGCAAAGCATCCCGGAAGAGATTGGCTACTGGCAATATCTGTTGGATGAGGGAGATGAGCGTGGCGCCCGTCGCCGCTGGGAGAATCTGCAGGAATTGCTGGACTGGGTGGGCCGTCTGCTGAAGCAGGAGGACGGTCCCAAAGATCTCGGTGAACTGCTGCAACGTCTCATGCTCTACACCATGCTCGAGAGGGAAGAGGACGACGATCGCGACGTCGTACGCTTGTCTACCCTGCATGCAGCCAAGGGACTGGAATTTCCGCAGGTATTTCTGGTGGGGCTGGAAGAGGAGTTATTGCCGCATCGCAATAGCGAGACGCCCGAGCAGATCGCCGAGGAGCGTCGTTTGTTCTATGTGGGAATGACCCGGGCACGCTTTCGCTTGCAGCTCAGTTTTTGCCAGAAGCGCAAACGCTATGGTGAAACCCTGAATCCCGAGCCATCGCGATTTTTGCAAGAGATCCCCGCCGAGCACCTGGATTGGCAGCGTAGTGCGAGCACAGCTGATGCCCCGGAGGAAACCGAGGACGCCTTCGCGCGCCTGCGCGCCCTGCTCGACAGCTGAAAAGCGAAAGGCCAGTCGGATGACTGGCCTCTTGTGCTCGCTACAGGATACGATCAGGCAGAAGCCTGCTCTCCCATTGCCTTCACCCGTGCCGACAGGCGGCTCTTGGTACGCGCTGCGGCATTGCGATGAATGACGCCCTTGCTGGCGGTCTTGTCGATGATCGACTCAGCCGTGTGAAACGCACTGCGAGCCTGCTCCTGGTTGCCCTCACGGACGGCGCGTAGCACGTGCTTCACGTACGTGCGCATACGGGAATGCAAGCTGTCGTTGTGCAGCCGCCGCTTTTGATTCTGAATTGCGCGCTTGCGCGCCTGAGCCGAATTCGCCACGCTACCACTCCTGATACATGCAAAAGGAAGTCCCCATTTCTGGGACAACAGATGTGCAAATTCTGCGCAGTTTCACCACCAAAGTCAAGGTGTAGCCTCTTCTTCCCCACATTGGCCCCTGGCTTTGTGGCAAGAAAGACACTACACTTTGCCTCTTCATGAAGAATTCCTCGCGCCCAACACGCTGGAAGCCCGTAGGCATCGGCTTGGTCTTGCTTGCCATTCTGGCCATCCATTATGCCATCATTGTGCTGGGCCTCTTGCACCTGTCGGGTGACGAGGCCCAATACTGGACCTGGTCGCGCCATCTCGCCTGGGGCTATTACACCAAAGCGCCCATCATCGCCTGGATCATCGCCCTCGGGACGCGCATCGCCGGCAACACGGATCTCGGAGTGCGCTTTTTTGCTCCCCTCTTTGCCTTTGCCCTGACTGCCATGGCGTATGTCTTTGCCCGGCAGATCCATGGCAGCTATCGGGCCGGTGCGGTGGCTGCCCTGCTCTTTGCGCTGACGCCCATCTTTTTTCTGGGCGGGCAGGTGATGACCACCGACATCCCCATGGTGACCTGCTGGTTTCTCGCCCTCTGGGCAGTCTGGTGGGCGCTGGTGCGGGATCGGCCCTGGGCCTGGTACGCCGCCGGTCTGGCCGTGGGTCTTGGCTTGCTCAGCAAATACAACATGGGGGTCTTGCCCATGGCGATCCTGGTGTATCTGCTCCTCTCCCGACATTGGCGCAGGACCCTGACCAGCCCCCATCCCTGGCTCGCGGCACTGCTGGCCTTTGCCGTCATTTCACCCAACCTCTGGTGGAACAGCCATCATCATTGGGTAACCATGGAGGCTACCTGGGGCAATGTCACCGGTGGCCGCGGTGGTTGGGAACATTGGCTGACGTTCCTGGCCGGGCAGGCGGGTGTCGTCAGCCCGGTCCTGTTCGCCCTGATCTTCGCCGCGCTCGCGATGCGTGGTCGCCGGCTTACGCCGCAGATGGGCATTCTCGTTTGGCCGAGCCTGTTGGCCCTGACTTTTTACCTGCAAAAGGCATGGACCGGCCAAGTGGATGTCAACTGGCCGGTGGCAAGCTATGTAGGGCTTTTCCTGTGGGCGGCGGGGCCCCTTTCCGAGCGGGTCTGGGCGCGCTGGACGGCGGCGGGTCTGGCCTTGTCGGTGTTGCTCATCGGTCTGGTATTGTCCGCCAATCTTCTTCACCGCGCCCATGTCCCCTTGCCGACGCGCTGGTATGTGCCTTTCAAGCAAATGCGGGGCTGGTCGGAGATCGCTGCGGCCGTAGATCGGGCCGGCAGGGGGCTGGCGCCCTATTTTGTGGTCACGGATTTCTATCAGGTTAGCGCCACCCTGAACTTCTACCTGGCGGGGCAGCCTTTCGTATACTATCAGTCATTCGGCCCCCGACCGGCGCTGAGCAACCAGTATGCCCTCTGGCCCGGTTACGCCGGGCGCCGCGGCCAGAATGCCATCCTCGTCCTGTGCGGCGACATCGGCCATATTCCCACTTCCTGGCGGGCCCATTTTGCCAGCTGCCGGCAGCCCGTCTTTTTTACGGCGCGCTCCGAAGGGGTGAACTGGCATCGCATGACCTTGGTGTTCTGTGAGGATTATCAGGGACCGTAGGAGGAGGGCCGGAGTGTGAAATCAGACGATAGTAGTGCTGTATTCCCTGCTCAGGGCGAAGTTTCTGCCATTCCCGTGTCCAGCAGCGCTCCAGTATGCCCTGAAGCGCTGGCCGGCCCTGACCAGCTACCTCGACAGCGGCCACCTCAGTATTGACAACAATGGAGCTGCGTAACCGCTCGGGAGGAGTCCAAGATGTCGTCACAATCGCGAGTTCAATGCTGTAGGTGCAAATGTGCTAGCGGCGGGCCCGGGTCGCGGTCGGGTTGCAAGTAAGCGGCGATGGTGGCACGGGCCACCGGCAAGGCTTGCCAGGCGTTGTGCCCGCCATTCTCGACGACCACGGCTACGGCGATTTTGGGGTGATCGACTGGTGCCCAGCCGATGAACAGGGAGTCGTTATTGTAAATCGTCCGCCCATAGGCGTAGCCCTCGGGAATTTGTGCGGTACCTGTTTTGCCGGCGATGCTGATGCCGGGGATGCTGACGGTATGACAGGTGCCGGTATTGACGCAGGCCTCCATTCCCTGGCGCACGGCATGCAATGCCACTGGGTCGATATGCAGGTTTTCCGGTACCGCATTGGGGATCGGACTCCGTTCTCCAGTGCTGGAATTGACCCATTCCTTGGCGACCTGTGGTTGCACCAGATAGCCGCCATTGGCAATGGCGGATACGGCGCGCGCGAGTTGCAGGGGGGTAACCAGGAGATAGCCCTGACCGATGCCCAAAATGACCGAATCGCCGGTGTACCAGGGGGCGTGCAGGTGGGCCCGCTTCCACTGCGGAGTGGGAACCAAGCCCGCTAAACCGCCCGGTAAATCGATGCCGGGAGACTTGCCAAAGCCAAAGCGCCACAGGGTTTGATCCTGCAACTGGATGCCCATCTTCACCGCCAGCTTGTAATAAAAGACATCCACAGACCAGGCCAGCGCCTTGGTGAGATTGGTTTCACCAAAACCACCGCGGTTCCAGTCCCAGTAAGTGTGTCCGCCAAGCTGAAAATTGCCCGGACAATAGGTCCGAAAATCCGGGCCTATTACCCCCGACTGAATGGCCTGGATGGAGAAGAAGGGTTTGGCGCAGGAGCCGGGCGGGTAGAGGCCATTGTCGGCACGGTCGGTAAGCGGATGGCCAGGATTATCGAGGAGGCTGCGCCAGTGCGCTGTACTGATGCCATCCACAAACCAGTTGGCATCGAAACTGGGGCTGCTGACCATGGCAAGTACATGACCGTTGTTGGGATCAAGAGCGACGACGGCACCCCGATAATGATTGCTCTCGAGGGCATTTGCAGCGGCTTCCTGCACCCGTAGCCGTAAATGGGTTACAAGGTTGTCGCCAGCCAGCGGCTCTTGCTCTTCCAGCGTGCCGACCTGCAAGCCTTCGGCATTGATCTGTTTGATTTGATACCCCATCTGGCCACGCAATCGTTGCTCATAGTAGCTTTCCAGACCAGTTTTGCCGACGTAGTCCCGCCCGCGGTAGTTCTCTGCCTGATGCCGTTTGAGATCAGTAGCGGTGATCGGCCCCACATAGCCGACGATGTGAGAAAAAAGGGTGCCGAAGGGGTAGTTGCGATGCATCAGGGCGGTAACGCGCACCCCAGGAAATTCTGCCTTGCGCACCGCCAGGGCGGCGACTTGCTGGGGACTGAGATTCGCTTTGAGGATGATGGGATCAAAGCTCGCCTTGGCTGCCATGCTTTTGTCGAAACGGGCCATGTCACCGTCGGAAAGATCGAGCAGCTTCTGCAGGCGATCAAGGGTGCTGTGCAGGTCGCTGGTCTGATCTGGTGTGACTTCCACCGCGTAGGTTGGCTGATTTTTTGCAAGAATCTGGCCATGATCGGCAAGGATCAAGCCGCGGGGTGGGTTGACGGGAACCAGGGCAACATGGTTGTCATGGGCCAGTTGCCGGAATTTTTGATAATGCAATACCTGCAGGTCGAGCAGGCGGGCGAGCACGACCAGCAATAGCAGCAGCACCACGATGGCAGCAATGCCGAGCCGGTTACGAAAATTCTGTCCGGAAACAAGAGGGGTGGAGGTCTTTTTCATGGGGTTATCGATTTGCAAATGCCTGCCGCCCTTCGTACACTCCTTGCCACACGGAAGCCGGGGGTAAGCGTGCGGGAATCTCGGGTCGAATTTCTCCTGGGTCAAGTCGAAGCCATGATACTCGATTATCACGCTCTGCGCCGCCAGGTGCGGGGAGTGGGTCAGATTGCCGAGCTTGCGCGGCTACGTCGGGAAAAAGAGATCCTGGAGGCAGAAAATCTGCAGCTTCGTCGGCAGCAGCAAGACATTCGCGAGCGTCTGGATCGGCTACTGGAGCAAATCTCCATCTGGGAACGGGAAGAGTATCAGCGATGAGTCAGGGCAATGCCGCCGATGCGCGCGAGCTGATCGCCGCAGAGTTTCTCAATCAGTCCTATCAAATCACCTGCTCGCCCGAGGAACGGAATCTGCTTGGGCAGGCCATTGTCACGCTGCAGGAGCGTTTGCAGGCAGCCAAGGTGCGTCAGGGCGTGGGCGTCCAAAGGGAGCGCGCCCTGCTCATGGTTGCGTTGAATCTCGCTGCCGACCTGCAGCGCAGCCAGGGTGAATTGCAACAGGCGCAGAACACTCTGGAGACCGTGACTGCCCGATTGCAGAACTTGGTTGACATGGGTCAGGGCGCGGAGTAGCTTGGAGCTACTCCCTGCGGGGCTCGTGGTTCCGGGATATTTCCTGAACCAACATTGTCTATCCAGGGGGCCTTGGTCCATATCGTTGGTGTGCCGCTCCGCTGCGGAGTAGCCTGATACGATTCCCGGGCTCCCGACCTGGTCATCAGGTTCGTGGGATAGCGGGCGCCACGACCCAAGCGGGGAGTTTTTCTTTGTCGGTATCCAAAATCGATATTCGTCGTAGCATGCGGCAACGCCGCGCGGCCCTGAGTGCCGCCGATCTCCGTCAAGCGGAGGGTGGCCTGCTTCGCCAATTGCGAAATTCCCCGATTCTCCGCAAGGCGCGTACCATTGCTTTATATTGGCCCATGCGCGGGGAGATTGGTGCCCTGCCTATCCTGCAACTACCATGGTCGCATCGCCAACGGTTCTTTCTCCCCGTTCTGGCTGGCTTGCATGCGACTGAGTTGCGTTTTGCGCCGTTTTCCGTAGGTACAACCCTCAGCAAAAACCGTCTGGGAATCCCCGAGCCCGAGGTGCCGCGTCGTTACTGGAAATCCGCCGCAGAGCTGGACCTGTTGTTGTTGCCGTTGGTCGCCTTCGATGCCACTGGCCAACGCCTGGGTATGGGGGGAGGCTTCTATGATCGCAGCCTGGCAGCATTGCGGCATCGTCGTCACTGGCGTCGCCCCCGTCTGGTGGGGGTAGCCCACGCCTTTCAGGAAGTGCGAGAATTGCCGACGGAGCCATGGGATATCCCGCTGGATGCCATTGCTACGGAACGAGAATACCGGAGTTTTCGACGATGAACGTACGAATCTTCTTTGCGGGCGACGTGATGGGAGCGCCTGGACGCCGTGCCTTGCAGCAAGGGCTGGCCGATCTGCGCGTGGAAAAAGCTCTGGATGCGGTAGTGGTCAATGGCGAAAATGCCGCTGGTGGTGCGGGAATCACGCGCAAGATCCTGGACGAGTTTTTCGCCTGGGGCATCGATGCGGTCACAGCGGGAAATCATGTTTGGGATCAAAAAGAAACGATCAGCTTTATTGTGGAGGAGCCGCGTCTACTTCGTCCTTATAACGCACCTCCCGGTACGCCGGGGCGCGGAGCGCTGCGGATCGAAAAAAATGGCTGGCGCCTCGGCGTGCTCAACCTCATGGGGCGCCTGTTCATGCATCCGCTCTACGATTGTCCCTTCCGTGCCGCGGACGTCGCCCTGGGCGACGAACTAGCCGGCTGTGATGTGATCCTCGTCGATTTGCACGCGGAGGCCACCAGCGAAAAATATGCCCTTGCCTGGCATCTGGACGGCAGAGTCAGCATGGCGGTCGGTAGCCATACCCATGTTCCTACGGCGGACGAGCGGGTGTTCCCCGGGGGTATGGCTTATCAAAGTGACGCCGGCATGTGCGGTTGTTACGATTCGATCATCGGCGTGGATCGGGAAATTGCCAAACGCCGATTCATCGACGCTATGCCTGCCAAGGCGCCGGTGGTCGATGGCGTGGCGAGCCTCTGTGGTCTGCTGGCAGAAATCGACACCGAGACGGGGAAGGCAGTGCAGGTGGAGCGGATTCGCCGGGGCTACCCCGCGGATTGAGCTGCTGAAGCCCCACTGAGCCAGTCGCTGCAGCGCTGGTTTCCGCCATCGCCGATCTGTAGATAGGCAGTATCCAGCGGGGGAACAAGCAGAATGCAGTCGCACTCGCGCATCCTGCCATCGCGCAGAAAGTGCAGGTGCCGAGGGATTCCTGGAGTCAGTCGATCGATTTGGGACTGCAGACGCTCGGCCAAGATTTCCTCTCCGTCCAGGGCCAGCAGACGGTCCCCCGGACAAAGACCAGCCTGTTCCGCCGCTCCGCCAGCACGCACGAAAGTCAGTTCCACGCCAATCGCTGCCTTTTCCCAGTTTGCACCGAGATCGGAGCGTCGACCTTCCGTTTCCACACCGCCACGGTCCTGCTCGTCGCGGGCGGCACGCCAGAGCAGATCAACACCCAGAATCTGCAGGCATTCTTGCAGGGGCAGGGGCTGCGCTTCGGCAACCCACTGTCGCACTTCGTCGACCCCAGCATTTCCCAGGACAGGCTCGAGGAGGGCAAAAATTTCGCCTTCTGGCAGGGACCGCTGCCTTTCTCCATAGTCTTGCCAGAGTCGGCGCAGAAACGCGTCGAGGTTGGAGCCACGCTGCCGCAGCCGCGCGTCGAGACAGAGGGCGGCAAGGGCGCCCTTGTTGTAATAGCTGATCTCGAAGTTGGCCGCGGATGGATGCGGATGATAGAGCTTGGTCCAGGCGTCGGCGCTGGATTCCGCCAGGCTCTGATAGCTTTCCCCGGGACGCCGGGCGAGGCGAGTGATTTCCTGTCCCAGTTCTTCGAGGTATTGTGCCGGAGACCATAGGCCTGCGCGACACAGAAGCAGGCTGTCGTAGTAGGAAGTGATACCCTCGAAGACCCAGAGATCGCGACTGATTATCTCTGTTTCCCAGAAGCTGTCACTCCATGCCGCCGGACGGATACCCTGGACCAGCCAGGAATGAAAATACTCGTGGCTGGCGAGTCCAAGAAACTGACGGTAGCCTTTGGGATCCGTGCCGTCGAGATCACTACGGTTGCACAACAGGGCAGAGGATGCCGAGTGCTCGAGGCCACCATAGGCGTTTTGCCCACACATGCACAGAAAATGATAGCGCGAGAACGGGCTGCCGCCCCAGAACTGCTGCTGGTAAGCACAGATTCTGGCAAGATCCTCGCCCAGGCGGAGTAACTCTGGGTTGTCGTGGCCCAACAGAGCGAGGTGATGAGGTAATTCTCCGGCACAGAAATCCACCCGATGCAGGGGGCCGAAGAGCAAGGGATGATTGCAGAAGCTGCGGTAGTCGGGGGCGCGAAACTCGCCCCAGGACCACGCGCTGTCAGAGATCGCTTCCATGCTGGTGGCCAGTTGCCAGTCGGCGGGACCGCTGATTTGCAAGGTATGTTCTTGCTGCTCCTGACCAAGTACCCGCAGAAATACTGCCGGGCCATTGAAGAACCCGCCCCGGTCATCGAGATAGGCAGTGCGCACTGATCGGTCAAAGGCATAAACCTGGTAGGAAATGGTTACCGGGCCGTTACAGGGAGCCAGGCGCCAGTGATCCTTGCGGAATTTTTCCACCGGCAATTTCCGTCCGCCCGCCGTTGCCCGCATGCTGACGATGTGGCGGGCGAGATCACGGATGGTATAACTGCCGGGCACCCAGGCGGGCAGGGCGAGAATCTGACCGTCTGGGTCGGGCTCGGCAAGGTGCAGATCTACCTGAATCAGGTGGGCATTTTCTTGAAGACGGATATGGTATTGCAGATTCATGAATGCCTCAGCGCCAGGCGGGCGCCAGTTGGCGAAAGCGTGGATCGGCGGCGTCCTCCATCCATTCATAGAAGATGGATTCGGTACTGCTGAGGATGACACCGGCATGGCGCAGACGTTCGAGTGCCCACTCGCTCTGCCGGGGCTCGCGACTGGCTACCGCATCGATGGGGACAAGCACGTGCCAGCCCTGGGCCTGCAGGTCAAGGGCCGTTTGCAGCACGCAGATGTGGGTTTCTACTCCCAGCAGGCAGATCTGCCGGCGATCCACCCGGGAACGCAGGGCATTGCGCAAGGCGGGGTTGGCATGACAGGAGAACTCGGTTTTCTCGAACGTCGGACCGAAATCGTGGAGGCTGGGATCGATCGCGCCGAGCCCTATAGGATATTGGGCCGAGAGCAGAATGGGAAGGTCCAAGGCTCTGGCACTGTTCAGGAAGCGACGGACGTTGTGCAAGAGTGTTTCCTTGCGTTCGTCCCCCAGCATGGCCAGTAGCTTGTCCTGCAGGTCGATGGCCAGGATGAGGCTGCGTGCTGCCCGAACCCGCATCTTCAGAACTGGAATTTCTTGTTGGTGGGGTGGCGTAGCGCGGGGATATCCGTTTCAAACAGGTCCTTGCTACCCAGGCTGCCGTCGGCGGCGCGGCGATAGCGGCGCACCTTGCAAAGTGGAGACTCGCCGAGGATGGCGAGGAGGCGCCCGCCGGGGTTCAACTGCTCGAGAAAGGCCTTGGGGAGCTGCGGGAGAGAACCGGTCAGGACGATAACGTCGCAAGAGCCGGATGCGGCCCAGCCGCCCGAAGCATCACCCACGTGGAGATGTACATTGGTAACGCCCTGCATTTGCAGACGCCCTTCGGCGGCGTGAATGAAATCGGCGCGATCATCAACGCTATGGACGAGCTTGCCCATACTGGCCAACAGGGCGGTAAAGTAGCCACTACCGGTGCCAACTTCGAGGATCTGGTCTTGCGGGCGAATTTCCAGCTCCTGCAAAACCCGTGCTTCCATCTTTGGTGTCCACATTCGTTCGCCGTGCCCCAAGGGGATTTCAAAGTCGGCGAAGGCGAGCTCCTGCAGCTGCGTAGGCACGAACTGTTCCCGCTTGACGCGTTGCAGAACTTGCAGAACTTCGGGGTCAAGAACATCCCAGGTGCGAATCTGGGTGTCGATCATGGTTTGGCGAAGGCTGTCGAAGTGCATGGGAATCATCCAAAATACCTGCTACATTTAGGCACGCCGTCTAGGGCAAGTCAATTTTTCCGGGGGTCGATCATTGGAAAGTCGGGCGCACGCTTTGATTGCCTTGGTCTTCGTTGTCGTGTTAGGGGCAGCACTCACGGTGGCCGGACTCTGGATGCACCATTCGGCGCCGGTCGGCAAGCTTTACAATGTCATCTCCCCGTACAGTGTGACGGGTCTTACGGTGCAAGCGCCGGTGCGTTTCAAAGGCGTGCGCGTGGGCGAGGTGAAGTCCATTGGTTTCGATCCACGCAATCCGCGTATGGTGCGAGTGCAAGTCAGTGTCGACGCCAATACCCCCATCACCAAAGCGACCTTTGCCGAGTTGGAACCGCAGGGGGTGACGGGACTGAGCTATTTGTCGCTCAACGATGCCGGCACGGATTTTTCTCCGCTGGCGCATGCGCCAGGGCAGGTTCCCGACATTCCGATGCATCCCAGTTTCATTCAGGTGCTATCCCGCAGTGGCGAATCCCTGGTCAAGCAGGGCAATGAATTGGCCTTGCGCATGAACGACCTCCTCGATGAGGAGAACCGCAAGCACTTCACGGCGACCTTGCGGCACCTGGACCAGGCCAGCGCTGAGCTGGCCGAGCTGGAGGCCGCTTTACAGCCAGCTCTGCGGGAGTTGCCGTCGACCATCGCCGCGACACGCTCGACCATGCAGTCCAGTCAGCAACTCGTGCGTCACCTGGATGATCTGGCACTTGCCGCCAAGGCACCTTTGCAACAGCTCAACGGTACCAGTGTCGCCTTGCACCAGTTAGCGAGTTCCGGTCAGCAGAGTTTCGCCGTCCTCAATGATCAGACGCTCCCGCAGCTCAATGCCCTGACGCAGAGTCTATTGCAAAGCAGTCAGGACTTGGGCGCCCTGAGTCGTGAATTGCGGCAAAACCCGCAATCGCTCCTGTATGGGCGTGGAGCACCGCCGCCCGGTCCGGGACAGTCGGGCTTTGCCGGGGGAAACTCATGAAGGGAAAGTCAAGTTTCTGGCGCGTTTTCGTGGGCAGTGCGCTGGCGTCGACAAGCTTGGCCCTGGCGGCTTGTGCCAGTGCGCCGGCCTGGCAGCAGCCGTACGCCTTGACTGCTGCGCCGGATACTCAGCCCGTGAGGCAACACCAGGCCGGCGTGTTGCGTCTGGAAGCCGTCACGGCGCCGAGCTGGTTGGCGGGCGAGGAGTACCTCTACCGTTTGCAGTATGCCAGTCCCCAGGCCCTGCGACCCTATAACGATGCGCGCTGGGCGGCGGCGCCGGGCCAGATGCTGACCCTGTTACTGAGCCAACGTCTGCGACAGCAGGGCGACTGGCGCGCCGTCCTGGGGCCGGCGCAGGCGGGCCGTCCGGCCTTGCTGCTGCAATTGGGGCTGCAAGACTTTACCGTGCATTACAGCAATGCCACGGCGGGCGAGGCGCAGATCTCCTGTACCGCTACCCTGCTGGCCGCTCGGGGCTATCGCGTTCTGGCGCAGAAAAGTTTTGCCGTCCAAGCACCTTTGCCAAGTACTGGACCCGCTGCGGGTGCCACTGCCATGAACCGGGCCGCTCAGGAGCTGGTGGCGCAGATCGGCGATTGGGCGGCGCAACATAGTCCCGCCGCAGACTAAGCGGCTGCAGGAGCCTTGACCACCAGTACCGGACAATGTGCGTGGTGGACCACGGCACTGGCCACGGAACCCAATAGTAGGCGACCAATCGCCCCTTGCTCCTGACTGCCGATGACGATCAGGTCATATCCCCCTTCTGCCGCATATTCGCAGATATTCCGGCCAATGCCACCCGCTTTTTCGAGAAGTAAACCGTGGCTCGGAACACTGGTTGATTTTTGCAGGGCATCCAGTCGTTCCTGCGCCAACGAACGCAGGCGCTGCATCATCTCCAGAGAACTCGGTAGCAGCTCCTCCGGAAGCTGCAGGTCCATGATCTGGGTATCAAGGATGTGCAGCAGGGTGAGCTCGGCCTGATGCAGGCGCGCCTCCTCGCCTGCGTGCGCAAGGACCGTGCTGGCCATTCCGCTGAAATCGACGGCGACGAGGATTTTGTGGTAGCTCATCTGGGTTCTCCTTGCAGGATGCTCAGCACCTCTGCTTCGCTGAGCAGGCGATTTTCACTGTCGCGGCGGCCGCGGTATTCCCACAGACTCTGCGCCAGAGTCTTTTCACTGATGACTAGGCGATGGGGCAGGCCAATCAGGTCCATAGTCGCAAACTGTACCCCCGGACGTTCGTCGCGGTCATCGAGGAAGACTTGCAGTCCTTTTGCCTCGAGCTGCGCCATCATCGCTTCGGCGGCTGCCAGCACCGCCGGCGATTTCTTGGCCTGGATGGCGACGATGCCAACGTCAAAGGGCGCCATGGCGGGTGGCCAGCAGATGCCACGTTCGTCAAAATTCTGTTCGACAGCGGCAGCGACGATGCGCGATACACCAATGCCATAGCAGCCCATGAGCACGACCTGCTCTTTCCCGGACTCATTGAGGACGCGTACGCCCAGCTTCTCGCTGTAGCGGGTGCCCAGCTGAAAAACGTGCCCCACCTCGATGCCGCGGCGAATGCCCAGGCTACCCGTGGCACAGTGCGGACAGGCATCCCCTACCTGAACATTACGGAGGTCCGCTGCTTGTGGGTGCGGCAGATCGCGTTCCCAATTGAGATTCAGCCAGTGCTGTCCGCCAATGTTGGCGCCCGTACTGAAGTTGCGCAGGACTAGAACCCGCTGGTCCGCGACGATGGGCAGGGGGGCCGGCAAGTCCTTGGGGCCGAGAAAGCCAAAGGGCACGCCGAGCAGCTCCTGGGTCTCTTCGGCGCTGGCGAGGCGTAGTGTGTCCGCGTCCAGCACACGCGCCGCCTTGATCAGGTTCAGCTCATCATCTCCCCGTAGCAGAAGCAGCATGGGTTTGTCATCGGCAAAGACCAGAAGACTCTTGACCACCTGAGCAGGACTGACGCCGAGCATCTTCGCCTGTTCTTCTACCGTGCGAATCCCCGGAGTAGCCCGTTGCTCGGCAGGTAGAAGGGGATCGCTGCTGTCCGGCAGCGGACGGCTACGAGCCAGCTCCTGATTGGCCGCGTAGTTGCAGGCCGAGCAATGCACGATGGCATCTTCTCCGGAATCCGCCAACACATGGAATTCATGGGAGGCCTTACCACCGATGGCCCCGGAATCGGCATCGACGGCGCGAAATTCCAGGCCCAGGCGCGTAAAGATGTGGTGGTAGGCGTCGTACATTTCCTGATAGGTGGCCCTCAGGGAGTCTTGATCGATGTGAAAGGAATAGGCATCTTTCATGATGAACTCGCGTGCACGCATGAGTCCAAAGCGCGGACGAATCTCATCGCGGAACTTCGTCTGCACTTGATACAGGTTCAGCGGTAGTTGTCGATAGGAGCGGATCTCCCGCCGCGCCAGATCGCTGATCACCTCCTCGTGGGTCGGTCCCAGGCAGAAATCGCGTTGATGGCGATCTTTTAGGCGCAACAGCTCGGGGCCATAGAGTTCCCAGCGCCCCGACTCCTGCCACAGCTCTGCCGGTTGTACCACTGGCATCAGCACTTCCTGAGCACCAGCGCGTTCCATCTCCTCGCGTACTACCGCCTCCACCTTGCGCAGTACGCGCAGGCCCAGCGGCAGCCAGGTGTAGAGGCCCGAAGCGAGGCGGCGGATGAAACCGCCGCGCAGCAGCATCTGATGGCTGATGAGCTCGGCTTCCGCTGGGGTTTCCTTGAGGGTGGGAAGAAAGAATTGACTAGCGCGCATACCCGATCCATGACTACAGAAAGATGGTGCAGTGTAGGCAAAGTCAGGGCCACGCAAAAGGGGGAGGAGCGAGCTGTAGGGTAACCCATGTCCCCGCGCTCCATGCGTCGGGTAGGTCGCATGATTTCGTTGCTGCGCCGCGGAGCGCGCCGGTGATCATGCGGCAGCAGTTTTTTATTGGCGGCTGTATATCAGTGAGATTTTACTTTCATCGATGGCACAATCGGCGAATTGTTTTGTAATTTTCTGTCCATTTATTTGTATGTAGTTATCTCAAAATATATTTTTTCTACAATATTTTGAACTTTGTCCTATTTGATTGGTCATAATTTCTGTCTTGCAACGGAAAAAGGAGAAGATGAGGAATGAGTAATAACCCTATTATTGCTATCAATCAGTCAAAAGTTGCCAATCGTCCAGAAAGCTATCAGACGATGATGAAAATTGGCCCAAAAGTTTGCATTACTACGGCATCTCACCCAGGATTCCTGGGCTTTGAACAATTGCTGCAAACGGGAATCCATCCCATGGCGGGGCGCTACGGCGGCGGCGCTATCGATATGCGCGAGACGCTCAATCCTATTGGCATGTTTCAGTACACCGTATGGAAAGACGTAAAATCCCACGAAGAAATGCATCATGATAATTTCAAGGAAATTTATGAGCTTTGCGGTGATTGTCTGGACATGGTGATCGAGGGACCGTGGGAGCCATACTATGAAATCGTCCGTTCGGATTTGCCACCGATCATTGCCATAACCGACGTTCCCGCTGCCTTGGGCGGAGCCTTTGCCAAGCAAGAGGCTGTTCCCAAGGTAGCACTGGCTGCCAAGCGGGCCATTGCGATTGGTGATCACTGGGTCATGGATGGGCATGAAACGGCGTTTGAGGAGGGGGCAGAGCGTACGCTCAGTTGGTTCAAAGAGAACATTCCCGGAATGATTGGTTGGATGATTCTAAAGCAATTCGGTGTTTCGGCCATTGGTTCCTTCCAGCTCGATCCGCAAGGAATGTTGAAGGCAACTCTGGGAGCCAATCCGCCAAAATATAATACCAATCGCGGCAGCGCGATCCCCAGTACGCCACCAATTCCTGGGCAAACTCCAGTTCAATATCTGGTACACATGGAGTGGGAATCGCCAGAGGCGGCTCACATGGGCATTGCCCACGCGATGCTCGACTATGAGTGTCGTCAGATTCACAACGATGGTGTATTGGCACACCTCGACAAAGGCCCCTATTACCAGATTTTCGCGCCGATGATGGAACAAGGGCAGTGGCGGAAAAGACTGGTAAAATAGCGGGGAACTGAGTTAAGTTACCAGACTGGTGATGAAAAAGAAATCGGTTTTCGGAGCGGTCGCTCCTTTTCTGCTGTATGCAACGCTACGGAATTTGCGATACTTTTTGTGAAGAGAAAAGCCGACTGGAAACCGACAGCGATGCCCTACGCGGTGGTCATGGCCACCGGCGGAACGGCAAGTATGGTGGCAGCGGCTGATTATTGGCTGCTGGCCACAACCTTGCTCACCTTGGCCTGCCTGCAGGCAGTGTACATTCCATTGACCTGGATTTGGCTCCGGCGTCGATCCCTGTCGATGCCACCGAGCTTCCACTTTGCCCAAAGGTCGGCTGATCAGTATGTCGGCGCCCACACCATTCCCCTTGGTTTGGCGGTATTAAGCTCGGGGATGGCGTTTTTTGGGTATGTGGAAGGCATACCAGCATTGCTGGGCTTGGCAGAGTTCCTGCTCGCTCTCAGTTGGCTGCTAGTACTTCTTTGTGCAGCACAATTCTTCCTGGCTTTATACCGGTTCGGGATTTCGTTGGAACGGGTGAGTGGTGCATGGTTCCTGGTGCCGGCAGCGGTCTTGGGAGCCAGCGTTGCTAGTGGAGATGTCGTCGCATCGACGCAAAGCGATTGGAACCTTGTCGTCGTTGCCGGTGCCCTGCTGGGTGGGATTCTATATGCTGCCATCGCGTTCCTAGCAGTCCTGCGCATTCGTCGGTTTGGCTTGCATGGCGTACCGCAGGCCCCCTGGTGGATCGCCATGGGCTGTGCCGGATTCGCCGCCCTGGCTCTGGGGCATGCCTGGGCCTGGCAGAATTTGACCCCTGCAGCACACCATGCGCTCGCCATGCTGATCATACTGGCGGAAATTGTCGCCATCGTTCTGTTCTTTCCAATAGCCTTTCGCAGCGCCATTTTTCTGTTCCGTAACTGCGCCTTCCGCAACCCCGTTGCCTGGCCTCCCACGTTCTCCACGTCGGTATTCGCGCTGAGTTGCCTGCAGTCGGCATCAATCCTTTCCATCCCCGCGTTCCACTGCTTGGGGATTGTGGCTGGATTTTTCGCATTACTCTTTTGGTTTACCAGTATTTTCTGGGAGCTGTGGCGCAGAGTCACAGCGGGCTATTTCGCCAAGGAGATACGCTGACTGTCGATTGGGCACAAAAATTCGATTTTTCTAGTGCGTTGGCTTCTGTCCCGTGCTATTACGCCAAGCCAGCCATAGGAGGGGAATGGCCCACAAAGCGGAGAACTGATAAATCTGGTTGAGAGACAACAAGGATTGCAGGGGCCCCAGTCCGGTCGAGCCAATGCCCTCACCGACCATCAATGCCCCCACCAGTAGTCCTGCCATTTGTGTTCCCTCCTTGCCATGACGGGCAACACCAAACGCCATGCTATAGGGGTAATAGACGCCACAGGCTATCCCCGCCAAGGCAAAGAACAAGAGCAGAGATTCGGCGCTTTGCAACTGCGGAATGATCAGAAAGCAGGCAGCCATTCCCAAGGGTATGGCACGATAGACCCAGCATCGCGAAAGCCAGTGGTCGGGAATGGATCCGAGGACAAAGCGCGCGACGGTCTCGCCGCCCCAGAACAGGGACAGGGCTGCAGCACCCGTTGCCCGCGGGAAATGATGATCGACGCTGACCAGAATATTCGCCCAACTGCCAAAGCTACCCTCGCAGATGGCGTAGATGAGGACTGCGGCAGCAAAGGGGATCATGGATTTTTTCCAGGCGCGCAAGCCACCGATCTCCTGTCCCTGTTGTTCTTCCTGGGCCTGGGGCAGGAGCAAGACCAGCAGCCAGAGCAGGAGGATGACTGCGGGCCACAGTACCCAGGTCAGCCAGTTGGAGGACAGATGCAGGAGCATGGGGGAAACTGCCGTGGCACCGCCAATCACGGCATTCAGGATGGTGACGGCCGCCGTGGCGCTACCGGCAAAGATCAGGGTAGAAGCTCGGTTGATGGCAGCGTTGGTCAGACCAAAACCGACGCCAAGAAGCAGTGTTTCGGCGAGCAGCAGAAAAACTACGGAACCATGCCCGCTGAAGTAGGCAAGGACCAGCAGTCCCATGGCGATTGCGTTGCTCAAGATGCCAATACGAAAGAGTCCATGCGCACCGAGGCGCCTATGGATGCTCCCGGCGGCGAGGGCGGCGATGACGGCACCAATGATCTCCGGAAAATACAACATGCCATAGGTACTATTGCTCATGTTGTACGGCGCGCTGCGCAGGATACTCCCCAGCGCCGGGATCAGCACGAAGGCCGAACCCTGCAGAAACCCCGCCGCAAATACCGCTGTCGTGCCCTTTTTCACTCAACTGCTCCGCAGTCGTTCGCGCAGAACGCTGGCTACGCGGATGGCGTTGGCCATGATGGTGAGAGAGGGGTTCACCGCGCTGATGGAAGGCATGAAGCTCGCGTCAACCACATATAGATTGTCGAGATCATGGGCCTTGCAGTTACGATCGAGAACACTCGTCTGCGGGTCATCGCCAAAGCGGCAGGTTCCCACCTGGTGGGCGGTAGCGGAGATATCCATGGACTGAAAGAACACCAGGGGAAAGCCGATCTTCTGTAGAATGTCTTGCCATTTTGCGCAGAGACGGCGATGGCTCTCACGATTTTTGGGTTGCCAATGCAGCTGGATGCCGTCGCGCTCATCCACGGTGACGCGGTTTTCGGGGCTTGGCAGATCCTCTGTTGTCAGCCACCAGTCGACAGAATGGCTGGCCGCCCAGGCGGTCATGGGAATTGGCCAGCGCGGACGTTGCGCATGCAGCAGGGCCGGTGTCACCTTACCAAGGCCCTGGATATGGCCAAGGGGATAGGGGTAATCGGGATCGCCAGAGTCTTCGTAAAAATCATTCAGAGCTAGGGTTTTTTGGAAGATACTGCGGTTCTCGCGGGTGATCTTGATCGCCATGCAGGCGCTGTTGAGGTGACACATATAGTTGCGTCCAACCTGATCACTACTGTTGGCGATGCCATTGGGAAATGTCTCGCTGCGGGAGGCCAGGAGCAGAGCGGCGCTATTGACCGCGCCCGCCGCCAGGACCACGACACGGGCATGGTAGCGGTGCTGATCGGTCTCCACCCCGGATACCCGTCTGCCGTCCTCTGCCAGAAGGATCCTGCGTACTCGCTCGTTGCGAAGCAGGGTGACATTGGCGTGTTGCAGGGCCGGTCGTACCCCACAGAGCTCGGCGTCGCCCTTGGCATGAACGAGACAGGGAAAGCCGTCACAGGTGGGACAGCGCACACAAGGACTCTGCGCAGGGTCGTCTTCCAAGCGGTGCAACGCCAGCGGCAGGGGGAAAGGATGATATCCTTGGGCGCGTAAGGCCGTATCGACCAGCGCTATGTCTTCCTCGTGGGGCATGGGGGGAAATGGATAGGGGCCTCGGGCTCCCTCGGTTGGGTCGCTCCCGGCTGCGCCATGGGCGAAGTACCAGTGCTCGGCAGTATCGTAATGGGGCGCCAGATCTTCGTAACAAATGGGCCACGCCGGCGTCACCCCGTCGACATGGCGACGCTCCCGGAAATCCGTGGGACGCCGCCGCAGGATGGCCGCGCCGTAAAACTTGGTATTGCCACCCACGTGATAGCCCGTCACCGGATGGAAAGGCTGGCCGTCGCCATCCCGCCAGGTTTCTTCGGTATGGTAGCGGTAACTTGCAAAGACCGTTTGTGGATCCCAGTTGCCCCATTCGCGCGGCAGGTAATCACCACGCTCCAGAATCAGGATGCGCAAACCGCTGTCGGCCAGGGCGCGGGCGAGGGTGCCGCCACCAGCGCCACTGCCGACGATGAGGACGTCGACGTCCATGGGTTCAGCCTCCGTGGCGAAAATCGGGATAGATCAGCATGCCGCCATCCACCGCGAGGGTGGTACCGGTGATGTAACTGGCCAGATCGCTCGCCAGAAAGGCCACGACTGCGGCAACCTCTTCCGGTTTGCCCAAGCGACCCATGGAGATTTTTTTGTCGAGGTCCTTGAGGGATTCCGGATCGTCCCAGACCGACTGATTGATAGGGGTCTTGATGGCACCGGGGGCGAGGGCGACCACCCGAATGCCCTTGTCGGCAGTTTCCTGGGCCAAGGTCTTGGTGAACATCGACAGGCCCGCCTTAGCACTGGTGTAGGCACTGTAGCCCTCCCAGGGAATGAATTCATGTACCGAGGTGATGTTGAGAATCACGCCGTGTTTTTTCTTCTCCATTCGGGAGATGGCGGCGCGGGCACAGTAATAGGGACCCAGCAAATCCACTGCGATGACTTTTTCCCATGCTTGCGGGTCGTCGTCCCCTACCAGGGCATGGGGGCCATCCATCCCCGCGTTGTTGACCAGGATATCCAGGCCACCAAACGCGCCTTCGACGTTGCTCAGGAGCTGTTCCACTGCCTCCGGGTCGGAAATATCGGCGGCAAAGGCCCGAGCTTTGCCCCCCGCTTTCTCAATGTTGCGTACCACGGCTTCGGCCTCTTCCTGTCCTTTACGGTAGTGCACCGCCACCTCTGCCCCGGCCGCAGCCAGGGTCTCGCTCATGGCGCGCCCCAATCCGCCGCTACCACCCGTCACCAAGGCCGTTCTGCCGGCCAGGTCGATACTGATCATGCTACACCTCCAATAATCTGCACGGAAAAGTCTTCTCCTTGCCAACTCTGGCTGTCTGCCCAATACAAGGCGAACTGTAGGCTCTGCCCGGGGCGTAATTTGCGGGTAGGCAGGCAGGCCAGGTATCCCAGACCCCAGTCTTCGGCATCGAGATCCTGTACCTTCTGCCAACCATCGATGCCCCAATGGATACGGAAAGGGGCAGCCAGGAGAATGCGCAGCTCTTGTCCAGCGAGCAATTTGCGTGGCCGATGGCGTAGACGCCAGATGCGGTAGTCCAGTTCCGGCTTCTTGCCCGCGTAACGTTTCCAGGTCTGCGCTGGACGATCCACGGCATGCCCTTTGATCGTGCTGTGGCAGAGCTTGAGAAATTCGCCGTGGGTCCAGCAGAGGGGCATGGCGGAGCCGCTGGGCTTACCTGGAAACAGCCCCTTTTCGGGAATCGGATCACTTTCCCAGATCTGTTCCGGTAACAGACCGCCCGCGCCGGTCATGGTCGCCATGGCGCGCAGGTAGGGCAGCGGATCTTCCCCGGCAGCGAGGGCATAATGGCCGCGCTCGCCAGTGAGCAGCGGCCAGCCGCGCCCGATGCCCGTACCGTCGAAGGGGCTGCCGTCGCGATGCTCGCCGTAGCCATCGCCGTTGTAGCGGTGCCAGACCGGACCGCTGGGTGTGTCGCTCTTGAGCAAGCCATCCATGACCTTGACCGAATCCTGAATATGCGGATCGTCGGCGGCACGTAAACCATAGCGCACCAATTGTAAGAAGTCCGTAGCCACCTGTTCGTTGGCGGACCAGTGCGGATCCTGAGCGCGGTTCTTGATCAGCATCCATTCATCCTTGGCCCCGTCATGGGTAAGGACGTCGGCTGGAGCAATGCGCATGAAGTAACCCGATACCTGAAAACGCCGGGCGAGATCGGTACCACGCGCAAAGGTCCACTCTTCCAGATGGACATTCCAATAGTCTGCGAGCATCAGGGCGCACTCCGCCGCCTTGCCTTCCAGAAAGGACGCCCCCTCGACTAATGCAGCGATGGCGACGGCGAGGGTAAATGCATTGATGCCACCATCTTCTTCCCAGCGATCCTGGCCGGTAACCGGCCCTTCGCGCACGATGAATTGCAGGGCGCGCTGGATCATGTCGGTGACCGCCATGTCTTGCAAGGCCTCGCGTTCCTGTAGCAGGCTGGCGAGCAACACGGGGAAGCCGGCTTCATCGAGCTGAATGCCTTGCCAGAAGGGTTTGCCGCCCAGCCACTGATTCTGTAGCCAGTGCCCGTCGGCCTGTTGGGTGCTGATCAGGTAGGCCAATACCTGGCGAGCCTCGCCCAGGGCACCGATGGCTACCAGAGCGCCGGCACTTTCCACCAGATCGCGAGACCAGACCAAGTGATACCCGCCACGGCTGTCGCTAGCCTCGCCCCAGGGCACGGAAAGACTCGCCACGCGGGCACCGGGAAAGGTGTGATCCTCGTGCACTTTGAGGACATTGACCGAGCGGGCATAAAGGGTATGCAGATCCTCGGGAATCTTGCGTGCGAAGCTGCGTGGTAAGGGATGCTGACGATGCCAATTGTGCCAGGCCGTCTGATATTCCTCGGCAATTTGCGCGAAGCCACAGACGAGCGAGGCCCAGGCATTGGTGGCAGCCGCTTCTTTGCTGCTGCCGAGACCCAGCGCCAGATGCCCCTGTCGTGGTAATTCACCTGATAATGCCACCTCGCCGGGCCCGGCGCTGTCGTAGTGCCAAAGCATACGACCATTCTGATTGAAGTCCTGCCAGAGATCGCTCGCGCCGACCTCACCCACGGAGCGACGGAAATAGCCCGGTAGTCCCTCCTGGTTTTGGCAGAGCAGGGCCAGGCCAAAAGGTCCCTGTTCGGCCCAAAGCAGTTCGCGCCCCTCCCAGCTGCCACACCAAGCTTGATTCTGTGTGGCGTCCCCTCCCAGGCGGGCGGCACAGAGCAGATACGGGCGGAGTTTCTCGTCACCTTCCAGGGAATATTCCAGCAGCAGGACGTCGCGATCTGGGTCGGGGCAGATGCGCAGGGAGAAGGTGAAGCGTTCATGACGGTGGATGATTCGGGGTAGTGGGATTTGCGGATCTTCGAGTTGAAATTCGTCGTTGGCCAGGTTTTTGATCTCCACCCAAAAGCCTTGATCATCGGCAATGATGAAGCCCATATCGCGAATCTGCGGGATGTCGATGCGGGGGTAGAAAACCTCCGTCAGGATTCCCCGCCCTACGGTAAACCACACGCGGCTGTTTTTGGGAGCAACGCCAACACAACTTTTCTGGGCCGTGGCCCAGACGGGGTGGCGCCAGCTGGGCGATGGTGCATGAGACATCGGCTACACTCCTTCCCGGGTAAAGTTGCATACAAGTATAGGGTACGAAGATGGAAATCGCCTTGACAAAGAAGCGCCCGGCTACCGACAATTGCCACAATTTGCGCGAGTCATGGGGTTCGCGCCATAGCGGGAGAGAGCACAGAATGGATTTTGCTGGCGTAAAAGAGCTTGTCCAGGCCGACATGCTGGCAGTGAACCGCATCATCCAGGAACAGTTGCAATCTGGTGTGCCCACCATCCCTGCCATGGGTGCGTATCTTGTCAATGCCGGCGGTAAGCGTCTACGCCCCATTATCCTTCTGCTCGCGGCGCGCCTGGGAGGAGATCGCAGTGGCCGACCCATTCCCCTGGCAGCGGTCGTGGAGTTTATTCACACCGCCACCCTGTTGCACGACGATGTGGTGGATGGTTCCGAATTGCGGCGCAGTAATGCCACCGCCAATCAGATCTGGGGCAACGCCGCGGCGATTCTGGTCGGTGATTTTCTCTATGCCCGCTCCTTCGAGATGATGGTCAAAGATGGCGACATGCGGATCATGGCGACCATGGCTGAGGCTACCAGTGTCATCTCGCAAGGCGAGGTGGCGCAGCTGGAAAACGCCAACGATGCCGACCTCGATCCCGAGAGTTACTATGCCGTAATCGCCGCCAAGACCGCCAAGCTTTTTGAGGCCGCCGCGCGTCTGGCAGCCATTGTCAATCGGATGTCTGTCGAGCAGGAAAATGCCCTGGCCGAATATGGTCGGCTCCTGGGAACGGCTTTCCAGCTCATGGATGATGCCCTAGACTATGAGGCCGCTGCCGAACGCATGGGCAAAAATCGCGGTGACGATCTAGCCGATGGCAAGGCCACCTTGCCTTTCATCCACGCCATGCGTGAGGCGAGCCCGGCGGAACAAGCCATTCTGCGCGCTGCTCTCGCTGATGAAACGCGTCAGCATCTCCCTCAGGTTCTCGAAATCATTGCCAAGACCGATGCCATTGCATACACTTTGCGCTCTGCTGAAAAAATCGCCCGTCAGGCACGCGATTGCCTGCAGGACTTTCCAGAGTGTTCCGAGAAGGAAGCTCTACGGTTTTTGGCAGATTTTGCGGTCCATCGTGATCACTAACGCATCGGGGCGTGGCTCAGCCTGGTAGAGCGCCGCCTTCGGGAGGCGGATGTCGGAGGTTCGAATCCTCTCGCCCCGACCAACAACAGCGCCTGCTTGCATAGCAGGCGTTTTTTCTATAAGGGAGACCGCTGGTCGGATGTGGAAATATCTCATCCTGATTGCCATTGCTGCCTATGGCGTGTGGCGCTGGCGCTGGGCAAGGCATCTGCAGCGAGGACAGCCAATGATGCAGGATCTGCAGCAATGCCGCCGCTGTGCGCGCTACTTTCCGCCGCGATCAGCTATCCCCTGTAGCGACCCGCTTTGCCCGCGCAAGCCATGAGCCGGGAACCCAGTCCGCGCTTTCGATCCCTGCCCGGCTGGCGTGCCGGCCTCCTGATTCTGCTTATCCTTGGCGGCTTGGCCCTGGTGTTGGGCCGCGATACCGAATTACAGTTCCTGCAGAGGCACCTGCTACGTGGGCAAGGCGAGATGCGCTACGTGCAGGAGCGTCCCTTGCCAGCCCAGCGCGGCATCATTTATGCCGCCAACGGGCAGGCCCTGGCGGTCAATGTCCCCGCTGTCACCATCTGGGCCGATCCGCGAATCTTCCAGCACTACCGCAAAGAGTGGCCAGCCGTCGCCCAGGCACTGCAGATTTCGGGAAATGAGCTGGAAGCCCGCCTCCAGCGGGGGTCGGCGCAGTTTGTCTATCTTCTGCGTCAGGTGCATCCGCAGCTGGGCCAGGAACTGGAAAAGCTGCATGTACCTGGTATCTACGTCGAAAAAACCAGCCGCAGCTACTACCCTCTGGGTTCGGTAACGACCCCGCTGCTCGGTCTGGTGCATCTGGATCATCACGGTGCAGCGGGACTGGAACGCGGTTTTGACAGTTGGTTGCAGGGCAAGCCCGGGCGGGAAAAGGTGCTCGTGGATGGCAAGGGTGACATCCTGCGGGTATTACAGACGCAGCCGGCGCAGAACGGCCATGACCTGCACCTCACCATTCAGCCGCAGATCCAGTACTGGGCCTATATGACCTTGCGCGCTGCCCAGAAGCACTTTGGCGCGGAGAACGGTTCGGCGGTGGTCATGAATGTGCACACCGGCCAGATTCTCGCCATGGTCAGCGTGCCGTCCTGCAATCCGAATATGCAAAATGGCTGTGCCAGTCCTGACGACTACGTGAACAATGCAGTACATCAGGCCTTTGAGCCGGGGTCGGTGATGAAACCCTTTGTCGTCGCTGCCGCATTGGCTACTGGCAGCATTCAGCCGGACGAAAGCTTCAACGTATCGCATTGCCTGCCTATCGGGGGTTTCTGTTTGCGTGACGATGTCGTCCACCAGGAACTCGATGTGGCTCACATCCTCAAATATTCGAGTGACATTGGCGCGGCTAAGATCGCCTTGCGCACCGCACCGGACGCTATCTACAACATGTACCGCAAGGCCGGCTTTGGGCAGGACCCTGACTTGGGCTTCGACGGGGGTACCAGTGGGGTCCTGCCGCCGCCCAACACCTGGGACAAGGCACGCCATGCCACCATCGCCCTGGGCTACGGTGTATCAGTGACGACCCTGCAGCTGGCCGAGGGCTATGCCGCCATCGCCAATGGCGGCGTGCATGTGCAACCGATCCTGATTGCCGGACAACCCACCCGTCGCGATCGCATCATGGCAGAAGGGATCGCCAAGCACTTGCGCCATTGGCTCGAGGGAGTTTGTAGCGCGAATGGCACCGGCATTCTCGCCGCCATTCCTGGCTACGTGGTGGGGGGCAAAACCGGTACCGCCAACCTCGCCAATGGCAAGGATGGTTTCCAGAAGAACAAGACCAATGCCACCTTCGTCGGTTTTGCCCCCGGTTTTGCGCCCGATCTGGTGATGGCGGTATCCTTGCGCGGCAGTACTCGGTATTGGAACTTTGGTGGTGTGGAGTCGGCACCGGTGTTTCGCGTGACCATGCACCACGCCCTGCAGCAACTGGGAATCGCACCGCGTTGGTGTGGGACGCACCCTTGCGCCTCGGCCACTAAGCAGATCACGCAGGCGCAGGCAGAGATCTGGGCGGAAGGAGGCGGAAATTGAGAAAAAGCATGGATAGGGTAGACCGTTGGATGGCAGGCATCCTGGCCGGCGGCGTGGCGCTGATTCTGCTCGGGATTCTGCTCGTCGCTCTGTTCGCCCGCGTGCCGCTCTCACACCTCGAAATCAACGCCCAAGGCGCGCAAATTCTGCGGCATGCTGGAGTCCTGGTGGAGGCTGCGCCGGACTGGCCGGGCGCCTATCGCGTCAAACCCTTGGCCAGCAATGCCGCCTTTTCATCGACTGCCACCCTGTATTTTTCCTCGGGTAAAAGTGTCCGGTTGCCGCGTCATGATGTGTTGCTATGGGTCTATCGCGGTTGATGCCCATCCTGCGTGGCCTAGTGCAAATCGTGTTGGTGCTCCTCGCCGTGCTGCTGGGACTGTTGGTGGACGTTTTGTTGTTGATCCCCGGACTGCTACTGGCGTACCTCATTACCGGAACCCCCTGGCAGTGGGATGGTTGGGTACCCAGTCCCCAGCAGATCCCCACGCCATGGCTGGCGATGGGGCTTGCTGTCCTCGCCACGCTGGTTCCGGCTGCTGCCGATTACCTGGTGATTCGAATTCTGCGACTGCCCTGATTACCCGGTATTACTGAGTTCTGCTTCCTTGGTCTCCAGCGCCTCCCAGCGCGCATAAGTGGCCTCCAACTCGGCGTTGATGCGCGCCGCTTCCGCCTGCAGGGCTATGGCTTTTTCGCTGCTCTGATAGGTCTCGGGCTGGCCCAGCAGTTCTGCGAGACTCGCCTGCTCCTGCTCCAGGGCCTCGATCCGTGCCGGCAACTCGTCCAGTTCCTTGCGCTCGCGCATGCTGAGAGATTTTGGGCGCCGTGCTGCTCTCTGCGGCTTGGCGCCCTCTTGGCCCTTGGCCTTTTCGGCGTCGCTCGGGATAGCTTGTGTCGCCTGCCAGGCGAGAAATTCCTGATGCCCGCCAGCGGTGTTCAGCCAGCGACCCTCGCCCAGGCTGACGATGCTCTGGGTGACTACATGATCGAGAAAATCCCGGTCGTGAGAGACCAACAGGACCGTGCCAGGAAAGGCCAACAGACGATCCTCCAGGACCTCTAGACTTTCCAGGTCGAGGTCGTTGGTCGGTTCGTCCAGGACCAGGATGTTGGCAGGTCTGGCAAAGAGGCGGGCGAGAAGCAGGCGGGCCCGTTCCCCGCCGGAAAGCCCCTTTACCAGGCCACGGGCACGATCCGGCGCAAAGAGAAAGTCCTGCAGATAACCGAGTACGTGTCGACGCTCACCATCGATATCGATGAAATCATTGCCATCGGCAATTACGTCGACGACCCGGGTCTCCGGGTCGAGCTGCTCGCGCAACTGATCAAAGTAAGCGATGGATTGTCGCGTGCCGAGACGGACACTGCCACTGTCAGGTTTCAGCTCCCCCAGGATCAGGCGCAGGAGGGTGGTTTTGCCGGCGCCATTGGGGCCGATGATCCCCACCCGGTCACCGCGTTCGATGCGGGTGGAAAAGCCGCGCAAAATCTGCTGCTGGCCAAAACGCAGAGAAACCCCCTCAAGCTCGGCGACGAGATTGCCAGAACGTTCGGATTGCTGGATATGAATCTGTGCTTCACCGATCCGGCCCCGCCGGCGCTTGCGCTCCTCGCGCAGTTGCTCCAGTCGGCGCAGGCGACCCTGGTTGCGTTTGGCACGAGCCTTGACGCCCTGCCGCAGCCACGCCTCTTCACTGGCCAGTTGTTGTTCAAGGCGGCCGAGATCCGCCTCTTCGGCGGTGAGCAGTTCCTCTTTGCGCTGCTGGTAGACGGAAAACTGGCCAGGGAAGCTGCGCAGCTTGCCGCGGTCGAGTTCGATGATGCGAGTAGACAGGGACTCCAGAAAACGACGGTCGTGGGTCACGAAGAACAGCGTGCCGCGATAGCGCAACAAGGTTTTTTCCAGAGCCTCGATACCCCTCAGATCCATGTGATTGGTGGGCTCGTCCAAAAATAGCAGTTCTGCCCCGTGAATCAGGGTGCTGGCAATGGCCAAGCGTTTTTTCTGCCCGCCGGACAGGCCGTTGATTTGCCGCTCGCGCGGCAGATCCAGGCTGTCGCAGAGCGCCTCGGCTCGCGCCGTGAGGGTCCATCGCTCTGGCGCGTCGTCGTGAAGGGCCTCACCGCTGGCGCTATCCTGGGGGCTGGCCAGTAGGTACGCAAATACGGTCTGCTGCTCCGGAAGCTCGGGCTCCTGCGGCAAAAACGCGCGTCGCAGGGCCGGGTCAATCCACAAACTGCCCCCGTCCAGCAGATATTGCCCGGCGAGTGCCGCAAGCAAGGTAGATTTGCCTTCACCATTGCGGCCAATCAGACCGATGCGCTCGCCAGCCTCGGCGCGCAGATCGGCGTGATCCAGTAGTACCCTGCCGCCCCACTCGATGAGGGCATCATGCAACTCCAGAACGGGCAAGACGTTACCCTCCCTTAACCAGATGAGCAGCTAAGCTTAGGGGAGGGCAGTGTTGCCCGACAAGAGCCGGACGCTGATCAGCTTACCAGACGCAGAATTGCTGGGTACCGGTAGGCTTCACCACTACTCGTCTTTACTGCCGCCAGAATACAGAACACCAGGTTGACAATGAGAAGAAGCGGAAAAATAAACAGACCAATCAGTAAAGAGCTGAGGATGGTGGCAATCACGTAGCCAATCAGCATGGTGATCTGGAAGTTCAAGGCTTCTTTGAGCTGCCCTAGCAGCCAGGCGTTGGCCTCCTGCTTTTTCAGCAGGTAGACAATGAGCGAGGGAAGAAAACCAAAGAGAATGCCACCCGCATGAACGAGCGTGGCAATGTTGCGATCTTCGTTAGGATTTTCTGGTACTACAGTAGTAGATTCCGACATGTGACGCTCCCTTGTGTTGTTTCATAGAAATTATAATGTTACCGGAAAATCTTGTCTATCCTCTGGCGTTACTTCACCGCGTCGACTTTCCGAGCAGGTTTCTTTGTGATTCAGAGAGGGGCTATCATCCCAGCATGATCAGCAAGATTTTCAGTCCAGCGCAAATCGTCTATCTGCAGTTGCTCGAGGTGGCCCTGCCAGAGGTCATGGAGGGACAGTCGACATCTCAGCAGCAAGAGGCCCGTTTGGTGCCCGTTACCCGTTTGTCAGACATGCCCGCCACGCCTCCCGTGAGGGCGATCGAGGACATTCCAGAGCTTTCCGCGGAGGATCCCTTGGCCGATGCTGGCGCAGGACCGCAACCGCCGGCAATCCCAGCAGTTGAAACCGCGACACCGACAGATGTTGAGCCAGCTCCAGAAGAGGATCGTGTCGCACGCATCGCGCGCATGGATTGGGCCGTGCTCGAGGCGAGTATCCATGCCTGTCGCGCCTGCAGTCTGGGCGAAACCCGGAAGAATGCCGTTGTTGGTGCGGGTACTCGGCCGAGCCCCTGGCTTTTTGTGGGGGAAGCGCCTGGGGCCGAGGAAGATCGCCGCGGTGAGGCCTTTGTCGGTCGTGCTGGACAGTTGCTCGATTCCATGCTCGGAGCAATGGGGCTCAGTCGGCAGGAGCAGGTCTATATTGCGAATGTGTTGAAATGCCGCCCGCCGCAGAATCGCGACCCTCTCGGCCCCGAGGTGCGCTCTTGCCTGCCCTTTCTGCAGCGCCAGATTGCTTTGCTGCAACCGCGCATCATCGTGGCCATGGGACGTTTCGCGGCGCAGAGTCTGCTGCAGAGCGCCGAGCCGCTCGCGAGTTTACGCGGCTTCGTGCAACGCTACGGCGATATTCCCCTCATCGTTACCTATCACCCCGCCTATTTGCTGCGGAATCCCATTGAAAAACGCAAGGTCTGGGAAGATCTCAAACTGGCTCTGCAAACCTACGCGGACTTGCCACAGGGGAGCGATGCCAAGGCTTCGCCCACAGTATAGCCGGGGTGCCAGCCTAATTCCTCTTCCGCGCGCTGACAGCTCACAATCAGGGGATATTGCAAGCCCAGCAGCCAACCCGGGTCCCCTAGGCGCCGAGTGAAGGGGCGCAGTCTTTGGTGCAGCCAGTGTAGTTGCCGTGGCCTGACAGGGAGTTGCCATCGTCGCGGAATTTGTGACCAGGCCACGGGCTCCGGCGCGGCGATGTTGAAAGCCCCGTGCGCGCCCCGCTCCCAGGCGGCCAGGATGGCGGCAGCGGCGTCTTCCTCATGCAGACATTGAATGGGCAGATCAGGATTGGGGAGGCGCAGGCCAATTGGTGAGCAGGCGATGGCATTCACCAGAGGCTGGGCGTGTTGCCCGACTATGGCATGCAGACGCAAGCGGCTGAGTCGCAATTCTGGATGGCGCAGGCTGTATTCCTGCATCAGCGCTTCGACGGAAGTCTTGTCTTCTGCGTAGGCAAAGCCCGGCGGCGGACGCAACGGCTGGTCCTCGCTGATGCCTTCTGGATTATCTGGCCAAGCGCCATAGACCGCCACGCTACTACTGTACACGAAGCGCTCGACCCCGACGCTACTCGCTGCCTGCAGCAAGCGCCCGCTGCCCTCGCGATTGATTTCAGCCATCTCTGCCCGCCAATGGCGCTGCCGACCTAGACGCGGGCTGAGCACCACAAAGGCGAGATGGATGACGCTGTCCACGCCCGCCAGAATGGGTTGCCAGTCGACTGCACGCAAATCACCCTGCCGCCAGTGCAGGCGTGGGTGCCGCATTGTGGCAGGCAGAAGATCGAAGGCGATGATCTCGGGCCTGTCTGGGTGTTCCAGCAGGCGTGGCAGCAGGACGCTTGCCGTATGGCCAGCCGCCCCGGTGAGCAGAATGCGGCTCATGCCGCGTCGGCAGGGGAGTCGTTCAGCGCGGGCAAGACTTCGTGGGCCAGGAGTTCGAGGGAGCGCCGCGTAACATCGGAAGAAACCATACCCGCACCTACCGCCAGCAGCAGGCGATCCACCCCTGCCCGGGCATAGCGCGCCAGCCCTTTGCGGCACTGCTCGGGGGTGCCCACCACGACCATGCCCATGGTCTCCAGCAGGCGCAGGCTCAGGCCTTTTCGCAGTAGCGGTTCGAGAAATGCCAGGCGATGGTAATACTCGTAACTTTCACGTAACTGCGCCAGCACGGGCCGGGTCTGATCGAGCAGACGCTGATAATACCAGGTGAAGCCTTCGGCCAAGCGCCGCGCTTCTGCGCCATCTTCCAGACACAGGCAGCCAATGGTCATGGCAAAATGCGGATTGAAGCCGGGCATGGCGGCATACGAACTTGCTTGCACGGCGCGGCGGTAGGCTTTCAGGTCCTGCTTGATCAGAAACCACGGTTTGAATGGACCACTGAGCACGCCGATGCCTTCCTGCGCGGCCCAGCTAAAGGTTTGCGGACTGACGGCGGCGACCCAGAGCGGCGGATGGGGTTGTTGTAGCGGTTTGGGTAGAATATCGATGTTTTCCAGCTGGTACAGCTTGCCCTGGTGCTGCACCGGCCCCCCTCCCGCGGCACGCAGAATCGCCAAGCCCTCTTGCAGATGGGCGCGGCTGTCACCCATTGCGGCGCCAAAGATAGCATATTCTCGCGGCGAGAAGCCGCGGCCGATCCCCACCTCCAGGCGGCCATTAGAGAGAAGGTCGAGTGCCGCAACGCGTTCTGCCACCCGCACGGCGTTGTTGTAGGGTAGGGCGATGACGGCGTGGCCAAGACGCAGCCGCTGAGCACGCTGACTAGCGGCGGCCAGAAAGACCTCAGGGGCGCTGGAATGCGAATACTCGCGCATGAAGTGGTGTTCTACCAACCAGGCGCCATGAAAGCCCAGCGCGTCCGCCAGCGCGAGCTCCTCCAGGGTTTCGTGATAGACTTGTAGCTCGCTACGCGGAAGATGGGCGGGTACCGCCAGTTCGTAGAAGAGATCCACCTGCATGATTCGGGAGACTCCATGTCAACTCATACGCCACGACAGATCGCCGAGCGTCTGGAAATTGCCATCCTAACATCAGAGCAGATGCGACTGCACTGGGTCGATGAGCAGGATCAGACCCACTACATGACAGTGGTTCTGCCCCTTGCCGTGGAGGCGGGGGAAAGTGCCGATTACCTGCGTTGTCGGGTGCTGGAGGACGACACGGAGATTCGCGTGCGCGTCGATCTGATCCAGAACCTGCCAACCCCAGTCAAATAGACGTCAGACAAACTCCGGGTTCTCCTCTTCCCAATCCGGATCACTCAGGATGGTCTTGCGATAGTAGCGTAGCTCCTCTATGGACTCACGGATATCGCTGAGGGCCTCATGGCGTTCCGACTTCTGGAAGCGGGGAAGTTTGGGATACCAGCGGGCGCTCAATTCCTTCAGGGTTGAGACATCGATCAGACGGTAATGGAAAAATCGCTCCAGGCGTGGCATGTGCTGTGCGAGGAAACGGCGATCCTGACAGACGCTATTGCCACAGAGAGGGGAGGTGCCAGGAGTGACGTGGGCGGAGAGAAAATCCAGGGTTTGCGTTTCCACAGCGGCTAGATCGAGGCGACTGACGCGCACGCGATCAATCAGCCCAGAAGCCCCATGGGTGCGTTGATTCCAGTCGTCCATGGCGCGCAGCACGGATTCCTCGTGGTGGACTGCCAACACGGGACCCTCGCAGATAACGCGCAGTTGGTTGTCGGTGATGATACTGGCGATTTCCAGGATCTGATCCTGCTGCGGCTGTAGACCAGTCATCTCGAGGTCGATCCAGACTAGGCGCTGACTTTTGGGGTCCATTGGCTCTCCTCATGATCACCGCGGCATGGTACCATGCTCTCGCCCGGATAAAAAAAGACGGGCGAGGTGCCCGTCTAATAGCCGCAAAACAACCGCTACAAACTTTTTGGCTGCCAGGTCTTGGCCTGCTTATCCTGAATCGTACGCTCCGACTCCCCGAGGCTTGGGTAGATCGCCTTCCTTGAGCGGTAGAATGCCGGGGTAATGTTTCAAGAATATTTCCGGGTGTACGCTGGAACATTCTGGAGTAGCGATGGCGCTCAGGATAAAAAAGACGGGCGAGGTGCCCGTCTAATAGCCGCAAAACAACCGCTACAAACTTTTTGGCTGCCAGGTCTTGGCCTGTTTGCCCTGAATGGTACGCTCCAACTCCCGAGGCTTGGGTAGATCGCCTTCCTTGAAAGGTAGAATGCCGGGGTAATGTTTCGAGAATATTTCCGGGTGTGCGCTGGAATATTCTGGAGTAGCGATGGCGCTCGGGATAAAAAAAGACGGGCGAGCTGCCCGTCTAATAGCCGCAAAACAACCGCTAGAGTGCAGATGCGGAATCGCACCCACATTCAATATTCTGGATTCTGCAAGGGAATTGTTTCAGAATTATTTCCTGAGGGGCTGAAGAGTGAGCGATTCATGGCTGTGGTTCTGATCGTCGACGACGATTTGCGCTTGGCACAGATGCTGAAAGGTTTTCTGGAGAAAGAGGGTTTTGGTGTACTCCTGGCGGGCAATGGCACGGAGATGTGGCAGCAGCTTTCCCACGGCGCGATCGACGTGCTCATCCTCGACTGGATGCTCCCCGGCGGCAAAGACGGTATAGCCCTCGTCAAGGAGTTGCGTGGCAAGAACGCCCCGCCGGTGCTGATGCTCTCGGCACGAGGGGATGACGATGATCGCATCAGTGGCCTGGAAAGCGGCGTCGATGACTACCTCGCCAAACCCTTCAATGCGCGGGAGTTGGTGGCTCGTTTGCGTTCCTTGTTGCGTCGACAGGGACGCGAGGAGCCCAGCTCCAGCCTGTCATTTGGGCGTTTCCGACTGGATTTTGCCAGCCGACGCCTGTTCGCCGATGGGCAGGAACTGGACCTCAATCCGGCCGAAATGGAACTGCTACTGGTCTTTGCCCAGCGGCCCCGCCGAATTCTCAGTCGCGATACCTTGCTGCAAATTCTTGGGGGAGAGGAGGATGGCCGCTTTGACCGGAGTATCGATGTGCGGGTCACGCGGCTGCGTAAGATCATCGAGGATAATCCCAAACAGCCACGTTTCCTGCTCACCGAGCGGGGAATCGGCTACCGTTTCGAACCCGGTCAGGCAGAGTCGTAGCCGAGATCCCGACTGGTGATGCGGTGTTGCCACAGTGTGCGTCCATGGACGTCTTTGCAGCTCACCAGGAGCTGGCGATCACGGCCTTGACCGTGGAAGCCGAGAGAGCAGTAATTGCGCTCCTGCACCAGAGTTCCAGGTACGCGGTAAGGATTGTGATCGCCCTTGGCAGGCCCGGAATTGAGGGGGGAACTGGTGATTTCCCAGAGGGGGTAGTCATGCTTGCCGCTGTAGCGCGGGCGCGGGCGACGCATGAGTTCGGAAATGTGACGATCGCCCGACAAAAAAATCACCCCGCGAATTTGGTTGTTTGCCAGCCAGTCGAGGAATTCCTGCCGTTCTTCCGGGTAGAGATTCCAGCCCTCATACGCGTCGTCATCATTCAGCATCTGTCCGCCTGCCGCGACGAATTTGAAACGGGCATGGGAGCTCAACAGCGCATTTTTGAGCCAATCCAGTTGCATCTTGCCAAACATGACCTTGCCGCGGGATGCCGCAGCCGCATCGGCATCCCGATACCAGCGGTCGTCGAGTAGGAAGAAGTCGGCATCGTAGACCGATTGCTGGGTAAATACGCCGGGCGTGCCGGGTAAGCCGAAGCTGGGGTTGGGCCAGTAGGACTGAAAGAGTCGCAGTGCCGCCTCCTTGAAAATAAAGCTGCTGTCACTGTCATTGGGGCCATAGTCGTGGTCGTCCCAGATGGCGATCTGCGGAGTGCTGTTCAGAAACCGTTGCAGCGGGGTAAAAGCACGATCAGACCAGTAGCGCAGGGCCATTCCCGCAGGACTGGCGAAGTCGGCTTCACGAAAATACAGATTATCACCGAGCCAAATCATCAGGTCTGCCTGTTCCCGTCGCATGGGTTCGTAGATTTCATAGCCACCACCATAGGGCTTCCCCGGACGATCATAGCGAGGATCGTTGATGTAGGCGCAGGATCCAGTCAAAACCTTGAAATCCGGCGCTGGGGCGCGGAATTTCCATAGACTTGGGGTACGCAGCAGGGGCCCTGGACTGGGTAAGACCTGATCGTTGAGGAGGAGCTGGGTTTGATAGCGGGTGTCTGGCTGCAACTCATCCAGAACGATATTGGCGCTATAGAAATTCCCTGCGTTGGTCTGTACCGTTTCGCTGTGCTGCACCGCTCCCTTGCCGACCTGTGCTTGGTAACGGATCTGTACTTGCGCGGGTCCGAGGGTCTGCACCCAGACCGTCGCCGAGCGATAGGCCGGATAGCTCAGCATCGGCCCGGCATGGAGGCGGGTGGCCGAAGCCGGGAGATTCATGGCCCATAGCGGCATGGGAAGCATCCCGGCACTACCAATTACGAGACTGCTGCGCAGGAAATCGCGACGTTGCATCTGATTTTTCATGTTTGCCTCTGTCTATCGTTCAGTCGTTGTTGTGCAGGAGGAACTCTACCCACAGCTCCAGCTGAAAGCGTTTGCCTTTGAGTTCTGGCGGAAGGGCGGGGAGGCGTGCCTCGCGCACGGCGCTCAGGGCAGCGCTATTGAAAGAATCCATACTGTCTTTTTGCAATATGCGCAGACCCGTGATTACCCCATCCTGAAGGGTGAACTCCACCTGCACCCGCCCACCCTGACCCAGCATCCGCGCTGCTTCCGGAAAGTGCACGGCGGCCTGGATGGCGCCCTTGACCTGGGCCAGATAATCCGCCTTGACCGCTGGATTGGCGGGTGCCGGTGGTGGTGGCGTAGGCGTGACCGGCGGCGCCGGGGGCGCCTGCACCGGGCTGGGCAAAGGGCTGGGGGGCAGAACCTCGCGAACCGGTGCCGGTGTCGGGCGAGGTGCCGGACGCGGGAGCGGACGCGGCTGGGGTTTCGGCGTCGGCTTGGGCGTGGGCTTCGGGGGCGTAGGTACTGGTGGTTTCGGTGCCGGCGGCGTCGGTTTGGGGGGCTCTTCTTTCAACAGCTGCAGTTGCATGGGCGGCAGAGCCGGGGGGGGCGGCGTCCGCTGCTGCGCACTTTCCCAGACAATTACGCCGATGAGGACGGCTTCCACCACCGCCGCCAACAGCAGAGCGCGTCCCCCTGCGGGTCGCGGGCTTTGCGCCTGGATCAGATTACCTAGGCCGCGTAGGTCCGTACTCATGCGCCGCCCACTCCTCCAGCTTTGGCCGCCAGGCCGATGGCCGTCACACCGGCGCTGCGGCAGGCATCCATGACCTTGACCAGGGCCTGAATGTCCGCTGTTTTGTCAGCGGCGATGGTCACCTGGGTTTCGCCCGGTTCATGGTTGTGCAGGTAATCGCTCAGGGCGCTCAGTGTCATGGTCTTGCCCTCTACCTCGATGTGACCGTCAGGATACAGGTTCACCACTATCTTGGGCTTGGGTAGCGGTTGCGCCGTGCTGGAGCCCGGCATATTTGCGGGCAGTCCCTGGTCGGGAATCATGTGGATCGTGATCATGATGAAGAAAATTAATAAAAACAACATGATATCGATCATTGGAATGATCTCTACCCGGCCTTTCTTTACCTCTAGGTATTGCATGGTGCTTAGGCCTCCTGCGCCGCGTAGTAGACCGGCTTTGCCGAACTCGCACCGAGTTCGTGCTGCTCTAGTCCCTCCAGGCGATTGACGAGCATAGTCCGCAGGGTTTCCATCTGGTGGACCACGAGGCGCATGCGATTGTGCAGGCCATTGAAGGTGATCAGACCAATGATGGCGATGACCAGACCGGCGGCAGTCGCCAACAGGGCCTCGGCGACATTGCCGGTTATGGCGGTGGGATGGTTGCTGACACTGTCGAGCACCTGAAAGGCATGGAACATGCCGACGATGGTCCCCAACAGACCGAGCAGCGGCGCCAAGGTAACAGTGGTGTCAAGAATCCATAAACCGCGATCGAGGGTGGGAACCTGGCGCATGACCACTTCCTGCAGAATTTCCGCCATGCGTCCGCTGTCGCGGATGTTCGGATAGCGCAAGGGCACTTCCAGCAGGGCTTTGAAGGGCGCCGGCGTGCTCTCGGCAAGAGGGCGCAGATTGTGGGCGTTCAGATCCGGCAATTGATCGAGACTCTGCGCGGATTGTTCGCCCAGATGGGTCATGCGGTTCAGAAACAGAAAACGCTCGAAGCTCACCCAGAGGACGATAAGCAAGAGGATGGGCATAATGAAAAGGATCCCGCCGGACTCGGCGGCAATCTTGAACAGCTCGGTAAAATTCATGGTACGGAATCCTCAAAGGAAGGGGCCGCCAGAGCGGCCCAGATCATGGCTCAGAAAGTGGCATCTACTGTGGCGTAGACGTTGAAAGGCAGGTTCAGCTTTTGATAAGGATTGCTGCTGCTGCTGCTGTAACTGACGATATAGCTGCGATCGAAAAGATTGTTGAGATTGAGCGCGGCAGTCACCTTCTTAAAGCCGAGGGTATCGCTGAGGGGCGCGTTGTGGAAGGTATAGCGCAGACTCATGTTGCTGTAGAAGCGACTACCCAGGGGCAAGAATTTACCACCAAGGCTGTAGTAGGAGTTCCCCATCTCATGGAAGGAGATGGTCCCGCGGAAGCCGTGGTAGCGAGCGATGAAGCCCACCGCTTCGGTGTGGTGCGGGGCATAGGGGAATGGCTGTCTGGCGGAGCTCAGACGGGCGTCGAGGATACCGACGTTGGCGTAGGCACTGAAGATATCGTTCAGCACCACATTGTTCTGCCAACTGATGCCCTGGTTGATTGCCTTGCCGGCGTTGGCCAGCACCGTCTGATTGAAGGAACCTAGCAGGATGGTGGTGCTCAGGATGTAATTGCTGAAATCCACGCGGAAGGCCTGCAATTGCGAAGACCAGGGGCCAATTTCCCAATTGGTGCCCACCGAGTAGGTCTTGGCACGCTGGGGCTGCAGGTTGGCATTGTAGGTGCCGGTATAGAACTGGTTGTAGCCCGGGGGATTACTGTTCTCGCTGTAATTCACATAGGCGTGCCAATTGGGCAGGATGCGCAGGTTGGCGCCGACGGAGGGCAGCACCGAGCTGAAATTCACATCGAATTTGCCAGGGCGCCCGCGCGCCAAGGCCACGTCATCGACAAAGCTGCGGCTGACGTACAGATACTTGAAACCGACCGTCAATTTCAGTGCATCGATGGGCTTGTAATTGAGCACCAGGAAGGGCTCATAGGTGTTCGTGACCACCGGTTCGTAGTAGCTGGAGCCCAAGTAGACATTGCTCATGCTGAGATAGCGTGAATCGTGCAAGGTGTTGTTGTGGTTGAACCAGAAGCCCAGTTCGCTATCCACCGGCCCCAGCGGCACGAGCAGCTTGGCAATATTGCCCCAGCGATGGGTATTGTTGACGCTATTGCGCAGCAACACCTCTCCAGAGCTTGGCCGTACCGTTGCGATGGCCCCGGTCGGCGTCAGCACCGTCTGGCTATAAGTGGTAGCACTGGCGCCAAAGCCATTGCCATAGTAGTAATATAGTTGATCCGAGAAGCGAACCCGTCCGAGATGTCCTTCATATTTGGCGTAGCCCAGCCAGTTGAGATAATTGTTGTAGTTGAAACCTGAATACAGGTAGTTCACCGTGCCATTGGGATTCAGCAGGTTGCTGGTATAACTGTTGTAATTCCGGCCAAACTCGGCAATCTGCGCCGCAGTCGCGCCATTGTAGTAATTGAAACGCTGGTTGTTCTGAGTGAAGAACAGGGTCAGGTTGCCGGGGCCGATGTGGGTAAGAGATTTGAAGAGAAACTGCGTCTGAATGGCACCATTGTTCTGAAAATAGCCATCGCGTTCAGTTTGATTGACATAGATCCAGGCCGAGGTGGGAGCGATGTTCTTGGCAAAGAGCCCGGTATTGATCAAACCACCATAGTTGTACTTGCCAAAGCTGCCGGCGCCGACAATGGGCCGCACGATGGGGAAAGGCGAGGGCTTGAGGCTATAGGTGGCGAAGGCGCCGCCGAAGGCCGCCAGGCCGGGTAGGGCGGCCGATTCGGCGCCGGGATAATATCTGGCTCCGGCTACCAGTACCGAAGGGATGAACTCGTTGGTGTAGTAGGAATAGCTGTCGTTGTCGTTGAGGGGGATGCCATCCAGGGTGAAGTTGATGAGCGACTTGCCGAAGCCGTTGATATAGATGTCATCGCCATCCATGCTGTCGCCGCTGCTGACGACCATGGCGTTGGGCAGGGTGTTGAGCACCTGGGTGTAGGAATCGGTGGGGCTGATCATCTCAAACTGCCCCTTGGTAATGGTGGTCTCCTGCTGGGTGGCGGTCTTGTCAAACTTCTGCACGCGCTGGACATCGCTCTTGGGTGTCTGGCCCACGTTCAGATTGGGGGCGGCACCGAAAAAACCGGACTCGCTGCTGGCAGTTCCGGTAACCGTACCCAGAGACTGGGTGTCGGCATGGGCATTGATTTGTGCCAAAGTGCCAATGGCGGCTACTACGGTCAGCAACAGGGGTTTCCTGGTCTTCATTCTGATACGCTCCTATCGATGGTGAGTCACTTTTGCCGCGGCTCTTGGTCTCACCTACATGGGTCAGACCTTATGTGAAAGGAACCTTATCAGAGAATTGTTACATTTGTATGAATCTTTTGTGTCACTTTTATGACATTCTCGTTCCTCTCTGGCCAGAAAATTGTGCTACATTGTACCTCGTTGATCCTGTGGAGGTATTTAGTCATGTCCCATGCAAGGTTTGCGGTCACACTCCTCCTCCCTCTCGCTCTTTCGGCTTGCGCTACGGTGTCGCCGGTGGCGGGAAACTTTCCCAATATCACACCCCGCCAGGCGCAAAACGGGGCCGAGAATGGCAAACTCGTACGCTGGGGCGGCGAGTTGATTCAGGCCGAGCCCGAGGCCCAGCAGACCTGTTTCACCGTGCTGGGTTTCCCCCTCAACTCCGAGGGCCGCCCGGTACTCGGTCGTCAGGCAGCGGATGTCGGTCGTTTTCTCGCCTGTGCGCCTGGATTCTACGATCCAACGCTCTATGCGCCGGGACGCGAGATGACGTTTATTGGTACCGTGCAAGGCATTGTGACCAAAAAAGTGGGGGGCTTCGAATATCCCTATCCGCGCCTGAGTGCGAGTCAGGTCTATCTCTGGCCCTTGCCAGAGCCGGAACCGCGCATGAGCACCGTTGTCGTGGGTGGTGGGTGGGGCTGGGGCTGGCCGGGTTATTACGGTCCGTTTGGTCCCCGTTTTGGCTGGATGTATCCCTGGTGACCTGATCTCGTCCAGAGAGGACTGTCCAGAGAGGACGTGTCCTGCGGATGTCTGCGTGCTAAACTCCCGTCTTTACGGGTGGGGCGCAAATGATTCGGAGTATGACGGGGTATGCCCGGGTGGTGACGGGCGGGGCGGAAGATGGGCGATCCTGGGAAGTCCGTGCGGTAAATCATCGCTTCCTGGAGATCGTCCTGCACCTTCCCGACAGTCTCCTTGGTATCGAGGCGGAATTGCGCCGGCGGGTCGCGCAGGTGATCAAGCGCGGCAGGGTCGAAGTGTGGCTACGACATTCTGTCCAGGAGGAGCAGCCGAGTATTCGCATCAACCCCGCGTTGCTGGCTGAACTGCGTGGCGCCGTCGGTGAGATTGCAGAGCTGTGGGACGCTCCACTCCCGGGACCCGATCCCCTCGAGCTGTTGCGTTGGCCGGGTGTCCTGCAGGGCCGAGAAGTAGAGGAAATTCAGCCTGAGGCGTTGCTGACGCATCTCGATGATGCCTTGCAGGAGCTGCAGCAATCGCGTCTGCGGGAGGGCAGCGCGCTTGCAGAAATTTTCCTGCAAAAGCTCCAGGCTATGGAGGAGATACTGCAATCCCTGCGCATGCAACTTCCCGGCATTGAAGCGCGGCTGGCAGAACGCCTGGAACGACGCCTGGGCGATCTGCGGCAACAGGTGGAGCCCGGTCGTTGGGAGCAAGAACTGGTCTTTTATTTGCATCGGCAGGATGTGGCCGAGGAAATGGAACGATTGGCAACGCACCTCGTAGAAATTCGCCAAGTGCTGCAACGTGACGAGGCCGTCGGACGACGTCTGGATTTCCTGGTGCAGGAATGCAATCGGGAGGCCAATACCTTGGGCTCCAAGGCCGGCGATCCACAGGTCAGTCGGGCCGCCATCGAGCTCAAGGTGCTGATCGAACAGTTGCGTGAGCAGATCCAGAATGTGGAGTAGCCATAATTATGAGTGATCACGCCCATCATGCAGGGATTCTCTGGATCATTTCGGCGCCCAGCGGCGCCGGCAAGACCAGCCTGTCTCGTGCTTTGGTGCAGGAAACGACGGCCCTACGTACGTCGGTGTCTTTTACCACGCGCGCTCCGCGTCCGGGAGAGGTCGATGGTCAGGACTATCACTTCATCTCGGCAGAGCAGTTTGCCGGAATGGCAGAGCGCGGAGAATTCTTGGAGCATGCGTTGGTACACGGCAACCGGTATGGTACCGGCGAATCGTGGGTGAAAAAGCAGCTGTTCTCCGGGGTGGACTGCTTGCTGGAAATCGACTGGCAGGGCGCTCGCCTGGTGCGGGAGCGCTTGCCAGAGCATGTCGTCAGCGTTTTCATCCTTCCACCCTCCTTGGCCGTTCTCGCTGAGCGCTTGCGGGGTCGCGGCCAGGATAGTGACGAGGTGATTGCCCGACGACTGGCGGCAGCGCGGGAAGAGCTGCTACATTACGATGAGTTTGACTATCTGGTGGTAAATGAGGAGTTTCAGCGCGCTTTGGAGGACTTGCGTTGTATCGTGCGTGCCGAGCATCTGCGGCGCAATCGCCAGCAGCACGAGGAACACGCGCGTCTGCGTACTCTTTTGGCGTGATTTTGCAAAATAGTGAGGAACTGCCGTCATGGCTCGTATTACTGTAGAAGACTGTTTGTCGAAGGTGGATAACCGCTTTGAGCTGACCCTGGTGGCGGCGCGGCGTGCCCGCCAGCTCGCCAGTGGTGCGCAGCCACTGGTGCCCGTCGATCGCGATAAAAATACTGTGGTTGCGCTACGCGAAATCGCCGCCGGTAAGGTGAGTCGCACCATCCTCGACGAGCCGGCACCACCACCTTTGGCCAGTTTCCCTGGCGCCGCACGGCGGGAACCCGCAGGTATCGAGGATGTCGGCGGCGACTGAACTCAGCAACCCGGCAGACTCCGTTTTTCTGGCGGAGGCTGCCGAGGTGTTACAGCTCTCGCCGGTAACCCCGGCTTTGGATGATCCTTGTGCGCCGCTACGTCTTCTCCTGCAGCGCTATCTGTCGCCAGAGGATGTGCAGAAGGTGCGCGATGCCTACGAGCTGGCGGCATTGGCGCATCGGGAGCAACGGCGTCGTAGTGGTGAACCCTACATTCATCACCCGGTAGCAGTTGCCTGCATCCTCGCAGAACTCCAGTTGGATGTCGCCACCATACAGGCAGCACTGTTGCATGATGTCATCGAGGATTGTGGCATCAGCAAAGACGAGCTGACGGAACGCTTCGGCGCCGAGGTCACCGAGATGGTGGATGGCGTCAGCAAACTCGGCCAAGTGCGCTTCGAGACCCGGGAAGAGGCGCAGGCGGAAAACTTCCGCAAGATGTTCCTGGCGATGTCACGTGATATCCGCGTCGTGCTGATCAAACTTGCCGACCGGTTACATAACATGCGCACCATGGGGGTGATGACGGCGGACAAACGCCGGCGCATTTCCCGCGAGACCCTCGATATTTACGCGCCAATTGCCCAGCGTCTGGGTATCCACGCTATTCGTATTGAATTGGAAGAACTCGCCTTTTCGCATCTCTACCCGAAACGCTGGCATGCCCTGAATCAAGCTATCAAGGCAGCCCGGGGTAATCGTAAAGAGGGCGTACAGAAAATTGGACAGCTGATTGCCGAGCGTTTGCGGCAGGAGGCAATCCATGCCCAGGTGAGCGGGCGGGAAAAGCACGTCTACAGCATTTATCGGAAGATGCAGCGCAAGGGATTGCCCTTTTCCGCCATTCACGATCTCCATGCCTTTCGCATCATCGTCGATGATGTCGATACCTGCTACCGAGTGCTCGGTATCGTCCACAGTCTGTTTCGTCCCATTCCTGGGCGTTTCAAAGATTACATCGCCATCCCGAAATCGAATGGCTATCAGTCTCTCCACACGATCCTGCTAGGGCCCTTTGGGCATCCGGTGGAGGTCCAGATTCGGACCGAGGATATGCACCGGGTGGCGGAAGCCGGAGTGGCCGCGCATTGGCTCTATAAAAGCGGAATTCAGCGGGCACATGCCGAGGCGCAAGCGCGCGCATGGATCCAGCGTCTGCTGGAGTTGCAGGCCCAGGGGGGCGATTCGCAAGAATTTCTCGAAAGCCTGAAGATGGATCTCTTCCCTGATGAGGTCTACGTGTTCACCCCGAAGGGCAAAATTCTTGGTCTACCGCGGGGTGCTACAGCGATTGATTTTGCCTATGCCGTGCACAGTGATATCGGTAATCGCGCGGTGGCCGCCAAAATCAATGAGATCTATGTGCCGTTGCGCAGCATCATCGACAATGGTGACAAGGTGGAGATCATCACCGCTGAGTCGGCACATCCCCAGGCCGGTTGGCTGGAGGTCGTGGTCACCGCCAAAGCGCGTGCCAATATCCGCTCTTACCTCAAGACCATCCAGCGCGGCGACGCGGAACAACTGGGTGCCAGTCTGCTCGACAAGGCCCTGCGTAGTCTGGGAACCTCTCTCGAGGCATTGACGGAAGAAGATTTTCGGCGTGTCTATCCCACCTTTCAAGTGGCGGACCGTAGCGCTTTGTTGGTGTCGATCGGCATCGGTCAGATCATTCCGCTGGTGGTGGCGCAAAAGCTCGTACCCGAGGAAGAGCGTGGGCGTCTGGCGCAAACGGCGCGCCGACTGGGGCAGGCGGTAAGTTCCTTGCTACCGGGGCGGCCTGGGCGCGAGGCGGGACACAAGCAGCCATTGCTGATCCGCGGTACCGAGGGAATGCCAGTCACCCTGGCGCGCTGTTGTCGTCCCATTCCCGGGGATCCGATCCTCGGCTTTATCACGGCGGGTAAAGGGATTGTGGTGCACACCCACGATTGCCACAACATTCGGGAATGGCGCAAGCGTCGTGACCGCTGGGTGGACGTGCAGTGGGATCCCGAAGTGCATGCCGAGTTCCCGGTCCTGGTGCGGGTCGTGGCGGAGAGTGGACGCGGGGTCCTGGCGCGGGTGGCAACCCATATTGCCCAGGCCGATGCCAACATCGATCATGTCGATATCGAACCCCAGGATGGCCTTTATACCGGTATTACCTTTACCATCACGGTGCGCGACCGCGATCACCTGGCTCAGGTGGTGCGGAGTTTACGCTCCCTGCCTTCGGTGTCGCGGGTGCAGCGCGTGAAAGGATGAATTCTCAGGAGATTGCTATGCCCAACCCCGTTCACAGTGCAGAAGCCCCAAAGGCCATAGGCGCCTACAGTCAGGCCATGATCCATGGCGATCTGCTGTATCTCTCTGGCCAGATCCCGATCGATCCGAAAACGGGAGAGCTGGTGCAGGGAGACTTTGCTGCGCAGATGCAACAGGTCCTGGATAATCTGCAAGCCGTCTGTGTGGCGGCGGGCACCGACCTGCGGCGGGCGGTGAAATTACAGGTGTATCTGAGTGATCTGAGCAATTTTGCGACGGTGAATGCGCTCATGGAGAAATTTTTTACCCCTCCATATCCGGCGCGTGCGGCATTACAGGTTGCAGCCTTACCGCGCAATGCGGTGGTGGAGATCGACGGGATTGTAGCCCTGGCTGAGGCTGATCATGCTACCGGCTGATCTGCAGCAGCCGGTTCGCGTTCTTCTGCAACGCTATCCGGAATTGCGTGGCTTGCTGGAAGAAAGGGGAATCCACTGCAATGAGTGTTTCGTCGCCGAGCGAGAAACCCTGGCTGGCGTAGCTGCCATGCATCATCTCGATCTACAGTCGTTGCTGCAGGACTGGGAAAGGCGCCGCGCGCAAGACACCAACGCCTGAAGGTATGGCTGTATCGCGTCCAGCGCTGCGTCTGCAGGATTCCTTGGCAGCGTTGCCCGGCATCGGGCCGGCGCTTGCTGGACGCATGGCGGGCCTCGGTCTCACCAGGATCGAGGACCTGCTCTTTCATTTCCCCTTGCGGTTTCAGGATCGTCGGCGCCTCTTGCCGATTGCTTCTCTGCGGCCAGGGATGGAATGCGCGGTACTGGGGGAAATCGTCGATCTGCAGCGCCAGACCGGCCGGCGAGAGCAGTGGTTGCTGCGCCTTGCGGATGCAAGTGGGACAGCCCTTCGCCTGCGATTCTTTCACCTGAGTCCGGCTTTGCGCCAGCAATGGCACAGCGGACGCAGGCTCTGGTGCTTTGGCGAATTGCGCGCGGGTCTGCAGGGGCTGGAGATGGTGCATCCCGAGTGGCAGCTCGCCGATCGAGCGGATTTTCGGCCTCCCGAGCATCTGACACCGTTCTATCCCAGCACCCAGGGCATCCACCAACAGCAGTGGCGGCGTTTCATTGCTGCCGCGCAGGAATTGTTGCCAAGCCTCGTAGATCCCTTACAGGCATATTTCCCGGACTGGCCGAGCGTGGCCGACAGTATTCGCTACCTGCACCGGGGAGGGGAGCGTGCGCCCATGGCCGCGGATCGGGAGTGGCAACGAGTCGCCCTGGAGGAGCTCCTGGCGCATCATCTGGCATTGCGCCGGGAACGTCGGAAAAGTGCTCCGCAACTCGTAGAATCTGTGCCTGATCCCAGTCTTTGGCAGCGGCTGCGTACGACCTTGTCTTTTTCGCCAACGTCTGCGCAGGAACGGGTGATTGCCGAGGCGGTAGCCGACCTGGCGAGCCAGCGGCCGATGCGGCGGCTGGTGCAGGGTGACGTCGGTTCGGGGAAAACCCTGGTGGCGGTTGCGATACTCTTGCATGTGGTAGCAGCGGGTAAACAGGTTGCCGTCATGGCGCCGACGGAAATCCTGGCAGTGCAACTATATGAGCGTCTGCAGTCCTGGTTGTCTTCGCTGGACGTGGCGGTTGGGCTCTTGCTGGGTAGCCAGGGACTGCGTCAGCGACGCACTACCATGACGGATTTGCAGGAAGGTAGCCTGTCGGTAGTTTGTGGGACGCAGGCGTTATTCCAGGAGAATGTGGAGTTTGCCCGTCTGGGGCTGGTGATCATTGATGAGCAGCACCGCTTTGGCGTCGAGCAACGTCGTCGGCTGCTGGAAAAGGGCGACATGCCCCATCTTCTGGTAATGACCGCGACGCCGATCCCGCGTACTCTGGCCATGACCCTGCACGCCGATCTGGATATTTCCAGCATCGATGAATTGCCGCCGGGGCGGCAACCCATCGACACGCTGGTGCTGGCCGATGAGCGGCGGGAGGAATTGATCCAGCGGCTGCATCACCTGCTTGCCGCTGGGCGCCAGATCTATTGGGTCTGTCCTTTGATCGAGGAATCCGAGATCCTGCAATTGCAGGCAGCGGAGACCAGTTATGCCGATTTGCAGGCGGTATTGCCGGAAATTCCCATCGGCTTGCTGCATGGGCGCCAGCGTAGCGAGGAGAAGGCGCAGATCATGGAAGCATTCCGGCACGGGAAGCTGCGAATATTGGTGGCGACGACGGTGATCGAGGTAGGGGTGGATGTTCCCAATGCATCGGTGATGGTGATCGAGCACGCCGAGCGTCTGGGATTGGCGCAATTGCATCAGTTGCGCGGGAGAGTGGGGCGGGGCGCGCAGGCCAGTGTTTGTATCCTGATGTATCACGCACCCCTTTCGGCCAAGGCGCGGGAAAGACTGCAGACCCTGCGTGCGTCGCAGGATGGCTTTGTCATTGCGCGCAAGGACTTGGAGATGCGGGGACCGGGGGAGTTTCTGGGGGTGCGGCAGAGCGGTGAGCGGCAGTTGCGTATCGCCGATCTGTTGCGCGATGAAGCGCTTTTGGCCCTTCTTCCAGGGCTTGCCGAACGCCTGGAGCGGGACTGTCCGGAGGCGATTGATGTGCTCATCCAGCGCTGGTTGGGTTCAGCCACCGCCTATGCGGCAATAGGCTGATTGGTCGCGGCGAATCAACGATGAACATCGGATCGTCTACAAGACATTGGATGATTCGATTCTGATCGCTCAGTTACGCTACCACTACTGACCGCAGCCAACGGAAAGGCGCTGGCGAAGGTGTTCCGGTAGACAGTCAGGAATGGGCTGGAGTATTCTTCGAAAAATTTTATATTAGCGCGAGGAATTACGCGTGGGACGTTGGTATCACTGGTCTGTGGCGGTAGTTGGTATGGTATTTCTGGGCGGCTGTACTTCGCAGCTCCCACCGACCAAGGTCCACTCGGTTGCCTACTACGCGGCGCGCATTCCTCCGCCTCCGGTCAGTCCTGCGATTTCCACGGCACCGGTACAGTCCGTTGCGCCGCAAGATGTGACTTTGCACATCATCGTTAATACCGATCAACGCAAGCTGTATCTATATCGCGGCTCGACGCTGTTGGCCAGCTATCCGGTCGCTATTGGCTTTGGCGGTTCGGCCCCGCGCCGGATTCGCGGTGATAACAAAACGCCCATCGGACACTATCACATAGGGTATGTACGCTGGGGAACCCAATACGGACCCTTCATGCTTCTCACCTATCCTAATCGGCACGACGCCGAATGGGGCTTACGTGAAGGGATCATCTCGCAGAGCCAGTATCACGCGATTGTGTCGGCCATCGATGCTGGGCAGGTGCCGCCGCAGAACACGCCCTTGGGCGGGTACATCGGAATCCACGGCATGGGGCCAAGTTTTTCGTACGATCGTACTGCCAGAGTGTTCCCAGGCCGCTGGACGGCAGGCTGTGTGGCGCTCTCCAATCACGACGCACAAAATATTGCGAGTATGGTTCAACCCGGCACACCTGTAGAAATTATTGGACAGGTGGCGAGTTATCCGGAGCAAATCAATCAAAGCGGGCGTTTGGCTTTTCAATACCATCACGTGGCGGATAGAGGGCTGACATTCGGTAGCTCCGCCGCCGGACAGTCACCCCAAAAGTTGCAGAACGAGTGATCTTGCAGATCCCGTTATGATGCCGATGGTAAAAGATCGGTCGGCAAAAATTTTCTACCTTTCTATTCGCCCTGCCTCCCAGCCGTTGCGGATACAGTCGCCCAGCGCCACGCCGCCACGCCAGTTGCCCAGCAGTGACAAGCCCGGCCAGTCGCTTAGGGCGCTGTCTATGGCGGCGAGGCGTTGGGCATGTCCCAAGTTATATTGCGGAATGGCGCACGGCCAAAGTTGCGCCCGCTGGAAACTGGGCTGACCCTGGATGCCCAGGATGGGGGAGAGATCTTCCAGTGCCTGGCGAAAGAGGAGAGCTTCTTCTTGCGGGATGGCTTCCTGCGCGCCGCCCAGAAACACGGTAAGCAGTACCTGGCCATCGGGCGCACGCTTCGGGAAAAGGGTGGAAGAGAATAGTGCCCCCAGGGTGGGAATACCCAAGCGCCTGGGGATCAGCACGCCAAAGCCATCCAGGGGATGCTCTACCTGTGTGCGCGGAAAACCCAGGGCAAGCGTCGCGACCGCGGGGTATTCAATTTCTGCGAGCTGATCGCGTAATGGCTGTGCGGTCGCAGGCAGAAGGCGAATGATTGCATCGGTGGGGAGGCAGAGAAACAGCTGTTTTGCCAGCAGAGCGCCGGTTCTGCTTTCCACTCTCCAGCCTTGATCGACGGGAAGGATGGCGGTCACCGGCGCATTGCAGCGCAGTCTATCGCCCAGTTTTGCGGTAGCGGCGCGGGGCAGGTCCTGCATGCCGCCGGCAAAGGATAGCAGGCGACTGCGCATGGTCGGGCGCTTGCGGCGCAAGCCGGCGAGCAGCAAGGATCCATGCTCCTTCTCCATCTGCGCCAGACGAGGGAGGCTGGCGGCGAGGGAGAGACGCTCGGGATCGCCAGCAAAAACCCCGGAGACAAAGGGGTCGACCATCCAGTCCAGTATTTCCGGCCCCAGGCGTCGGCGCACGAATGTTGCCACGGACTCCTCCGCCGCCGCGCGGGCGCGGAAGGGTTCACCAAGAAGGCGTAGACGGGCACCGGGAGACAAGAGCTTGCCGCCGAGCAGGGCTCCAGGGCCAAGTGCAACCAGTCGCTTGTGCCGATTCAGGACAAAGCGACGACGAGCAAGAGGGTTGGCGGTAACACCATCGAGAGCGAGACGCCGCAGCAGATCTGCCACCAAAGGGTCGCGAACGAGCAAGGTGTTGGGGCCAAGGTCGTAGGTAAAGCCCTCTTCGCTACGGCTGCGAATATTGCCACCCGCCGTCTCGCGCGCCTCGAGCAGCAAAAATTCTTTTCCCTCTTCTTGTAGGCGCAGAGCCAGACTGAGGCCGGTGATTCCAGCACCAACAATGAGATAGGGCAGTACGTCCACGTTTTATTCCTCCTGCGGTAGTTTTGCAGCGTACGCGCGACTCTGCCGATACCAGCGGTGTGCGTGCCGGAGCAGGGCGATCAGGATGGCGGTGACGGGTAGGGCGATGAGAAGGCCCACAAAGCCGAGCAGCTGCCCACCGGCAAGGACGGCAAAAATTACCAGCACCGGATGCAGGCCGATGCGATCCCCAACCAGTATCGGAATGAACAGGGTGCTTTCGAGGACTTGTCCAACGCCGTATACCGCCCAGACTTCTGCCAGCGAGAGTAGGGTGCCGCCCTGAATATACATTGCCAGACTCGCGAGAATGATGCCGCTGGCAAACCCCAAGTAAGGAACAAAGCTCAAGAGTCCGGAGAGGAGACCGATGAGCAGGGCAGTTTTCAGGCCCACGATGCTGAGCCCAATGGCATAGGTGGCGCCCAGCGCGAGCATGTCGAGGAGCTGCCCACGCAGAAAGGCCATCAGCATCCGGTCGGAATCGATGGCCAGTTGCCGGACAAGGGCCAGCTGGCGACGCGGGATGAGCTCGTCGAGGCGCTGTAACAGGCGCGGCCAGTCCCGTAACAGGTAAAACGTGATGACCGGAATGAGCAGAAAGTTCATCAGAAACGAGAGGATGCCGGAGCCGGAAACCAGTGCGACCTGGAGGCTGCTGCTGGCCCAATGGGCGAGTTTGCTGGCGTTTTTGCTGGCGTAGGCCGTCAGGGTATGACTGTCGATGGGAATCCCCAAGCGCTGAGATATTTGCGGCAAGAGCTGCGTCTGCAGCAGCTTGGCATATTGCTGGAGATAATCGATGGCAATCAGGCTCTGGGCACGCACTGTGGGCAGTAAAGCGATGATGATCGCGGCAGCCAGCAGGAGGGCGAAGAGGAAAACCAGGGTGGTACCGAGTGTCCTGCCAATGCGCCAGCGCTGCAGAAACGTTACCAGGGGGTTGCCCAGATAGGCGAGTACGCCGGCAATCAGGAAGGGAGAAAGAATGGGACCAAGCAGGTAGATCAGCCACAGGAGCAGGGCCAGGACGAGCCAGGGAAGCCAACGCAGCGGCATGGTCAGGGCTGGTGTCGAAGAAACTGGTGGTGGCCGAGTCGGAGGACAGGTTCAATGGAGATTATGGCCGCTGCCCTCCGCCGCCTCGAGCATGACCTGCTGTACCTCAGGACTAAAGTCGCCTTGCAGGACCTGCTGTCGACCTTCCTGGAAAAAAAGTTGTGCGTCGGCGGGAAGGAATTTTTGTAGGGCCGCAAAAGCCTCGCGCATCAGCTCCGGGGCTTGTGCGCGGGTGGCCGTGATGCCCCAGTTGAACAGCAGGATACGCCAGGGCCGCTGCGGATCGTTGCTTTCCAGGTCGGCGGCGTAATCGGCTTCGGCGGCTGCGACTACCGCGCCCATTAGGCGCGCCAGGCTGGCAAGTGCCGCCGGATCCCGTTCGCCGTTGGCCAAAACTGCCAAGCCGTTCACCACCGGGTCGAGGGTATGAATCGGCTGCTGCTCCTGTACCAGCCAGGCAGCGATACTGACACTGACCACCTCGAGTGCTGCTTTGCTCTTGCGCTCTCCGAGGCGGTCCGCCCAGGTCGCCAGATCCATGAGCAGGCCAATGCTGAGATCACCAATCCGCTCTGCTTCGTCTTCGGGCAGTGAAGGATCCCAGTCGGTAGTGTCTTTCTCCAGCACAGCGAAGAGCTGCCGCAGGGCATCCACCAGTTGCGGCGGGGTGACTTGCTCACCGGTGGCGATCTTGCTTTCGGCGAAGCGAGCGAGGAGTGGCTGGACCTGCTGTTCGAAGCGAGCCTTGGCGCTGGCGATGTCGGCGAGAGAAGGCAAGGCGGGTTCCTCAAAGTGCCAAAATTCGCCTTTGATGATACCATGAAAACTTTGCTGACGCAGTGTGTCGGGAGCTTCTCTATGCCACAGTCCAGTCCCCCTCGTTCCACAGTCGATCTCCACATGCATTCACTGCATTCCGATGGCAGCCTGCGGGTAGAAGACTTGGTCGCGCGGGTTGCCGCGCGCGGCGTGGGTTTGATGGCGCTGACTGATCATGACAACACTGCTGGAATTACGACGGCCGCAGCGGAGGCAGGCCGTCTGGGTATCGATTTTCTGCCTGGGGTGGAGGTATCAAGCGAATGGAATGGCATCGGCATTCACATCGTTGGCTTGGGTATCGATATCCGAAATCCGGAGCTTCAGACCGGCCTCGACCGGATCATGGAGTTTCGCGACTGGCGTGCTGCGGAAATCAGCCGTCTGCTGGATAGTGCTGGAATTCCTGGTGCCGAAGCCGGCGCGCGGGAACTGGCCGGTAGCCGCATGGTGGGGCGGACTCACTTCGCCCGTTGGCTGAAAGATTCTGGCCACTGCCGCGATAATGGAGAGGCCTTTCAACGTTGGCTCGGGCGGGGACAGGTGGCCTATGTACCGAGTGACTGGATTCCCATGCGTGACGCGGTATCCTGGATTCGCCAGGCGGGGGGCATTGCCGTGGTTGCGCACCCAGGGCGCTACAAGCTGAGTGCGGAGCGCCTGCGCGAGCTATTTGTAGAGTTCCGTGATGCTGGCGGCGGTGCTATCGAGGTTTCTTCCGGTTCGCAGGCGGCGGCTGATCGCGAACATCTGGGTAAATTGGCGCGGCAATTGAATCTTGCTGCCTCCCTGGGTTCCGATTTTCATGGCCCGGAAATTGGTCACGCCGAGATTGGGCAATTGGCGCCCCTTCCCGTTGGGGTGCAGCCGGTTTGGGAGTGCCTCGGGCATCCTTTCCCCCTTTCACCAGTCCACTGACAGCATTTCTATGCCCCAAATGCGGGAAAAAATCCGCTTTGCCAGCTGGGGGACGGTGGTTCTCGTCCTCATCTACCTGGGTGCTCTGTATACCCTGAGCCCCTACGCCGGACCCCTGCTCATGGGCGCCGTCCTCGCTACCGTGGGCTGGCCATGGCAACTGCGTGCCGAGCGTTCCTTCCATTTGCCACGTTGGCTCGCTTCGTTTCTCCATGCGCTGGCGTGGATGGCGATTATCATCATTCCGGCTGTTTTAGTGGTCGAATCCATCCTGCCGCAATTGCTGCAGGTGGTAGCACGTTGGCAGAGCGGGGCTCCCTTGCTTGGGGTGCCGCGGGAGCTGCAGCAGGTTCCCTATTTCGGAAAATGGCTCGCGGCGCATCTGCGGGTGTTGAATGGCGCACATCTGTCGCACTTTTTTTCGGAACATGCGGCGGTTATCACCAGTTCCCTCGGGCAGCTCTGGTTTTTTGTTTTGCATACCTTTTTTGTCGCGTTGACGGTTTTTGCCATCAGTCTGCATGGCAGACGCTTGAGTGAAGTCCTGCGTCTGACTGCGGCCCAGCTATGGGGCGCGGAGCGGGGAGATCGCTTCTTGTGGGCCGCGCGGGAGGCGACGCGTTCGGTTCTCATCGGGCTGATTGGCGTTGGCGTCATCGAGGGCTTGCTCATTGGTGTCGCCTATGCTGTCGCTGGTCTCAATGCCTGGCCCTTATGGATGGTCGTCACGGCTCTTCTGTCACCGATCCCTTTTGGTGCAACGGTGGTGGTTGCTGCTGCAACCTTGTGGCTGATCTTCGGCGGGCATTGGCTTGCCGGTTTTGTGGTATTGGGTTGGGGTTTCTTCGTCATCACTCTTGCGGATTTGGTCATCCGCCCTCTGCTCACCGGGTCGCAAAGCCAAGCGCCCTTTTTCCTGGTTTTTTTTAGTATCCTGGGTGGCGCAGCTGCCTTTGGCTTGATTGGTTTGATTATCGGCCCCATATTAGTATTGTTGGCACGGAGTGTATGGCTGGCGTGGGAGCGGCGGGTGCTGCTTGAGCGTGGAACCGGGGCGGGTGCGGCGCAGTCCAAGTTTTGAATTCCCGGAGGTGCAGAATGGATTATCAGATGTTTGATCAGCAGTACAATCAGATTGCTCAGGCGACCCAGAACAACGTGCAGGGCTTGCAGCAGGTAGCGCAGAAGGTACAGTCGGCGATTCCCGATGCCACCCAGGCGCGGGAATTGATCCTCGATCTGCGTAACATGGCGATGAATCTGCAAAGCCAGCAGCAGAGTGTGAATATGCTGTTGCAGCAGATGGGACAGCGCATCCAGCAGTTGGAGATGCAGATGCAGCAGATGGGCGGGCAGCCCGGGATGAATCCGAACATGGCGCAACGTCCCTGGAACGCGCCGGCGCAGGGCGGCATGGGCAGCGGTTTCATGGGCAATGTGATGACCGGTTTGGGCTTGGGTGCTGGTTTTGCCGTCGCGGATAACATCGTCGACGATATCTTCAATATGTTCTGATTGTTTCACCGGCAGTCAGTAGCCGACGGCGGTCGCTTTGGCCGCCGTTTTTCTTGGAGCGAACTGTGGCAGAAGAATGGATCTATGGCATCCACGCCGTAGAGGCGGCGATCGCGGCGGGAGAGGTAGAGCGTCTATGGCTGGCGGCGGAGAGGGCCGACGATGCCAGAATCTCGTCTATCCGCCAAGCCGTCGAGGCCCATGGCCTTCCGCTAGCGCTAGAGCCAATGCAGGCCCTGCAACGGCGTTGCCATGCGGATCAGCACCAGGGGGTGGTGGCCCGCGCTTTGCCGCTTCCCCCGCGGGATTGGAAAGCCTTTGCAGATCATCTTCCAGAGCATGCCTTTCTGTTGATGCTCGATGGGGTGACGGACCCGCATAACCTCGGTGCCTGCTTGCGCAGTGCCGAAGCGGCGGGGGTAGATGCCGTGCTATTGCCCAAGGATAATGCCTGCGGCATTACTGCTACGGTACGCAAGGTGGCTGCCGGTGCCGCTTCCCGCGTGCCGGTGTTTTTTCTGACCAATCTGTCCCGCACGCTCGCGGAGCTGCAGCAACGCAATTTTTGGGTGGCTGGCCTTGCCGGAGATGCAGAACAAAGCATCTACGAAGTGGATCTGCGCGGCCCTCTGGTATTAGTTATGGGGAGCGAGGAGAAGGGTGTCCGCCGCCTGGTTCGCGAGCATTGCGATTACCTGCTGCGTATTCCTATGGCCGGCCAGATCGAGAGCTTGAATGTCTCGGTCGCGACCGCGCTGGTACTCTTCGAAGCCAGGCGGCAACGAAGTGGGGAGGCATCGGCACGGCATTCGCGCTAGAATGGGCCCCTGCATAGGAGAGCCCATGTCCCCAAGCGTTGTCGATTCCCACTGTCATCTCGATTTTGACGATTTTGCCGCTGACCGTGCGGAAGTTTTGCTACGCGCGCGGCAGGCGGGAGTCGAGTCGATTCTGATTGCCGCTGTGCGCCAGCCGGACTGGGGACGAGTGCGCACCTTGGCAGAGTCGGAAGCGGAGATCTGGGGCGCTGCCGGAGTACATCCGAATGAACCGGTCACAGAGACTCCGCGCTATCAAGATCTTCTCGCTGCCCTGGACCATAAAAAAATTGTCGCCGTTGGCGAAACGGGCCTGGATTATTTTCGCTCCGAGGGAGACCTTACCTGGCAGCAAGAGCGCTTGGCGCGGCACGTTGCCGCCGGGCGGGAAACCGGCAAGCCTCTGATCATTCATACCCGGGAAGCGGCTGCCGATACCCTCTCCTTATTGCGCAGCGAGGGTGCCCGTGATTGTGGTGGAGTCATCCATTGTTTTACCGAAACCCTCGATTTTGCCCGTCAGGCAATGGACTTGGGGTTTTACATCTCGTTCTCCGGCATCGTTACCTTCAAAAACGCCAAAGAGTTGCAGGAAGTCGCCAAATTCATCCCGCAGGAGCGGCTGTTGATTGAGACGGATGCGCCGTATTTGGCGCCAGTGCCGATGCGCGGTAAACGCAACGAACCCGCTTTTGTTGCTCATGTCGCAAGTTTTCTTGCGGAGTTGCGCGGAGAAGATCGCGACAGCCTGGCGGCGGTGACTTCGCAGAATTTTTGTCATCTGTTCAAATTGCCGGAGCCGGAATGCGCATTCGCTTCCTAGGTACAGGTTCCAGCGCCGGAACGCCGCAGATTGGCTGCGATTGTGCCGTGTGTCGCAGTGCAGATAGCCGGAATCAACGCAGTCGGGCGAGCATTCTGGTAGAAGAGCAGGACACTCGGATTCTCATCGACACCGGCCCGGATTTGCGTATGCAAATGTTGCGTGCCGATGTTCGGCACTTGGACGCTGTTTTTTATACCCATTTTCACGCCGACCATATCAACGGAATCGATGATCTGCGTGCCTTCAATTTTCTCGCCAAGCAGGTGATTCCCTGTTTCGCTGATGCACGTACAGCGCACGAGCTGGAAGAGCGCTTTCGCTATTGTTTTCTTCCCCCCGACCCGGGTTGGGCAAAGCCGTCACTATCGATGATGGTCATCAAGGCGAAGCAGCAGGTGGGCACGATCACCGTCTTGCCTGTACCGGTTTTGCACGGCAACCTGCCCATTTATGGGTATCGCTTTGGTGGAGCTGCCTACCTGACGGATCTGAAAACCATCCCAGAAGAAAGCTACGCGCTGCTGCAAGATCTGGATCTTCTCATCCTCGACTGCCTGCGCGAGGAAGAACATCCGACCCATGTGAATCTTGCCGAGTCTCTGGCGCTTGCGGCACGGATCGGCGCCCGGCAAACCCTCCTCACCCATATGACCCATGATCTAGATTATCAAAAACTTTGTTCCATTCTGCCGGAAAATATTGCCCCAGCGTATGACGGGCTGGAATGGCGAATATAGCTTTTTATTTTATTCTATTTCATTTATCCTTATAAATTCCGTATCGCGGAAACAATATCTTATTGCGGAAAGAAATGTGCTGGTCTACTCTCCAATACAGTCGCAGAGGGTAAATCTATTCAGTAAATTGCTATATATGTAAATTATGATGTGCCTGACTTGCGGCTTTCTGCCTCTTTTGAGGTAATTTGATGTTGGTCAGGAGGATAACTATGTCAATACAAGAAATGCCTGAATATTCATCTCCCTATCGTTGGGTCATGGCGGCAATCACTGGGGTCATCATGACCACCAGTTTCATCTCTCTCACCTCATTCGGCGTATCGGCGCCAGCCATGGCGGCGGCGATGCATGTTTCTGTGCAGTCGCTATCTGCTGCCGGCATCGATGCCTTTTCGGTGGGTTTATTTATCGCTTTTTTTCTCGGTCATGGTGGGATATTTGATACTCGGATTCGCCTGGGAGTCTTGGTTGCGCAGCTCTTCTTGATCGTTCCGCAGATTCTCATCCCAATTCTCATGCCAATCACGCAGTCTTTGGTGCTGCTGATCGTATTTCGATTTTTGCAGGGGCTCATGATCATGATGATCGCCCTGTTTTCCCTGCAACTTGCGGGTTGGTTTCGCTCCAGTCAACGTGGAATCTCGCTCGCAGCGATGTTGGGTGCCATTACCCTGGGCGGTGCCGTTGGTGGAGTGATTACCGGAGATCTCGCATCTATGGGCTGGCAGGTCGTCTATTTCATTACCGCGGCGATCATGATCGCCGGTGCGGCGGTGTACTTTGTCTTTGCCCGAGATGCCAGCAGTCATGCCGAGGGAATCAAGAAATCCAAGGCCGAGCACCGCAAGCATAAGTTGTGGTCTTATCCCATGACCTGGATCATGGGTATCGTGCAAATTCCCAATAACTGGACGCTTTTTACGATTGGCGGATTTTTGCCCATCTATGCCTATCATCTAGGTTATAAGCCAGAAGAAACTGGTAACGTAATGTTTATTTGGGGATTGATGGGTTTTGCAGCTGCTGTACTCGGTGCGCTGCTCGGTGATTACTGGGCAAAACGGGACAATACGCACCGGAATTTCGTGAACGCTCGCCTTGGTGTGATCAGTTTGGCAAATGTGTTCATCATTGTCGGTGCCTTGATGATTCTTTACATTGCACCGATCTCCTATCCCTTGCTGCTCCTGTCGGCGTTGGTCGTGGCGTGCACGATGGCAACGCCACCCAATTACTGGGCCTCGCCCTGTAATATCTTTCCGGTTGCGACGATGGGTGCAGGTGCCTTCGCTATCGGCGTCATCTCAAACTCGGTGAGTGCTATCGGTCCGGTGGTATCGTCGATTATCATTCACACCGTTGGCTGGGATGGGGTGTTTTGGGTGATGGTGGGGCTCGCCGCGGTGGGGCTCGGCGTGAACTATCTGGCGAGCCAGACGCGCCTGCCCATAGAAATCGAGGGGGAAGCGGTTGGTTCTGCGAGTTGTGCCGCCGGCCTCAGTCATTGAGTCGGTACTGGTGCGTCGAGATCGAGGATGACGGTAAGTCCCTGTAAGCGTTGCTCGATGCGCCGGGCGGCCTCTTGCAGCAGAGGTATCCACTCTTCTCTGCGACGGTGAATGGGCGAAGAAATGCTCAGACCCACCAGGCACGGAAGGGTAGTACGAACGAGGACGCCGAGACAGCCAACGCCGATCTCGGCTTCCTCGTCATCGCGCGCATACCCGTCTTTCTGAGCTTGCTGTACGGTATCCCACAGGCTAGCGAGCCGGGTGATGGAGTGCGAGGTGAGCGCAGGTAACCCGGTGCGTTCTGCGTAGCCTCGTACCCAGTCGTAGCCATGCTCAGCCAGCATCCATTTGCCTACTGCGGTGCAGTGCAGGGGGGCATGTGAGCCAATGACCTGTTCCACGCGCATCATTCGGGGAGAGAGGACACGCTCGATATATAGTACCTCGTCCTTCTGTTGGATGGTCAGATTTACAGTTTCCCCGATCTGGTCCCGCAACCACGCCATGGCTGGCCGTGCGAGGGCACGGAGATCGGCGCGACTGTGGACCAAGCGGCTCCAGTCGAGCAGGCGTGGGCCGAAGCAATAATTCCCCTGCAGATCCCGCTCGACTAAACCATTTTCCTGGGCAGACGCCAGAATGCGAAAGGCAGAGGATGGGGCAAGGCCAGTACAGGCAGACAGCACTTTTAACGAAGTGCTGCCACCTTCTTCGGCAAGCGCGTCCAGCAACAGGCGCAAACGATCAATGACCTGCACGGAACTGCGACTGATGGGATCCGTGTTTTTCATAATGTGGAATATATACCTTATTGCGGAAAATGCATATCTCTCCTACCCTAAAGGACACGATCTGACTACGGGACGCCAGTACCATGACACAAGTACCTTCATTGCCCGCCCACGCCCCCGATTTTTGCGCTGGCATGCTTTGCTACGGCGAGGCTTGGCCAGAATTTGACCGTTTGGGAAGCGAAGCAGTCATCCGGGAAGGGTCGCGGGCGATTCCTGATCCCGCCGACGAAAGTGCCGTCTATCAGACCCTGTTGCTCGCTGACGCCCTGCGTTACTGCACCCTGCAGGTCTGTGCCGCCAAGTCGTCCGGACACCCTGGGGGATTTGCCTCCAGCGCGGATATCTATGCGGCTTTGGTCATGCTCGGACACACCAATATCGTGACTGAAGTAGGGCATCATGCGCCAGGATTCTACAGCGCGATGTTTCTCGATGGTTCTCTGGAGGCCATGCAGATCCAGAACATGAGCGATTTCATGGCACGTTTTCGCGAGCGCCACGGCCTACTGGGGCATCTCTCCGGCGCTATCCCAGGTCTCCTGGCACCGGCGGGGCCGCTCGGGCAGGGGCAGCACTTTGCTATGGCGGGGGCGCTGTTGCATCCGGGTACCCTGTTTCCCGTCACCATCGGTGACGGCGGCTTTGGTGAACCCTATGTGCTGAGCAGCATGAAGCACTTCCATTTTGCCTATCCGCAGGTCACCAACTATCTGCCCATCCTGGTCTGGAATGGCTTCAGTCAGGAGCACCACTCCATGGTCTCGCGCATGAGCAATGCCGAGATGATTGCCTACTGGAAGGCGCATGACTTCGATGAAGTCATCCTGATCGACGCCAAGGATTTTGACGACGCCAGTCAGTCTGGGCCCTATGTAGATTCGTCCAAATTTTCCCTCGCGCAGCGCCTCGCTTTCATGCAGGCAGTGCTCGCGGCAACGGCCAAGGCGGCAGACTCGGCCTTGCAGGGGCGCCACACCGCCGTCATTCTCAAGCAGCTCAAGGGCGCTGGCGTGCATGTCACGGGGGCGAAATCCCACAATCTGTATCCCAAGGATACTATGGACTCCCCCGAGATCCACGCCGCTTTGCAGCGTCTGGCGCTGGCGCCAAAGGCCTGGGCTCTGGTGCGGGAAAATGCCCGCCGCGCCGGTGGTGGCCCCGCCGCGCAGACGGTGGTCACGGAGACGATTCTTGACCTAGCGCCATTGGGTTCCTTCCCAATGCAGGATTTCGCTGTGGGCGAGCAGGTGGTGCCAGCTACGGCCTTCGGCGCACTGGTGGCTTGGCTCGGCCAGCAGGATCGGCGTTTTGTGGTGACCAATGCCGACGGTAACGAGGCTTCAGCGATGAAAAACATCAACGATGCCCTGAAGATTCGCCATCCCACGGAAGACCCGCTCTACAACCAGACGCCCAACGGCCAGGTCTATGAACCGCTCAACGAGGATGCCTGCGCCGGTCTTGCCGCGGGCTTGGCCTTGTTTGGCGGTCGCTCCCTCTGGTTGTCGTACGAATCCTTTGCCATCAACGGCTGGCCTATCGTGCAGACTGTGGGGCAGGCGATGGCGGAATTACGGCGGCCGACGCCTTCGGTGGTTTGCATGTTCACCGCAGGTGCCCTGGAGCAAGGGCGGAACGGCTGGACCCATCAGCGTCCCGAAATCGAGAACTATTTTGCCGCGCAGATGCGCAATGGCAATGTCTTTCTGCTCTACCCCTGCGATGCCAATGCGGCGCAGGCCGCCTACGAATATGCGGTAGAGAGCCAGAACAAGGTGATGGTGATCATTGCCTCCAAGAGCCCGTTGCCCGTTCACCTGGATATGGCGACTGCGCGGATGGCGATCCGGCGGGGTGCGGTACTGTTGCACGAAAGCACGGGCACGCGGGCAACGGTAACCCTGGCGGTCACCGGAGATATGGTTCTGCAGCCGGTTTTTGCCGCAGGCGACGAGCTGGCGGCGCAGGGCTACGGGGTGCGCATCGTCAGTGTGCTCAATCCGCGCCAGCTCTACCGGGAGAGTGATGTGGCGGTCGACACCGTGGCGGAACCGGATCGAGATTTCCTGCCGGATGCCGAATTTTATGCGTTGTTTGCTGGTGAGATCCTGTTAGGTATCAGCGGCGGCGGATCGGCGCCGCTGGAGCCGGTCTTTCTGCGTAGCCGTGCCCAGCATCGTGATATCCTGGCGTGGCGTCATGGTGAAACCACGGCAAGTGCGGGCGAGCTCATGGCATTCAATGGGCTGACCAGCGCGGCCATCGTGGCTAGGGTACAGGCCTTGTCGGCCTGAACTGGGGCGGTGAAAATGGGTGAGGCGAGCAGCAAAATTATCGTCATCGATGACGACCCGACCGGCTCGCAGACGGTGCACTCCTGTCCCCTGCTCCTGCGCTGGGACGTGCAGACCTTGGTCGAGGGGCTGGCGGACCCATCACCGCTCTGCTTTATCCTGAGCAACAGTCGGGGGATGACGGCGGCGGAGGCGGCGCGGGTGACGCGGGAAATTGCGGAGAATCTACGTACGGTGCTGGCGCAAAGCGATGCGGAGGGTCCGCCGCCCCTTCTCGTCAGTCGTTCGGACTCTACCCTGCGCGGTCATTATCCCTTGGAAACGGATGTGCTGGCCGAGGTTCTCGGGCCTTTCGATGCCCATTTTCTGGTACCCGCCTTTTTTGAGGGCGGGCGGATTACCCGCGATGGCACACACTACGTACGTCAGAACGGGCGGGAGATCCCCGCGCATGAGACCGAATTTGCCCGCGATTCGGTCTTTGCCTACCAACACAGTTACCTCCCCGATTACGTCGCGGAAAAGAAGACCCAGGGCCGGATTCCCGCCTCCAGCGTTCAGCGGATATCCTTGCCAGAACTGCATGCAGGTTGTCTGCCGCGCCTGCTGACTTTGCAGGGCAATGTCTGCGTGGTCGTAGATGCCGAAAAGCCAGAGGATCTGGCGGCCTTCGCCCGCGACGTCAAACAGGCCGTAACGCAAGGAAAACGCTTTCTCTTTCGCAGTGCCGCCAGTCTGCTGACGGCGCTCGCTGACTTGCCCCCGCAGCCGGTTCCGGCAGAGGAAATGTACCGCTGGGTGCGCGCTAACCGTCCTGGTCTGATCCTGGTTGGTTCACACGTGCGCAAGACGACGGAACAGCTAGAACGCCTCTTGGCGGAACCGGATCTGCAAGGGATCGAGGTGGATGTCGATGCCTGTCAGGGCGCGGCGGGGGATGCGCAGCTCGCGGAAATCCGGCAACAGGCAGAAGCCATCCACGCCGGCGGCAAGGACATTGTGCTCTACACCAGCCGCGTCGAACGCCAGTTTCCGGATCAAGACACGCGCCTTGCCTTTGGGGTGGCGGTATCCGCATTCCTGATGCGTGCCTTACAGGCCATGCCTGCAGACCTGGGATTTTTGATCAGCAAGGGCGGTATCACTTCCAATGACGTGCTGAGCCATGGGTTGGCCTTGCGTCAGGCCCGGGTCTTGGGGCAGATCCTGCCGGGTTGTTCGGTGCTGCAATGTCCTGCGGAGCATCCGCAGTTTCCGGCACTGCCCGTGGTGATTTTCCCGGGCAATGTCGGCGATGCGGATGCCCTTGCCTTGGCGCGTCGCCGCCTGCACGGAGAGTCCTGACCATGGAAGAGGCTACGCATACCCCGGCAGAGCAGGATTTTCTGCGGGCGCTGGCCGCGGCCCTGCCTGCCGAGCGGGTGCGCAGTGGCCGGGAATCCTTGCAACCCTACGAGTGTGACGGGCTTTCGGTATTGCGGGAACTGCCCCTATGCGTGGTTCTGCCGCAGGATCGCGAGGAGGTACAGACTCTTCTGCGCCTGTGTCGGCAATATCAGATTCCGGTCGTTCCGCGCGGAGCCGGTACCGGACTCTCCGGGGGTGCGCGGCCGGTGGCAGGCGCGGTGCTTTTATCTTTGGCGCGGATGAATCGCATCCTGGATATCGATCTGGAAAATCGGACTGCTCGCGTCCAGCCGGGGGTGCGCAATCTGGCCATCAGCGAGGCGGTGCGACCCTTTGGCTTCTATTATGCCCCCGATCCCTCTTCGCAGATTGCCTGTAGTATTGGTGGAAATGTGGCGGAAAATTCGGGTGGCGTGCATTGTCTCAAGTATGGACTGACGGTACATAATGTCCTCGCCTTGGAGGTACTCACTGCCGATGGAGAAGTCCTTCATCTCGGTGGACTGACGCCGGATGTACCCGGCTATGATCTCCTCGCCTTGTTCATCGGTTCCGAAGGGTTACTGGGTATCGTGGTGGAAGTCACGGTACGGCTGCTGCCTGTCCCCGAAAACACCGTAGTTCTGCTGGCCGCCTTTGCCGAGCTCAGCCTTGCCGCGGATGCCGTCAGTGCCATTATCGCTGCTGGCATCATCCCTGCCGGACTGGAGATGATGGATCGCTTGGCCATCCAGGCGGCCGAAGATTTTGTGCATGCCCGCTACCCGCGCGATGCTGCTGCTATTTTGCTCTGTGAACTCGATGGGAGTGCGGAGGAATTGGTGGAAAGTGTTGCTTTGGTCGAGGAGATTCTGCGCCGCCAAGGGGCGGACAGCATCCGCGTAGCCCGAGACCCGGATACCCGTGCCCTGCTCTGGAAAGGACGTAAGGCGGCTTTCCCTGCTGTGGGCCGTATGGCGCCGGATTATTACTGTATGGACGGCACCATCCCGCGCGGGCGCCTGGCTGAGGTCCTGGAGCAGATCGCCCGATGGTCGGAGGAAATCGGGCTCGCAGTAGCGAACGTCTTCCACGCTGGCGATGGCAATCTGCATCCTCTGATTCTCTACGATGCCAATGCAGCGGGGCAGATTGCTGCCGCGGAGTCTTTTGGTCAGCGGATCCTTGCCCTGTGCGTGGAGGTAGGCGGCAGCATCACCGGAGAACACGGGGTAGGGGTGGAGAAATTGGATAGCATGTGTGTACAGTTTTCCGCTGCAGAGCTGGAGACCATGCATCGGATCAAGGGAGCCTTTGATCCCGAAGGACGCCTGAACCCCGGGAAAGCCATACCGACCCTGCACCGTTGTGCCGAGTTGGGGGCCATGCATGTGCATGGGGGCGTCCTGCCATTTCCCGAGCTGGAGCGCTTTTGAGATGGATATCACTGGGCGCTTGCAGGAGCAGGTCCAGGATGCCTATGCCGCCCAGCGCCCACTGCGTATTCGTGCAGGTACTACTAAGTCTTTTTATGGTCGTCCGGTAGACGCCGACGCCGAACTCGATCTGCGCGAACATAGCGGGATTGTCGATTACCAACCGGCGGAGCTTTATGTGACGGTGCGCGCCGGAACTCGGTTGCGCGAACTGCAGGAAACCCTTGCCGGGCAGGGACAGACCTTGGCCTTTGAGCCGCCCTGTCATGGCGAAGACTCTACCATTGGTGGGGTTGTCGCCTGCGGCTTTTCCGGCCCGGCGCGACCGTACGCCGGTTCCGCGCGCGACCACCTGCTGGGGGTACGAATCCTGGATGGGCGCGGGCAAGATCTGCGCTTTGGTGGGCACGTCATGAAGAACGTGGCCGGCTACGATCTTTCGCGGCTGATGGTGGGCGCCCAGGGTAGCCTTGGGGTATTGCTCGAACTCAGTCTCAAGGTCTTGCCCCTCCCGGCGCGGCACATGACCTTCGTGCAGGAGCGCCAAATGGCCGCGGCAATCAAAGAAATGCAGCGTTGGGAGGCCCAGCCGATCCCCTTGAGCGCCTCTGCCTGGATGGACGGGCAACTCTATCTGCGTTTTTCTGGCGCGGAGTCCGCCCTTGCCGGTCTACGCGCGTGCGTGGGCGGGGATCTACTCCTGCCCGCCGAAGCAACACAGTTCTGGGCGCAGCTACGGGATCAACAACTTCCATTTTTTGCTCCGGGATCAGCCCTGTGGCGCCTGGCACTGCCAACCGGTACCCCGCCTGTACTGATGGAATTGCCGCAACTGTTGGAATGGGGTGGCAGTATCCGTTGGCTGCGCGGCGATGCCAGTGCGGAAGAGATCCGCGCGCAGACGGCCAGTCGAAATGGCTATGCCATTCAGTATCGGGGCGCACCGAACCCGCATCCCCTGCCTCCACTGTCTGAGCCTCTTCGTATCTTGCACGGACGCGTCAAAGACGCCATGGATCCACGGCACATTCTCAATCCTGGCCGCCTCTATGCGGATTTGTGAGGTGAAAAATGCAATGTGAGATCGCCCCGAATTTCCACAATGACGAGGATATGATCGAGGCCAAGGCGATTTTGCGTAGCTGCGTACATTGCGGTTTCTGCACGGCTACTTGTCCTACCTATCAGATCCTGGGCGACGAGCTCGATGGGCCGCGCGGACGCATCTATCTCATCAAGGAGTTTCTGGCAGGGGCGCCGACCAGCAGTGAAAGCCTGACCCATCTGGATCGCTGTTTGCTCTGTCGCGCCTGCGAAACGACCTGTCCCTCCGGTGTGCGCTACGCACGCCTGGTGGAGATTGGCCGCCGCAATCTGAAGCCGCATCTCGATCGACCGGCAAGTGAGCGCCTGCAGCGCGCGTTGTTGCGTAGCATCATCCCGTATCCACAGCGCCTGCGCCCATTCTTGCAGATCGCGCAACGGGTCAAGGAGGTGCTGCGAGAGGACTGGGCGCGAAGGATTCCCGACTGCCCTGCGTCGACCGCTGCGACGAATCACCAGGGTTCCGAGCAAGCTCGGGTGCTGTTGCTGGCAGGTTGCGTGCAAAGTGTCAGCACGCCGGCCACCAATCTTGCGTTGCAGAAGATTCTCGATTACCTGCAAATTCCCTGGCGGGTTCCCGCCGCGGCCGGCTGCTGTGGTGCCCTCAGCTTGCATCTGAGTGCGGAAGAGGAGGCGCTCGGCTTCATGCGGCGTAATATCGACGCCTGGTGGCCCTGGATAGAGCAGGGCGCGCGGGCCATTCTCGTGAGTGCCAGCGGCTGTGGGGCAATGGTCAAGGAATATGGCCAAGCCTTGCAGCATGATCCCGCCTACGCCGAAAAGGCCCGGCGCATTGCCGAATTGGCTCGTGATCCCGGCGAGTGGCTGCTCGCAGAAAAATTTGAATTTCCCAGCTTTGCTCCCCACCAGAGGAAGGTAGCCTTCCATTCTCCCTGCTCGTTGCAGCATGCCCAGAGAATATCTGGAAAAATTGAAACCCTGTTGCAGCGCGTTGGCTATGATCTGGTACCGGTGGCGGACGCTCACCTCTGTTGTGGTTCGGCTGGCAGTTACTCCCTGCTACAGCCCGATCTCGCAAAGGAGTTGCGCGAGCGCAAGTTATCCTGTCTGGAGGCAAAAGCGCCCGATTGCATTGCCACCGCCAATGTGGGTTGTCAGCTGCACTTACAGCAAGAGGCAGCTGTGCCCGTGCGACACTGGCTAGAACTGTTGGCCGACGCCTTACCCGAAAATTTGGGCGCTGGTGAGAGACAGTCGCCCACCCAAGCGTAGCAGTGCCGCCGTATTCCGCGCTGTCTCGCGCAAGTGATCGGCTCCCTCCCGGAATAGCTCGGTCTCTTCTCCCAGGCGAGGAAGACTGGTGAGAATCACATCCACCCCCAGCTCCCGGAACACATCGGTCTCGCCGGAGCGCGATCCGGCCAGGACAATCAGCGGCTTCCCTAGGCGCTGGCAGCGTTTGGCGATACCCGCAATCGTCTTGCCGCGAATGGTCTGGGCGTCGATGCGGCCTTCCCCGGTGAGAACCAAGTCGGCGGCGCAGATTTTTTCATCGAGATCGATGAGATCGGCAATGCTGTCGATGCCAGGACGCAATCGGGCACCCAGGAAGGCGAGGCAGGCGGCACCCACGCCACCGGCGGCACCACTGCCCGGGATGTGACGGATGTCTCGGCCGATACTGTGCTCAATGCAGTCCGCGAAATTTTTCATACCGCTTTCCAGCACTTCAATCGCAATCTGGTCGGCTCCCTTTTGCGGGCCGAACATCCGCGTCGCGCCGGAGTCTCCCAGCAGGGGGCTATCGACGTCGCAGATGATCTCAACACCGCAGTTCTGCAAACGCTCGTCGAGACGACTAGCGTCGATGGAACGCACTTGCGCCAGGGCGGCGCCGCAGGGGGGCAGGACTTGCCCCTCGACATCGTAAAAGCGAATTCCCAAGGCCGAGAGTAGGCCCATGCCGCCATCATTGCTTGCGCTTCCTCCAATGCCCATCACGATTTTTTGACAACCCTGATCGAGCGCGGCACGAATCATCTCGCCGGTGCCTGTGCTTGCGGTGCGCAACGGATCTCTCTCCTTGGCATCCAAAAGCAGCAGGCCGCTAGCTTGCGCCATCTCGAGGATGGCGGTGTGACCACCGTCGACGATACCAATGTGTGCTTGGATCTCGCGACCAAGTGGATCGTGCACTACGGTCGCGACCCGTGTTCCCGGTAGTACCTGCAAAAGCAGATCCAGGGTACCCTCGCCGCCATCGGCAAGGGGCAAGCGCTGATACTGCCAATCGGGGAATATGTCACAAAAACCCGCTTGCATGGCGGCAGCGGCCTCGCCCGCCGTCAGACAACCCTTGAAGTGGTCGGGGACGATCAGCACCTGCATAATATTTCCGTTGATGAGGCAGACATATTGTCTTGTCAGTGTAGCGCAGTTGCCCCATAGAAGACGGGTTGGTTAGTGTGCAGCGGCTACGAATCTTTGCAAGCCGAGGCCGAATGATCCAACACGGAATGGGCGGTTGTGCAGAAAAGGTGGAAATAGCTCTACAAAGCGGAGAGCCGCATCTGCGAGTACCTAGCCAATCTAATATTGCCCTTTTGGGGAGGGTTTGTCGGAGTTGAGGATTGATTATGGCCCGGCTAGCGCGTGAATTTCCTGCGGCGCGGTCCCATGCTTGTCGTGCTTTAGTGCGGCGGCGACAAAGGTAGCCAAGACCGAGACATAGCCCTTGCGAATGACTTGGTCTCTCAGTCCTTGCTTTCCCTTGGCCTTTGTCGCTATTCTCAAGGCTTGGAGAACGCTAGGGGCGTCCCGACTGGGGCTGAGAAGTACCCTTGGAACCTGATCCGGTTCAGACCGGCGTAGGGAAGCGGCCAGTTCCTGGCGTTCGCGGATTGCAAAAGGAGCAACGCCATGGCAACTCGTCCGCAGGACGTCAATACTCTTCCGAGCGATAGCGAAGTAACTACCGGCCCCATTCTTGGATCGCGGAAGTGCTACACCTCCGGCACGCTCTTCCCCGAGCTGCGCGTGCCCCACCGCGAGATCGACCAAACTCCAACCCGGCAGCGGGATGATTCCCTAGTGCAGAACCCCGCTATTCCCGTCTATGACGTGAGCGGGCCGTACACCGATCCGGCGGTGAATATCGATATCCGCGCGGGTCTGACGCCGCAGCGCTGGCACTGGTCCTGGGTCTTTCCGGATACGCTGGTGCACAGCATCGAGCCCTCATCTGCCTATGGTCGCCAGCGCCAGGAAGATCCCAAGACCGCTGCCATCCGCTTTCAGCGCCGCGCCGAGATCCGCCGCGCGGCACCGGGCGGGAATGTGTCGCAGATGCATGCGGCGCGGCTTGGCATCATCACCCCTGAGATGGAGTATGTCGCCATCCGCGAAAATGAGAACCTGGAGCAGCTGCGCGCGACCCATCCGGAGTTGTTCCGCAGTCATCCCGGCGAAAACTTCGGGGCAAAATTACCAGAACGCTACACGCCGGAATTTGTGCGGGAGGAGATTGCCGCAGGTCGGGCGATCATCCCCGCCAACATCAATCATCCCGAACTCGAACCCATGGCCATTGGCCGCAATTTTCGCGTCAAGATCAATGCCAACATCGGCAACTCGGCGGTCAGCAGCTCCATTGCCGAAGAGGTAGAGAAGATGGTCTGGGCCATCCGCTGGGGGGCCGATACGGTCATGGATCTTTCCACCGGCAAGCACATCCACGAAACGCGGGAATGGATTCTGCGCAACTCGCCGGTGCCCATTGGCACGGTGCCCATTTATCAGGCGCTGGAAAAGGTCGATGGCAAGGCCGAAGAGCTGACCTGGGAATTGTTCCGCGATACCCTCATCGAGCAGGCGGAGCAGGGGGTGGACTATTTCACCATCCATGCGGGGGTCTTGCTGCGCTATGTGCCGCTGACGGCCAATCGTCTGACGGGCATCGTCTCCCGCGGTGGTTCGATCATGGCCAAATGGTGTCTGGCGCACCACCAGGAAAATTTCCTCTACACTCACTTTGCCGAGATCTGCGAGATCATGCAGGCCTATGATGTCAGCTTCTCGCTGGGTGACGGATTGCGCCCAGGATCGATTGCCGACGCCAACGACGAGGCCCAGTTTGCCGAACTGCATACCCTCGGTGAACTTACCCAGATCGCCTGGCAGCACGACGTACAGGTGATGATCGAGGGACCGGGGCACGTACCCATGCAACGCATTCGCGCCAACATGGAAGAAGAGCTACAGCACTGCTTCGAGGCGCCTTTTTATACTTTGGGACCGCTGACGACGGACATTGCGCCGGGCTATGATCACATCACCAGCGCTATCGGGGCTGCGCAGATCGGTTGGTACGGTACTGCCATGCTTTGTTATGTCACGCCCAAGGAGCACCTGGGCCTGCCGGACAAGGAAGATGTGCGCGAAGGGGTGATGGCCTACAAGCTCGCCGCCCATGCCGCAGATCTGGCCAAGGGCTATCCCGGTGCGCAGGTGCGCGACAATGCCTTGTCCAAGGCGCGTTTCGAATTCCGCTGGGGGGATCAGTTCCATCTGGGTCTCGACCCGGAAAAGGCGCAGGCCTATCACGATGAGACCCTGCCCCAGGAAGGCGCCAAACTCGCGCACTTCTGCTCCATGTGCGGTCCCCATTTCTGCTCGATGAAGATCACGCAGGATTTGCAGGAGTACGCGGAGCAGGGAATGCGCGAGAAATCGGCGGACTTTCAGCGCCTCGGTAAGAACATCTATCTCAAATCCTGAGCCTTGGCTCAGAGATAAACGCCGAGCACCCCGACAAAGGTCAGGATAAGGGCAAGGGCGGCAAGGAAACGGGCGAAGAGCCCATAACCGCGCAGCGCCTTCGCCGCCGCTGCCCAATCCTGTCCAGTCAGGGCGCGGCGTAGACGCTTCATTGGTGCAAAGGCGAGGTGAAAGGCGCCGAGGGCGGCAATCGTCCCCAGCACGACCATGATCCACACCGCCACCCCGAGGCTGCCAAAGCCGCCGATACTGCTCACCATGGCGTAACCGCTCAGCAGCAGGAGCAGAGCAGCGAAGATTCCCCCGAAAGAGAAGGCCTGGATGGCTTGCGCAAGCGAGTGCCAGGACTGGGGCGTATGCTCCAGGCGCAGCCAGCGCGGCAGTAGGTAAAAACCGAGGAACACCAGCCCGCCGATCCAGTAGAACAGCGCAACCAAGTGAAAAAACTGCCAGATGGCAAATTGAGGCATGATTTCCTCCAATAAAAAAAGGGGCCCGAAGGCCCCAAGGATACGCTACCGATGGAACTCGTGACTACTTGAAGCGCTTGCGGGTATAGAGATACATGATCCCGGCAATGCTCAGGTAGACCAATGGCAAAAAGAAGATGATGTCTTCCAGATCCGTGTAATGCATGGTCGCCTCCTAGCGTGAAGAGATGCCTTTCTGATTCAGCTCTTCATCCTGGCGGTCGAACATCGCCGCGCCAGAAGCGGAAATCAGAACGATCATCGTGGTACCTACCAGCCAGGCAAAGTACCAGGGGCCATAGTCGCCGGTAATCACCGCCAAAAATAGAGCGAAGGCGAGAATTACGAAACCGGTAATAAATGTCAGCAAGCCTTTCATATTGGCCTCCTATCAGTACGCGTGGTCGTCACTGGCGGCAGGTGCCTTGACCTTGCCGCGCATGACATTGAAGCACCAGGTGGTGTACGCCAGGATCGTGGGGACGAAGATTGCGGTGAAGATCGTCATCCAGATCAGGTTGTACTGGCTACCCGTACCATTCCAGACGGTGATGCTCTGCGCCGGGTTGTCGCTGGAGGGCATGAGGAAGGGGAACATCGAGATGCCCACCGTACCCAGGATGCTGATCCAGGAAATGGCGCCTAACCACCAAGCCAAGCCAGCCTTCTGTGCCCGCATGGCAAAGGAGCCAGCCAGCATGGCCAGGATGCCGATCAAGGGGACGATCCACAGGATCGGCGCACTATGGTAGTTGTTGAGCCAAGCCCCTGCCTCACGGGTCACGTTCTGCGCCGCTGAGATATTGGCAGGCATGCTCGGGTCCGCATCATGCAGCACATAGCCGGTCTTGGCAGAGATCCAGATGCCGCCGACGACGAAAAGGATGGCACTCAACACGCCCGCCACCGAGCCGATCTTCTTGGCACGGCTGTAGATTGGGTCGACACCACGAATCATCAGCATGGCAGAGCCCTGATAGATGGCCATAGTCAGCGCCAGTACACCACAGAGAATTGCGAAGGGATTCAGCAGGTACCAGATGAAGGACTCAGTCTGGTAGTACTGGCCATCCCAGCCAAAGTGGAATCCGACGCCCTCGAGGATATTCCCGATGGCCGCGCCGTAGATGATCATGGGTAGGGCACCAGAAATCAGGAAAACCCAGTCCCAGGTGTTGCGCCATTTCTCGGTGGGAACCTTGGAGCGATACTCAAAGGCCACCGGGCGCATGATCATGCTAAACAGCAGCAGAATCATGACGATGTAAAAGACCGAAAAGGAAGTGGCATAGAGGCTGGGGAAGGCCGCAAAAATGGCGCCACCACCCAGAATGAACCAGACCTGATTGCCGTCCCAGTGCGGCCCGACGATGTTCAGGGCCTCACGCCGCTCGCCATCGGTTTTGCCGACAAAGCGCATCAGCGCGCCGACACCCATATCCATACCCACCATGATGGCCAAGCCCATGAGCAGAACGCCCAAGAGTAACCACCACAAGACTTTCAGAAAAACATATGCATCCATTATCTGCTCCTTGTGCGGCGAGGCGCGGGCCTCGCCAATGCTGCTGCTCAGGACCGGTTCATGCTCGACTTGGCAAAGGCCGGCTTGCCTGCCATACCACCACCTGCCGCCGGTTCCTCTCCATGATGATGGCTTTCCTGCGGCCCCAGACGCGCATACTTGAACATCAGGTAGAGCTCTGCCGCAATGAAGGTACTATAGAGCAGTACAAAGCCGATGAGAGAGAAGATCATGTAGCTGACGCTGTGACTGGAGGCCGATACGAAGGTCGGCAGCCAACCATAGACGGTCCAGGGTTGACGGCCATTCTCCGCCGTAATCCAGCCGAATTCACAGGCGATCCAGGGCAACGGCACACTCCACAAGGCGATCTTGAGGAACAACGGGTGTTTCTCGATCTCGTTCTTGAGGCTGTAGTAGGCCGCGAAGGCAAAGAGCACCAGCATGAAGAAGCCGGCTGCCACCATCAGACGGAACGCCCAGAACTCGACCCAGACGTTGGGAATGGTCGCCTTGGCCGTCTTGTCGAGCACGCTCGGCAGGTTGCTGGCGTTGACCTTGGCGAGATCCTGATCCGGGGCAAATTCCTTGGCCAGGAAGCCATAGCCCATGTCTTTCTCATACTGCTTGAAGGTTGCCAGCGCTGCCGTGTCGTTGTGATCGGCATTGTAGGCCTTGAGGGCAATCATCGCCTTGATGCCATTTTCGATGTGCGGCTTGGCATCCTGTTCCAGGTTCTTGATGCCGGGGATGACGGTGTCCTCGGAATGGGTCAATAACGGGGTCAACACGTAAGGAATGCCGATCTCAAACACGTTTTTTTGCTCTGTTCGACTGGGGAATGCGATCAAATTCCAAGATGCCGAGACCGTGTGCGGGTTGGTTTCCCAAATGGCTTCCATGGCCGCCAGCTTGGTTGGCTGCGCGTGGGCGTCGATATACCCCAGGGCATCACCAAGGGTGATGACACCGACCGTGGAGATCACGCCGAAGATGGCCGCCAGACGGAAAGAACGCAGGGCGATATCCCGACGTTTCTTGGTCAGCAGGTAGTACGCTGATACTGCCATGACGAACATCGAGCCAGTGACAAAACCGGCGATGGAGGTATGCACAAACTTCGCCTGGGCATCGGGGTTGAAGATCAGCCCCACGAAGCTGGTGAACTGCATGCGCATGGTGTTGGGATCGAAGGTGCCGCCCCGCGGGTCCTGCATGAAGCCGTTGGCGATCAGGATCCACAAGGCGGAGAGGTTGGAACCTAGGGCGACCAGATAGGTGACCACCAGATGCGCCTTGGGCGACATGCGATCCCAGCCGAAGAACATGACGCCGACGAAGGTAGACTCCATGAAAAAGGCCATGAGTCCTTCAATCGCCAGGGGGGTGCCAAAGATATCGCCCACGAAATGCGAGTACATGGACCAGTTGGTGCCAAACTCGAACTCCATGGTCAGGCCGGTGGCGACACCGAGCGCAAAGTTGATGGCGAAGAGCTTGCCCCAGAACTGGGTCATCTCCTTATAGATCTGCTTCCCGGTCACCACGTATACCGTTTCCATGGTGGCGAGAATGAAGGTGAGCCCCAGGGTCAGGGGTACGAAAAGAAAGTGGTAGAGAGCTGTCAACGCAAACTGCAAGCGTGACAGCTCGACGACCGTCGGATTAATCAGCATATCCATGAACTACCTCCTACGAAGACGCCGGTACGTCCTGTCCCGGCCCATAACGGTGCAGATTTTTTTCTGCCCGCACTTTTTCCCCTTGTTTTGCGACATTTTTTTTTGGTAACAACTGACTGTATCGATGCAAGAGACCTGCAGAATCCCCGCCAGTACCAAGCTGGCTGCGGCGGCGAAACTCTTCGATGCTGCTCAGGCGGCGGCCCTGATTCTCTGCTCCCGGATAGAGGAGAGTTTCTTCAGGAAAATGCTCCAGCAGGGTGTGCAGTCTGGCAAGCAAGCGAGCTTTGGCCTGCCGCCGCAGCTTTGGATGCAGACCGCGTACCAAGATCGTTTCTCCGGTGAAGAGGCGATCATTCCAAGCATACATTAAGGCGCATGGAGTGAGACCGGGGGTATGAAATACCCGCAGGGACTCCTCACCAAAATATAGCACGTCCTCATCACGAATACGCATGTCGACACTGGCCGCAACGATGCTCTCGTGGGCGGCAAGTCTGCCCCCCCAGTGTTCGCGCAGGGTCTCGGCAGCTTTCTCGTGGCTGACGTTCCAGTGGGTGACCAGGATGAGGCGCAGTTGTAAGCCCCGGCTACGCAAAAATTCCTCGACCGCCGGTAGATGGGGCTCGGCAACATCGATCACCACCGCCTCACGGGTGATCGAATCGCCCAGGATGTAGGCGAGAGAACCCTCTTTCTCGGAGCAGATCTGACGAAAAATCATGAGATGAGCCTCGTAACTATTGCAGAGATATTCAGCAAAGACTATGCCAATGTCGGAATTTCTGGTTGATCCCTAGGGATGGCTGATGTACTTTGGCGTGGTCCGGACGAAGCTCGATTGGTAAGGGTGACGGCAGAGAAAAACTGCCAAAAATGGCAGAATCATTTGGCAGAGCTGCTATAATTGGCAGAGCACTGCCGCTAGGGGGGATTGTCGATGCTCAAACAATTGCGTCCGGAACTGACCTCGCTGCTCGACTGTTTTGCATTGCCTGCTGTTTTGCTCGAGGCAGACCATACGGTGCTTGCCGCCAACCAGGCGTATCGCAAACAGTTTGGCGATGGTAAGCCGCTGCAGGGGCGGCATTGCGACGAGATCCTGCGTACCGCGGGGGTGTTCTGTGATGACGCTGGTAATGAATGTCCGATGGCGCGTTGCCAGCAGAGTAACGAGGCGGCGCATGCGCTGCGCTTGCATGATGGTCGCGCCCTGCAGGTGGACTTGTTCCCGATACGCAACGCCGATGGCAAACCCGCCTATTTCCTCGAGCTCCTTACCCCGCTGATAGAGCAGAGTACCTCTACCGATGGGCTGGTGGGACAGGGCGCGCGGATGCAGGAGCTTTCCCGCGCATTGCACCGGGCCGCCCCGAGTGATGTGCCAATACTTTTACTTGGTGAATCCGGAACGGGTAAGGAGCTTGCCGCTGGCATGGCACATCGGGCAAGTCAGAGGGCGCAGGGGCCTTTCGTGGTGCTGGATTGCTCGGGGCTTTCCGAGACGCTGTTCGAGAGCGAGCTCTTTGGCCATGAGAGAGGTGCCTTTACGGGTGCCCATAGTCGGAAAATCGGCCTTGCGGAGGCAGCGAATGGCGGGACCTTGTTTCTCGACGAGGTTGGCGACATCCCTCTGCCTCTGCAGGTCAAGCTTTTGCGCTTGCTGGAAAGCGGGACGTTTCGGCGGGTTGGCGGCATCGAGCCGATCCGTTCCAAATTCCGATTGATCTCGGCCACCCATCGCGATCTAGAACGGATGGTGCGCGAAGGGACTTTTCGCCAGGATCTTTACTACCGCATCAGCACCTTCCCCATCACTCTGCCGCCCTTACGCGAGCGGCGTGAAGATATTCCGCAACTGGCGGGGTCCCTGCTCCACAACCTGGGGTACCCGCGCCTGCGCTTGAGCACAGAAGCCTTGGAGCTGCTGCTGGCATATGACTTTCCGGGTAACGTCCGAGAGCTGCGTAACATTCTGAACCGCGCGGCACTGTTGACCGATGATGTGGCGATCCTGCCGGAGCATCTGCCCCCGACTTTACGGCAGGAGCCTACCACCGCGAACGCCTCCCCGGCAGCAGATTTCTCGGCAGTAGTCCCGTTGCAGGAACTGGAGGCCCGTTACCTGCGCTGGGCTCGGGTCCATCACGCAGGGGACCGTCGCAGTCTGGCCCGCTCGTTGGGGCTGAGCGAACGCACCCTGTATCGCAAGCTGGAGGCGATCGATGGTCCCGGCCAGAAAAGAGAATCTGATCATGGCCGATGATTCTTTGCCTGCCCTCGACTGGGCGCCGGGTTCCTGGCAACGACCGGGAGCGCAGACAGATGCCCCGGTTTTGTTGTTGCTGCATGGTCTCGGCGCCAGTCAGGAGGACATGCAGGCGGTGGCGGAGCTTCTTGATCCGCAGCGGCGCTATTATCTGTTGACCCTGAATGCACCACGGCGGGCGGTGACCCTGAATCGTGGTTATGTGATGCCAGCCTGGTATGATCTTCTCGGCCTCGGCCCTGATTCGGCGGAAGACGACGCCGGGATGCAAGCAATCGCCCAGTCCTTGCACGCTGCACTGGCACCGGTGATGCGCGGTAGGGACTTGATCTTGGGTGGATTCTCCCAAGGTGCAGCCTTATCCCTGTATTTGCACTTGCATGCGAGTTTTGCTGCGCGCGCCGTCCTGGTGTTCAGTGGTTACCTGCCCTTACGTCAGGATACCCCGTTGGCTTCTGGCAACGCGGCGCCCATTTTCTGGGGCCACGGCACCTACGATGATGTGCTACCGCTGGAGTACGCACAGTGGGGCGAGGAGATCCTGCAGCGCCAAGGCTATGCAGTGACCCGCCGGGACTACCCGATGGGGCACAGCATCGTTCCAGAGGAAATCGCAGCGGCGCGGGAGTTTCTCGCAGCCAGTACCATCCAGCTGACCTGATCACTCTGCGAAGATGAATTCCCCGAGCCCCCAGCGTGCGGCCAGGGTCTCGGTGGCGTTGAGCAGTTCCTCGGCACGGGCGGGATGATTGACGGGTGAGTTGGCGATGCGCCGCAGGATCTCCTCGCGATCACTGCCCTGGGAGAGCAGATGAATCAGCTCTCCGGCATCGCGCCCGACGATTTCGCCGCCAAGCAGCTCTCCGCTGTCCATGTCGGCGAGGATGCGGGCGAAGCCGCGGGTATCGTCCTGACCCAGAGCGCGCGGTGAGGTTTCGAAGGCGGCAAAACCCACTGCTGGCTCGAAGCCTTCGTCCTCGGCAGCATCCTCATCCATGCCAATGCGTGCCAGTTCCACCGCCGAATACACCAGTTCTGGCACCCAAAGCGGGCTGCGCTTGCGGCTGTTGCCGTTAAGGATATTGTCGATCACCAGGGTGGCGTCGGCCAGGGCCTGATTGGCGTTCATGTACGGGCCGACCACGTCGCCAATGGCGTAAATGCTGCTTTCCGCCGTTTCCAGGTGCGCGTCCGTCTGCACAAAGCCCCGCTCGTCGGTGGCAACCTGGGTGTTTTCCAGGCCGAGCCCCGCAGTATGGGCGGAACGCCCGGTGGCAAAGAGTATCCAGTCTGCCGATTCACGCTCGCCGGCGCCATTGGCAACCCAGGCCTTGCCATCATCGACGCCGGAATCGGTCACCGCAAAGCCGTGCCGTGCTTCGATCTGGAGTTCCTTGAGGGCGTCCATGAGCGCATCCTTGGCTTGCGGCGAGTAGCGCAGGTGGTGCAAGGGAGCAGAATTGACCAGCCAGCGTACTTCCTTGCCCAGTTGGGTGAAGATATAGGCGAACTCCGTGCCAATCACGCCGCCGCCGACAATGATGACCCGATCTCCCGCGGGTACGCCATCATCAAAGAGCATATCGCTGTGCAGAATCTTGCCGGCCTGCAACTGGGCACTCTGGGGCAGATGCGGTACGGATCCGGTGGCGATCACGCTGCTCTGTGTTTGGATTACTTCTTCGCCAGAGTTGGTCTGGATTGTAATTTCGTGCGCACTACGATAACTGCCGAGCCCTTGGTAGAGCTGCACGCCCAAGCGCTTGAGGTAATCCGTGTAGCTCTCGCGCACAGTCTCGACGACCTTGCGCTGATGTTGCCAGGCTTGTGCCATATCGCCACGCAGTCGTGCACCGACGATTCCGCGCTCAGCAAAATAACGACTGTTTTCGATCCACTTGGCGCTTTCGTGCCAGTCTTTTTTGGGCACACAGCCGCGATTGAGGCAGGTGCCGCCCCAGGTGTCTTTTTCGATGATGGCGACCTTTTTACCCCGTAAGGCGCCCAGCACGGCGGCACGATATCCGCCGGGACCGCTACCAATGACGGCGATGTCGAATTGTTTCATAAGCCCCTCGAAGTGTTTTGCTCAGTGTACCCCTTTTTGTCAACAAACTCAGCCTTTGCACGGGGTTCCGAGAGGGCTAGACCAAGGCCGCGACCTGGGTCAGGGTTTTCTCGATGTCTTGGGTGCTGTGTTCACTGCTGACAAAAAAGCGCAGACGGGCGCGACGCTCGGGAACGGCGGGATAGAGGATAGGCTGCACGTCAATGCCCGCCTGCAGCAATTGCTCTGAAAGCTGCACGGCGCGCAGAGAGCTGCCAACGATCCAGGGAACAATGGCGAAGCCCTGGCTGGGTCCAGGGTCGATGCTGATCTCTCGGAAACCTTCCAGCAAGCGCTGTCCGCTGTTTTGCAGCCGGCTCACCCGCTCGGGCTCCCGCTGCAGGATTTTCAGCGCTTGCAAGGCGGCGGCACCATCGGCAGGTGACATACCAACGCTGTACAAAAATCCTGGCGCCAGGTAGCGTAACTGATCGATGAGCTCCTGACTGCCGGCAACGAAGCCGCCGCAGCTCGCCAGGGTCTTGCTCAAGGTGCCCATCCAGATGTCGACTTCTCGGCCATCCACGGAGAAATGGCTGGCGATGCCGCCACCACTGGGCCCCAATACCCCAAGACTATGCGCCTCATCCACCATCAGCCAAGCGACAAAGCGCTTTTTGATTTCCAGCAGGCGGGGGAGATCGGGGTAATCGCCGTCCATACTGTAAATCCCCTCTACCGCGATCAGGCAGCGCTCCGCCTGCCGCCGGTGGGTGCGGAGCAGCTCCGTCAGGGATTGCCAGTCGTTGTGGGGAAAGGGAAGACGCTGGGCTCCCGAGAGCTTTGCCCCCAGAACGATACTGTTGTGGGCATACTCGTCGTGCAGGATCAGATCCCTGGGCCCCAAGAGCTGCCCGATCACGCTGACGTTGGTAGCATGGCCGCTGACCAGAGCCAGGGCATCGTCCACCTCATAAAAATCTGCCAGCGCGCGCTCCAGTGCCTGATGAAAGGGCCGTTCGCCGGAGACGATGCGACTGGCAGATACCGAAGTTCCATACTCGTCGATGGCCGCTTTGGCCGCCGCGCTGACTTCCGGGTGGCCCGCCAGTCCCAGGTAGTTGTAACTGGAAAAATTGATCAGTTCCCGCCCTGCAATGTGGCTATGCGCGGCGGAACTTCCCGCGCGCAGACGAAAGAACGGGCTGGCGACGCCGAACTGCGCAGCGCCCTGGCGCATCAGGGAAACCTGCTGATAACCCGGAGTGCTGCGCAGGTCCGTACGCCTGTCGCTCTGATCCGGGCGGGGCGGCTCTGCGGTGATCCGTTGGGGAATAGAGGATTCCCGCAGCAGTTCAGCCTTTTCTTCGGCACTCAAGCGACGCACAGATCAGACCTCGCTTGCCGCCGACCGGCCGGCATATTCCCCGGCCACGCCATGCCGGCGTGCCATATCCAAAACCTGCTCCTCGCCGCTGGGAGCGCTCTGCTCTTCGCGCCACTCAGCCAACAAGCGCTGAGACAGAGCAAAAACCGTGGGCTCCTCACTCAGGATAAAGGCGGGGATCTTCAAACCCGTTCGCTCCTCCAGCGCCATGACAAGCTCCATGCCCATCAAGGAATCGAAACCGAGATCTGTCAGTTTCTTGCGTGGATCGATCTGTTCGGCAGGCAGTCGCAGGATCTGCGCTACCTCCGCAGTAATCCAGCCCTGCAAATGCACCAATGCCTCCTCTCTGGACAAAGAGATAAGCTCGGTACGCCAGTCGTGCTGACTGCTCGCAACCTTGCTGCCAGCGGGCTCCTGGTCGAGCTCTTCGTAGGGGCACCCTTGCACCCAAGGCAAGGACGTGCGCAGCACCTGCCAGTGAAGATCGGCCACCGCCAGCTCCGGGAGGTTCTGGGCAATGGCCCACTCCATGGCGTCTAGTGCCTGGCTGGCAGAAATGGCACGGCCGCCCAAGCGGCGCTGCAAAAGTTCCTGGGTTTCTCGGTGCCGGGTCAGGTAGCCTACATCGGCAATGGGTCCAAACTGCAGGGTAGTGGCCGGTACCCCCAGCGCGTGTCGGTGACGTGCCAAGGCCTCCAGAGCGGCGTTCGCGGCCACATACGCGCCTTGTCCTACATTGCCCAGCAAGTTGGCAATGGAAGAGTAGAGCACAAAAAAGTCCAGCGGCTGACCCTTGCTCAGCTCGTGTAGGTGCCACGCACCATCCACCTTCGGTTCCAGAACCCTGGCCAGTGCGTCATCCTGTAGTTGCTCCACCAGGGCATCCGCAATGACCGCAGCGGCGTGGATGATGCCCCGCACCGATCCCCAGGCGGCGAGTTCGGTGAAGAGCGTGGCGACGGCAGCGCGGTCGCGCACATCCACAGCGCGTACGCGAATTTCCGCAGTCGACTCGTACGGCTGCAAAGCTCTTTCGGCTTCCGGATCCAGGTTGCCTTGACGAGAGAGGAGCGCAAGCTTGCGCGCACCACGAAGGAGGAGGCGTTGCGCCGTTGCCAAGCCCAGGCCCGAGCTTCCGCCACTGATCACATACACGCCCTCGGGATCGAGCTGCAGAGGCGTGGGGACAAGCGGCGCCGGCGCCGGATGCGGCAGGAAAGGTCCGTGGGTGTCGATGACGATCTTGCCGATCTGCCGGGACTGCTGCATGTAACGGAAGGCGTCAGGGGCTGCATGGCTGGCAAATACGGTGCTGGGAAGTGGCACGAGTTCTTGCCGCACGAAGGCTTCCAACAATTGCGTAAAGATCGCTTGCGTCCGCTGCGGATGGAGGGCAAGGAGCTGGTCGGCGTCGATGCCGAAGTAGCTCAGGTTATTGCGCATAGGGCGCAGCCCCAGAAGGGTATCGTTGTAAAAATCCCGCTTGCCCAGTTCCAGAAAGCGTCCAAAGGGCTTGAGCAGGCGCAGGCTGCGGTCCATCGCTTCGCCGGCGAGACTGTTGAGTACCAAATCGACGCCTTCGCCCTCGGTGTCCGCCAGGATGGCGTCGGCGAAGTCCAGACTGCGCGAGTCATAGAGGTAGTGCACGCCCAGTAGGCGCAGGAAGTCCCGCTTGGCGGCGGAGCCGGCGGTAGCAAAGATTTCTGCGCCCCGCAGCTGGGCGATCTGGATGGCCGCGAGGCCGACGGCGCCGGCAGCACCATGGATGAGCACCCGCTCGCCGCGGGCCATGCGTCCCAGCTCGATCAGGCCATACCAGGCGGTGAAGAAGGCGGTGGGCAGACCGGCTGCCGCAACCCAGTCGAGTCCTTTCGGGATCGCCGCCAAGGCATGCTCCGGGGTCAGAACCCGATTGGCCAGGCTGCGTGGGGCGAATCCCAACACCCGGTCGCCCACCCGCCAACGCGATACGTTTTGGCCGACGCGCCGCACCGTGCCGGCAAACTCGAGCCCCAGTCCTGGGCCGGCAAAGCCCGCCTCCAGCGCCTCGTCGCCCACCAGTCCCAGGGCATACATCACATCGCGAAAGTTGAGCCCTGCTGCCATGGTCTCGACTTCGACAGAATTCCCAGGTAATGCCGCGGGGGAAGATCGCGTTTCCCAGGCAAGGTAGCGCAACTGTCCGGCGCGGGCATTGTTCAGATACTGGATCTGTCCGCTAGGAACGGCAGCCACGTCGTGCCATTCATGTACCCGCAAAACCTGGCGGTGGCCATCGGCACCGAGGAAAATTTCGCTTTCGTTGTCGGCTTCGAGAATCTCGTGGGCCAGGGCTTCGGCAGATTGCTGGGAATCGGCCAGGCTGTCCAAAATGCGCAGTCTCAGGTCCGTCCACTCATTGGCGAGAGAACGCACGAAAGCGGCCAGAGCGGCGGCGACGGCATTCTCAGTCTGTCTTCCCCGTGACTGCAATGCGCCGGGCAGCAGCAGGTCGACGCGCAGCGACGCGGAATGCTCCCGACAACTCCGCAATATCGCTCGTAGTTCCAGGACGGCGGTGGCGATGACTGCACTAGGAGAGTTCAGGTCAGGATCGCGCAGCGACGGTGCGAAGAGCAGAACGGCGGGAGCCTCCTCGTGCAGGGATGCAGCGGTGAATTCATCGGGTAACCACTGCCGGTATGGCGCGTCCAGCTTCTGCAGGGCCGTGGGTAACGCCTCCGGTATAGCGCCCAGCAATGCAATGGACTGCCACTCCTGCCGCAGGCCGCATTGCGGGGCCTGCAGCAGAAGAATCCAAGCCGGTTCTTCCCGGGTTTGGAGAAGGGTTGTTTCCCAACCCAGAGCGCGGGCGGCTTCCTCCAGTTCTGCCGGGGGCAGGAAAAAGCCGTTGGATAACTCGTTGTGCAGCGGAGAGGTTCCCGCCAGCAGCACGATCCCCTGTGGACGAAGCAAGGCTCTGGCCTGTTGTAGCAGATCGTCCCAGGCGCCGGGTTGCAGCGGGTCGGTATGCAGCACCAGCAGATCGAAGCCCCGGAGATGCTCCGGCACCTGTTGCAAGTTATGCACCGGCCAATCCACCCGCTCATCCTCCAGCATCGCCGGGCGCAATCCACAGCGGCGGAAACGCGCCGAATTGCTCTCCAGCCGGGGCAGTAACTGCCAGCCAGCATCGCTAAATTCGGCAATGCTGTAGACTCGCTGCCGCGGTGTCTGATCGCTCAACCAGTTGGCCAGGACCTCCGCCAGATCTGCCAGATAGGCCTCCAGATCCCGTCGCCACCAATCCCCGGTCAGGAGGGGATCGTCGCCTTCACCAAGGCCCTGCCGTCGCAGTTTCCAACGGCCTGCCGCTACCGTCCAGGGCAGGCTTTCCGGGTAGTCCTGCAGGAGGGTCTGCCACAATGCCCCCGCCTGCTCCCCCTCGTCCATCTGCAGGTAGCTGTGGAGCAGTGGCAGGAACTCTTCGCGCCGCCGGGTCAGGATGGGGCTGCCCTGCAGCAGATCTCTGCAGCACGTGGCAATGGCTGGCAATTGTAAAGGGGTGCTGCTTTCGGCACGGTCCAGGGCCACCAGATTGCGGGTAAAATAGCGTGGTACTGCTTCCTGTTTGCCCGGCAGGCGCAATTCCTGCAGCCGCACGCCGTGGACATTCAGGGTCACAAGTCCACGGGGGTCAATGAGCTGAAGCCGAGCCAGCAGCGAATGGGGTGAGCGCCGATCCAGGCGCACCCGGGCGCTGACTTTGGTATCTCGCTGTGGCCAGTAATCCAGGCGTTCAATGCGCACCGGTACAAAGGCGGACGTTCCCTGCCGGGGCTCGCCTGCCAGTAGGTCGATAAACAGTTGCAGGGCCCCGTCCAGCATACCGGGATCCAGGAACAGACGGGAATGCAGGTCGTTGGGCAGGGTGCTGCGCAGCTCGGCGTCCACTCCGACAGGGGTGCAGAGACCGCTCTGGACGGTCTGGAAACTGGGGCCATACTGCAGCCCAAGCCGGCTTGCCATTTGGTAGTGGGCTGCAGGCATGAGCTCCCGTGGGGATGGGCTCGCCAGCGGGTCCATGGCCGCGGGTGCCGGACCGTACAGTGGCCGCAGACGCGCCCGCAGGTGCTCGGTCCAGGACTCGTGCATCTCCTTGCGGGATTGCACCCGCAGGCGACCCTCCAGCCACTGGGTACGAATGATTCGGCTCTGCTCGGCTTCCAGTACCAGGGGCGCCAGAATCTCCAGGTCCTCAATGCACAGGGCTGGTGCTTCGGGAAACTGTTGCTGGCCCAGCGCCAGGACCAGTTCCACGAAGCCCGCGCCGGGGAAGAGTACATCGCCCCCTACCTGATGGTCCGCCAACCAGGGCTGCAGTGTGGTATCCAGACGCTGTTCCCAGAGCCCGGGATATCCGGCCACCGGATGACCGAGCAGGGGGTGACGTTCGTAGCGGTACAGCAAGCCGCAGGATTCTGTCGTGGGATCCTGCCAGTGGCGCTCCCGTTGCCAAGGATAGCTGGGGAGCTCCACGGGCGGCAGGGGGCGCGGATAAAAGCGATCCCACTGGCGCGGCAGACCGCTCAGCCACAGGCTGTCGAGAGTATTTTGCAGGGCTGCCCGTTGTTCCGCCACGTTGCGGTGCAGCGTTGCCAAAGCCCTGCCACTGCGACCTTGCGCCTCGAAAATCTCACGCAAGTACATGCGTAATACGGGATGGCCGCCGAGCTCCACCAGTAGGTCACAGTGCTCTGTCAGGGCAGTGGCGGCTTTGCGGAAGCGCACAGGCTGACGTACATTCTGCCACCAATACTCCGCGCCCAGCTCGCTGCCAAGCAGCTGGCTTCCGGTCACGGTAGAGAAGAAAGGGATGTCGCCGCTCTTGGGGGTCAATTTCGCCAGAGAAACGAGAAGATCGTCTCGTAAAGCATCCATGGCGGGGCCATGGAACGGATAGTCCACCGGCAAGCGCTTGTACGGGATCTGTTCGGATCGCAGTTGCTGCTCGAAGTGGGTCAGGGAATCGCTATCTCCCACCACGGTACAGCCCTTGGGGCTGTTTTCGGCGGCCAGCCACAGTTTATCGTCCAGGCCAGCATCGGCCAGTCGCGCAGCCATCGTCTCGGCCGCGCAGCCAACGGCAGTCATTTGCCCCAGGCCGCGGGTACCTTCCTGCGCCTGACTGCGGGCGTGAATGACGCGGGTGGCGTCGGCCAGAGATAGTGCGCTACAGGCCCAGGCCGCCGCCACCTCGCCAACGCTGTGCCCAATCACCGCTGCCGGTTCGACCCCTTGGGCACGCAACCAGACGGTTTGCGCCACTTGCAGGGCAAACAGGGCGGGCTGTGCATGCATCGTGCTGTCGTAGCGTTCTGCCGCTTGTTCCTCCCGCAACTCATCGCGCAGGCGATAGCCCGCCAGCGGCGCAAAGGTTTGGTCGATTTCGTCTATGACGGCGGCGACCTCAGGGAGATCGAGCAGATCCCGACCCATGCCTACCCACTGGCAACCGTTTCCTGAGTAGACAAAAGCCACGGGCAAGGCTTCCTCGGGCTGATACCAATGACGCAAGCTTGTCTCGGGGGAGGGGCCGTTACCGTCGGCCAGCCCGCGGAGTTGTCCCTGGAGTTCCTCGCGCGTCGCGAACCAAAGGATGACGCCCTGATCAAGTTCTGGCTGGCGGAAGTTCAGTTGATAGAGGGTCCGTTCCCAATCCTGCCGCGACAGCGGCGCGAGAAAGTCCCGCAGCTCCCTTGCCCAGGTCCGCAGTGCGGCTTCCGTAGCTGCACTGAGCAGGAGAGGGCGACGGGGAGGGATCTGGACCGGCGCGTCTTTCCGGCGTGGCGCGCGCCAGCGCGGTGGGCTTTGCAGGATGGCATGGGCGTTGGCCCCCCCAAAACCAAAAGAGTTGACGCCCATGGTCAGGGTACCTTGGGTAGGCAGAGAGCGCAGTTCGCGGACGATCTCCAGGGGATAGCGGTCCAGGGGCAGACGCGGGTTGATGGATTCCACGCCGATGGTGGGAGGAACCTGGCGCGCATGCAGACTATGGATGACCTTGAGCAATCCGGGTACCGCCGATGCCGTCTCCAGATGCCCCAGATTGCTCTTGACGGAGCCGACCAGCAGGGGAGCGCTGCGTTCTGGGGTGAGAGCGGCGCCAATGGCTTCCAGCTCGATGGGGTCCCCTACCGCCGTACCTGTCCCATGCGCCTCTACATAGTGCAACTGGAGCGGATCAACGCCCGCTTGCGTGTACACCTTGGTCAGCAGCGCCGCCTGGGCCGCCGCGCTGGGTACCGTCAGGCCGGATTTATAGCCATCGGTATTGTTGCCGGTGCCCAGCACTACCGCCAGGATTGGATCGCCATCCCGCCGCGCCCGCTGCAGGGTCTTCAGCAAAAACACTCCGCCGCCCTCGGCGCGCACATACCCATCGGCGCCTTCCTGAAAGGGTCGACTACGACCACTGGCGGAAAGCATGGAAGCCTTGGAAAAAATGAGGAAGCCGAAGGGATGCAAGTGCAGGTTGATGGCCCCGCTGAGGGCCAGCTCACATTCCCCTTGCAGCAGAGACTCACAGGCCCGGTGAAAGGCCACCAGCCCCGAGGAACAGGCGGTGTCGATGACCAGGCTGGGGCCCCGCCAGTCGAAGACGTAGGAGAGCCGGTTGGCGGCAATGCTGGCAGTGACCCCAGTGGCCGAATTCGGTCCCAGGGCAGCCAGGTCGTCGGCAAAGCGATAGCCATAATCGCTGCTCGCCAGACCCAGAAACACGCCCGTGGGGCTGCCGCGCAGGCGACGGATGGGTTGCCCTGCCTGGACCAGCGCCTCCCAGGTCATCTCCAGCAACAGCCGCTGTTGCGGGTCCATGGCTGCCGCTTCCCGGGGCGAGATGCGAAAGAAGCCAGCATCAAAGCCGGCTACGTCGCCCAAGCTCCCCGCGGCAAAGGTCACGGAAGTACCGGGATGTCCGCGCAGCGCATGCGCAAAAGCCGATTGCCCCCAACGGTCGGAGGCCACCTGGGTCAGCAGCGACTTACCAGCAACCAGGGCTTGCCAAAAGTAGGTGTCGGCCCGCTGCGGCAGTCGCGTTGCCTGGCCAATTATGGCAATGGCATTTTTGATCATGATTACTTGATGACGCCGGCTGAGGTCAGACCTTGAATGGGATAGACAATCTGCACGATGAGACCCAGAAACTTCTGCAGGTCGGTGACTGGAGCACTCGCCACGTAGATCAAGTCATTGTTTTGAATTGGGAATTCTTGGGCCGCGAAGAGGGTGGCAGGGTTACTGAAGTCAAAGCGGAATACCACCGGTACCTTGCCATCGACCAGCGGCCCCTTGGCCAAGCCCGGTACGAGTTTGGGAGATTCCAGACGAAACACAAAGACCGCCCGGGCATCGGCCTCGTTGCCGTTGATACCGCCGGCACGAACCAGGGCCTGCGCCAGACTGATCCCGGATGCCTCAAAGTCCACTTCTTTGCTTTGCTGGGTCGCCCCCATGATGGTGACGCGCAGGGGCTGATAGAGCGCCGTCAACACATCTCCCGAGCGTAGGGAGATGTTCTCCTTGGGATTAGCGATGATGTCTTCCAGGGGCAGGCGCAGGACCTGCCCACTGCGGGAAAGCTGGATAGTGACCTTGCTGACGGGTTGCACCACCCCACCAGCGGCAGCCAGGGCCTGCAGCACACTGACCCCACCGGGTTCCATGGGCACCTGTTTGCTGTCTTTCACATTGCCCACCACCGAGATGCTCTGCGCACGATTGCGCACCAGACTCACCACCACCTGCGGATCGTGGGCCTTGCCCTGCAGGTCGGCCCGAATTTCTGCAGCGATCTGCTGCGTGGTTTTGTCGGCGCAGGGGATCTCGCCGGCAAAGGGCATGAAAATCTGCCCACCGGCGTTCACCATCTGCGGCGGAATGGTGGTCATGATGGAGCCCGATGGTGTCGTCGTCGAGGCCACGCTGGGCGAAAACAGCATGGCCGGCGGTGCTTCCCAGATATGCACTTCGAGCACATCACCGGGACCCACGGTATAGAGGCTCGGCGCCGGGTTGCGGAACTGATTGAGGAGGGCCAGGTCCGGCTGGTAGATTTCTTGGTGAAACACCCGGGCCAGCGCGTAGTTTACGTCTACCAGACGAATGCCCTGCAGGGCCTTGTTGTGGCCTACATCGTTGACCGCCGCAGCGCGGGGGCCGGCGTAGGGCAGATACGCAGAACAGCCTCCAAGCAAGGTCGTCAGCAGCAGTGCGGCGGCGTAAGAATAAGGGCGCAAGTTTTGGGGTTCCTATCTAAATTCTTGGAAATGCTGCTAATGATATTCAGCCAATTTATGAGCAATGCTACCGCCCCTGCCAGTGACTGACAAGTCGATGTGCCGACTGTCGATGTGCCGGGCCGCCAATCGGGTCAGGAGCGCCTCGATGGCCGTGGCGGCCACTGCCGCGCCATCCTCGGCAGCCAGCTCGGGCGCGACCCTGCTCAGAGCTGGCCAGGATCGATCCATGCTCTGCGCAAGAGCATGGGCAATGGCTTCGGGACGGCGCTGTGGCCATTGCCCAAAGCCGCGCTGCAGGGCGCGGCGGGTGTTATCGAACTGATCCCAGACCGAGGGTAGCAAGACCGAGGGCACCCCCAAGCCCACTGCCCAGCTCAATGCACCGATGCCGCCGGAGTGAACGACGGACGCGGCCCCGGCGAAGAGCTGCGAATAGGGCAGATAGGGCAGAGCCAGGAAGTCTCGCTTCCCCCCTACCAGCCCATGATGGCTCGGGCGCAGCGCAAATACCGCGCGCCGACCCGCAATCTGGCAGGCGCGTTGGGTCACCGCCACAAACCCACGCGGATCGCGGCGATCTGCGCCCCCGGGCGCCACCACTACGGGCGGCGCTGCGGCGGCCAGAAATTCTTGCAGGCGCTGCAAAGCCGCCACATTCTCCAGGCTGGGTGGAAGCTGGGGGCAAAAGCCAGTGAGCAGCACTTGCGCAGGCAAGGCGTCGGCCTCCACGAGGTGTGGCGATGCCAGGAGAAGGTTCAGCCAGGGCGAGTGCAGCCCTTCAAAACAGGGATGCCCCGGCATCTCGACCGCCAGGCGCCGGGCCAGGCCGGCCAGGCTGCGGAACTGCCAGGCGGCCCGCGACCGCGCCAGTCTGAAGGCAACTTGCTGCATGGCAGAAGAATCCGGCAGAGTGCGCTGCAGTCGAGCCAGCACCGGCCACCAGGGGGGATCGGCGCGGGTAGCAAAGGCCAATGGCGAGGCCGAGGCATAGACCCAGGGCTTCTCCAGTTTTCTGGCGAGCAGGACGGCGGCGGGTACCAAAGGGTTGGCCAGCAGTAGGTCGGCTCGGTCAACAAGATCCCGCAGCACCGTTAGCCCTTCCTCGGAAGGCGGCGCAAAGGGTTCGCTGACGCCATCGAGGGCCTGGAAGCGTACGCCGGCGTCGCGCGCCAGGACAGCGTGCTGGCGGTCGCCGGCCAGCAGCATTTCATGCCCGCGATCGCGCAGGGCCAGGAGCACCGCGAGCAGAGGCAGCACATCGCCAAAGCCGCCTTTGGCGGCAATCAGAATTTTCGCCATGATGGGGTGCTATCCCGCGGCAAGGAGAAGAAGCTGTCAAGACCCTGTAATGGTGCTAGACTATCGTCCGCCCAGTCAGATAATAGATTTTCCTTATGATAAGGGGAACAAATCCTGCAAAGCACACTCTACTCCACCATCGACGAAGTACCAGAGTCCATTTGGCAGCATCTTGGCAGCGGTCATTCCACAGCCTTGGACCCGCGCTTCTGGCGGGTGCTGGAGGCATCACAACTAGCGGGCTTTTCCTATCGTTATCTGGTGCTGCAGGATGAACAGGGTGAGCCCCAGGCCTTTCTCGGGCTCTACTCGGTGCTTACGGACATTGCCATCTTTGCTCCGCCCTTCCTCAAGCGCATTCTCGCCCCTATTCGCTGCCGCTGGCCGGGCTTTTTGAAATGGACGATGCTGGAGTGTGGCACGCCCATCACCATCGTCAGCCCCCCCATCGCGCAGGTAGCGGGGTTGCCGCGGCAGCAGCTGGTCGATCGCCTGGCTAGCGAGATGCGCCGCCTCGCCCGGGCGGAAGGGCATCTGTTGCTCGTGGTGCGGGATTTTGAGCCTGCGGCAGAGGAGTATCGAGAGGACTTTGCCCGCCATGGTTTTCACTGGATCGCGGGGTTGCCCAATACCTATCTGGATCTCCCTTGGAGCAGCCCGGCGGAGTACCATCAGGCCATGCGCAGCTACTACCGCAGCAAGCTGAAAAAACACCGACGCGCCAATGAGGCGCTGGGAATACGCCACGAACTGCGAAGGGATTTTATCGATCTGGCCGAAGTTCTCAGCGCGCAATGGCAGATCGTTCATGATGCCGCCAAGGAGTTTCAACGCGAGATCCTCACCCCGCAATTCTACCGGAGTTTTTCGGAAGAAATGGGCGACGATTCTCTGGTCCTGCTCTTTTATTGTGGTGACGAATTGGTGGCGCATGCCCTGCTGCTGCGCGACGGAACCTTGATGCGCTGGCTGTACGTGGGGCGGAACGCCGCACAAAACGATGGCCTCTACCTGCATGTGGCCGCTACCGTGGTCGATACCGCTATCGAGCTGGGTGCCGAGCGACTGGAACTGGGGTTGACCACCTACGATGTCAAACTCGATCTCGGCGCTACTGCGGTTCCCATCGCCATGGCCCTGCGCGCCCGCTGGGCGTGGATGAATCCCTTCGTGGGCTGGGGCTACCGCGTCCTTAACCAGGTGCCACGGCCCGCTGCCCGACAGGTTTTCAAAGAGGGGAAGGGCAAGTCATGAAGCCCGTTTTGGTTACCGGCGCCACGGGCTTCATCGGCGGACATCTGGCCCAACGCCTGCTAGGGGAGGGCATCCCTATACGTCTGCTGGTCCGTGATCCGCAGCGCCTTTCGGCAGCTCTCCAGCAGGGGGCGCAGATTTACGTGGGCGACCTAACCCAGCCAGACAGCCTGCCCGCTGCCGTGCGCGGGGTCGGACGGGTCTTTCACTGCGCCGCCAATGTCCGCACCTGGGATCTGCGGGAATCCTACTGGCGGGTCAACGTGCACGGCCTTGGCCATCTGCTCGATGCCCTGGCGCAAGCCCCGGAACTGCCCGAGCGCTTCGTGCACTTCTCCAGTGTCGACGTCTACGGCTTCCCAAAGGAACCCGCACAGGAAAACGCCCGCTTACAGCCCACGGGTTTTGGCTATGGCGACAGCAAACAGGCAGCCGAGGAACTGCTGTGCCGCCGGGCCACAGAAATGCACCTGCCCTGGACCATCCTGCGTCCAACGAATGTCATGGGGCCCGGCAGTCCGTTCATCGAGCGCATCGGCAGCGAAATTCGCAGCGGCTTGATGCTCAAGGTCTCTGGTGGAGAAGCGGACTGCGGCTATCTGGATGTGCAGAACCTGGTAGATGTCGCCCTCTGGGCCGCCCACCACCCCAGCGCAGAAAGCGAGATATACAATGTGCGGGACCCGATCTTGATATCCTGGGCGCAGTTTTTACGAGACCTGCGCCAGGGCCTGCGGGGACGTGGAGTAATTCTGAATTTGCCCTACGCGCTGGCCCTGGCCGCCGCCCAGGTCATCGCCGCCCCGTACGGCTGGCTGCGCCTGCGCGCCGAGCCCTTGCTCCATCCCCTGCTGGTGCAGATCTTTGGCCGGACCTGTGGCCATTCCCTCGAAAAACTGCAGGCTGCCGGCGCCCCTCTGGGGCGCATCCCTTATGGCCAGAGCCTGCAAATGGCACTGGGGCTGGAGACGCCCCCGGCTAGATGACGCCGCATATCGTCTTTTTGCAGGGCATGCCCTCACCCTTCTTTCGGCGCGTGGGTCACTGCCTGGTCCAACGGGGCTGGCGGGTGACCCGTATCAATCTCTGTCCCGGCGACTGGATCTTCTGGCATGACCAGTACAGTACCGCCTATCGCGGCAGCTACACTGCCTGGCCGGACTACATCCGTGCGTTCTTCCAGCGTGAGCAGGTCAGCGACCTGATGCTCCTTGGCGAGCAGCGCTATTACCATCGCGAGGCAGTGGCCATTGCCCAGGAACTCGGCATTCGTGTCACCGTTACCGACTTTGGCTACCTGCGCCCGGACTGGATCACCCTGGAGCGGGATGGCATGAGCGGTGCCTCCCATTTCCCCAAGGATCCGCAGGAGATCCACGCCCTGGCGCAGCAGGCAGCGGTCCTCGATTGGGGCGCACGCTTTAGCGACAACGCCCAGCAGATGGCCATGGGCGATCTCAGCTACAATTTCAGCAACCTGCTAAGCTGGGCACTGGGCTTTCCCCGCTATCGGCGCAGCGATCGCCGCCCCCCTGCCATTCCCTACACCATCGCCAGTGGTTGGCGCCTGCTCGGTAACCGGCTGCGGCAGCGGCGCGTTACCCGGCAGGTCGAGGAGATCACTGGCGGCTCCCAGCCCTATTACCTGTTTCCGATCCAGCTCAACTTCGATTTTCAGATCATTGCCTACTCGCCCTTTCCGCAGATGGAGGACGCCCTGGAGCGGGTTTTTGCCTCCTTCGCCCGCCATGCCCCGCCGGAGTCGCTGCTGGTGGTCAAGGAACACCCCTGGGATCCGGCCCTGCCCAACTGGGAGCGCTACGTGCTCCGCCGCGCCCGGGAACTCGGCCTTGCCGATCGTATCCGCTATCTGCGCGGTGGCCAGCTCAACCAGCTCATTCAGAAGGCCCGCGGAGTGGTTCTGGTCAACAGCAGCACCGCATTGCGGGTGTTGCAGTTGCATCGGCCGCTGCAGGTGCTGGGCGGTGCCGTCTTCGACATTCCCGGCCTCAGCCATCAGGGTGGACTGGATCGCTTCTGGACTGAGGGCCGGGAGCCAGATCCGCAGCTACGGGAAGATTTTTTTACCGCCCTGGCTGCCACGGTGCAGGTGCGTGGGGTATTCTTCCAAGAACCGGGCCTCAGCGAGGCGGTCATCGAAACCTGCCAGCGCCTGGCAACCCACAGCGTTGGCCGGCTCAGTGTGCGGGAGGAATGTCAGGTAGATGACGAAAGTGCGTGACCGGGATCTGCTCATCGACCTGACCCGCCTTTGCAGCCGCCACCTGGAGGGGCTGCAGCCCACCGGCGTGGATCGGGTAACGCTCGCCTATCTGCGTCACTACCGCGCCCGCGCCCAGGCCCTGGTGCGTCACGGAGGGCGCTTGCTGCGTCTTTCCCATCGGGCCTCCGACCGGCTCTTTGCCGCCCTGCTGGGCGAGTCCGCCAATCCCCGCCGCGACATCCAGTTGAGTGTCGCGGCTACCCATCTGGCCAACCTGCGGCCCAAGGCCGGCAGTGTGCTCTTTCACCTCAGTCACAGCGGCCTGGAAGACCCCATCTACGCCCGCTGGTTGGGCGCACTGGACCTGCACCCGGTCTATTTCGTTCACGACCTCATCCCCATGACCCATCCCGAATACGCCCGCCCCGGCGAGGACCAGCGCCACCGCCAGCGCCTGAGTACCATGGCGAGCACCGGGCGCGGCCTGATTTTCAACTCTACTGCCACCTGGCAAAGTTGCCAGGAACATCGTCGTCAGCAGGGAGTTGCTCCCAGGGTAGAGGAGCTCATCGCCCCCCTGGGCGCCGAGCCCTTGCCCCGGCCCTGTCGGGAGCGGCCCTTCGCCGATCCCTATTTTCTGGTACTCGGCACCATCGAACCGCGCAAGAATCATCTGCTCCTGTTGCAGCTTTGGCGGTATTGGCTGAGCCTCGGCGAGATCGTCCCCAAGCTGGTACTCCTGGGGCGGCGGGGTTGGGAGTGCGAGCAGGTCATCGACCTGCTGGAACGTTGTCCAGCCCTGGCCGGACAGGTAGTGGAGCTGCATGGCTGCGCCGATCAGGAACTCAGCAACTGGCTGGTGCACGCCCGCGCCTTGCTCTTTCCGTCCTTTGCCGAAGGATTCGGCTTGCCGGTGGTGGAGGCGCTGAGTGTGGGCACGCCGGTTATCGCCACTGACCTGCCGGCATTCCGTGAAGCCGCTGGCAGCATCCCCGAATATCTCGACCCCCTGGATGGACCGGCCTGGCTCAGCGCCTTACGCGACTATCGGGACGGCGGACCCCGCTACCACGCCCAGCGTGCCCGCCTACGCCAGTTCCGCGCCTGGCGTTGGGAGGACCACTTTGCCCTGGTCGATCCCTTCCTGGCAAGACTACGTGACTAAGCAAAAAAAGGCGCCAGCGCCCATCCCCAAGCACTTGCAGGCCCTGCCCGATGATCTCCTGGTCTGGCGCTTCCCGCGCTGGAAATGGCGCTTTCTGCGGCGCTGCTTTCCCGGTAAACGCCTGCACTTCGTCGAGCAGGAAAAATCCCTTTCCGGTCCTGCGGCGTTGCTCCTCTGGGGCAGCAGTCCTGTCCCCGATCTGCGTGTTCCCCTCCCGGTATTGCGCATGGAAGATGGTTTTTTGCGCTCGGTGGGTTTGGGAGCAGAGCTCACCCGCCCGCTGTCCTGGGTTCTTGATAGTCGCGGTATGTACTACGATGCACGTAGTCCTTCGGATCTGGAGTGGCTGCTGGCGGATGGCGAATTTTCGCCGGAGGACTGTGCCCGGGCACAACGACTGCGCGAAGAGATTCTTCGCCACGGCATCAGCAAATACAACGTGGGGGCCAAAAGTTGGCAGCGTCCCTCCCAGGCGCAGCGGGTGATTTTGGTGCCTGGTCAGGTAGAGAGTGACGCCGCCCTGGCCCATGGCAGCCCCTGCCTGCGCAGCAATCTGGAGCTGCTGCGCCAGGTACGTGCCGCCAATCCGCAAGCGCTGCTGATCTACAAACCGCATCCCGACGTGGTCGCCCGGCTGCGGGCGCTGGGTCAGGGCGAGGCGCAGGCGCGCGAATATTGTGACGTCTGGCTTGATGATGTCCCCATGGAGCGTCTTCTGCAGCAGGTGGATGAGGTGCACACCCTCACCTCGCTGACGGGTTTCGAGGCCCTGCTGCGCGGCAAGTCCGTGCATTGCTACGGGCAACCGTTCTACTCCGGCTGGGGGCTCACGGTCGATCACTGCCCCCTGGCGCGGCGCACGCGGCGCCGTAGTCTCGACGAACTGGTCGCCGCCGCGCTGATTCACTACCCTCTGTATTTTGGCCCCCGGGGCCTCATCACTGCGGAAGATGCAGTTGCCCTGCTGGTGCACTGGAAAGAGCGCAGTCAGGGGCGCAAGCCCTGGTGGCAGGAGCCATACCGCGCCATCCTGCGCCGGGTCATTGGCGTGCGCTAGCCTGGGACTGAACCTGTTTCCATTGACCGGGTTTATGGCGGATGGTACTTTGCAAGCATTCATAATGCCGAGGCCTTCCGGAGCTGATCATGAAGCATGATCCAGGATCATCTACCACGCAAAGCACGCCGCCCCTCGTTCCCGTCATTCTCTCCGGGGGCACTGGCAGCCGGCTCTGGCCCCTGTCCCGCAAGCAACAACCCAAGCCCTTCATCCCCTTGCCCGATGGCGAAAACCTCCTGCGTAAAACCTACCGCCGGGTGCAGAACCTGAAACATGCCGGTCGCGTCTTGATGGTCACCAATCGAGATTACTATTTTCTATCACGCGATACGCTGATGGAGATAGCACCGGGCACCAGTTCCGAGGTCTCCTATCTGCTCGAACCGCAAGCCCGCAACACCGCCCCGGCCATTGCCGTTGCTGCCCTCTGGGCCCAGGAGCAGGTAGGGGAAGACGCCGTGCTGCTGGTGCTGCCCAGCGACCACCTCATCAGCGACCATGCCAGTTTTGCCGAAGCGGTATCGCGGGCCATGGAACTGGCCGCCCAGGGCTATCTGGTCACCTTTGGCATCCTCCCCACCGCGCCGGAAACCGGCTACGGCTACATCGCCGTGGGCGAATCCCTGGCAGGCGGCTACCAGGTGCAGCGCTTTCTCGAAAAACCCGCCCGCGCCCAAGCGGAAAGCTATGTGGCCGATGGCCGCCACTACTGGAATGCCGGCATTTTCTGCTTTTCCGCCAAGGCCCTGTTGCAGGGCATGGCTGCCCACGCCCCGGAAGTGCTCATGCCCGCCCAGATGGCTTATGAAGAAGCACAAGGGAATGGCGACACCTGGTGGCTGGGTGCCGAATTTGCCCAGAGCCCGGATATCTCCATCGATTACGCCCTTCTGGAACATGCCGAGAACATCGCCGTGGTGCCCGCCAGTTTCGACTGGAACGACCTGGGGGCCTGGAGTGCCATGGGACAGCTGTTACCGGAAGATTCCTCAGGCAACCGCGCCCATGGTGAGGTGCTGCTGGAGCAGAGTCAGGACTGCGTGGTATATGGCAGCGATCGCCTCACTGCCCTGCTGGGGGTGGGCGACCTGCTGGTGGTCGACACCCCCGATGCCCTGCTCATCGCCCGCAAAGACCGCGATCAGGACGTGAAAAAGATCGTCGATCGCCTCAAGCGCTCGGGCAACCCGCTGGTAGACACCCACGTTACCGCACATCGGCCCTGGGGCACCTACACGGTGCTGGAAGAGGGTAACCATTTCAAGATCAAACGGATTCTGGTCAAGCCCAAGGAAAAACTCTCCCTGCAGATGCATCATCACCGCAGCGAGCACTGGATTGTCGTCTCCGGTACCGCCAAGGTGGTGGTAGGCAAAGAAGAACGGCTGGTGATGACCAACGAATCCACCTTCATCGCGGCCGGTACCGCCCACCGCCTGGAAAACCCCGGCGTCATCCCCCTGATACTGATCGAGGTACAAAGCGGCGCCTATCTGGGCGAAGACGATATCGTCCGTTTTGAAGACATCTACGGTCGCACCGAAGTCCCCGCCTGAGTCTGAAAAGCACTGGAGTCTCTTTGTTCGCTGCGTTCTGGAACTGGCTGCGCAATCTCAGCAAGATGTTCATTTTTGTGGTTCTGGTCCCCACCGGACTGTCCATTCTCTACTTTGGCATCATCGCCTCGCCGGTCTATATCAGTGAGGCCAGCTTTGTTGTCTATAGCCCCGGCGAGCGCTTCAGCAGCAGTGGCGGCCTGGCCAGTCTGATTGGTGGGCTTGGCGGCAACTATTCTTCCAGTGCCTCGCAGACCATTTCGGCGTACATCAGCTCCTGGGATGCCATGATGGCCCTGAACAAGGCCGTCAATCTAAAAAAGCAGTACAGCCATGGGGTAGATTTTCTCGATCGTTATGGTGGCGTCTTTCATCCTTTCACCAACAACGTGCGTTTGTGGCGCTACTACCAGTCCATGACTGACGACCGCATCGACGCCACCAGTGGCATCAGCACTCTCAAGGTACGGGCCTACAGCCCGGCCATGGCACAAAAGATCAACGCCCTTTTGCTCGCCAAGGGGCAGGATATCGTCAACCAGCTCAATGCCGGCGCCCATGCCGAGGCGGTACGCTTTGCCGAGACCGACGTGCAACAGGCGCGGGAGGCGTTGCGGCAAAGCACCATCGCCCTGGCCGATTACCGTAACGGGCAGCGGGTCATCAGCCCTCTGCAGCAATCGCAACTGCAACTGGCGCTAGTCGCCAAGCTGCAGGATCAGCTCATTCAGGAAAAGACCCAGTTGCAGGCCATCGAACAGCACGCGCCGCAAAACCCCAATATCCCGGTCTTGCGTTCTGGCGTACAGGCCCTGGAAAGCCAGATCGCCAGCGCCAAGGCGCAGATCACCGGCGATCACCAGTCCCTGGCCAGCAAGGATACAGAGTACGAAACCCTGCAGGTGAATCAGGACATCGCCCAGAAGATCCTAGTGGCCGCCGTCACCGCCTTGCAGCAGGCGCGCATCACCGCGCAGAAGCAGGAACTCTTTCTGGAAACCATCAGCAGCCCCAACCTGCCCGACGCACCACAGTTGCCGCGCCGCATCGAGGGTATTCTCGCGACCCTGGTCATCAGCCTGATGGTCTGGGGCGTGCTGGTCGTCGTCGTGGGTGGCATCAAGGAGCACCATGAGCGCTAGCTTGCCCAGGGAAAGCCTCTGGCGGCAGTTTGCCATCCAGCGCCGGGTCATCTGGGCGCTGGTAATGCGCGAGACCATCACCATGTATGGCCGCGAGGGCTTGGGGGTGCTGTGGATCATTGCCGAGCCGTCGATGTTTGTGGTCGGTGTGATGATCATCTTTTCGTACATCGAGGCGGCCTATATCAATGGTATTACCGTGGCCGAATATCTGGCCGTCAGCTACCCCACGCTGTTATTTTGGCGGAATGGTACAGGGCGGGTAACCAAGGCTATCGATGTCAATCGCTCCTTGCTGCATCACCAGCTCATCCGCCCGATGGACATCATTTACGCCCGTATTATTTTGACCTTTGCCAGCGGTGCTGGGGCCTTCATGGTACTTTATCCCATTTTTACCTTTATTGGGGTGACCCATTTGCCAGTCCACTGGTATGCCTTTGGTATGGGGTATCTGTTGGTCATCTGGTTCTCCTTCGGCTTTGTGCTAATCATGGCGGCCCTGGCAGAATTGTCGGAAACCATCGAAAAGACTTCGCACATCATTTTGTACCTGATGCTGCCGTTTTCGGGCGTCTTTATTCCCATGTATATGGTGCCGGAACCCTACCGGCATTATCTGCTGTATTTTCCGTTGATCGACTGTGTGGAATACTTTCACCACGGTTATTTTGGCAGCCAGATGCCGACCTATTACCACATCCCGTACACCATTGTTGCTCTGCTGGCCATGACGCTCTTTGGCTATACCCTCACGGAACTGGCCATCAAGCGGGTCAAAGTGCATGGGGGGGCGTAACAGATGCTGCAAGTGCGAAACCTCAGCAAGTATTACCCCATCCATCACGGGCGTTCCAAGAGGATGATTTTGGATAACGTCAATCTGACGATCAAACCCGGTGAAAAATGGGGCATTTTGGGCCGCAACGGAGCGGGTAAGTCGACACTGGTGCGGGTTATCAGTGGATCGGAGTCAGCCAATAGTGGGGAGATCCACAGGGGTATGTCGCTATCCTGGCCTTTGGCTTTTGGCGGCACCTTTATTGGGAGCCTCACGGGCAAGGATAATGTGCGCCTCATTGCGCGGGTCTATGCGGTAGACTACGCCAAGATGCTGACCTATGTAGAGGGCTTTGCCGAATTAGGGGAGTATCTGGGCGAGCCGGTAGAAAATTATTCCGAGGGTATGAAAGCCCGGCTGGCTTTTGCTATTTCCATGGCCATTGAGTTCGACTGCTACTTGATCGATGAGGTCATGGCGGTAGGAGATCACCGCTTTACGGAAAAATGCAATCATGAACTTTTTCAGAAGCGAGCGAGTCGAGCCATGATCCTGGTTTCACACAACACGGAAGTGATCCGCACCCACTGTGACCATGCCGCACTGCTGGAAAACGGCAAACTGCAGATTGTCGAGTCGGTTGAGGATGCCATTTACCAGTATGAAAGTCTTTTGTAATCACTTTTATTTCGGAATTGTTTATGCCCACAAACGCCATTGATCTGACTGCACTGCTGGATGCGCCCAGTGAAGAGTTTCTCCCACGTGCCTACCAGGAGATCATTGGCCGAGAACCCGATGCCGGTGGATTGCTGCATTACATCGTGCGACTGAAAAAAGGACTGCCGCGCGAGTTGATTCTGGCCGAAATGCGCCACTCCGCCGAAGGCCAGGCAATAGCCTTCATCGCCAGATCAGAGCAGCTCGACGCCCTTCACGCAAGCTATCTGAAGCTGCGCGACCTGCCCCTGGGTAAGCTGCGCTGGAAGCTGCTGCCCAGGTTTGGGCAACAGCCGCACAACGACGCCCGCTTCGATTGGACGGGCTGGGTCAACGCCTTCACCGACCGGCAGCAGGCGCAGAAATTTGAACGCCTACGCGAGCAGCAGCAACCTGCCTTGCAGGCCGCAGCGCAGGACAACCCGCCGAGCAGCGAATTGCGCCAGCAGTTGCATGAAATCGCCACCGCGCTGCAGGTCGCCGCAGCTGCGTTGCAAAGCAAAGGCGCGCCGGAGTCTGCCGTGCGCCCCTTGCGCGAAGCCAGCGCATCGCTTCAAGCTCCACACCCCGACGTCAGCGCCGTGCCTTGGGAGGCCAGGCAGGCGCTGCATTGGCTGGCCCAAGCGGTGAGGAGCTGAGCCATGCACATCCTCATCGACCTACAAGGTGCGCAGAGTGAGAGCCGCTACCGGGGCATCGGGCGCTACGCCCTGCAGTTTTCTCTGGCGCTGGCCCGGCTCGCCCGCGGCCAGCACCGCATCGCCCTGCTGCTCAACACCGCCTTTGCCGACACCATCGACCCGCTGCGCGAAGCCTTCGCCGATCTGGTGGCGGACGAAGACATTCACCTCTGGACGCCGCTGACCCCCTGCCACGCCCTCGACCCTGCCAACAATTGGCGCCGCGCTGCTAGCGAAGAGCTCTACAACGCCAAGATTCGCCAGCTCCAGCCCGATTGGTTGCTGATCACTAGCGTGTTTGAAGGTCAATGGGATGGCGCAGTCAGTGCGGTAGGACACTCTACTGTGTCTACGGCTGTGATTCTTTATGACCTCATTCCGCTCATTCACAAGGAAAAATACCTTGCTCATCCGGTGGCCAGCTGCTGGTACCATCATCAACTCGCCTGGTTACGAAATGCTGATTTGCTATTGTGCATCTCCAATTCTTCGGCGCAGGAGGCGATAGATTATCTGAATTGTCCTCGAGATCGACTGGCAGTTATCTCTTCTGCTACGGATGATAGATTCAGAGTCATAAATATTGAACAGGCAAAAAAAGAGGAGTTAGTAAGAAAGTATGGAATTACTAGAAACATTGTCATACGTGCTGGAGAGCCAACAGACTCGCACAAAAATGTCCCTAACCTCATTGCGGCGTACTCAAAACTTCCACAATCTATTCGGCAAGAGCACCAGCTAGTACTTGTTTATGATGTGAGCGAGGAAGCACGAAAATTCCTACGTACCGCCGCCAAACAGCACCATTTATTGGATGATGAACTTATACTTACGGGCCGCGTATCAGATGATGATCTTGTGGCGCTGTACAACATAAGCACTCTCTCTGTATTACCATCGTTGCACGAGGGCTTTGGTCTCCCTGCTTTAGAGGCGATGGCTTGTGGGACGCCAGTCCTAGCGAGTAATACAACCAGCTTGCCCGAGGTTGTCGGGCTTGATGAGGCGTTATTCGATCCGCTGAACGTCGATGAGATTGCCGCTCTGATGCAACGGGCACTGAGCGATGCCGACTTCCGTACAAAACTCTCGAAACATGGCATGCTGCAGGCCACGAAATTCTCCTGGGAAAAGACCGCCCAGCGCGCCCTCGAAGCCCTGGAGTCTCACGCGCTTCCCAACACAAAGTCCAATCTTGACACGCTGCCGACTGCCCAACCACAGCACAAACCGCTGCTAGCCTATGTATCTCCTTTGCAGTCGGCGAAAAGTGGCATTGCCGACTATTCTGCCGAGTTGCTTCCCGAACTTGCCCGACAGTACGACATCGAAGTCATCGTCCATCAGGAAGAGCCGCTCACCGACCCCTGGGTGCTTGCCAACGCGAGGCAGCGCAGCGTCGAAGAGTTCGTCGTCCGCGCGCAGCGCTACGATCGCGTGCTCTATCACATTGGTAATTCTCCTTACCACGCGCACATACCTGATTTGCTTGAGCGCGTGCCCGGTGTGGTCGTGCTGCATGACTTTTTTATGGGCAGCATCTATCAGATGCGTGAGCACAGCGGTACTGCTCCCGGTTGCTGGAGTCATGCTTTGCTGCATTCGCACGGCTGGGAGGCATTAAAAAATAGACTCCAAGTCAAAAACGAAGAGGAGATTATTGATCGCTGGCCCTCCAATTTGCCGTTAATTCAACGCGCGCTTGGCGTAATTGTCCACTCTGAATATTTGCGGCAACTCGCTGTGCAGTGGTACGGCCACGGTTTCGCTGTGGACTGGGCGGTCATCCCGTATTTGCGCCAAACCATTCCAAGGATTGATCGGCAGGCCGCGCGTGCGACTTTGGGCCTCCAAGACGACGATATGTTGGTATGCTCCTTTGGTGTGCTTAGCGCTTCCAAGCTCAATCATCGCCTGGTCGATGCTTGGCTGGCTTCCGACCTAGCACATGATCCGCGCTCCAGGCTGGTTTTTGTCGGACAGGCGGATGGAGAATACGGCGATCAGTTACTGCAGCGCATGCGCGCGGCGCGGGCTCGCATCAGTATCACCGGTTGGACAGAGGAAAGCACCTACCGCAATTACCTAGCTGCTGCAGATATGGCCGTGCAGCTACGCGACATCAACTATGGCGAGATTTCAGGAACTGTTCTCGACTGCATGAATGCAGGTTTAGCCACCATCTGCAACGCTAATGGCAGTCTGGCAGAGCTGCCGCACGATTCGGTCTGGATGCTAGACGAGGATTTTTCCAATGTGGACTTGATCAAGGCGCTGCAAACCCTGCGAGCAAATACCGCACGGCGTAAAGAGCTGGGCAGTAAGGCGCAGGTCCATATCCGCGAGCACCACCAGCCGAGAATATGTGCGGGGCAATATGCCCAGGCCATAGAGAGCGCGTATGCCGATGCACAGCAAGGGATGCTCGGATTTGTGGACACAGTGCGCTGGCTTGGTTCGTCGAATCACTTAGGCGATCTGGCGCTGGCGGCCGTCCATGTTGCAGAGCAATTTCCACCGTTACGTCCCAATGTTCGTCAATTGTTTGTTGATATTTCAGAACTCCATAGGCGTGACGCCAAAACTGGTATTCAAAGAGTTACTCATAGCGTGATCACGACACTCGTCGATATTTCTCTAGAGAATTATCGGGTCGAGTTCGTATATCTGTCTGGGGAAGGGTATCGCTATGCCAGGGGTTTTACGGCTAACCTTTTAAAAATAAATGGTCAGTATGAAGATGATCTTATTTCTCCCAGATACGGTGATGTATTCTGGGGCGTTGATTTGCATCCCGGCGATATTCCGAGTCGGTCGCAGATTTTCCGTAGCTGGCGTTTGCACGGCGTTAAAGTGATTTTTACTGTTTATGATCTCATTCCGTTGAGTCTTCCTCATACCTGTGACAACAATGTGTCCGATTCTTACCTAAAATGGTTTCAGATCTTGCCAGAAATCTCAAATGGCCTCATCGCCATTTCTGAAACTGTTGCTCGCGAAATCAAACAGTGGCTCTCGCTATTTGACTCCCAGCAAACGCGGCCCATTCAGATCGGTTGGGCTCACCTCGGCTCAGAAATGGTTGAACATGCGAAAATTGACCACCAATGGCAGCCTAACCCACAACAGCGACGGACTCTCGAGGCCATTGCTGGCTGTCCCGCTTTTCTCATGGTGGGCACCCTAGAGCCGCGTAAAGGTCACGCACAAGTGATGGCCGCATTTGAATGGCTGTGGGCTCAGGGGCACAAGATCAATCTGGTCATCGTAGGCAAGAAGGGCTGGAAGCTCGATGAACTAGTAGAAATGATTCGCCAACATCCAAAGCTGGAGCGACATCTGTTTTGGTTAGAAGCTATCGATGACGATTATCTAGAGGCTGTTTATGCCGCCAGCGCCTGCCTGATTGCCGCCTCTTATGGCGAGGGCTTCGGCCTGCCGCTGGTGGAGGCTGCGCGGCACAAGCTGCCCATCCTGGCACGCGACATCCCGGCATTCCGTGAGGTCGCCGGTTCTCATGCCAGCTACTTCTCCGGCCTTGGCCCCGTCGATCTTGCCGATGCCGTGCTGCAATGGCTGGAGCGCGCCAAGGCGGGGTACACCATCTCCTCCGAAGGCATGCCCTGGCTCACCTGGGCGCAAGCCACTCAAGCTATGCTCAAGGTGGTATTGGACGATCAGTGGCAAGATCGCTGGGTACCGCAAAAAGATGACACGCTAGTGGCTCGCTATTGGGGTTCCGACCCGCGCCTGTTCACCGAGGTGGGCGAGCGAACCGGTACAGCCTTATGGAGCACGGGGCAGGCCGGGCATTTGCTCTACGGACCGTATCTGTCTTTGCCGCCGGGGCGCTATGTGGCCACACTCACCGGCAAGGTCGGCATTGCCGGAGTCAATGGCGTTATCGCCGATGTCTGTATCGATGGCGGCAAGGAGATTCTGGCAGATTGCGTCCTGCAAGGATCATGGCCAGAGCAGGAGCAAACCCTCGCCCGGTTGGAATTCACCCTAACGCGTCCCGCGCAACAGCTCGAAGTGCGCGTCGAGACCCAAGAGATGAGTGATATCGCCATTGCCATGTTGGAAATCCGCCGAGCCGACGGACTGCCGACTCCCCAGTTGCCGCCTGCGACAAGAACAGCAAAGGAAGCCGAACCCGTTCTCGCCTATTGGGCAACGCATCCGAAGTTGGCCTCACCCATTGGCTATGCCGCAGGTCGCACACTGTATTCCACCGCCAAGACAGGTTATCTTTTGCGTGGTCCCCATGCGGCATTGCCCGCGGGTCGGTATGTGGTGCGGATTTATGGCGGGATGCAAGGCGATGGCCAGGTGCGTGCGGATGTTTGCATTTCCCAAGATACGCAGATTTTGGTTGAGCGAGTGCTGTCCGGCGAGGCGACTAAAGGACGAGACGGCGTGCTGGTGGCGATGGAGTTTGAGTTGAGATGGTATGTTAGTGACCTAGAGGTCAGGATCGATGTCTTGAAAACTTCTGATATTATGCTCAACGGATGTCGTGTATATGCTGGACATGGCGAGATTGTTTATAGCATGGATGCACAGAAGAGTAGCACCCGAGAAGTCTCCGACTCCCTTGAAACAGAAAATGAGAAACAAGAGGAGATGAAATGAAAAATTTTGGCTTATTTTATTGTGCCACTAATAATGTCTTTGATAGACTGAGTTCATCGCTTGAAAAGCAAAAATACTTCCCGGCCGATGCCTCGAATGCCTCATCTTTCCTTGTGACCGATTGCGCCATTGAAAAGATCCCAGAACATGTGCGCGCCTCCTTTGATAAAATTATTACATGTGACCCCTGGGTTCTTATTGGTGAAAGGCGTTTTTTCAGTTTATCAATCTTGCGCAATACTTCGATTAACGCCGCCATTGAAATGAATTTGAGTGGAATATTGTTTTGCGATTCAGGCACAATAATTGTTGATTTTGACGTTTCCAAAAGCATAGATTTTGCGATACCAAATGTTTATTGGCAGAAAAGTTCCGAAGAAACCATCGAACAGTCTTTAGATAATATTCAGTCGGAAGAGTCACCATTTTCCAATGGAAACTCTTGGTTTTATTTGTCGAGAAAGATGTTTTCAGAATATCGGTTCAATGAAAAAATAATCGGTTATGGGTATGAAGACATTGAGTTTTGGACCCGCGTAGCTGTGAAATGCGAACTGAAGACGGGGATGGGGACAATAGTACATAATTTTCATTCACACCAAGAACGAATGATCGATCCAGTTCTTTTTGACAGGAATAGATTTATTTGCGAATGCACTCAGAAAGCCATATCTCAAGGTCTTTCAATTACTCATCAAAATGTTTCGGCATATCATGCGGTTCATCCGCATTGGGAGAACGATATTATCCTTATCCATGAGGATTCTCGATTTTACCGACTTAACGCTCGTGACGGCGGCAAATTTGTCATGAAAAAGGATTGCTCTATTACCCTTGTTTGGGATAATAAGCAATGGAATGAAGAGAGTTTCGATATTCAAGGCGGAATTTTGGAGTATTCACCAACTAATGATTAAGGAGTAACGAGGTGGGCGAAAAAATAGCAATCATCACCGGCATCACGGGCCAAGACGGTGCTTATCTCACCCAGCTTCTGCTGGAGAAGAATTACACGGTCTATGGCACCTACCGCCGTACCAGCTCGGTCAACTTCTGGCGCCTGGAGGATTTGGGTTTAGCGCAGCACCCGAACCTGCACTTGGTCGAGTTCGACCTTACCGATATGGGCTCTGCCGTGCGCCTTCTGGAAAAAAGCCAGGCCACCGAGGTCTATAATCTCGCGGCGCAGAGTTTTGTCGGGGTGAGCTTCGATCAGCCGCACACCACAGCGCAGATCACCGGTATCGGCGCGCTGAATCTGCTCGAAGCCATCCGTGTGGTGAATCCCAAGATTCGCTATTACCAGGCCAGCACCTCGGAAATGTTTGGCAAGGTACATGCCATTCCGCAGGATGAAGAAACCTTCTTCCATCCGCGCAGTCCGTATGGTGTCGCCAAACTATACGCGCACTGGATCACGGTCAACTACCGCGAGAGCTACGACATCTTTGCTGCCAGCGGCATTTTGTTTAACCACGAGAGCCCGCTGCGGGGGCTGGAGTTTGTCACCCGCAAGATCACCGATGGCATGGCCAAGATCAAGCTCGGCAAGCTAGAGACACTGGAATTGGGCAATCTGGATGCCAAGCGCGACTGGGGCTATGCCAAGGAATATGTCGAAGGCATGTGGCGCATGTTGCAGGCCAACGAGCCCGACACCTTTGTGCTGGCCACCAATCGCACCGAAACCGTGCGCGATTTTGTGACCATGGCCGCCAAGGGGGTGGGCATCGAAATTGAGTGGCGCGGCAAGGATGAGGGCGAAACTGGGGTGGATACCGCTACGGGCAAGACCATCGTGCGCGTCAATCCCAAGTTCTACCGCCCTGCCGAGGTGGAGTTGCTGATTGGTAACCCGGCCAAGGCCAAGAACAAACTTGGTTGGGAACCCAAAACGACCCTGGAAGAGCTCTGCGCGATGATGGTCGAAGCCGATGTGCAGCGAGTGCAGTCCGGGGTTTGCTTCTGATGACGGTACTGGTCACGGGCCTCGGCGGTTTTACAGGACGCTATCTGGGGGACTTCCTGCTCGCACGGGGTGCTCGCGTGCTTGGCTTGGAGCCGCCGGATAGTGCAGCGGGAGAGGGATGTTTCTGTGATCTCACCGATGCCGAGGCGGTCCATGCCACTGTCCATGCCCTGCAGCCCACGCATGTCGCGCATTTGGCAGCGATCTCGTTTGTAGCACACGGAGATGTGCGTGCCATCTACGAGGTGAATCTGCTTGGCACGCTGAATCTTCTCGAAGCCCTGGCCACACTGCCAACGCCACCGCAACGGGTACTGTTGGCGAGTTCTGCCAATATCTATGGGACGCCGAATATCGAAGTGATTGACGAATCCATCTGTCCTGCACCGGTCAATCATTACGCCACCAGCAAGCTCGCCATGGAACAGATGGCGCGCAGCTATGCCAACCGTTTGCCCCTGGTCATCACCCGTCCTTTCAACTACACCGGACAAGGCCAGGACGAGCGCTTCCTGATACCCAAAATCGTCAGCCACGCCCTGCGTAAGGCACCGATCATCGAACTGGGGAACCTGGACGTGAGCCGGGATTTTTCGGATGTGCGCGATGTCGCCGCCATCTACACGGCCTTGCTGCTCGATGCGCCGAACGCGGTTGGGCAGACCTTCAACATTTGCTCTGGGCAGGCGTATTCCCTGCGCGAGATATTGCAGATGGTGGAGGAGATCAGCGGGCATTCCATGGAGGTACGGGTCAACCCGGCCTTTGTGCGTGCCAACGAAGTGCCGCGCCTGCTCGGATCCAATGCGTTGCTGCGCCAACATACGGGACTGGCACCGCAAATTCCTCTGCGGGAAACCCTGCGCTGGATGCTGACCGCATAGTATACAACCGGGCCAGCTCCTTTCAGAGGGCTGCGAATGATTTGTGGCTGGCCTCGGATACAATGGAGATCCGATGATCCTTACTGATGCGGAGGGGCATGGATGGGCCGGGAAGCGATCTTTATCCATTCGCTGTGGCGCTCGGGGAGCACGTGGCTTTTTGAGCGCTTTCGTCGCGCCGAAGATCGCTACTGGTGTTATCAGGAACCCTTTCATGAAGCGCTGGTAGAGTTGAACGGTGACCCCGATGCTCTGCTCGGTTTTGCCGACGAAACGGCCCGCTCCCTGCGCCATCCAGCTCTGACCCGACCATATTTCTGTGAATTTCATGCTCTGCGGGATGCCCTGCACGGCAAGTTCTCGCCCTGCATGAGCTATGCGTCTTTCTTCGACCCAAGCATTTGTCCAGGCTTGCAGGACTATGTGCAGACCTTGATCAATGCCGCACCCGCAACACCCGTATTGCAATGTTGCCGCTCTTTTGGGCGGGTGGCCTATCTGCGGCAGACCCATGGCGGCGTGCAAATCCATTTGTGGCGCGATGCCGTAAGCCAGTGGTTTTCGTATCAGATCAACGACTACTTCGACATTGTGAGTCTTTTGGTGTTGCAGGCCAGTCATCCCCCCGAGATGTTGCTGCGCCTGCGGCAGGAGATCGCTTTGCCAGCCTTGGAAAGTGAGGACTTTGTGGCGGGGTGCGAGCAAATGCGCCAGGTGTCGCTCGGCTGGGAGCAGCGCTATCTCGTGTTCTATGCCCTCTGGTTATATAGCCTGGTGCAAAACCATCCCCTTTGCACAATCGACATCAATCTCGACCGCCTGAGCGAGGATGACAAATATGCGGAAACGACTGCCACTGCATTGCAGCAGGCGGGGATCGAGGGTGTGGATCTTTCCTCTGCACGATCGCCGGTGGTTTTTCTGGATAAAGCCGAACGGGAAAAATTTCGGCGGGTAGAACAGCGGGTAGAGCAGTTGTTTCTGGATAGCGGCGTTTCTGAAGGTCTGTTGCAGCAGGCCGCCCAGTATCGCGAGCGCCATCGCCCCCGCCGGCGTCCTACCATTGCCGCACTGCGACGCAATGCACAGCAGGCCAGGGATATGGCGCTACGCTATGCCGACCGTCTTGCAGAGCGGAGCAGAGAATCGTGAAGCGTTTACAGAGCGGACATGGTCGGGCAACCGGCTTCACCAGAGAAGAACGCCCCTCAGCGAGCGGTTACAACGTTTCCGCCGAACCGCAGATATCCGCGCTTTGCAGTGCTTGGAGTAAGGCCCGGCGAGGGACAGACTCAGGCCGCAGCAACGCGCTGACCAAGACACTGGTATCGAGGATGACGCGCACTGAAGATTTAGTGCCCGTCCTTCACCAACTGTCGGATATCCGCATCGGTGAGCGTTTCGGCGCGTGGGCTACGCTGCCCATCACTGCGGGAAAAAAGCTCCTGAAAATCGGCCAGAGCATTCTTTCGACGCTGCCGCGACTCCTGGAACGCCGCAAAGGCTTGCAGTTCGCGGGCAGAAAGCAGGACGGCGCTGGGTCTCCCGTGCCTTGTTATGAGGACAGCATCCTCCTGCACCTTGTCCAGAAGTTCCCCAAAGTGATTTTTGGCGTCCGCCGAGCTCATCTTTATCATCGCGATCCCTTCCTGTTGTTCGACTTGGACAATATAGCTGTTTTAGCCAAGCGAAGCATCTGCGACAACCTCAGTGTGGTTCAGCATCCCCGCTGTGTGTTCCTCGATACTGGCTTCATCGTTGGGCCGGGAGCAAAGGGCGGCGGAGTGGTTCCATCCCCGCAGAGTAACCGCTCTCTGAGTGGCGTTCTTCAGAGATGGTTGTGGATGCGGTACAAATCGGAGCGCAGGGGGTTGGCGGCGAATTGCTCTTTTCACAATCTGGGGATGAGTTGGGCAACGTCCCTGGCAGGGTGGGTGGCCACCCGCTGGGGTTCGTGAGCTTCGACCCGCAGCTTGCGTTTCCAATACTGAAAGGTCGCCACCGCTATACCCGCTTGGGCACAAAATGCTTTCTGGCTCAGGCCACAAACCTTCTGTTCGTCGATTAGTCGTTAGTGCCAAAGGTGGTGGACGCATACAAGAATTTGCCGGTGTGCGCACAAATGGTGCACAATACTAAAGGGTATCGTCAGGAGCCTGCCATGCCAAGCATTGTCAAGGACACCCGCCTGCACATCCGCTGCGATCGGGAGGTTCGGCGGCTGCTCGACAAAGCAGCGGCCTACACGCATATGAGTGTGTCCGAATTCGTGCTTCGCAACGCCGTCGAACAGGCACGATCGGTGGTGCAGACGTTTGAGTCCATCACCCTGTCTCAGGATGATTTCGCGACTTTTCTGGACGCGCTGGATGCACCGGCTACTCCCAATTCGGCCTTGCAACGCGCATTTGTGCGCCACGCCAAGCATGTGCGCTGATGGACTTCGGGATTCGTCCGCTGGATGACGAGGCGGATACCATCGGATTTGCCTGTGGGGAAGCTGCGCTCGATGAATATCTGCGGCACTATGCCAGCCAGGATATCAAACGCGGCGTGGCGCGTGTTTTCGTGGCCTCACCGGTGGAGGCATCGCGGGCGGTTGCCGGTTTCTACACGTTGAGCGCTGCCAGCGTTGCGGCAAATACACTGCCCGAGGATTGGCGCAAGAAGCTCCCGCGTTATCCGGTGCCGGTCGCGTTGATCGGCCGATTGGCTGTGAGCCGGCAGTACCAGCGACAGGGTCTGGGGTCGATCCTTCTAGTGGATGCGTGCAAGCGCGTTGTTGCCGCCAGCCAAACGCTGGCGGTCGCAGCCATTGTGGTAGATGCGAAATCCGCGCAGGCGGCGGCGTTCTACCAGCACTTCGGCTTTATCGAACTGCCTGGCCAGCCCGGTCGCTGGATGTTGCCACGCTCATACTTTGCCGCTTTGGCTTGAGTCGCCGCTTTTTCGCCGTGCTCAGCAGGGCGAGGAAGTCATCATTGCGCATCGCGGGGTGTAGCTGTGGACAGCTGATATGCGTTTGCAAGACGCAGGGCACGCTTCAATCGATGCTGCCGGATGCTTCTGCCTGCCAGTTGACGATGCGCCGCTCTTGGCGCGAGAACTCCACGCCGACCTCGATGACCTGAGCGATGCCCGGCGCGCCGCGGTACTTGGCGGCGTAGTCCCTGGCCTGTAGTTGCGCTAGGGCGCTGTTGCTGCCCGGACTGGCTTCGTCGGTGTCATCGACCACCTTGAACTCGAAGGCCCAGATGATGTTTTCGACGCGTGCTACCAAATCGCAGCGTCCCTCGCTGGTTGCCGCCTCGGCGGTCATTTCGAGGCCGAGGGCGGCCAGATGGCTGTAAAAGATACTTGCCCAATATCCTTCGTAATTCGCGATGGGGTTGCGCCGGTGCCAGTCGTGTGGAATCCCGGCAAATAAACGATCGAAGTGGGCCTTGAGCAGATCCGGATCGGCGGTTCTCAGGCAGTCATAGAGGGCGCCGGTGAGATCGTTGGCCAGGCGGGTGTCGGGGTACCAGCCCAACAGGATGGCCTCGTTGAGGGCCTGGCGAACTTCGATGTTCGGCACGGTGAGATGGTAGTCTGTGCGGTTTCCCCGACGCCGTACGCTGCGGATGGTCAGATATCCGGTCTGCCAGAGCATGGCCTCGGGCTCGATGCCATCGACGTCGAAGGAGGACAGCAATTGCTCGCTGGCGTAGAGCCCTTCGAGCCTGGGCGTGAAGAAATCTCGGGCTTTGAGCCAGTTGACCAGGAAGGTGGGGGTGCCGGTCTCGAACCAGTGGGCGCGGAACTCGCGCAGCCGCAGCAGCAGAAGAACATCAAAGGGATTGTAAACGGACTCTGCGCCCCAGGCGTAGCCATTGTACCAGCGCTGCACCTCGGCGCGGTCCAAAGGCTGGCCGGCCTCGGCGGCAGCGGCAAATTCCGGCGCGAAGACGCTGTCCAGGTCCGCCTCGGTATAGCCGCAGATACTGCTGAAGGCTGGGTCCAGCGTTAGATCGTAGAGGTTGTTGAGCCCGGAAAAGATGGAAACCTTGCTGAACTTGGACACCCCGGTGAGGAAGACGAAGCGCAGGTCGGCGTCGCGGCCCTTGAGGACGCTGTAGAGGTTGCGCAGGCCCTCGCGCATGGCGCGGGCGATCTCGGGTTCGGTGAGGTTGTCGAGGATGGGCTTGTCGTATTCGTCTACCAGCACCACGGCGCGCTGCCCATAGCGGGCGGCGGCATCGCTGATGAGCTCGGCAAAGCTGCCGGCGATGTCTTCCGGATCGACCAGGGCAATGCCCAGGCCTTCGGCATTCTCCCGCAGTTGTCGGCGGATGCTGCGTTCGAGTTGCTCCCGCCGCTCCAGTCTGCCTTCGGCAAAGGAGAGGCGAATGACGGGATGGCGCTTGTCCCAGTCCCAATGATCGGCCAAGTACAGGCGCGAGCGATCGGCGGCCTTGGGCTCGGCGCCCAGGGCAATTGCCGCCTCGCCGCCCTCAAAGAGTACCCGATTGCCGGCAAAGGCCTCGGCCAGGGTATCGAGAAAGAGCGACTTGCCGAAGCGGCGCGGGCGAGAAAGGAAAAATGCCTTGCCACCCTCGGCCAGTTTCGCAATCAAGGGGGTTTTGTCGACGTAGTAGCAGCCTTCGTCCCGGACCTGACGAAAGGTCTGGATGCCGATGGGCAACTGGTGGCGGGTGCTCATGTGCGGAAGACTCCGGAACCTGATGAGAATACTCCTGATTCTGCAAGAAGTTTTGCGCAGAGGGAAGGGAGGGATGAGGCCGCAGTACTTTCTATGCTCGATGCTTGGCTCTTGTTACCATTGGCACCGCTACTTCTGACACTGAGACATACATGAGCCGGGAGGCGATCTTCATTCACTCGCTGTGGCGCTCGGGGAGCACTTGGCTTTTCGAACACGTCCTTTGCGCCGATCGTCTTGCCGCGGCAAGATGGAAAGAATGAAACGTTTCTTGCCGGGCGTGTCCTGGATGGCTGTTGGTCTTCGTGGCCAACCCAAGACTTCCACAAGCCACCAAGCCTTTCTCGCTGCCCTGGAGCAAGGTGACAGGCCGAGCCGGGGTTTTTCTATACTCCTCTGGGGAGGCTGCATCGCCGAAGCGCTGGCCCGCGGAGCGCTCCCGGATTGGCAGGTGGAGCACGTTCTCTATCAGTCGGGTTTACATGAGCGTCCACAAATCCCCGCCGGGAAGTCCTATGATGCGCTGATCCTGGCGCTTTCGTTGCGCACGGTGATGGGGCAGGCGGCGCAACGCCTGTTGGGTTTTCATGACGCGGATCGGCTGGCCTTGCGTTCTTTGCCAGCAGAGGAGTCTTTGCCGATTGCCAAGGAAATATTGCGGGAGCTCCTGCAAAACGTGATAGAAGGCGTAGATGGTCGTTTTCCGGTTTTGCTGCCTTCCTTTGTCGAGCCGCCGCCGAGCGAAACCGGCCTCTTTCAGGCGCGCAGTCCCCAAAGTCTCTATCGCATGGCGCGTGACCTGAACGATCACTTGAGCGTGACTGCGACTGGCCAGAATGGGGTTTTTTATCTGGAAACCAACGACCTTCTGCGTCGCCACGGAGATCTGCGGATTTACGACGGCTATGATCTTTGCTTTGCTCATGCTGGCCTGCGTCACACGAAAAAAACTGCTTTTTACTCTGCATTATTTGCACGTATCGAGGCGATGCTGGAGGCATTGGCAGCGGATCGACAGCAGCCCATCAAGGCGATCATCACGGATCTGGACAATACCCTGTGGAAGGGCGTGCTGGCGGAGATGGACGAGCTCGTTCCCGGTGATCATACCGAGGGCTGGCCGATTGGCTACGCTGAGGCACTGCTAATCTGCAAGCAGCGGGGAATTCTGCTCGCCATCTGTTCCAAGAACGATGACGCGCAAACCCGCATCAATTTTGATAAGGTCTGGTACGGGCGGCTGCGGCTGGATGATTTTGCCAGTATTCGTATTAACTGGCGGCCCAAATCCGAGAATATCCGCGAGATTCTGGCGGAACTCAACATCCTGCCTGAGCATGCCCTGTTCATTGACGACAACCCACTGGAGATTGCCGAGGTGCAGCGCGCCTTTCCCCAGATGCGCACTCTGAGCGGCGATCCACACCGTTGGCGCATGGAGCTGATCTACGGCGTTCCCACGCAGGTTCCCCGGCTGAGCGAAGAGGCGGCGCAGCGTACCGAATTGTTGCAGGCTAAAGTCCAACGCGAGCAGATGGCGGCCACGGCATCCGATCGCGAGGGCTACCTACGGGATTTGCAACTCCGGGCGGAGATTCGCTCGATTCATGCCGATGACAAGGCTTTTGACCGGGCCGTGGAGCTCATCAACCGCACCAATCAATTCAATACCACGGGGCGGCGTTGGAGCGCTGCGGAGCTGCGGCGTTTTGATGGAGACGGTGGACGACTGTGGATCTTGCGCGCGGCAGATCGTTTTGCCGAACATGGCATTGTTGGCGTTGCGTTGATTCAGTCAGGGCGCTTGCGGCAGATGGTGCTTTCCTGCCGGGTCTTTGGCCTGGGGCTGGAAGATGCCTTTCTGGCGCAGATGGTGGCCAAAAACCCGCCACCGGAGCCGCTGCGGGCGGACTGGCAGGACACCGGTCGCAATGCTACGGCGCGTCAGTTTCTGGAGCGTCACTTTGCGCCGGAGGAGGGCGGGGAGGGATGGGTGCTGCACATGCTTCCTGAATGGCCGGAACATATTGGCGCTTTGGCATGAACGATATGCTTTGCTCATCCTTTCTCGGGCTGGCAAGATGTGTTTCTCGCTCTGATTTTGATGAATTGGCTAAGTAAAAGGTGTCCATTTGAAAGACTCTTCGCCGCTCTCCGTTTGGATGGAATTGCGTCCCGCTCTGGACGGCTTTTACGGCATTCCCCAGGAAACCCGTTTGCTGTTCAGCGCGTTGGCAGGCCTGGACAATTTGGATTTGGCTGGCTTCTTGCAGATGTCCAAGCGTCGCCTGCGCGGTGGTGTGTATGGTCGTTCTGCGGGCGATACGGGCGACCAGATCCAGCGCGCTTCGCAGGTGCTGGTGTCACTCAAGGGGCAAACCTCCTTCGACTGGAAAACGACGGTGGCCGAATGGCTGCAGGAGCAGGGCGCGGACCTGCGCCTGCGCTGGCGGACCTGGTTGAGTGGATATATTGCCGTGGGGCAGTTTGATGGCGGTCCCTTTGCGGATTATCTATGGCAGGAGTTATTTGGCCGGAGCCTGCCGGCCTCCGAGCGCGAGCGGGTACTACGGCACAGTCGCTATCGTGTCTGTGCCGAACCCTGGCGCTGGATGCATCTGGCCGGAATCGAGCGGGCACAGGTGCTGGGCCGCTCTCGCTATCCGCGTGTCGATACCCGCGGTGCAGATGTCCTGATTGCGCAGACGCCTTTCCCTGGGCGGGTACGCCGAGGGACGGAGTTGGTGGTGCACTATCACGATGCCATCCCGGTACTCATGCCCCATACCATCTCTGATCGCGCTTTCCATCAGGCCAGCCACTACCATGCGCTGGCGGCCAACGTGAGAGATGGGGCGTGGTTTGCCTGTGTGTCCGAAACCACTCGGCAGGATCTCTTGCGCCTCTTTCCCAGCGCCGAGGCGCGCTCTGCTACCTTATACAACATGATTCCGTCACATTATCGGCCAACCGAGCCGGAGCCTGAGCGAATCCCCGGTATCGTGCGCCGCTATAGTCATGTAGAGTTTGTGGGCAAAAAGCCGCTGAAAACCTGGGTCCTGCACCGTCGCTTTAGGTCGGAGGAGGCGCGGGCAGAATTTCTGCAGCGCACCCTGGGGCCCGGTGCACGGTTTCTGCTGATGGTGTCCACTATCGAACCGCGTAAGAATCATGGGCGCCTGCTGGCGGCCTGGGAGGCGCTCCATGCCGAAGATCCGGAGCTGCGCCTGATTCTAGTGGGGCATATCGGCTGGGACTACGAGCAGGCGCTGGACGCCATGCTTCCGTGGCTGGAGGAGGGAAGCCTTTTTCTTCTGCAAAATGTTCCGAGCGACAACCTGCGTCTGCTCTTTCGCCAGGCCCTGGTGACGGTCTGCCCGAGCGTGGGCGAGGGATTTGATTTTTCCGGCATCGAGGCCATGCGCTGCGGTGGCGTGACGGTGGCGTCCGACATCCCAGTGCATCGCGAGGTCTATGGCGCGGCCACGGAATACTTCGATCCCTATGACACCGCCAGCCTGGTGGCTACCTTGCGCCCTTTGCTTTATGGTGGCGAGGCAGAGGCGCGGCGGGAGGCCCTGCGTGCCCAAGGGGTCCGTCACAGTGAACGCTACCTGCCTGAACGCATACTACCCCAGTGGGAAGCGTTCCTGCAGCGAGTGGTTTCGCGCGGGCGGGCGTCGTAGTGCCATATGCCATTGGGGGACGGGAATCCCAGAAATAAGTGACTCAGGCAAGCGGCGCGGATAGCTCCGCCTGCCAGCTGACGATGCGCCGCTCTTGGCGCGAGAACTCCACGCCGACCTCGATGACCTGAGCGATGCCCGGCGCGCCGCGATACTTGGCGGCGTAGTCCCTGGCCTGGAGTTGCGCCATGGCGCTATTCCTTTCGGTGCTCGCCTTTTCAGGATCATCGGCCACCTTGAACTCGAAGACCCAGGCGGTGCCGCCATGTTTGACGGTCAGATCGCATTGACCCTCGTTCATGACATCCTCGGCGATGATTTCCACCCCCAGGCTGGCCAGATGGCTGTAGCAGACACTGGCGAAATAGCCCTCGTAGCGGGCAATGGGGTTGTTGCGGTACCAGTCATGCGGAATGGACGCAAAGAGGCGCTCGAAGTGCGCCTGCAGGGCGGCGATGTCGCCTTTAGCCAATATTTGATAGAGCGCGAGTGCCGCGTTTACGGTGGCACGTCCAGCATCGGGCATCCAGCTATTGAGTAATGCCCGGTTCAGGGCCGTGCGCACCTCATGGTTTGGCAAGCGCAGCCGATACAGCCCGCCCTGTGGGGTGTTGAGGCGCTCAGCAATGGTCAGATACCCGGTCTGCCAGAGCATCGCTTCGGGCGCAATCCAGTCGACATCAAAGGCGGACAGAAGGTCATCATCGGCGAGCATCCTCTCGAGCCGCGGGGTGAAGAAGCCCTTTTCCTGGAGCCAGTTGACCAGGAAGGTGGGTGTGCCGGTCTCGAACCAGTGGGCGCGGAACTCGCGCAGCCGCAGCAGCAGAAGAACATCAAAGGGATTGTAAACGGACTCTGCGCCCCAGGCGTAGCCATTGTACCAGCGCTGCACCTCGGCGCGGTCCAAAGGCTGGCCGGCCTCGGCGGCAGCGGCAAATTCCGGCGCGAAGACGCTGTCCAGGTCCGCCTCGGTATAGCCGCAGATACTGCTGAAGGCTGGGTCCAGCGTTAGATCGTAGAGGTTGTTGAGCCCGGAAAAGATGGAAACCTTGCTGAACTTGGACACCCCGGTGAGGAAGACGAAGCGCAGGTCGGCGTCGCGGCCCTTGAGGACGCTGTAGAGGTTGCGCAGGCCCTCGCGCATGGCGCGGGCGATCTCGGGTTCGGTGAGGTTGTCGAGGATGGGCTTGTCGTATTCGTCTACCAGCACCACGGCGCGCTGCCCATAGCGGGCGGCGGCATCGCTGATGAGCTCGGCAAAGCTGCCGGCGATGTCTTCCGGATCGACCAGGGCAATGCCCAGGCCTTCGGCATTCTCCCGCAGTTGTCGGCGGATGCTGCGTTCGAGTTGCTCCCGCCGCTCCAGTCTGCCTTCGGCAAAGGAGAGGCGAATGACGGGATGGCGCTTGTCCCAGTCCCAATGATCGGCCAAGTACAGGCGCGAGCGATCGGCGGCCTTGGGCTCGGCGCCCAGGGCAATTGCCGCCTCGCCGCCCTCAAAGAGTACCCGGTTGCCGGCAAAGGCCTCGGCCAGGGTATCGAGAAAGAGCGACTTGCCGAAGCGGCGCGGGCGAGAGAGAAAGTACACGCTGCCACCCTCGGCCAGTTGGGCAATCAAGGGGGTTTTGTCGACGTAGTAGCAGTCTTCCTCGCGTAGCTTGGCGAAGGTCTGGATGCCGATGGGCAACTGGTGGCGGGTGCTCATGTGCGGAAGACTCCGGAGCCTGATGAGAATACTCCTGATTCTGCAAGAAGTTTTGCGCAGAGGGAAGGGCGGGATGAGGCTCAAGGTCGACAGTTGCTCTATGGTTTCGGTATGATCCGACGCAAAATCTTTCGGTGGGGGGCACAGATGGCAGAACACTTGATACTGGCGGCCGTAGATGGCTCGCAAAATGCTCTGGTGGCAGCGGGCGCGGCGGCGCGCTTTGCGAGCCTGCTTTCTGGACACTTGGGACTGGTGACGGTCCTGCAGGTGCCACGGTCGCCAATGGGCTTTGGCAGTGGCGTGTTTTCGGGGGGGCTTCGCGATCGCTTGCTGGAAGAGGCGCGCGCCGAGGCCGAAAAGAATCTGCAGGGCGTTGCGGAACGAATTCATGAGGCCTGTGGGCTGGGGATGCCGGAATATTTCATTGCGGTTGGTGCCCCCGAAGTCGAGATCCCGAAAATTGTCGCAGCCAACGAGGATGTGATCATGGTGGTTGTCGGTCGCCAGGGCTTCGGCACTGAGGGCAAGCCGCGTGGGCTCCCGCATGCTTTGGGAAACCTTGGCGCCAAGCTCAGTCTGAGTCTGAAGGTGCCGGTACTCACGGTGCCCGCCGACGCTCTGGAGGGACAGATCTGCCCTGGCATCGAGAATCTGCGATCTGAAGTACGCGACGAGGAGGCCTGAACGTGGATCTCTACCTGCCCATTGCCCACATGGATATCAACATCGCCATGATCGTGGGTTTTGGCCTGATTGTTGGCTTCCTTTCTGGACTTACGGGTGTGGGCGGTGGATTTCTCATTACCCCCCTGTTGATCTTTGTTGGCGTGCCGCCACTGATCGCGGTGGGTACCGGCGCGGCACAAATCGTTGGCGCCTCGGCAGTGGGTAGCTATGCTCACTGGCGTTTGGGAAATGTCGATATGCGCATGGCCATCGTCCTGCTGATTGGGAGTTGGACGGGTGGTCTGCTGGGTGTACATGTCGCAAAAATTCTCGAACAGGGCGGACATTTTGGACTGGTCGTTTCCTTCCTCTACGTGGGACTCCTGGGCTTCATCGGTATTTCCATGTTGATCGAGGCGCTGATGGCCGTGCGCGGCAAGAAAAAGAGCAAGCCGGTGCAGGAAAAGAAATCATCCTGGGTGGATCGCCTGCCATGGCAGATGGATTTCCCAGTGTCCGGCTTGCGGACGACGGTTCTGTTGCCCTTGGGCTTGGGTATTGCCGTGGGAGTGCTCACAGCGCTGATGGGTGTGGGCGGTGGTTTTGTCATGGTCCCGATCATGTTGTACGTGCTCAAGATGCCGACCAAGGTAGTGGTCGGTACCTCCTTGTTTCAGCTGCTCTTCACCACCGCAGAAGTCGGGATCTTGCAAGCCGGCATGAATCATGCGGTTGACCCCTACCTTGCGTTGGCGCTGGTCATTGGCTCGATTTTCGGTACCCAGTTCGGCGCCCGCCTGGGCGCGCGTATGCCCGGCGAGCAGCTTCGTCTTGTTCTTGCCCTGGTGGTGGTGGCCGTGGCGGTAAAGATGGGCCTGGGTCTGGTCATCCCGCCCGAGCATATCTTTCAGGTCACGCAGGTGCTCTGATGCAGAAAAAGTTCTTACAGATTTGTTTGCTTGCCTGCGCATTGCTACTGCCGGCAACGATACCAATGGCCGCCCAGGCATCCGTGCAGGCGCCCAATGTGGTATTGGGCACGGGTACGGACAAGGTGGATGTGACCAGTCGCTTTCGTGGTCGCGATATCCTGGTGTTCGGCGCACTTTCCCATCCTGGTGAAGTGATTGTGGTACTGCGCTCTCCCGACAGCGCGGTCGCCGTCACCCGCAAGACGCAGATGGGACCCATCTGGGTAACCGGGAAGAAGGTGACCGTAAGTCAGTTTCCGGGAGTCTTGCTCATCGACTCTTCGGCGCCGTTGGACAAAATTCTTCCCGCCGCCGAACGGGACGCTTTGGGACTCGATCCGCGCGGGATCCTGGAAAAGGCAAAGTACGAACCAGAACCCCTTGATAAAGATGCCTGGGAATCCGCGGTTATCGCGGCCAAGGAGCGGCAAGGAACGTATCAGGTACGTTCAGAGAGCGTGACGATTCAGGATGGTCGCTTGTTCTCCACACACCTGCATCTGCCTGCTTCGCTTCCTTTGGGAGCCTACGAACTGGATGTTTACCTGGTCAATCACGGAAAGATTCTGGCACAAAGCCAACAAAAAATTGATGTGCAGCAGGTAGGGCTGGAAGAATGGATTGCCGATTACGCTGAACATCAGCCTTGGCTATATGGTGTCGTTTTGACCCTCTTTCTGGCATTTTTGGGCCTCGGCCTGGGAATCGTCATGCAGCGCAAGAGCTAAAGATGATCGAATGGCGAGTCAGCCGTCGCCACTGGGGATGGGGCCGAGGCTGGGGCGAAGCTGCAGACTGCGCACCTGCCAGTGAGACCGTTGCGCCGATAACTGCGCGTTGAGCTGGGTGCGAATTTGCTCGGCGAGGCGCTCCCGTGCCGCAGAATCCTTTGGCAGTGCCGCCAGCTGCGGAAAGCGCAGAAAAATATTGCCAATGACTTCCTGCTCCGCCGGACCGTCAAGAGAAGGAGGCAATTCTCCAGGTGGACCCTCCAGCTCTGCCAGGGGCCGGATCTGTAACGCCAGTTCCTGACCGTTGCGATGGACGGCGGAGCCGTAGCTGCCGAGGGCGACGGTCTGGATATGAAGATGCGCCGGTTGCGCTGTCAAGTAGAGAAACGCCCCCACGGCCAGAGCCGCAGCCACAATGCCAATACCCCATCCGCCTGCTTTCTTTTTTGCCATGTCTTTACGGCTTCATTTCTGGGTGCAGGAGCAACACGGGAAGGCTGGTGTCGGCGAGGATGTCTTCGCTGGTAACCATTGCCGAAACACTGGAATGATGTTGTGGGGTTTCTCCATCCTCACTGAGTAACGCAATCTCCGCGCCACTGCTACGAAACGCAGCCACCAGTTCGTAAAGTTGCACGTCACGGCGTAGCAGGATCCAGTCGGTACTGGCGAGCTCCAGCAGGGGGGTATCCTCGGGCAGGTTGCGCCGCCCGAGGATTTCATGCACCCGATGGGAAGCGATGGCAGCTACCGGTTTCCCATCTCGAATCAAAAGGATGTGTGGCAGGCGTGGATAGCGTCGCAGCAGACGATGGAGATCCTTGAGCAAGCGACGATCGTGCAGACGTAACAGCGGGGTTTCGACCAGACTGCTTGCCGAGCGCATCAGGTAAAGGTTGCTGTGCCGTGCCTCCGGGATGTAGTGCCCACGCCGCAGCAGCTTCAGGGTATAAATGCTGTCCCGGGTGACCATGCGGCGAATACCGAAGGCAATGGACGCCACTAGAATCAGGGGGATGATGATGTGATAGTCATTGGTCATTTCAAAGATCATGACCGCCCCGGTCACTGCCGCTCCGGTAGAGGACGCGACCATTCCCGCCATTCCCAGCGCCGCGCCGGTAGCGATATGCATGTCCAGGCCGGGGAAGAGCGAGTTGAGTACCAAAATACAGGCGGCACCCAGCAACGCTCCGACAAAGAGAGAAGGAGAAAATACGCCGCCGGAGCCGCCGGCAGCGAGGGTGGTACTGAAACTCAGAATTTTCAGCAAGACCAACAAAAACAAGAATCCAGGATTGAGCAGGACGCCATCGAGGACATCCTGAATCGTGGCGTAGCCAACGCCTTCCACATAGTATTTGCCACTGAAGAGGAAGATTACCCAGATGGTTATACCAACTGCCCCCATTCCGACCACGGCACGCAGGTAGGGATTGGGAAGAATGCGCTCAAAAAAGTCCTCGGTCCAGTAAAGCATACGCGTAAAAAAGAGGCCAATCCCACCCACAATGATCCCCAGCAGCGCAAAGACCAAATAATTGCGGATATCCATGTGCGCAGTTTCGGCAATGATATCCGCTGGAATGATGAAAGATGGGAAGTTGCCCAGCAGCAGACGCGAGACCAGGGTCGCGGTGCCGGTGGCGATCATGACTGGAACCAGGGTACGGGCGCTGATTTCTACCAGCATCAGCTCAACGGCAAAAAGGACGCCGCCAACCGGGGTGTTGAAGGTGGCAGCGATACCAGCCCCCGCGCCAGCAGCGATCAGGCCCAGGCGCTGCCATTCTGGCAAGTGCAGCCAACCTGCGAGGCTCGAGCCAAAGGCGGCGCCGATCTGGATGATGGGCCCCTCGCGCCCCACCGATCCGCCACTACCGATGGTGATGGCGGATGCCAAGGCCTTGACGATAACCACTACTGGGCGGATGACCCCCGCTTTGTAATAGATGGCATCCATCACTTCGGGGACCCCATGTCCCTTGGCTTCCGGCGCGAAGCTACGCACCAGCCAGACGACAATCAGCCCGCCAACGACAGGTGCGAGAATGATCCCGGTTCCCCAGGCACTTGCCTTGGCGTGTTGTAATGCATTGAATACCAGGCTTGCCTGACCATAAAAAAAGAGGTTGTGCATGAGGGCAATGAGACGACGAAACACCACTGCGCCGAGGCCAGCGATGACGCCAACAAAGATTGCCAACAGGAAATGAAAGAAGGGATTGCGACGCACTTTGCGCCAGCGACTGCGGAGGGCTCCGGTGTCGCTGCTACTTCCCTCCTCCATGGGAGCAGCGCTGGCCTCTGCGACAAGCTCACTCACGCCGACTGCCCTCCGAGAAGGGAGAGAGCCTGATCCTCGGCAAAAATTTTACTGTCGACTTTGCAATAGATTGCGCCTTCGTCGGCAAAGACGGCCACCTCCGCAACGCCGGGGAGGGCGAGTAGTCTCTGCTCCAATCCTGTGGCGGGATTTGCTGGCAGGGTAAAGATACGGGTCGCGAGATAGCGCGGGCGCTGCATGCCCAAGGCGATCAGCAACCACAGGACAAAAATGCCGGTCACCACCCAGAAGATGACACCGTAATTGCGGGCTTCCGGAACATAGAGCAGGCCGCCAAGGAGGCCGCCGCAGAATGCACCGAGAAACTCGGAAGAGGTATAGACCCCGGTTGCCGTTCCTTTTGCGCCGGCGTGGCTGAACTTGGCAATCAGGGAAGGCAGACTGGCCTCGAGGACATTGAAGCCGACAAAAAAGAGGAAGAGAGCGATGGCGATCATGATCAGACTATGGTAGGAAACGGCCATCAGGATTCCCGCAAGGATCAGCAAGGCGATGGCGAAGAGGAAGATTTCCTTCAATTTGCGCTTGGCCTCACCGACGGCGATCAGCGGCACCATGAACAGGAAAGAGAGCAGCATGACCGGCAGATACAGGGTCCATTGATGCGAGAGCGATAGCAAGGGGTGGCGCGGATCGACCAGTACCAAAGGCAAGACGACAAAGATCGCGGTCAAGCCGGTGTGCAAGGCAAAAATACCGAAGTCGAGGCGCAGTAGATTCCGGTCCCGCAGCACGGTCCGCAGCATGGCTGGGTTCAGTTCGGCATCTCGGTGGAATTTTGCCGGGCTGCTGGGAATGACGAGATACAAAACGGCGATGGCAACGAGTGCCAAGACGGCGGTCAGCCAAAAAATTCCGGAAACCCCGATGAAATGTGCCAGAGGCGCTGACAGGACCAGGGAGATGCTGAAACTGACCCCGATGGTGATGCCAATGACCGCCATCGCCTTGGTCCAGCGCTCCTCGCGTACGAGATCCGCGGTAAGGGCAATGATTGCCGCCGCCACCGCGCCAGCCCCCTGGATGATTCGGCCAATGAGCAAGCCGTCGATGCTGCTGGCCAAGGCCGCAACCACACTGCCGATGGCAAAGATCAGGAGGCCGATGGCGATGATGGGTTTGCGGCCGATGCGATCCGAGAGTTTGCCAAAAGGAATTTGCAGGATGGCCTGGGTGAGGCCGTAGGCACCCAGCGCAATGCCAATCAGCGCCGGATGATTTGCCGCACCGCGCAGACCATGTGCGTACACCGAAAATACGGGTAACACCAGAAACAACCCCAGTAATCGAAGTCCAAAAATGCCAGCTAGGGAGATGACAGCGCGCTTTTCGCGGCGGTCGAGAGCGGATTTTACGGACATTGCGACTCCTACGGAATGTGGGTTATGTGTATGCAGAAAATATACCGCATCTCCCTCGGGGCCCGCAAAATCAGCCCTTTTCCTGCTTTCCCGTTCCCTCGACGACATAGTGGTTCTCCGGTACATCCAGCCCGTGCCGGCGCAAGGGCAGGGTGTAGATGCTGGCGCCCAGCAGCATGCGGCGAATGGCAAAAGCGCTAACCGAAGTCAGCATGGCTGGCAGCAGGGCTTCGTAACTGCCCGTCAGTTCGACGGCCATGACCGGGGCGCTCAATAGCGCGCCGGTGCTCGCGGCTACCATGCCGGCCATACCGCAGAGTGCGAGTAGACCGATGAGCTTGGTGGGTAAGATCTGCCAATGCAGCAGGAGTAGGCCGTACAAGGCACCCGTGCCCGCACCGATAAAGAGCGAAGGCGAGAAGATGCCACCAGATCCTCCCGAACCAATGGTCAGACTGGTCGCCAGCAGCTTGAGCAATAGCAGGAGCAGCAGGATGTCCCAGGCACTGATCTCTCCGCGCAGAATGTCGCCGATGCCCGCGTAACTGCCGCCAATCAGGTAGTAGTGACCGGTCCAGGCAAAACAGAGCAATAGCAAAAGGCCAACCAGGAACATTCCCAAGGCATGGCGGAGATAGGGGTTGCGCAGGAACATCTCGCTGTACTGCGTGATCGCCGTCAGGCTGGCGATGAAGAGAATCGCCGCAAGCGCGTTGATGGCGCCCAGGATAACGAAGAAGGGGAGATCTGCTGCCTTGTTGACGAGGGTGCTGGTCACCGCCGGGAGGAGATGAAAGTTCCCGAAGACCAGCTCGGTGATTTGGCTGGCGCCAATGGTCGCGACCAGCGTCGAGAGAATCGTCCATGGGCGCCAGTCTGGAACGATGATTTCCATGGCCAGAAACCAGCCGCCCAGGGGGGCATTGAAGACCGCGGCGATACCGGCCCCCACTCCACAACCAAGAAGATGGATGCGGCGGTGCGCAGGCATGGTGAAGATGGCGTCCAGCCACGCTGTAATGGCGGCGCCGAACTGCATGGCAGGTCCTTCGCGTCCTGCCGAGCCGCCAGTGCCAATCGTGATGGCCGTAGCCAAAGGACGCAATAACGCGATGCTGCGCGCCATGCGGCCCTCGCGCGTGTAGGCCGCCTCGATCACCTGGCTCACACCAGCGCCCTGGACGGCCGTCCCGTACTTACGCGCCAGAAAAATCACCAGTATACCGCCCAGGGTGGGAACCAGGGGCAAGGCCCAGCCCCAGGGGGATGGCGGAGTGTGCACGTGTGCTCGGTCGTGGAAATCGAAAATATTCAGGATGGCGACGTTGTGGATGACGGCAACGAGGTAGTGAAAAACGATGTCGCCAACCCCGGTCAACACGCCGATGATGGCACCCAAAAGAGCGAGCAGGGGACCTTCGCCAAAAGCGCCGTGTTCGGGGTGCCAAAAATCCCATTCGCTCTTCTTTTCCTCGACCATGGCTGCGTCAGATCGCTAGCATCATGGGAATCGAGGCTCTTCCAGCCACTCCCAACGCACGCCGCGTCTTTCGAGCTCAGTCGCCAGCATCTGCCAGGCGGCATGCAGCGCTGCGGCCTCGCCGCGCAGACCGAGTTCGATTTGCGAACCCGTTGCCGCGAAGCTGGGCAGACTGGAAAATTCTACTTGCGCGTGTTCTGCGCAGAAGCGTTCCATGAAGTCGACCCAGTCGCTTTCCTTTTGCTCCCACAGGAGGATCCGTAACTGCAAGGCCGAGGTACGCGCTGGGAAGTCGCGTTCCAGGACCCACTGCGTCATGGGCTCTGCCATCTGCGGAAAGCCCGGGAAAAAGTAGCCCTGACGCAGCTGAAAGCCGGGGATATGATTGACGGGGTTGGGGATGATGCTGGCGCCCTTGGGCAAATCTGCCATGCGGATGCGGATGGGCTCGGCCCCGTCGCCAAAACGCTCGCGAATCAGGCGCGCCGCTTCGGGGTGCTGCTCCATGGGCAAATCCAGCGCTGCCGCGGCGGCCGCCCGGGTCAGATCATCGGGAGTGGCGCCCAGGCCACCGAAGGAGAAAAAGGGGCAATCCTGTGCGAAGGCCCAGCGATACTGCTTGATCAGATCCTCCCAGCGGTCCGCCAGCAACAGGCTCCAGGCCAGTTCGTAACCGCGATCCAGCGCCTGTTCGCGACTACGGGCAAAGTGGCGATCCTCCCGTTTGCCGAGCAGGATCTCCGAGCCGACGATGATGATACCTAGACGTGCTGTCATGCTTGCCTCTGTGGATTGATGCTGGCAAGGTCCGGACTCTGATAGGCCTGCCGCCAGCGCGTCTGTCCCTGCTCCAGGACGCAGTCACCCCGCAGGAGATGCCCCAAGGCCTGCGGGTAGAGTTCGTGCTCCAGCGCCAGCACGCGTGCGGACAGGCTTTCTGGGGTGTCATCGCTGCGCACGGGCAAGACGCCTTGGGCGATGATGGGCCCGGCGTCCAGTTCTGGCGTGACGAAGTGTACGCTTGCTCCATGCCAGCGAACCCCGGCCTGTAAGGCCTGCTGATGGGTGTGCAAGCCCGGAAAGGCAGGCAGAAGTGAAGGATGGATATTGATCAGGCGTCCCAGATAGCGCTGCACGAAAGCATCGGTCAGTTGACGCATGAAGCCCGCCAGGACGATCCAGTCCGGATTGTGGGTGTCGATAGCTGCGGCAAGGGCGCGGTCGAAATCCGCGCGCGTGGAAAAATTCTTGTGGGCAATGACTTCCGCAGCGAGGCGGGCATCGCGACACCATGCCAGCCCTGCGGCATCCGCCCGATTGCTGATGACGGCAGTGATCCGGGCTGGGAGCTGGCCACTGGTACAGGCCTGCTGAATGGCACGCAAGTTGCTGCCGCGCCCGGAAATCAGCAGTACCAGGCGTTGTTCAGTCAAGATAGACGACTCCGCTGGACTTTCGTGTTTCCAGGCGGCCGATGCAGTAGGCCACGTGCCCGCTGGCAGTAAGGTTCTCGATGGCCGCGTCGCGCTGTTCCCACGGGACGCTGGCGACCATGCCAATGCCGAGATTGAAAACACGGCGCATTTCTGTAGTGTCCACCTCGCCTTGTTCCTGTAGCCAAGTGAAGATCGCGGGTTGCGGCCAGCTCTTTGGATCGATGACTGCGGCCAGTTCTTTGGGCAAGGAGCGCGGTAGATTTTCGGTCAAGCCACCGCCGGTAATGTGCGCCAAAGCGTGAATCTCAACCACGCTGCGCAAGGACTGAATGGCTTGCACATAGATTTGCGTTGGACGCAGAAGCTGGTCGATGAGCGGCTCACCGTCCAGCTGCAGATGCTGGTGGGCACCTGCCCGCACCAAAATTTTGCGGACGAGGGAGTAACCATTGCTGTGGGGCCCGGAAGAGGCGATTCCCACCAGCGCATCGCCCGCGCGGCAGCGACTGCCATCGAGGATGGCATCGCGTTCGACGATACCCACGGCAAAGCCCGCCAGGTCGTAGTGATCGTTGGGGTACATGCCCGGCATTTCCGCGGTCTCGCCGCCCAGCAAGGCACATCCGGCCTGTCGACAACCCTCGGCAATGCCGGCAATGACCTGCTCGGCGACTTCGACATCGAGTTTGCTACACGCGTAATAGTCCAGGAACCAGAGCGGTTCGGCACCCGATACGAGAATGTCGTTGACACACATGGCCACCAGATCGATGCCGATGCCGTCGTGCTGCTTCGCCTCCAGGGCCAAAAGCAACTTGGTACCAACGCCGTCGGTACCGGAGACCAGAACCGGTTGACGATAGCCAGGGGGGAGCGCGAAAAGGCCACCAAAGCCGCCCAGGCCGCCTAGCACCTCGGGACGTTGGGTGGCGCTGGCGAGGGGTTTGATGCGGTCCACCAAACGGTTGCCGGCATCGATATCCACGCCGGCTTGCTGATAGGTCAGGGGGTCTTTGGGGTTCACGTCAGGCTCCTGGAGACGAATGGTAGGATGGTACGAAGCCACTGCGTTCGCGGCAAGCCAAAAAAAACCCGCAGCAGGCTGCGGGTTTCGTGCCGGACGATACCTGGCGCTCAGAAGCGCTTGAATACCTGTCCGCTCTTGGCGGCCTGGAAGCGCGCTTCCACCAGCGCCCAGTTCATGTTTTTGTGCAAGGCAGCGAGGTAATCGCCGCGGCCCAGGGCCTTCCAGTCAACCATGTAGGCATGTTCGAAGACGTCGACCACCACCAGCGGGCTAAAGCCACCGATGTTGCCGTCCTCATGCAACTGCACGAAGTGGTTGTTGATTTGCCCGGTCGTGGCGTCGTAATAGCAGATCGCCCAACCGATGCCGCGGCTCTTTGCTGCCGCCATCAGGTCGTCGTGCCAGGCTTCGGCGCTGCCGAACTGCTCTGTCACCGCTGCCTTGAAGCCTGGGGCCTGGTCGATGTTGCTACCAGGTTTGAGCTGCGCGAAATAGTACTCGTGCAGCACCATGCCGTTGTATTCAAAACCAAAACGCCGGCGCCGATCCGCATAGCCCAGGGAAGCACCCTTGCCCGCCGCGCGCAGCTCGTCGAGCTCCTTGCGCAGGGCGTTGCTCTGCGCCACATAGCCCTTGTAAAGTCCCCAATGGTCGTTGATCTGATCATCACTGATACCATCCAGACCGCTGGGCTTGAGTTCTTCCCGTACTGTATATTCAGACATTCCTGCTCTCCTGTCGCTGGGTGGAACTGCATCTATCCACAAATTGTAGTCGGCGAGCCCTGTCATCTGCAAACGACAATCGGGTCCGTTGCCCGGCCCCTCGATTCCGGACCCTGGCGAACACTGTTACACTGGCAACCAGTCAGCTGAGCGAATGCCTTGTAACGATGGCGTTGTCTTCCGTACCTGGTCAGCAACTTCTGCCGTTGCAGCCGCGGCAACTTGCGGGAATGACCAACCTTCCGGGCCTGCATGAAGAAGCCCTGGCGGCAATCCGTCAGCTGCGTGAGGCGTCGACTGCGCTCTGTCTCTACGGGGATACAGGGGTAGGCAAGACCCACCTGCTGCTGTGGGCTGCCTTTGCTGATGGCTCATGGGCTCCCTACGTCGATTGTCGGGCGCTGCCAGCTGCTGGCGACGGCGTTCTCGACCTCTGTGCGGCGCCATTCCTCTGCCTGGATAACATCGATGCCTGGGCAGGTAGCCTGGCACGTGAGGAAGAACTTTTTCGTCTCTTCAATTATCGTCTGGATAGAGGCTTACCCTGGCTGGTCAGTTGCATCGCGCCGCGGCCGCGCTGGCTGCTTGCCGACTGGGAAAGTCGTTTGACCGCTCTTACCAGTTATTACCTGAAACGTCCGCAGGACCAGCAGCTCGACGCATTGTTGCTGCAGATCTCTACACGTTTCGGTCCGCCTTTTGCCGAGCCTTTGCGGCGCCATATGTTGCGCAGCGAAACGCGCAATCTCAGTACCCTGACCCGTTTGGTCGAGGCCTTCCAGGCCTGGCTCTGGCAACGCCAAGCTACGCCCAGTGTCGCCCAATGGCGAATATTTCGAGAACAGACGAATGTCTGACTTGTTGGACAAGACACCTAAACAGCGGTCCGGGTGCGGGCGTTGGCATCCGCACGCAGGCACACCTTGGTGGCGACGCATCCTGTTGCGCCTCATTCGCGCGGGAATGGACTTCTGGCGGGACGACTGTGTGGATCGAGCTTCTCTGCTTGCCTACACCACTCTATTGGCTATCGTGCCTTTGCTGGCGGTAATTTTTAGCCTGTGGAATCTCATTGGATTCACTGAAGAAAAACGGCAACTCATCGATCGCTATGTATTTCAGAGTTTTGTTCCGGAAGTAGGAGAAGCGGTCATTCATTGGCTCAATGTTCTGGCGGCCCGCGGTGCGGGTTTGGGATGGTATGGTGTGATTGGTTTGTTGATAACGGCGCTATTTCTCCTTCACGAAATTGAACGCCATTTCAACGCTATTTGGAATGAGAAGATCACGACGCACTGGCTGCGACCCTTGCGCTATATTCTCCTGATTGTCCTTGGCCCCATTGCCAGCGCTGCGTTAGTTCTTTCTTTGGAGCCCGTGCAACACTGGTTACTCCACTTCGGTGCCATGCCAGCGTTACCGGTACAATTCAGCTATGTCGTTGCATTTGTTGTAGAGCTGGTGGTTTTTCTGGCGTTATATCGGATATTGCCCGCAGCACGAGTGACCTTCCTCGACGCATTTTTTGGTGCGCTGATTGCGGCTATTCTGCTCAACATCGCCAAATACTTGCTGGCGCAATACATCCGCTATTCGATCACCGAGACGCTCTATGGGGCACTCGGACTATTGCCCGTATTCCTGCTCTGGTTGTTTATGACTTGGTTGGCGGTTTTGTTTGGTGCGGAGGTGGCGGCAGCGGCGCAGCGGCATCATCCTGCCAGCGCACGCCCGACGGGGGAAGCGCGAGAGAAAACTGCAAGATAGTTTTTATCTATGGACTTGAATCGTTAAGAAAGGACAGCGTCATGAAATTGTTTCCTACCCTGGGGCTCCTTGCCGTGGCCGCAACGTTGGCAGGATGTGGCTCAGCAACCAACAACGGCCTGCTACCCTCCGGACCGGTAATGCCGTCACTGCCGCAGCCCGTTTCCCAGCCGGCACCGTCAACTGCTGCGCCGGTAGTGCCGAAGGTGAAGTTGCCGCAGGTAGCCAAGAAACCCGCATCCTCGATCCGCGAGGAGAATCTGCCGACCCAAACCCTGTCGTCCCAGGCGAGTGCTCCGGCAACCGTGGTTCCCGAAGCGAAAACGGTGACTCCCATGGTGAACAGCGCAGCGAAAATCAACAGCAGCGATTTTGCGCAGAGCTGGACCCAGGACCTTGCCAGTGCCCGGCAGCAGAGCACTTCTTGCATTGGTGAGAGTGGTGCACAACGCTCGGCTTGTTGGCAGGGCGTCTCCAACTGGGCGCAGGCCCGGGCGGCAAGCTATGGATCGGCAGCCAAGATTTTGACCGGCGCGCAGGCGGAACAGGCAGGCGCAGCACAAAAGTTTTTCCAGACTACCAGTCAGTGGGCCAGCGCGTGTAGCAGTCTCTCGGCAGAGGATTGCGCCAAATCTCCGCTGATAGCACAGATCCAGCAATGGAAGTTGTCGGTGGGCATTTCCGCAGGGAGTGGGAAGTAAAGCTGGTGGACGGCGCCTCGTGCTGCAGGCGCCTGCCCGCCTTTAAAGCTTGGCGTAGGAGTGCAATCCTCCCAAGAAAAGATCCACACCAATGAAGCAGAAGGTGACGGTCAGCAGACTGATGACCGACCACCAAGCCAGGGTTTTTCCCGTCGGCCGATGCTGTGGGCTACGGCCCCGTAAATGCAAGTAGGCGGCGTAGTTGAGCCACACGATCAGTGCCCAGGTTTCCTTGGGATCCCAGGACCAGAAGCTGCCCCAGGCCTTGGCTGCCCATACGGCACCGAGAATGGTGCCGGCGGTAAAGAACAGAAAACCAAAGGTCACCATGGCCGCCATGATGCGTTCCAGTTTGTTGAGATCAGGTAAGCGCTCTACCAAAGGACTGCCCAGGCGTTCTGCTCGCTGGCGCAGCAGATAGGCAAGGCCAACCATCGCCGCCAGATAGAAATTGGCATAGGCAACGAATTCGCAGGGCACATGCAGCTTGATCCAGAAGCTGTTCAAGGCCGGCACGATGGGCTGGATCTGGTTCTGGTGATAGGCGATCCCGACCCAAATCAGAAAGATATCTGCTGCCAGAATCATCGGCATGGCAAAGGCGCCCAGGCCACGACGCTTGCCCTGCGCTTCGTAGTACAGATAGAACAGGGCAGTAACGGTGCAGAGCAGCACCATGGCATCATACATGTTGGTGACCGGTATGTGGCCCCAGGATGGATGCCCTACGTAGGTCTCTTTCCAGCGGATGGCGAGTCCGGCAAAGCCGAGCACGGTTGCCAGCCAGGCAAAGCGATGGCCGCGGTCGCCAGCACTCTGCGAGCCGGCATAGAGATACCAGTAATAGCTGACCGCACTGACGAGAATGGCACCGCTCATCCAGTAGAACATCGCTGTGCTTTGGAAAACATAGCGAAGCAGAAGGCTGTCGGCGGCGGTATAACCAGCCATGTAGAGACCAACGCCGGGCGCCGCGACTACGAGAATGGCGAAAAACAGGCGGCGGAAGGCCGGCCAGTGCCAACCAAACCAAAGGAGTCCGGTGTACCAGATCCCTAGGGTGATGTACTGCCACATCCAGAAATCGGCACGAAAAACCGCCCAGACGGCAAAGGCCCCCGCGGTCAATGCCACCGCCCAAAGGCGTTGCCAGAGGCGTTGTTCCCGTGCCCCCTGCGGAAAGGCGAACCATTGACGAAGCTCACTGACATCAACTGACATCGTCAATCCTCCTCAGGGTCGATAGCCCGGGACATTCATCTTGATCCCGTTGCTTAGGTAACTCATGAAATAGTCCAGATCACGATACTCTGGGCTACCCAGTTTTTGCGGTGCGGCGCCAACCTTTTTGTCGCAGCCCTGGAAACGCTTTTCAAAGGTATTGACGGCGCTCCAGGAGGCGCGATAGGTCGGGTAGTGCGCGCTTTGTCCGAGCACCGGCGAGATGATCTGTCCGCGCAGGTATTTTCCGGCATAGGCTACGTGGCAACTCGCGCAGCTAAAATTGAGTTGTCCACGATGCATGAAGTAATAGGCCTTTCCTTCCTCAAAGGCGCGCACGGCTCCACGGCCCACTACCTTGACATCGGTAGGCATGCCATTGGAAAGAGAGCCAAAATAGGTCTCCAGGGCAATCAGATCACTGCTGCCGTACTTTAGTGGCGGCAGATGGTTGTCTGCCCGGCAGGCATTGATGCGCATGGCAGCGGTGACGACTTGATGGGTCTTGTCGCTGTAATATGGATAGCCAGCGGCAACACCCTTGCCGCCATCAGGAAAGCAGGAGGCGTAGGTTTTGCCATCCGGAAACTTGGTTTCCCAAAGCTTTTTCCCCTGGCTCAGGGTAAGATCGCCGGGATTGAATTGTATGGCCTGTTGATATTGTTCATAGTCCTGTTTGTTGAAGGCATAACTCCCGAGCGCGTATTGTTCGAGGCTCATCTTGGGGAATTGTTCCTTGAAATATTGATGAAAATCTTGCAGCGTCTTTTGCGGGCCAACCTTGGTATTGCCTAGTTGCCACCAATCGATGGCGTTGGCAGAGAGGGCAGCACTGCCAAGTGCCAAGCCCAAGCTTACGGAAAGAATTCGTTTTGCGTATTTCATGGCGTTTCTTCCGGTGTGAAATGATTACTTTTGAAGGGACCAAAGATAATCCGCAACCAGTTCGAGTTGATGATGAGTCAATACCTTGTTTTTGCCGAATTGTGGCATGTTTATGTGGGGTATGGTTTTTTCCGGATCGTAGAGAAAATTTACCAGCTTTTGCCGGTTGTGAAAGACAATCTTGAAGGGAAAATGGGTCAGATCCGGTCCCACGTTGCCCGCCATGGTTCCTCCGGGGAGTACGTGGCAGGCAAGACAATTGCCTTCGGCACGATTGAAGGCAATGGACTTGCCTGCGGCAATATCGGCGGCGCTGGGAGCGGCGATGGCGGCAGCGGGCAAGGCGATAGCGCTGAGCAAGAGTAGGATACGAGAGCTTTGATGAAACATGATGTTCTCCTTTCACTGTGATTTAGGTTCGGAGCTCCTCGGTGATTTCGAGGAATTCCTGGTGAAAATCCTCAGGATTGCGCGAACTGTCGCCACTTATGCATAATTTATTGGCAGCCTTCTGACGAATCCACAGACGCTTACGTGGCACGTAGAAGAGGATGAATATGCCGCCAACCAGTAGAAAACATGCAGCATAGACAATCTGCATTCCGGGGTATTTCGTCATCTCGAGGCCTGCCGACCACTGCAAGTCAAGGTGATGCAGGGTGACCAGAAAGGGTAAGGGATAGTCATGCAGGCCGCGCAACGCGATGAGGCTGGCCCGCAGAAAATTGGAGCGTTCCAGCGGCGTCAGTTGCACATTCTGTGCTTCCGCGACCTGTCGTAGGGTCCCCCGGAAAACCGTTGAACTCGCGTTCGCGCCCTGGGCGGCGGCATTTTCCAGGGCGCCTAGGTAATGCACGAATAACCCGATTCCGCCCCGCGCTCCTTCGGGAATCGCCAGATAATGTTCTATCCCATTACCCTGCTGATGGTAGGCAAGCAGTAAAAAATGCTCTCCGTGTCGCTGCAGAGCGCGCAAATAACTCTTGTAGATCCAGCTTTCGCCCGTCTTGCGGTCGGTCACCTGGTACCGGACGATGGGGCCCACGTTGATCATGCTGTGTCCTGGACGTTCTGCCAGTCCCAGATCCTTACGCGGAATGGTATTGTTGATTTTTAATTTCTCGACTGTCAACTCGTAATTATCGGAATCAGCACGTAGTCTCTGGCCAACGCGTACGTCAAAGGTGTTGGCCGGTAGTTCAGGATCGAGCAGGGAGTGACTCTGAAATTGCAGCACCGAGCGACTGTCGTTGTACGAAGTCTGATAGATACTGACACCGTCGTAAGTCAACGGATGGTTGGGATAGGCGATGCCAGTATGTAGTAATTTTCCGTGCGCGTTGTATAAAGAAATGCGGGAAATGAAACTTTTGGCAATACCATTGCGGTAATGGGTGATGGTAAAATGATCGAGATGGACGATAAAAGGAAGGCGCTGTACCAGAAATCCATCACCAATCAGCTCAAACATGGCGTTCACGCTCTGTCCCACAGGAATGCTGATGATGCCACGGAAGGCGCTGTCATTGGCGGGAAGCCAATCCTTTTGGGGGATTTTCGCTAGCGGTAATGCAAAATTGCTCAGTGGCGAAATGGAGCCAAACCACTCCCGTATTTTCAGTGGTAAATTGGCGTTATATAGTGCACCGGCACAGAACATAATGATGGCAAAATGAGTAAAAATATAACCGAGGCGATAAAATCTGCCTTTCTGTGCCAGGATGACTTCCTGCCCATCCGGCCCTGCAAGGGTATGGGGGCGATATCCTCTTTCCCGCAAGATGCCTCCCCATCGCGCAAGGGAGCCACTGTCTGACGCTACACTGATTTCTGCCTGTTCCGCGCGGCTAGCCAGAAATTTCTGACTGGATAGGCGCCTGGGTAGCGCCATGTCGCGCAGCATGCTGGGCGTATTGCGGGCGAGGCAGGATGCCGTGGACAACACCAGAACAGCGACCAGGCCGATATACCAACCGCAGCGATAGACATCGTACAGATCAAGATCGGCAAAGACGCGATACCAGAACGGACCGAATTGTGCGACGTATTGATGGTAGCTCACCTGTTGCGCAAGAATGGTACCAATGATCGAGGCAATGGCGACGAAGAGCAGCAGGTGAACTGCCAGACGCATGGAAACCAGTGCCTGCCAGACAAGGCGGGCGCTGGCGCTCCAATGGCGTCGAGCGAGCGGCTCAGGAAGCGAGGGGCTGTGCTCGATCGCCATGATCGGAACCCTTCAGTAGCCAGATTTGATAGAGGCTGACGGCCATCCCGATGAGAACCACGGGACATGAGAAAATGCCGCCGAGCAAGACCAACCATACGAAATCCGGGCTTTGCTTGGTCAGGAACCAGCCGGCGAAGTCGATGAAAAATGCCAGGAAGGGAACGGCAATGAAAAAGACTTTTACTCCCTTAGGGCTTCTTGTGCGCGCAAAGATCCAGCCAGCAATCCAGAAGATCACCCCCAGGGTGGTCAAATGAATCATGCCATTCATCAGCATTGCAGAGTAGGGCATGCCCATATCGACCTTGGCCTGTTTTTTCAGCAAGTCGAAAGTGCCAATGTCCGGCATGCCAATGCTGTGACACTTTAGACACGAGGCGTTGATCAGTGGCCGCACATTCTTGTCGTAATCCGTGCGACTCTCGCCATTGGCGATCCAGTGATTGACCGCTGACAGCATCTTCGGTTTTTCTGCAGCCGGGACCCGGGCCATGGACATCATCGCTGGCAACATGGTCTGCAATTTGCTGGAGCTGCGGTTGCCATAGTAGTGGACGACCAGATCTTGCATCGAAATGCCGGGCTTGCCATCTGCACCGTGGATCACGAAGTAGGTATAGGCCTCCGCTGACAGGAGGCCAAGGCCGACCAGAAAGATGAACCCCGTATATAGCAGCTTTTCGATGAAGGGCAGATCGGGCAGGGGTTTCATTGGTAACGTCCTCAGAGGTCATATTCCTTGGGGAAGGCTATACCGGGATTTCCACGCATATTTTTGGTCAGCACGGGCAGGTCGCGATGGTCAACGCGGACGGTTTTCTGGTCCTTCAGCCATTTCGCAAAAATATCCCAGACCGGCGTTCCCTCGACCTTTTGCATAGCCGCCCAGCCAGCGACTTTGTATTTTTTGTTGGCGTGCACCAGCTTACCGCCAACACGGAGATCGGAGATTCGCTTGTTGATGGTTTCCGAGGGATCAAAGGTATATTGAATATTCCCCACCCGAATCATATCGCCACCCTGAATGTAATAGGGATCGGGATTGAAAAGGTTGTCCGCCACCTGCTCCATGACGTTCTTGAGTTCGGCTCCAGTATATTCAGTGACGGTCACTTGCGGATAGGTGATGGCGGTTTGCCCCATGACATCTTCCATGGTGATGGTTTCCCCGGGGAGCTTGGTATAGCCCCAGCGGAAGCCCGGAGAGAAAGCGGCCTCGCAATCCATTTCTTCGCGTAGCGCATTACAGATCAACTGGTCGAAAGTGCCGTTGAAATTGTCGCGACGGTAGAGCAGGCTCTCGCTGACCGCCATCGGTTCCGCCAGTTTTTTTGCATAGGGTGCGCGGACCTTGGCGATATATTCGTCCATTTCCTTGTCCGCAGGAATCATGTTCGAAAGAATAGGTAAATAATGGAAACGCCAACCTTTCAGTTTTCCCTTGCCGACATCGAGGTCAAAGCGTGCCAGAAATTTGCCATTGGTACTGGTATTGATGACAATCGTCTTGTTGACCATTACCGGCTTTGGTCCCATGATTTCATGAGTATGTCCCCCCAGAATGATATCGATCCCATGGACTTGGGAAGCCATCTTCTTGTCTACATCAGCACCGTTGTGGGAAAGTACCACTACAACGTCAGCGCGGTGTTTTTCTCGACATTCATTGACCATTTTCTGCATGTGCTCAGGATGGATGCCGAATGACCATTTTGGAATGAAGTACGCGGGATTGGCGATCGGTGTGAAGGGGAATGATTGACCGATTACTGCCACCTTTACGCCATTCACTTCGCGGATGTCATAGGGATCAAACACTAGCTCATCCCAGGGAATAGTGAAGACGTTTTGCGAAAGGAATTTTGCCTTGAGTTTATTTTTCAGTAGATACTCGACCCGCTCGGCACCATAGGTGAATTCCCAGTGGCCCACGAAATAGTCTTCTTTCAGCAAATTCTGCGCGCCGACCATATCCTCGCCGCGCGTCCATAGGCTGGTTGCCGAGCCCTGCCAGGCATCGCCGCCATCAAAGAGCAGGGTACGATCGGCACCTACCTGCTCACGGTAGCGCTTCACCAGGGTGGCAATATGGGAGTAACCGCCGATCTTCCCGTACTTGTGGGCCAAGGCATCAAAGTCCAGGCACGACAGCGCGTACCCTTCTGGAGTCCCCGCCTTGATGCCGTAGTAGTCCAGTTTGTAATTGCCCACCAGATGGGGCGTTACTCCCCATTCATGCTGCTTGCGGGTGCCGATATTGGTGCCCGGTTCGCGCCACCAGACAGGAAGCAGTTGGGCATGGGTATCGGTGATGTGGAGTAGGGTGACATTGCCGTACTTAGGGATTTCGTAGGGATCGCTTCCGCTCCCCCAACTCGAAGCTAGTGCCGAAGGCGCGAGAAAACCACTCGCTCCGGCAATGCCCATGATGGCCATAAAATCTCTGCGGCTGATATTCATCTTGCAAAACTCCTCTTCTGTATTTGGCAAAACCGCTGGCTTAGGTCAGCGAATGCGTTTTCTCAGTCCGCGTCACGCGGCGGGTGCAACCCAGCCCGGGATCTTGTGCAATTCGCGGGACATGGGTATCTGCTGAAGGGCCTTGATGACACCATTGTCGACTGCCTCCGTGACCTTTTTGTTGGCGCTGGAGTCGCCGGCGTACGCGCTGCGCTCACCATAGACGATGTAACTGTTCTGTCCGCGACCAAACACCGTCAGATTGAGGGGGCAGGCGGCAGCACTCGGCCAATAGGTGTTTAGCAACTTACTGAAATCATAGGGGTTGCAAAACACGATGGCGCGCACGTCGGAAAAATGAACGGCATCAAAGTCGGGAATCTTGAGGGTCTTCTGCTGCTCTTCGATGAGCTTGAGAATGTTGAGCTTGAGGACGATCTTGTAACCGGCAGCATGGAGATTGCCGTAGATTTCGGCCATTGTGCTGTGAATGGGGAGATCGACCTTCTCCACGTACAGTGGAGCAGCGCAGACCTGCGCTACGGAAAAAACAGTAAAGAGACCAAGTGCGGAAATAGCGGCGGTGATTCGCTTCATAGAGACTCCAAATATCGTTACATAAATATTGTAGCAATATGTATGCCGTAAGGAATGAAAGTTCGGGCGGAATCAGCGCGCAGACGGAAATCTCATAAAAATCAGACGGGTGTTGCTGCTCTGCGGGACTTGAGGAAGAGAATGGTGCCTAGCACGCGGTTGAAGGGGGCTTTGGGATGGACCGAATGGAACAATGAGGCATTGCTCAGGGAACAACGGGGCCGCCGAGGCGGACCCGACCAGATCAGGCCTTGGGGACGTAGATGTCGCACCAGCCCTTGGGATCGATTTTGCCCGCCACGGCCTTGCATTCGCCCATGGCAGTTGGGGTTGAACCGGGAATGAACAGCTTACAGTTGCTGCACATTTCCGAGCCTTTGGGTTTGTCGCGGTAGTTGACTGCCGCCTTGGCCATTTTGTCGGCGGCCATGGCGGGGCTGGTGAAGATCAGTGGGGCGACCGTAGCCGCGCCAACAAACAAGGCACTTTTACGCAACCAATCGCGGCGGTTCATTTTGGGGGTCTCCGTACTCATAGCTAGCTACTCCTGTTGTGATGGAAGCTTTCAAACTATAGCCAAGTCGACAGCAACTTGTATATCGGCGGCTAAAGATAGCGCAGCGAAAGATCCAGGCTTTGCACGTTGCGGGTGATGCTTCCCACGGAGAGATAATCGACACCAGTGGCGGCGACAGCAGCCACCGTGTCCAGGGAGATGTTGCCCGAGGCCTCGAGGGGAATCCGTCCAGCCACGCGCGCCACGGCTTCGCGCAGGGCGGGTACGGAAAAATTGTCGAGAAGCACCATGTCGGCACCGGCAGCGACTGCCTCGTCCAGTTGCTCGAGGGTCTCGACCTCGACTTCGACGCGGGTGAGCACCGGTGCCAAGGCGCGCGCGCGGGCAATGGCCGGGGCAATACCGCCGATGGCCGCCAGATGATTTTCTTTGATGAGGATGCCGTCGAAGAGTCCGAGGCGGTGGTTGTGCCCGCCACCCACACGCACCGCATATTTTTGTGCCAAACGCAGGCCGGGCAGCGTTTTCCGGGTATCTAGCAGGCGCGTCGGACTGCCCCGCAGGCGCTCTACAAAGGCGCGGGTCTGGGTTGCTGTGGCGGAAAGGAGTTGCAAAAAATTCAATGCACTACGCTCAGCACTGAGGAGGGCGGCGGCTGGGCCACGGATGCCACAGAGCGGCTGATTCGGGACAATCTCGGCCCCCTCTGGCACCTCCCAGTCGACCCGCAGATCGGCACTGAGCTGGGCGAAGACTGCCTCGACATAGGGTTGGCCACAAAGCACCCCCGCCTCCCGACTGATGATCCGCGCCTGTAATTCTTGCTGTGGATCGATGAGTGCCGCGCTCAAGTCGCCGCTGCCTAGGTCTTCCGCCAAAGCGCGCTGTACTGATTCCGTGATGTCAGCCGGAAGCATTTTCCCTCCGTGTGCTCGCTACCCATAGCCAGAGGAGACCGATGATCCCTGCCAGTAAAGAGGCCGCCAGAATTCCGACCTTGGCCTCCTCCCGCAGCTCTGCCTGGGTAAAGGCCAACTGGCTGATGAACAGTGACATGGTGAAGCCGATACCACCCAGCCAGGCAGCTCCCAACAGATGCCGCCAGGCAACACCTTGCGGGAGCTTGGCAATCCGCAGGCGCACGGCGAGCCAACTGGCAAGCGAGATGCCGACGAATTTGCCCAGCACCAAACCAAGAACGATGCCCAGGGTCACCGAGCTCCACAGCATCTCCCCGCTCACCTGAGAAAAATCGATCCCGGCATTGGCGAGGGCAAAGACGGGTAGCACCCCAAAGGTTACCCAGGGACCGATATTGTGCTCCAGGCGTTGCTGCGGGGAAATCATTTCTCGGCTCTGCTGGCGCAGTTCTTCCGCGAGCCGGCTGAGCTTGGGGTTGATCAAGGGGTCGAAGCTCTCTTCCTCGCGTAGCAGCCGGCCCAGATTCTCCTCCTGCTCGTGCAGGCAATCGCGCAGTTGCGCAGGGCTCACCTTCCCGCGTGCTGGCAGGGTCATTGCCAGCAGGATGCCAGCGACCGAAGCGTGTACGCCAGATACCAGCAAAAAATACCAAAGCAAAGTTCCCAGCAAGAGATAGGGAAGGGGACGGCGAATACCCCCCTGGTTGAGCAGCAGGAGAACGAGGAAAATCCCCCCAGATACGGCTAGCGACCATCCGTCGATATGGGAGGTATAGAATATGGCAATGACGAGCACCGCGCCCAGATCATCGGCAATGGCGAGGGCCGTCAGGAAGATGATGAGATTGCGCGGCACGCGCCAGGCCAGTAGCACCAAAATGCCAATGGCAAAGGCGATATCTGTCGCCATGGGGATACCCCAACCGGCGTGGGCTGGGCCAGAGCCATTCAGGAGGGAGTAGAGCAGGGCGGGAACTAGCATACCACCGGCAGCCGCCACGATGGGCAGGATGGCATCACTGATTTTGGCCAGTTCGCCCACCAGCAATTCACGCTTGAGCTCCAAGCCGACTACGAAGAAAAAAACCGCCATCAGTGCATCATTGACCCAGTCTTGCAGGTCATGATCGAGGCTCCAAGCGCCAAAATGCAGACTGAAATGCTGATGCCAGAAATGGTGATAGGCATCATGCAGGGCGGAATTGCTGAGGATCAAGGTCAGTACGGTGACGCCGACAAGAACTATGCCGCCGGCGGTCGCGCGGCGAAGGAATTGCTCAAAGGGCGTCAGCACCTTGCCGAAGAGGATCTCCAGGGGGTACGGACGTTCCTGGGGGAAGCTTTGAGGACGCTCAGACTGCATGGCCGAAATTCCGACACTTTTCTAGCGCAAGGCGTCCAGTCGCTGGCGTTGCTCCGCCAGTTCCTGTAGCGCAGCGCTGAGTTCCTGCACCCGCAACTCTTCCTTGGCAACTACCTCGGCGGGTGCACGTTCCCGAAAGCTCGGTTGCGCCAGACGACCTTGCACCTTTTCCCGTTCTGCCCGAAGCCGCGCTTCCTCCTTGCTCAGGCGTTGATATTCCGCATCGACATCGATGAGGCCCGCCAACGGTACATAAATTCGCAAGTCTCCGAGCAATTGCAGGGCTGCCGGCGGTACCTCTGTTCCTTGCTCCAGCCACTGCGGTTCCGTGCAACGGGCCAACTGCCGCAGCCACGGCAGCAGGTCCTGCAGACGTTTATGGTCGCTGTCCGTGCCGGCTTGCAGAAGCACCGGTAGCTCACGGCTGGGGGCGATATCCATCTCGCCACGAACCGAGCGTAGGCTCCCCACAAAACCCATCAGCCAGTCGAGATCCTGATCGGCTTGCGCATCTACCCGCTGCAGGTCCGCCTTTGGATACGGTGCCAGGGCGATCGTGTTTCCTTCCTTGCCCAGACGTTTGGCTACCCGTTGCCAGAGGGTTTCCGTCAGGAAGGGCAGGAAGGGGTGAGCCAGACGTAGAGCGGCTTCGAGGACCGCGAGCAAGGTATACCGGCTGCCACGGATTTGGGCTGCTGAAAAGCCCGATTCCGGCCGCAAGACGGTCTTGCTGAGTTCGATGTACCAGTCACAGTAGTCATTCCAGAAGAACTGGTAGAGGGCATGCGCGGCATCGGCAAAACGATACTGTTCGATGGCGTCATTGACGCTGGCCTCGGCCTCTTGCAGGCGACCGATGATCCAGCGCTCCGGTGCGAGCAACTCGCGTTCGCCCTGCAGATCGGCATCGTCGGGAACCTGCAGCAGGGCAAAACGGGTGGCGTTCCAGATCTTGTTACAGAAGTTACGATTACCTTCCACACGTTTGAGATCGAAGCGTAGATCACGCCCCTGGGTGGCGATGCTGGCAAAGCTGAAGCGCAGCGCATCGGTACCGAAGGCGGGAATACCGTCAGGAAAGTCCTTGCGCGTCGCCTTGGCAATCTTGCCGGCCATCTGCGGTTGCATCAGCCCTTGGGTGCGCTTGGCCACCAAGGCCTCGGCGTCGATGCCATCGATCAGGTCGATGGGGTCGAGGACGTTGCCCTTCGACTTGCTCATCTTTTGCCCTTCACCGTCGAGGATCAAACCATGGACATAAACCTCGCGGAAGGGTACCTGTCCAGTGAAGTGCTGGCCCATCATGATCATGCGGGCGACCCAAAAGAAGATGATGTCGAAGCCTGTCACCAGTACCGAGGTGGGATAGAATTCCTGCAGATCTGCCGTTTGCTCGGGCCAGCCGAGGGTAGTGAAGGGCCACAGGGCTGAACTGAACCAGGTATCGAGCACATCCGGATCGCGTTCCAGGGGCACTGGCATGCCATAGTGTTGGGCGGCGCTGCGCTGGGCTTCTTCGGCGCTGCGCGCGACGAAGATCTTGCCGTCCGGACCGTACCAGGCGGGGATCTGATGCCCCCACCACAGTTGCCGGGAAATGCACCAGTCTTCGATGCGCTCCATCCAGTCGAAATAGGTGCGGGACCAGTTTTCGGGTACAAAGCGGATGCGGCCGTCGCGCACTACCTCCGTCGCCACTTCGGCCAGGGGCCCGACGCGCACATACCACTGGTCCGTGAGATAGGGCTCGATGACCGCCTGGGAGCGGTCACCGCGCGGGATCATGAGGCGGTGCTCCTCGGTCTGCACCAGGCTTCCCTCTGCCTCGAGCAGGGCAAGGAGGCGTTTACGCGCGACGTAGCGGTCGAGACCACGCAGCTCGGCGGGGATTGCCGTGTTATCGATGTGACCAGTGACCACTTCGATCTCTTCCCGGATGCGGGCATCTGGCGTGAAGATGTTGAGTAGTGGCAGATGATGACGTTGGCCAACCTGATAGTCATTGAAATCGTGTGCTGGGGTGATCTTGACACAGCCGGAGCCAAACTCCGCCTCGACATAGTCGTCGGCGATGATGGGGATTTCCCGCCCGGTAATCGGCAGGCGCAGGGTCTTGCCGATCAGCTCCCGATAGCGCTCATCTTCGGGGTGCACGGCCACCGCCACATCGCCGAGCAGGGTCTCGGGACGGGTGGTGGCGACCACCAGGCTGCCGGAGCCGTTACTGAGCGAATAGCGGATGTGCCACAGTTTACCGGCCTCTTCGCTGCTGATGACTTCGAGATCGGATACCGCGGTCTGCAAGACCGGGTCCCAATTGACCAAGCGCTTGCCACGATAGATCAGCCCCTCCTCGTGTAGCCGCACAAAGACCTCGGTCACGGCATGGGAGAGTCCCTCGTCCAGGGTGAAGCGCTCCCGCGACCAGTCGCAGGAGGCGCCAAGGCGGCACATCTGTCGGCTGATGTTGCCGCCGGATTCTTCCTTCCACTGCCAGACCTTCTCCAGAAAGGCGCTGCGTCCGAGTTGATGTCGCTTCTCCCCCTGCGCCTCCAGACGGCGTTCCACTAGCATTTGGGTGGCGATGCCGGCGTGGTCGGTGCCGGGCTGCCAGAGCGTGCGCTTCCCCTGCATTCGTGCCCGGCGGATGAGGATGTCCATCAGGGTGTCCTGAAAGGCATGACCCATATGCAGGGTGCCGGTAACATTGGGCGGCGGCAGCATGATGCAGTACGGGGCGCCATCGCCGCGTGGGCGGAACACCTGCTGCTCCTCCCAGAGCTGATAACAGGCACTTTCGATGTCGGCCGGCGCAAACGGGCGGTCGAGGGAATCGCTCATGGAACTTCCTCAGGAGTCTGTGGATGGATGGGCGTCTTCGCCCAGGGTCGGGGTGAGGGCATCATCCAGCCCTTCATGCAGAACACGCTGCAAAATTTCGGGCAGTACGCCGTGAATTTCCTGTGCCACCGTCTCGCGCAGACGAATGCCCTCGAGGGCAAGGCTGCGCATGATCGCCAGACTCACCTGCTCCTTCCAAGTCTTCTGCAGATGCTGGGTAATCTTTTCTTCCAGCTCCGCCACCACCCGGCGCTCCACCTCCTGAAACAGGAGCGTCTCGAACTGACGCAGGAAGTCGCCATCGAAGAGCAATGGGTCTGGAGTTGCCGTGGGATTTTTTGCTACGCCAAGCTCGGTCTTTTCGGAGGGAGGCATTGCGGTTTTGCTGTTTACCTCGGAAGCCCCGGTAACTTCGGTGTAGTGCGCACTTCTTGCCGGGACTGGAGCAACGGCACTCAGATCGTGATTCTCCATGGCGGCAACATCGTCATGAGGAGCCGCAACCGATCCGCTGTCCGCGACGGGCGGAAGGGCCTCTGCGCTGGGGGGGACCGTCGTCTCCGGCGCCGGCTCGCCATGCATCGGATCGGCTAACTCTGCCTCCGGCTCCGGTGCCGAGCTTTCTGGGGCGGGTTCTGCGGGATAGCGGAAGGACATATGGCGAATCTTCTCGAGTGCTTTCGCCAGCTCCGTCTCCTCCATGCTCTCCGCGGGCTCGGTCTGCTGATGCTCGGCCTCGTGATCGGTGTACATTGGGGCCGATGGTTCCACGGCTAGGGACGACTTTCCCTCAGCGGGCGCCGGGCCTTCCTCCTGAGGTGTTTTTTCTGGGGAGTGCGTCCTGCGCCGCCATAGAGGCGGCGGCAGACCTTCACGGACGAGATCCTGTAATAACAATGGCTCAGTCCCCTCCGGGAGCTCTTCCTCATCCAGAACGGGCTCGCGACGATCATGTACGGTCATGGACTTTCTCCCTCATACTTCCAGTGGGAACAACTGGATATTGAATCCTGCTTGTTTGCATTGCCGATAGCGCGCGCGTGCCGCAGCGCGTTCTTCCTCAGCGCCAGGAATAAAGTCGATGAGACGCCGTGTGCTGTCAAGTACCGGCAGCTCTCGTGGCCACTCCAGGAGGACCAGGGCGCGGGCGTCGCTACGCCCGTGCTGGGGGTCGGCAAAGAGGTAGACCGGCTCATTGGCGGCCTGCCCATGGGGTAGGAAAACGCCCGCATGAAAGGTCCAGAGCAGATCGTCATAAACGCCAAGGACCTCCGCATCTGCCGCCAATACGTCCACCTTTCCCAGTACCTGCCAAGCCTTGGTGATGACCCGACAGATCGCGCGCCGACTTTCTAGCAGGGTCAGCGGAACAACGGGAAGCTGGTAGAAATTGGCGGTGCCGGTCATCGCGGCGCCTTACGCCAGCGCGCGCTGGCGCAAGAAGTGCACCAACAACGGCACCGGACGCCCGGTTGCGCCCTTGTTCTCGCCACTCTGCCAAGCCACTCCGGCAATGTCCAGGTGTGCCCAACGATAGTCTTCGGTAAAGCGCGACAGGAAACAGGCGGCGGTGATGGTACCGGCCGGGCGTCCTCCCACGTTGCTGAAGTCGGCAAAGGGGCTCTTGAGCTGCTCCTGATATTCCTCAAAGAGCGGCAACTCCCACGCGCGGTCCTGGCTGCTGCGACCGGCATGCAGCAATTCCGCGACTAGACCTTCGTGATTGCCCAGCACCGCCGCCGTCTGGTGTCCGAGAGCAATGATACAGGCCCCGGTCAGGGTGGCCATGTCGATGACGACATCGGGATGGAAGCGCTTGGCATAAGTGAGGGCATCTGCCAGGATCAGCCGCCCCTCGGCATCGGTGTTGATGATTTCAACGGTGAGCCCGGCCATGCTGCGATGGATATCACCAGGCTTGGTGGCCTGCCCGTCTGGCAGATTTTCCGATGCGGGCACGATGACCGTGATATTGAGCGGCAGTTTGAGGTCTGCAGCTGCCTGGATGGCCGCAAGGGCAGCGGCGCCACCACACATGTCGTACTTCATTTCGTCCATCTTGTCGGCAGGCTTGAGGGAAATGCCGCCGGCATCAAAAGTCAGCCCTTTGCCAACGAGGACGATGGGCGCGGCATCCTGGGCGCCACCGCGGTAGTGCAATACAATCAGCCGCGGTTCCTGACGCGAGCCTTGGGCTACCCCGAGCAGAAGATGCATGCCGAGCTCCCGCATCTCCACTGGCCCCAAAATCTCCGCCTCGATGCCGCGGCTGCTTGCCATCTCTTGCGCCTGTTCCGCGAGCCAGGTCGGGGTACAAATATTGCCCGGCTGGTTGGCCAGATCGCGCGCCCAATCACTGGCCTGGGAAATCGCATGGGCAACCGCCAGCGCCTGCTGCATTTCCCTCTCGGCCTCGGCGTCCAATTTCCCCGCGACCAGAACGCGGATGTTTTCCAGGCTGCGACGAGGATGCTTGGCCGGTTCCTTGTGCTGATCAAAGCGATACTGGGCATCGAGGATACCGCGCAGCCAGAGTTCCATTGCCGCGGCAGGACTGCGACGCGCGACGGCGACATCCCCCAGCGCGAGACACAATTCCGTCAGTTGCGCACGGGCGACCGCTTGCCCCAGGCTGCGGGCAGCCTTCTGTAATTTTCCTTCGGCAAGCTTTTCGCCGCCACCGACGCCGACCAGCAGGACGCGCTCGGCGCCAACATTAGGTACGCCATAGAGCAGCTGACATTGTCCTGGCTCCGCCGTAAAATCGCCGCTGGCGAGAAAGCGACTGAGAAAGCCGTCGCTCTGTTCATCGATTTTTTGGGCGTTTGACCCGAGCTGGCCGTTTTCGTGACAGGCAAGCACCAGGCAAGCGCAAGACTCCGATAAGGTGACGTTCTGCTGCAAAGAAATTTCCACGGTTTGCCTCCGGCGGGTATACGATTGATCAATCTCTATAGGGTACACCAGGGTAACATCCACAAGCCAACGGCAGGGCGGCAATCATGACCTTATCCAGACTACCCCTCTGGCCGGGCGAACGGATCGCTGCGCATGTTTTGCGCTCGGTACTGAGTTATTTTCTGATTGCCTGTGTCGTTGTTTTGGCTTTGCTGGCCATTGGGCAGTTGACGCAGATCCTGCAACAAGTGGCCTCCGGTCAGTTGCCACTACAAGTGGTTCTGCAGTTGCTGGGTCTGAGTATGCCTACTCTCTTGGTAACCGTTCTCCCTTTGGCGCTCTTCTTTGCTGTCTATCTGGCCTTTTCCAACCTCTATCGTCACAACGAGATGATGGCAATCCATGGCGCCGGCATCGGCTTGCAGAAATTGTTTTGGGGATTGCTGCCAAGCGTTTTTCTCCTCGTACTGCTGGAGGCGGGCCTTGCCCTATGGTGGGCGCCAGCTTCGCAGCAGCGTTTACAGGACGAGAGCGCCCGTCTGGCAGCGGCGGCAGCACAGGCTTTGATTCATCCCGGTAGTTTTGCGCATCTTCCGGACGGTCGAGTGATCTACGTTGGCCAGGGGGCCGGGGCCAAGGACCGCTATCAGGAAATCTTTATCGATCTGTCGCAAGTTGGTGCGCCGGATTATGCGACCGCCGCCTTTGGTGAAATACAAATCAACCATCACGGGGGCGTCTCGTTACTGCTGATCGATGGCCGGCGATATCTGGGACAACCCGGCCAGGCAGGCTACAAGATCTGGAGCTTTGCCCGATATCGCGTCGATTTGGCAGCGCCCCGATCGGAGGGTTCCGCAACTTCCTGGACAGCCTTGTCCTTGCCGGATCTGTTTGCGCGGCTGGGGCGCCCGGACCAACACGCCCACGCCCTGGCAGAACTCGAGTGGCGTATCTTCTGGCCATTGTTCCTGCCCATCGTGGTGCTGCTGGCTATTCCCCTTGCCTATGCCGAGCCGCGCCACCCTGGCCGGGCGGGGGGGGTCTTGCTGGGGATCCTGCTCCTGCTGGGCGCGAACAATCTCTTGGTGGCCTTGAAGGAAAATTTGATCCAGGGAAAGATTCCTCCCTTCCCGGGTCTGTTCTGGACCTGGATTCTGCTGGCGGGACTTGCCGCCTATCTGTTTTATCGGCGGCAGGCCGATTTACCCTTACTGCCAGCCTGGATGCGTGGGGTAGCATCGTGAAGCGCGCCGATGCGCTGTTGTTTCGTGGCATGTTGTTCTACAGCGGTCTGGTTCTGATCATATTGCTTGCCATGGTCTTTGTCGCACAACTGATCGCCAAGGCCTCCGGGCCTGGACATGGACATTGGAGTATCGGTCTGTTGTTCCGCTACGTGGCCCTACAGATGCCAGAGACGGCGTACACAGTCATTCCACTGGCCCTGCTCATCGGCGCGCTGATCTGGATCAGTATGCTAAACAGCCATTCCGAGATCACGGCCTTACGCATGGCCGGATGGTCTCTCGCACGTTTGCAGCGACCGCTACTGGTTGTAGGTCTGCTGGGAACAATATTGATGTTTGTCCTGGGTCAGTGGATCGTGCCGTACAGCGCTCTGTCTTCCGAACTGCTTTGGGCCAATGCCGGAACTCATAATTTTCAGGAGCTTGGTGATGGTGGCCTGTGGCTGCGCCAGGGGCGGACGCTCATCCGTATCCAACTGGTCGGTGGTAACGGAACGCAGCTGCGACAGATTCGCATCTATTATCCGCAAAGTGGAATGGTGGGTATCGACAAACAAGTGGATGCCCAGGCTGCCAGCTACCAGAATGGGCACTGGACGTTGCAGGGCGTGCGGGAATACCGTTTGGAAGAGCGGTCTGTGCAGGTTCTTAGCGTGGCACATCAGGATTGGTCCGTGCAATTGCAGCCGGAAACCCTGCGCAGTTTTGCCCATCGCACCCGCACCATGACCTTGCAGGCCCTGTGGCGCAACGACCGCGATCTGCAAGGTGGCGTGCTGGCCATGAACCGCTTTGCCCTGGCCTTCTGGCAACGAATCACCTACCCCTGGGTGGGGCTGATCATGATTCTGCTGGTGGTGCCCATGGTCGTGCGCAATCCGCGGGCGGGAGGGGCGTATTATTGGATTGCCGCTGGCCTGGCGCTGGGAATCTCGTTTCATTTCCTGACCCAGATGTCGGGCTTCATCAGCGTTGCCGGTGGCATTCCGCCGTCGCTTGCCACACTCTCACCGATGGCGCTCTACGCGGCGCTGGCCTGGTTTCTGTTCAGACGTCACGGCTGAAAGAAAGCGCGACGGCGGTACCATGCTTGCTCTGGTCACTCTTGTTGCAGCAAACTACCTTACAGTATTCCTGATCTAGGAGCCTTACTGTGAATGAGTCAGTGCTCGTCAGTGCGTTGCAGGAATTTGCTGGTTGGCGCGGTGAGTTGGCGGCATTGGTCGAACAGGTATCTGCTTTTTCGCATCGTCTTGATTTGTTACCCAGTGGAACCATGCTGCGCTTGGAAATGCTGGCGCGAGAAATTCGCGAAGAACGGGTTATTCTTTCTTTTTACGGGGAATTTGCACGGGGAAAATCCGAGCTGATCAACGCCCTGTTCTTTTATGACCAACCTGAATCCGTGAGCCTGCTGCCTGGAAGTGGAAGCAACGCCATGTTTTCCATGGTATAATGCGCTCTGGCTCATTTCACCCAATGGGTGCATATG